>Ga0326726_10002175_pt1 | contig 18050 bp, 13 predicted proteins | sample MHFenrmetagenome_2_FD_207603 | JGI IMG/M metagenome (GOLD analysis project Ga0326726, IMG submission 207603) | Lab enriched peat soil microbial communities from Michigan Hollow, Ithaca, NY, United States - MHF15MN | ecosystem: Environmental > Terrestrial > Soil > Wetlands > Peat | place: USA... | reverse complement strand
CGAAAATGCTGAAGAAACTTACCTCAAGCTTTGAGTTGGTTTTTTTATCAACAACTTTCGCAAGTCCCTCCGCAACATCTTGTTCACCATCACTTTTGTAGCATTTATTGATAACTTGTATTTCACCATCTTCAAGTAGTTTATACTCAGCTGTTGTCCCATAAGCACACTGGTTCTGGAACGAGTTAGGAATTTTTGCAATCTCGTACCATAGTCCCACATACTTATTTAAATCAACTCGATTAACAGTAACCAGTGGAGGCAAGTCTTCGTTTTGAGAGAAGATATTCAGGAACGGGAAAAGTGTTAAAATCATTATGAAGTTTGCTTTCCTTAACATTTAATTTTCTGACCTCAATTTATTGGTATTTCAATTAATAAAACCCTTGAATTTTCATTTGCAGATAAGGATATCGCATCAGTCTCCCAGATGCCGATTCCGTCCCTTTTGGATAATGTTTCTTCACCGAGTGAAATTTTTCCCTCAATTAAAAATATATAAATACCGTTTCCTTTAGTGTTGAGCTTATAATTAAGTGATTTATTCTTTTCGATATCGGTCATCGAAATATATGCATCCTGGTTTAACCATAAATTACCATTGCTTTTATCGGGTGAAATAATAGTTAAGAATTTATTTTTTCTCTCTTCGGGGTTGAATGACTTCTGATCATATCTTGGTTTATGTCCCTTTTTGTCTGGGAATATCCAGAGTTGCAAAAAATTAGCTTCTTTAACTTTGGAATGATTGTATTCTGAATGAAGAATACCTGTACCTGCAGACATAACCTGTACTTCATTCGGGAAGATAACGCCTTCGGAGCCAGTATTATCCTTATGCGCTAATCCTCCCATTAGTGGAATTGAAACAATTTCCATATCATTATGAGGATGTGTTCCAAAACCCTGTGCCGGTGCAATGATATCATCATTCAGAACCCTCAACATTCCAAAATTTACTCTTTCAGGGTCATAGTAACTGCTAAAGCTAAAAGTGTGATTTGTCTTCAGCCAACCGTAATCAAAGTAACCCCTCGAATTTGCTTTGTGAATTATCTTCTTCATTTTTTCTTTCCTTTAAAATCAATTATTGAACATACTGAATAAAGTAAAAGTTCTATCTTTGGATAGGATGTAAAACAACGGATATTCGGTTCACTAATTAAAAACTTATATGGTCTTAGTCACAGATTAGGGAATTATTTCTATAAAATTTTAGATTTAATGATTCTTACGGAAAATTTATTTGTGTGATTCTATATTATATAGTATATTAATATAGGTATATATTAAATAGTATTATACTATCTATAAAGTAAGTAATGGAGAATTTGTGTCTGGATTTAGTTTCAGAGGGAAAAATTTCAATAACCCAGTTGAACTTTCCTTAGATGTTATTGGTGGCAGATGGAAAATACCAATCGTTTGGAGATTAAAGGAAGGCTCAATGAGGTATGGAGAATTACGAAGATCACTTACAAAAATTACACATAAGATGCTGACACATCAGCTTAGGGAACTTGAGCAGGATGAGATAATCGTAAGAAAAGTTTATCCTGAAGTACCTCCAAAAGTAGAGTACAGCCTTACTTTATTAGGGGAATCCGTGATTCCCGTAATTGACTTACTCAGAGAATGGGGAGAGCAATATCGCAATGTTTTTAATAAATAGATAATCTTTATTAAATTATTAAATCTCCCATACTGAACTAATTCCTTCCATTGTCGTCTATATTTAGTAATATATTTTTTCCGTTCATTGGAATAGTTATTTTTCCTGAGGATTTAAATCATTTTTAATACGGAGTTTATTAAGATGTTTTCCCACAGGGATCAGAAAAAATATCTTGATGCATTAAAAAAACATGAACGGAAATTTACACGCCAGGAATGTGATGAATATAAAATTTTTATTAAAAGAGACAAAGATGAGGAAGAATTTGACTCGGTTACTATGAAACGGCTTAAAGAGTTACATGACAAATATTATGAGCCTGTCGACATTTCAAAATATGATAAGTTCTTTAAAAGTAATCTGGAAGGCACGTCGGATAAATAACTTTAGTAACTTAAAATTCTTTGTTTACAAATCGAATAGTAACTATTTTAAATCTTTTTTTTGAGGAAATAATGAATCTAAGAACCCTTCACAGAATATATGCAGCCGGAATTTTTATTGTCTCTTTTATTGTTTATTTGATGACTGCTCAACCCTCAGTTTCTTTTTGGGATTGCGGAGAATTTATTGCTTCAAGCTTTTACCTCCAGGTTCCCCACCCACCCGGGGCCCCGTTTTTTTTAATTCTCGGTAATGTATTTTCAAAAATCCCTTTCTTTGCAAACACAGGTTTCAAAGTTAATCTTATTTCTGTTTTCTCAAGCGCATTTGCTGTATTCTTCCTGTATCTTGTTGCTGTAAAGCTTATAAACAACTATAAAGGAAGAAAACCCGAAACAATGCTCGGGGCTGTTTCTACGTATACTGCCGCAGCTATCGGAGCTCTGTCATTTTGTTTTAGCGATACATTTTGGTTTAATGGGGTTGAGGCCGAAGTTTATGCTTTTAGCACATTGCTTGTAGCTGCTATTACTTATTTGATAATAAGATGGCATGAACGTGCTGATAATAAGGATAGTGAAAAATACATTCTTGCTATTGCATATTTGATAGGATTATCAACAGGAGTGCATCTTATGAGTGTGCTGGCTACTGTTCCTGTTGTAATGATAATTTTCTTTAGAAAATATTTAGAGGATGAAGAAGCTCTTAAGAAAACCGGTTATATCTTGCTGGTTCATGCCGGCATTATTTTGTTGCTTGCCATAGTATGGTGGGCGGGGGAAACAAGCAAAACCGCACCAACAACAGATCAGTATAAAGATTTTGATACAAAATTTAAATTGATGTTCGTAGGTATCAGTGCAGTAATAATGGGAATTTACTGGAGAAAAGTTTTCAGTAAAAACTCTTTTTATGTTCCAATTATAATAGGCGGCATAGCACTTTTTGCAGTATATCCGGGTGTGGTTAAATATCTTCCTGCATTAATGACCACAATAGGTCAAGAAAATAATTTCATTGAATTAATGGTATTCGTGGTAATTCTCGCTCTCCTTGGCTATGCAGTACGTTACTCAATTAAAAACACTAAGCCAACGCTGCACCTGGTTTTTATGTCGGCAATTTTTATTTTGATAGGATTTACTACTTTTACAATGGTAATTGTAAGAGCAAACCAAAACCCGCCTATGAACGAAAACGAACCCAACACTTTTCCTGAACTGGAGAAATATCTTAATAGAGAGCAGTACGGCGATTTCCCGATTTTCAAAAGAAGATTCTCAAACGAGCCTCATCAGCAGGGAATTTATAACAACTATCCAAGCGATCTTGCTTTCTTTTATGAATACCAGATGAATCAAATGATGACGAGATACTGGCTTTGGAATTATGCCGGACGCGAAGGTTGGATTCAGGATAATGGTGCTGATATTGCTCCCTTTAATTCTATTGGAAATATTGTAGGTAGAGTTATAGCTGTAAATTTTAATGGCGAGGTTAATTATTCATTATTCGGCATTCCTTTTCTGATAGGGCTCTTAGGAATTTACTTTCATTTCAGACGCGACTGGAAAATGGCTTCAATTTTTATGGTAATGTTTATACTCATGGCTTACCTTACAGCTTTTTACCAGAATCAGCAGGAGCCACAACCCAGGGAAAGAGATTATTTCTATGTAGGGGCCTTTTTTGTTTTCTCCATTTGGATTGCAATTGGTGTGCGCGGTCTGGTTGATCTTGCAAAAGAAAAAATAAAAAATAAATCCTACGCCAATGCAACAGTTTTTGCAGTTCTTATTTTTTCTTTCATTCTTATACCTGTAAGAATGTTGCAGGCAAATTATTTCACTCATGATCGTTCAAGAAATTGGGTTCCATGGGATTATTCATATAATATTCTTCAAAGTGCATTGCCCAACGCAGTTCTGTTTACAAACGGCGACAACGACACTTTCCCTCTTTGGTATTTGCAGGATGTTGAAGGTATTAGAAGAGATGTGAAGATTGTAAACCTTAGTCTTTTAAATACTGATTGGTATGTAAAACAATTAAAGAATAACGATCCTTACCACGTTGGGACAGTTAAAATAAGAATTCCGGATTCAAGAATTAATCCTGATGATTTAAGACCCACACAGTGGACACCTACAGACATTACAATCGCAACTCCTAAAATTGCTAATCAGGAACAACTGGCTGAAATCAGAAAAGAATATGCGATAAAAGATACGTCAATTCTAAGTGCCGGCAAGTTAACTTGGAAAATGCCCAACACCTTGTCATTTGGTGATGTTAAAGCAATACGTGTTCAGGATATTATGGTCAGGGAAATAGTTGAAGCAAATGATTGGGAAAGGCCCATTTGTTTTGCTGTAACTTGTTCGGACGACAGCAAAATTGGCTTGCAGGATTATTTAAAGATGGAAGGAATGACTTTCAGGCTGGTGCCCGAGAAACGAAAACCGGGCAGTGAGTTTATAAATGAAGAATTGGTTAAAGCGCAACTTAAAGGAAACATTGTACCCAGCAAGAATTTTCAACCCGGGTTTAGATTTACAGGTTTAAATGATCCAACAATCTTTTTTGATGAAAACCACGTTCGGATGGTTCAAAACTATAGGAATGCTTACATGAGATTGGCTGTTTACTACAGGAGTTTAGGAGATAATCAGGATCTTATAACAACTTTGAATTCTATGAATGAAAAGCTTCCGTACAAAGTTTTGGGAATGGATAACGGTTTGTTGTTCGAGGTTGCCAATCTTTATCTTCAGGCTGGTGACAAAGAGAAATATGCTAAGATTTCCTCTGATGTGGAGAAACAAGCGCTTTCAGATCTTGAACGTAACCCTGAAGATGTTAACTCTTATTATAATCCGTACAGAATACTTATCGAGACTTATGAGAACACAAAAGAGTATGAAAAGCTGCTTGCTCTCTGGCAAAAGCTTGAAACGATGTTTCCAAATGATCCGACCGTTAAGGCAAACATAAAACGATATCAGGATCTTGTACAGCCAAAAGACACAACGGCTAAATAAACAATAATTTTAATTATCTTTTTAAGTCCGGCACAGACCGGACTTATTTTTATGTAAATTTTCAGCATGAAAATTCTAATAATTGCTCTCTCCGGAATCGGTGATGCTCTTATGTTTACTCCTGCATTAAGGCTTTTACGAAAAAGCCTGCCTGATGCTGAAATAGATGCACTTGTTATGTACCGAGGTGCTCAAGAAATTTTCAATTCTAATCCAATCCTTAATAGAGTCATTCATTTTAACTTTTTAGAGGAAGGTCCAATTGAATCTTTAAACTTTCTTCTTCAGTTAAGAAAAAAATATGACGCTTCAATAAATGTATATCCTTCAAACAGGAAAGAATATAATCTTATCAGTTTTCTTATCGGTGCAAAGCAAAGAACCGGGGTGGTTTATTTAAGAAAAGATAAAAGCAACCTTGGTTTTTTGAACAACATAAGAATATTAGAGAATGACACCATTCATAATGTTTTGACCAATATAAAAATGTGCGAAGCGTTAGTTGGCAAAAAGTTTAACGAAGAACCATCGCTTGAATATCCAATCCCTGAAAAAGAAAAAAAAGCAGCTGAAAGTTATTTGAGTGATTTGGGAATTTCAGATAGCGAGCTTATAGTTGGTCTTCATCCAGGTTGCGCAACAATAAAAAACCATATTAAGCGCAGATGGGAACCCGAAAAATTTGCAGAGCTTGGTAAGAAACTTATCGAGAATCACTCTGCTAGAATTTTAATTTTTGGTGGTCCTGACGAGAAAGAATTAAAAGAAGAAATTAGTTTGTTAATCAATACTGATAAAGCAAATGTTGTTAATGCCGAAAGTCTTACCAAAAGCACTGCGATAATGAAACGCTGCAATCTTTTTATAACTAACGACTCAAGCCAGATGCATATTGCCGCAGCGCTGGGTTTAAAGGTTGTTGCAATAATTGGTCCAACAAATCAAAATTACATTTATCCCTGGAAAACGGAACACCAGATTGTTTCACTTAATCTAGATTGTTCACCTTGTTTCTTCTATTCTCCCAAACCTCTTTTTTGTAATCGAACCGATGTTAAATTTAAATGTATAAAAGAGCTTACTGTTGATATGGTGTACTCTTCGGCAGAAAAATTTCTATAATAATCTCGCTTTTTGTCTTAGTCTTTTAATAGCTTTAAGTTGAACCTCAAGAATTGAAACCGCTTCGCATTTATGTCACGAAGATGATTTTTATTAAAAACCCAGGCTAAAAAATCATAAATCATTTAAACAAATATGGAGACTCATTATGAATTCAAAACAAGTTATAAATGATTTTCTCACCCAGAAAAAAATTGCTGTTGTTGGTGTTTCCCGCAAGAAGATAAAATTTGGTAATGCGATTTACAGGGAGTTAAAACAAAAAGGCTATCAGGTCTTTCCTGTAAATCCACGCACTAATAACTATGAAGGAGATACTTGTTATCCCGATCTGCTTTCTATCCCTGAAAAAATTGATGCGGTTGTGATAAATGTTCCTCCTGCTCAAACAGAAAAAGTTGTGAGAGAAGTTAATGAAGCTGGAATAAAAAAAGTCTGGCTACAGCAAGGTTCGCAATCTAATGAAGCAGTAAAATATTGCGAAGAAAATGGAATTGATTGTGTATCGAACGAGTGTATTTTAATGTTTGCTCAACCATCAGCCTTTATTCATCGTGCGCACAGATGGATTTGGGGAGTCGTTGGTAAACTTCCTCAATAGGATTAATTGGTGTCCAATTGCCATCAATAACACTTAAGAAATCACGCGATAAAATTCTGGAAAGAAAACATCCTTGGATTTTTTCCGGAGCGCTTGAAAAAGTTGATGGAAATCCTTCAAACGGGGAAACGGTTCAAATCTTCACATCAGAAAAAAAACTTGTTGGCTTTGGCAGTTTCTCACCATCATCTCAAATCCGTGTAAGAGTTTGGTCATTCAATTTAGAAGAAAAAATTGACAGTGATTTTTTCAAAAAGAAGATTTCCATGGCCGCTTCATTAAGAGAGAAACTTGTTGACACTTCGAAAACAAATGCATATCGAATTATAAATGCCGAGAGTGATGGATTACCAGGACTGATCGTTGATCGTTATTCTAATTTTCTGGTTTGCCAGCTTCTATCTGCCGGAGCCGAGTTTAATAAGGAAACAACTATTGAAATTTTAAATGATATTTTCAAACCCATCGGAATATTTGAACGATCAGATGTTGAAGTCAGAATTAAAGAAGGTCTCCAACCAACACAAGGGCTGATTAAAGGAAACATTGCTGATGAATTGATTGAAGTGCGTGAAAACGGATTTAAGTTTTTAGTTGATATAAAAAACGGACACAAAACTGGCTTCTATCTTGATCAGAGAGATAATAGAAAGATGCTTTCTGAATTCTCAAAAGGGAAGAGTGTTTTGAATTGCTTTTCATATACTGGTGGATTTTCAGTTTATGCGCTTGCTTATGGTGCAGAAAAAGTTACTCAAGTGGAATCTTCGACTACGGCAATGGACCTATCAGCTAAAAATTTTAAACTCAATAATTTAAATTTATCTTTAGTTGAAAACATCAACGGAGATGTTTTTGAGCTCCTTCGAAAATTTCGCGACGAAAGAAAAACTTTTGATCTGATTATTCTAGACCCGCCAAAATTTGCTGAATCCGCATCGCAAATTCAGAAAGCAAGCAGGGGATATAAAGATATTAATTTGCTTGCACTTAAGCTTCTTAATCCTGGTGGAACATTATTTACGTTTTCTTGTTCCGGTCACATCTCACCGGAGTTGTTTCAAAAGATTGTTGCAGATGCCGCACTTGATTCTGGAAGGGAAGTGAGGATTATTAAGCAGCTAACTCAGTCATCTGATCACCCCGTTTCAACAAATTTTCCTGAAGGACTTTATCTTAAGGGGATAATTTGTTCTGTGCAATAAAAATAAAGCTTGTGAGACTGATCAAATAGTAGATTTACTTCCATCCTCTTTTAATTATAATTTTGTAGCTATCATTTTTCCATTATTCAATTTTTATGAATATCTGGATACTAGGCGTTCTAATTTTCTTTGCACGAATTATTGATGTATCGGTCGGTACTTTGCGGACAATCAGCATTGTGCAGGGAAGAACAAAGATTGCATTCTTTCTCGCATTTATTGAAATAAGTGTTTGGCTTATTGTACTAAGCCAGGTTTTGCCAAAAGTATTGCAAGAACCGTTACTCGGAGTTTTCTATGCGTTCGGATTTGCTTCCGGAAATGTCGTAGGAATTTTAGTTGAAAAAAGACTTGCAATGGGTTACATCAATTTCAGGATTATAACGGGAAATAATGCGAAAAAAATTACGGAGACATTCAGAGAAAAAGGATTTGTGGTAACAAACTTTGAAGGCGAAGGAAAGGACGGCAAAGTAACTGAAATATACGTTGCTACGGACAGAAAAAATCTTCCGGTACTCATAAAACTTGTTAAGGAAATTGAACCAAATGCTTTTTATATTGCCGAGCAGGCCGGACTCGTTAGTAAAATAAGAAGACCTACTATGGTTCCAACTACTGGATGGAGAGCTGTTCAGAAAAAGAAATAATTGTGGAAATGTCAAAACATCCTTCAGAAAAAGAATCTCTTTCTAACAGAAATATTTTAATGGCAAAATTTATATAAGCTTGCAAAAGTCAGAAATATATTTTTTGAGGAAGTAGCTTTTCCAGTAAAAATTCTTCCTAAACCAAGCTAAGAATTGTTCCATTACCGCTCGTTTTTTATTTGATAATTGTTAATATTTGGCAAAGAGGAAATTAATTATAAGACAATAAATTTTTGTGAATTTGAAAATATTTACTGTAATACTGTTAGCAGGGCTATTTCTTTTTAACGCCATTGGTTATCAACTTGTCTTTGCTTTCCTGATTTTTCAGCAGGAAGTAGAGATGCATTCTTTAATTGCTGAATCCGGTAGTGAATCACTTGAATTGATTGTAATTGATTCATCAGATCACCCGGAACTTTTAATAGTAAGTGAAAAGGAATTTTTTTATAAGGGGTGCCTCTATGATGTAAAGTTTAAAGAATATAAAGGCAATAAGATGGTTTTTCATTGTAAAAAAGATGAAAAAGAGCTTAACCTGTTGAATCATTTCAGTAAAATGAGCGATGAGAATACTGCAAGCAAAAAACAAAGGCCGGAAGACAACAGTCCCTTTAAAACTTTAACTACAGGGCCAGTTTGTTGTTTAACTCTCAGCCAGATGGATTTTCTCCATTCGAAATATGAACATTATGAAAGGGGAATTTATTATCAGGTATGGAGAGACGTTCCAACCCCACCGCCAAAATCCTTTCTTTCTGCTTAAACCAAATTATCTGGTTTTTATTAACTGCTGAAGTAACAGTAAAGAGACTGAATTCTATTTCTGTTATCTGTTTTTTCAGAGTTAAAATTATTAATAATTAAAAAAATAAATGAAAGGATTTCTTAAATGAAAAAGTTGTTAATTCTATTTTTTATTATTGGTATTTACTTTTCTGATTCTGTTGCACAGGATGAAAATAAGAACGAAGACACGTTAAAATATCAGATGGAGCAAGTGACTATTTCAGCCACAAGATATCCGGAAAATATTCTTGAAGTCCCTTACGCCATCACAATTATTCCACATAAAGAATTGATTAATATTAAAGGTTATGGACTGGATGAAGCGCTTGATAAAGTGCCTGGTGTTTTATCCCAGTCGAGAGACGGTAATCAGGATGTTCGCTTGGTAATTAGAGGTTTCGGGGCGAGAGGTGCCGGAGACAGATCAAATTCTGGCACATCAAGGGGTATTAGGGTTATGCTTGATGGTATTCCGGAAACTGAGCCAGATGGAAGAACTTCGTTTGATAATATTGATTTGACTTTATCAAATTATATTGATGTAATTAGATCTAATTCTTCGGCAATTTGGGGTAATGCAAGTGGAGGTGTTGTTAACGTTTCCACAGTCTCAGATTTCACCAATGATTTTTTAAATCTTGGCGGAATGGGTGGAAGTTTTGGGTTCCAAAAATATTTTATGCGCGCAGGAACAGTTTTAGGTATTGGAAGACTTTCCGCTTCATTTGCTTACACTAATTTTGACGGATGGCGAGAACACTCAGCCAGTAAAAGAGGTATAGTAAATATTGGTGTGGTTTCACAATTAAGCTCAGCTACAGAGCTTGGGGTTTATATGGTAGGAACAAGTAATATATTTCACATACCTGGTCCATTAACTGAGGAGCAATTTAACACAAATCCTCAGCAAGCTAATCCGGATTACCTTTCAAGAGACGAAAGAAGATATAACAGGCTCGGAAGAATTGGTGTTACTCTTAATCATCAGGTGAATAATATGCACGGGTTTTCAGGGATGGTATACGTTAATCCAAAGTATCTTCAAAGGTCGGAAAGAAAACGTTTCCGCGATTTCACAAGATATCATCTCGGCGGCAACCTGATGTATACAAATAGTGCAAACTTCAGTGCTGATGTTACAAACAAGCTTATAGCCGGCGTTGATGAAGCATACCAGGACGGAGCGATATTATTCTATAATCTTTCGCCAACAAATGGTAGGGGTGATGAGCTAATAGATAATAAGAGAGAGGGGGCAAACAATTTCGGTGCTTTCTTCCAGGATGAAATTAGAGTTAATGAAAAGTTAAGTATCATTGCTGGCGGCAGGTATGATGATGTTACCTATTACTCTGCAAGTTATATTGATAATGGATATTCAACATTCGGAACACAGAGTAAGTCATTTACACACTTCACACCCAAAGCTGGTATTACTTATATGTTTACACCAACTCACAGCATCTACGCAAATCTTGGCGGTGGTGTAGAAGTTCCTGCGGGGAATGAAACGGATCCGGCTGCCACTTATGGACAGGACACAGTTTATTTAATAAACCCCCTTCTCGATCCAATCACTTCTACAACATTTGAAGCAGGAACAAAGCAGCTTCTTTATGTTGGAAATAATTCGTTCATTCAGTCTCTGAGTTACGATCTTGCTCTTTATTATATTATTGTGAAGAACGATATTATCCCTTACAGCGGCGGCAGTTTTTATTTTACCGCTGGCGAAACTAACAGAATGGGAGTTGAACTCGGATTGAATCTTCAGTTTGATTATGGTTTCTCACTAGAAACCTCTTTCACTTATTCACAAAACAAGTACAAAGATTATATGGTTGATTCAGTTCATTATGGTAACCCGGGAGCTTTTGCGGATTACTCAGATAACAAGGTGGCGGGAATACCTGATTATTTTTATTATGTCGGTATCAACTATGAACCGAAAGGATTAGGAGGATTATATCTGTGTTTAAAAATGCAAGGAATAGGAGAATATTTTGTTGACGATGCAAACAGCATCCAGGTTCCTTCCTATAATATTTTCGGAGCTACCGTCGGAATTAAGGAAGGAATAAAACTTAACGAGCACATTTCTTTACTTGGTTTCATAAGTGTTAATAATTTAACTGATCAAAAATATGCAGCCTCTGCATTTATTAACCCGGATGTTGTGAACGGTGTGCCGGTATATCTTGAACCGGGACTTCCACGCAACTTTACTGCATCATTGTCGTTAGGATTTAATTAACTTGTAACAGAAAATTATTTCCGCTCAGATTTTCAGGATTTACAAAGGGAACGGCATAATAGTTGTTCCCTTTTTAATTAAGATACGATTTGACAGGACGATTTTAAGATTTAACAAGGATATGATTAGTCGATTTGGTATTTTTGTTTTGAAAGAATTTTATTACAAGTGAAAAAGGTAATTTCAATATTACTGACCTTCCTCATCCTATTTAACTCCATAGGTTATATCCTTATCTATATTGAACGATTAGCAAATAATAAACTAGAAATGCGGGCAATACTAAATTCTAATCAGAGTTCATCCCACCTGTTAAAATTAAAGTTTAAGAAGAACGAATTCACGAAAGTTATAAATTGGAAGGAAGATTATGAATTTGAATTTAACGGTGAGATGTATGACGTTGCTAAGATTGAAAAAAATGGTAATAATGTTTTCGTTTATTGTATCCACGATGAAAACGAAGAGCTGCTGATTTCAAATTATGAAAAGGTTTCCGGGACAAATTCAGAGAAAGACAAAATTGCATCTAGTCCGCAAACATCGTTAATTCATTTCCAACTCATTGCAATTCAGAACGAATTATTTTCATTTAAAAGAATGACCGACTTAGTTCTTTTTTCTGAAAGCTATATTAATAACTATCGCTCAATCCATCAAAAATCCCCAACGCCTCCCCCGAAGACCTCTTAGCATCATCTTTAAAACAGAATTGATCCTCTATAAATAGTTCAATCATGAACTGTTTTATAAAAGTATATGGGTGGATTTTCTGTACAGGTTTTATTCAAGAAAATAAACGAGGAATAATTTTATAAAGGGATTTAAAAATGAAAAATCTTATACTTTCGTTATTCGTTGTGTTTTACGTTACTTCGGTGTTAAAAGCGCAAAATGAAAACGCAGACACAGTTAAGCAAGTAACATTGCAAGATGTTATTGTTACTGCTAACAGATTACCAATAACATTAAAAAGCAATCCGGGATCAATCTCATTAGTTACTCCAGAAATGATTAATCTCATGCCGAAAACTATTGGAGTAGAAGAAGCATTAAGATTAGTACCCGGTGTCAGAGTTGATAACCAGCATGATGGTGAGCGGGTTCATGTCTCTATACGTGGGCAAGGGATTCTTACAGAACGTGGTTTACGTGGTATTGGAGTAATGTTAGACGGAATACCTGTAAATGATCCGTCAGGATTCGCACCGGATTTATATGACATTGACTGGCCAACAGTCAAGAACATTCAGGTTCTAAGAGGTCCTGCTGCCGGCTTATATGGTTGCGGCAGTTCTGCAGGAATATTATATATAACGACTAATGATGGTGGTGTTGTACCGATAGAAGGTGAATACAGCCAGATAGTCGGATCGAATAAGTTTTTCAAAGAGCTGGCTCAACTGGATGGTTCACAAGAGACTATTAATTACCGTCTTAGTTTTTCGAGAGAAGATGGAGGAGGTTACCGTGATCATCAGGCATTCTGGAGCAATAAGCTGTATGAAAAAGTTAATTTTAACCCGTCAGACAAACTGGCAGTTACAGAAGTTGTTTCTCATACTGATTACTTTCAGCAGAATCCGGAAGGACTTAACCTCCAGCAACTAGCAGAAAACCGAAAGCAGGCAAACCCGGATGCAAATCCATTTAATGAATATCAAAAAACCAATCGAACTACTTTAGGATTGGCCGGCTTATACAAAATAAATGAAATGCACGATCTGGAAGTTACCCCATTTTATCGTCATTGGAATTATAAAGAGACGAGCAACAAAGCAGCAGAGTACAGAGACATTACAAACCCGGGTGTGAGTGCTCAATATAACCTGCATCTTGGCTCAGGAAATATAAAGAACAACTTTAGTGTTGGTTCTGATTTTAAATGGCAGGACATTGGAATGTACAAATTACAAAGCGAAGGTAATCCTGATAGAGTTGAAAGCACAGATGAAACCAACATTGAGAATGATAGCTTGTTAGCTAACCAGATAATCTATCAGCAAAGTACCGGTGTGTTTGCACTATATAAATTAGACATAGATAAATTCAATTTAATAGGGAGTGTACGATACGATAATATAACGAATGAATTGACGGATAAAATGTTAGGACTTGATAGTGCAAAAACAACTAAAGACTTTTCTAAAACTTCTGTTAGGATTGGTGCAAATTATGGTTTTGTTGATTTGTTTAATTTGTTTGCAAATTGGAGCCAGGGATTTGTACCACCATCAACGGAAGAGTTAGCGAATAACCCAGTCGGATATTCTGGTTTTAATACTCATTTGGTACCTGCTACTTCGAGTAGTTTTGAAATTGGCGCCCGTGGATTTTTTAGTGACAAACTATATTATGAGCTAACTGGCTTTGTAATGGATACAAAAAATGATTTCTTCCGCTTTAAACAAACAGGTAGAGGAAACCAGGAAGTATTTTATGGTAATGCTGGAAACAGCAGACGTTATGGTATAGAAACTTTTGTTTCTTACAACATACTTCATAACTTAAGCTTGCAGCTTGCTTATACATATGCTGATTATAGATATACTTCAGCAACCGTTGATCCCGTGTATACAGATACAAATTACGTGTTAACTACTCCTCCTGCACCAGGCCAATACTTACCTAATTCTCCAAAGCATCAGCTTTATTCTGAGGTTGTCTATTCTCCAATCAAAAGCATCAGGATTGCTTTGGGTGGTGAGTACCAATCTAAATGGGCAATTTATACAGATGCAAAAGCTTACAATAATGAGTTAGATCCTGAAATCTACCAAAACTGGCAGGATGGATTTACAAAACTCAGTGCTGAAATTTCCTATTTATGGAAGCTTGGAGTTCTTAACGGGGAATTAAGTCTTTCTGTACGTAATCTCACTAATGAAGACTACATTGCATTCACTGAGCCTGACCCTGACGGCAATTCTTATCAGCCGGGACCAGAGACAGAATATTTTGGTAATCTGAAGATCAGATTCTAATTAAATAGTAATATTCTTCTCATAATATTCCGGATCAGTCCGTAGTGCAGATTGATCCGGTTTTTTATATTTGATTAAGATGATATTTGCTTTGAATAACGTTAAATTTATACCATAAAAATATCTTATTCTTTAATTAATAACTGCAGGTAAAATCATGAAGATTATTTTTGGAATAACCTGTGCGTTAATACTACTCTTTCCATTTCAATTACTTCCCCAGGAAGAAGAAAAAGAAAAAGCGGACACGCTGGAATATGGACTAGAAGAAGTAACAATCGTTGGTACAAGAACAAAAGAAAAAATCATAGACATACCATATTCTGTATTTAGTGTTGAAAAAAAGGAATTAATGTTTGGCAAAAAAGTATCTGCTAAAAGTGTTCTTGCTGATGTTCCCGGATTATTCCTTCAATCGAGATATGGAAACAGCGACCTCAGAGTTTCAATCAGGGGATTTGGAAATCGTTCAAATACAGGTATAAGAGGCGTTCGAATTTTGCAGGACGGCATACCGGAATCGGAACCAGATGGTGAAACTGTATTGGATGCTATTGATTTTACATCACTCGGAGGAGTTGAAGTTGTTAAAGGAAACCTGTCATCTTTGTATGCCAATGCACCCGGCGGAGTAATTGATTTTAAAACTGATATTTATTTCCCCGACGAATTTGTGTCCAGCACCAACCAGTTTGGTCAATACGGTTTCAGGCAAAACGGTTTTAAATTAGGATTAAAGAATAACGAAAACCGTTTCTTTCTTTCTTACTACTACCGGAATCTTAATGGCTACAGAAACCACAGCGATGAATATCAGCATCTTCTTAGTTCAGTTTATGAAGGTTATCTTGGCACAAGATCGAGCATAACTGTTCTTGGAAATTATGTAAATGGTTTTAACAGGATTCCTGGCTCCCTTACAAAAGAAGAATATGAAAGCGACCCGTTTATGGCAAGTCCGACTGCTGAAGCTTTTAACTTCAGAAGGATTACCAAGAAGGGGAGGCTGGCAGTTAAGTACAGAACAGGCTTCGGTGCAATGGATGCGAATGAGTTAGAAATAACAGGCTACGGCGGAATTAAAGAATTGGAAAAAGCAGACTACCCAGATTATACTCTCTCAACAAGATATTCGTTGGGTGCTTTAATAAGATACGCAAACAGAAGTGTAATTGCTGACCGACAAAATACTTTTACAGCCGGAATGGATTATGCATATCAGTCAGGACCAGTAAACCAATTTGAAAACACAGCAGGTAACAGAGATCTTGAGGTAACAAATTCTTATGATGCCAAAGTCAGCAACATTGGTTTCTATTTTCTAGATCACTATAATATTCTTGAACAGAAACTTGATTTGTTCTTTTCAAGCAGATATGATCTTAGTGTTTTCAGCAACGATATATTCATTCCGTCCATTTTATATATTGATTCATCCAAAACCTTTAATGCTTTTACTCCTAAAATCGGACTCAACTTTAAAATAACTTCCGAGATTGCCCTCTACACTTCATATGGACTAAGCTACGATTTTCCAGCTTTAACCGAACTCGAAAATAATCCGCTTTCATCAAATCCGCGCTATACTCTTAATCCGGATATTGATCCATCTAAATCAAATAATTTTGAACTTGGAATTAAAGGAAACTTGTTTAACACCGGATCTGATTTTATGAAGAAAGTGATTTTTGATATTACAGGTTTTTATTACAAAATTACTGACGAAATTGTACCGTTCATTATTAATGAAAAAACTTATTTTAGAAATGCCGCTAAAACAAACCGAAAGGGTATTGAGTTGGGAATTAAAACCGAACCTTTCGAGGAAACTGAAATGGTAGTGAATTATACTTATACTGATTTTAAATACGACGAATTTCTAACCACCAATTATACGCCTTCGGGACAAGTGCAAGAAGATTATTCCGGTAATTACGAACCGTCGGTTCCAAAACATATTGTAAATTTTATATTCAATTATGATTTTGAAATCACCGATGACATATCAGGGTTACTGCAGTGGGATTGTGACTATATTGCAAAACTATATGTAGATGATGCTAATTCAGCAACTGCCCCCGACTATTTTTATGGCAATATAATGCTCGGAGCTTCTTATAATACGGAGCTGCTCGGTGTTGTATTTTATGTTGGTCTTAACAATATTTTCGATAGAAGGTACGTAGGTTTTGTAAATATTAATGATTATTACGGAAGATATTATGAAACAGGTGAACCAAGGACTTTTTATTCGGGGTTGAATGTTAATCTTAAATTCTAAGAGATAATATGTACAAAAAGGTATTATTAATTATCATCACTTTTGCTGCTCAGCATGTTTTCGCTCAAACAGAACTGAATGTTGAGAAGTTCAGGATATACCCAAGCTCAGTTACACAAACCGAGCCTATAGTTACAGTTCATCCTTCAAACAATCAAATTTTATTTGCAAGTGCTGTTACCTTAAATCTTTCAAATGCTTTTAAAAGTGAAGGCGTTTATGTTTCAACTGATGGAGGATTGAATTGGAGCGGCAGTGATACATGTAAAGGATCACTAATTTTTAATCACGGCGGTGATCCGGGAATAGCTATAACAGAATCTGGCAGATTTGTGCTATCTCATATCGGTGATATTTTCCCTGGAGTTTACACACATTATTCTACCAATTTAGGAATCGACTGGTCTCCTGCATTTACTGTTACTAATATTCAAACTGGTGATAAAGGAACTATGGCAATAGATAATTCCAACCAAAGCAGCTTTAAAGGAAGAATATATCTTGCCTGGACTTATGTTGTTAGTCCCTATGCTGCAATAAGTTCTTTTACTACTGATGAAGGTGAAACCTGGAGTACTCCCATAATTGTTAATCCCAATCCTCCTCTGCGGTGTGTCGGCGGTTCTGTTGCAACTTCAAATAATGGAAATGTTTATGTATGCTGGTCAGGAATTACCTCAACTTTGCCATTTAGGGAAGACTTTGCCGGTTTTTCTGTATCGACTAATGGTGGTGAAGAAAATTGGTCTGCTCAGCAAAATATTTTTGATATGAATGGTATAAGCGGAACTTTGGAATCCAAAGATGGAATAAAAGTTAATGGGCTACCACAAGTTGCCGTTGACAATAGTGGAGGAATAAGAGACGGTTGGATTTATATTGTCACTACCGAGTTTGATATTGCACCTGCAGGAAGTGACCCCGATATTATATTGCATCATTCAACTGATGGCGGACAAACCTGGTCGGCGGGGATAAGAGTAAACCAGGATCCACTTAATGATGGTAAGATTCAATATTTTCCTTCACTTGAAGTTGATGATGAAGGCGGTCTTAATATT
>Ga0326726_10002174_pt1 | contig 18051 bp, 10 predicted proteins | sample MHFenrmetagenome_2_FD_207603 | JGI IMG/M metagenome (GOLD analysis project Ga0326726, IMG submission 207603) | Lab enriched peat soil microbial communities from Michigan Hollow, Ithaca, NY, United States - MHF15MN | ecosystem: Environmental > Terrestrial > Soil > Wetlands > Peat | place: USA... | reverse complement strand
CTCCGGATCCTCGCCCGAAAGGACGCCGGGCAGCCGGTCGGTCTTGTAGTCGGCGATGACCCAGCCGTCCTCTTCCTCGAACAGGAGGTCGACCGCTCCGGACAGGAAGATCGGGGCGTCGTCGACGGCGGCCACCGGCCTATGGCCGGCGAGGGCGACGAGAGGGGCCGCCTTCGTCAGCTCAGCGTAGTCGGGGTCCCCGGCCTCGACCCGGACGGAGAAGGGGATCTCGAAATATCTCTGCTTCGCGGCCATGGCCCTCATCCAGAAATCCGATCGGATGATGGCTGTAACGAGAGCGGCGAGGTCCCCGGCCGCTTCCCGGCCCAGGCCTGTTGAGACGAGCGCATTTCCGGCCATCTGGACGAGCCTTTCGGGATCGATGGTCAGGCCGCCGGCCACCGACGTGGAGGCATGGGGAGACCGGGCCCGGCCGAGGGCGTTCAGGAGAGCATGGACTGCCGTCCCCCATTCCCGGCCCAGTCCGCCGGCCGACCAAATCTCAGCGCTGAACTCTGCCCTGGCGATCGATGTGACCGTCTCCTGCCGGTATTGGGCCCTGGAGACCGCGCCTTTCTTCTCCTGTCGACGCTTTTCGGCTGCCGCGATCTCGGCCGGGGTCACGGGCCGCCCGGCCGGGGGCTCGACGGCTCGACGCGTGTCCCGGAGCGGCTCGAGCACGGGAACACCCTCGAGCTTCGCATCGAGAGTCCGCCAGGCCTTTTTCGCCCCCAGGTCGCCCTGATAGGAGCTGATGACGAGCATGTCCTTGGCCCGGGTGGACGCGACGTACATCAGGCGGTCCTCTTCGGCGTCCCGATAGGAAACAGCATGGCCGAGGACTCCGGCCCAACCGACCGGCTGGGACAGGAGCTTGAAGCCGAATCCGAGGCGCTTTTTGAACACGAAATATCCGCGCGGTCGGCCGGCGACAAGATGCGTCCCCTGCCCTGTCCGATCCGTCATCCGGATGATGTGCTTGTCCGGATCACGGTCCTTCATCCCCGCGGGGTTGGCCAGCCAGACGAAGGGCGCTTCGAGTCCCTTGGCTTTGTGGAGGTTCATCAGGCGAACCGCGTCCCGGCGGCCAGGCTTCAGGCTCATCTCTTCCACCGTTTCGAGGCGATCGGGATCGCCGATGAAATCCGTGACGTCGGCGAAGGACGTTATCCCCTCGGATTCCAAGCTCCGGACGATCTCGACGAGCTTGAGAACGTCCCCGGCCCGGCTGCTGCCCATGTCCGTCGAGATCAGATAGCCGGGCAAGCCCGAAGCTTCGAGGACCATCTCCAAGGCGACCGAGGGCGGATAGGTCCGGGTCCAGACTCGCCAGTCCTTCAGACAGGTCAGCGCCCCACGGACAGGCCCCTGGGACGCGCCGGCCATGGCCCCGGCGTCCGAGTCATCGAGGGTCCCGCCGGCGCTCCGGTAATCGAGCAGTTGTTGATCAGACACTCCGAAGAAAATGCCTCGCAGAGCCGCGACAACATGGACGGGATCGGCCGGATCCAAGAGCGCCTGAAGCAAGACAACGATCGCGGCGATGTCCGGGCTCGCGGAGAACGCATCGCTGCCGGAGATCTCGTAGGGAATGCCTTTGGCCTCGAGGCTGCGGGCATAGATGTCCATATTCTTCTTGTAGCGGAAGAGGATCAGAAAGTCCTCCGGCCGGGCCGGCCGCGGCCGTTCGCGCCTATCCGGACCGGGTTCCTGGACCTCGAGAGCCCCGTTGATCGCCCGGTCGATGAATTCGGAAATGACGGCGGCATCGTTGCGGGCCATCGGCTTTTCCGAATGTCGGAGCTCGCGGGGCACGACGATCCTGAAGATCCCCCGGGCCGCAGACCCACAGTCGGGCCGGTTCGTGACCAGGGGAGCGTAGCGGGCCTGGGTTGCGGTGGGGACGGGGGGGAAGACCCCATTCCCCGCCTCGTCGGGCGCGAAGACGCGGTTGACGAAGGCCCCGATGCAGGAGAGGGAGCGGAAATTGGCCGTCAGGTCGAGGACCTCGCCGCCTCCGCGGATGATGATGTCTTTGGCCAGGTTGTAGGTGGCGATATCGGCGCGCCGGAACCGGTAGATGGACTGCTTGGGGTCGCCGACCAGGAACAGCGATCCCGGGGCGGGCCGCAGCTTGGTCCAATCTTTCTCGGCCACATCGGTTCCGGTGAGATAGAAAAGGATCTCGGCCTGAATCGGATCGGTGTCCTGGAACTCGTCGACGAGCAGGCGCCGGATCCTGCCTTGGAAGTACTTCCGGACCTCGGGATTGTTCTTCAGAAGGGAGGCCGTGAGCTGGAGCTGATCGCCGAAGTTGAGCCGGGCCCGGGCCTGCCGCCGGCCGTCATAGTATTCCAGCGCGGGAATCAGGTAGGCTAGGGCCTTGTCGTGGCGGTACTCACGCCAGGCTTGAAGCGCCGGAGCGATCGTCGCGACCTGGAGGGCCTCGAGGTCTGCGACGAGGCCGAGGACCTCGTCTTTGGAGCGCCAGCGCTTCTGGGTGAAATCCGGGCTCCCCTCGAGGAGCTCGAGGGTCTCCATGAGCAGCGCCGGATCGGCGAAGCCGAGACGTTCGCGGCGATTGAGGAGCCGGCGGATCTTCCGCTGCAGATCGTCCCATCCGTCTTGGGGGCAGAGCTCGGGAACCGCGGCTTCGGCCTTTCTTAAGAAATCCTCGAGGGCGTTCCGTGCCGAGGACAGGTCAGGCAGGTCTTTTCGCCCGGGTTGGGCATCCACTTCGGGGTAGGTCGCGAGCACGTCGAAAGCGTCGCGCAGGTCCGCCGGGCAAAGTCCGACATCGTCCAGTCCCTCGAGGACATCGCCGCATCTCTGCCGGGCATCGGCCAGGAAATCGTGCCAGCAGGACTCCCGGAAGACGGCATCATCGATCTCCTCCATCTCAATGAATTCGGGATCGACCCCGCATTCGACCGGCCGTTGCCGGAGCAGTCCGGCGCAGAAGGAGTGGATCGTGCCGATGAATCCTTGCTCAAGGTCGTCGAGGGCGGCCTTCAACCGGGACTTTTCGTCCGGAGCCCAGGACCGGCCCTCTTCTCCCGGAAGATCGCCGCCGAGGCTGCGCTCGAGCGCAACCTGGAAACGCGCCCTCAACTCGGCGGCCGCCTTGCGGGTAAAGGTCACGGCCGCCTGGGTCTGGATGGTCGCCCGGCCTGTGGCGATCAGAGCGATCATACGGTCGACCAGACTCTTGGTCTTGCCGGATCCGGCTCCGGCCTCGACCAGAAAAGTCGTGTCGAGGTCGGTCGTGATCCGACGGCGAGCCGCCTCGTCGGGACAGCCGGCGGTGGCTTTCCGATCAGTCATAGGACCCGATCCTCCTGACGGCCTCAAAGATCTTTTCGTTGCCTTTGATCTTCCTCTTGGTCTCGAGGGGCCGTCCCCCGCAAACGGGAGAGAAATCGCAATACGCGCATTCGTCCTTGAGAGAAGTGACGAAGAAGCCGTTCGAGATCAGGGCCAAGATGTGACCGAGGAGGGCCCGGAAGGCCTGCCGGTCGAACTCACCGACCAAGACCTCGCGGCCTTCGCCCCGGCGGGTTGGGAACGAATAGCCGCTCTCTGTCACCCGGGGCGCCTTGGCCAGGCCTTCCAGGACCAACACTTTTTCGACGGCCACGGCGTAGAGGGCATGCTGGATCACCCGGCCCTTGCCGAAGGCTCTGAGCTCCTCATAGGGCTTGGGACTGCCGGTCTTGTAATCGAGGATCCGGAACGTGTCCGCCCCGGTCCGGTCGATCCGGTCGATCCGTCCCTTGAGCCGGAAGGAGGCGCCGCCTTCGACGTCGACCGGAATGCCGGCGAAAGACTTCTCAAAAGCAAAGGGCTGGATGTTGGCCGCTCTGGCACTCTCGACCCGGAAGAAGACATCGAGAGCGTCGTGGATATCCTGGCGTTCCTTGTCGAAGATCCCCGGGGACGGCGGGGGAACTCGATGTCTCCAGGCCTTGATGACCCGTTGGGCGATCTCCTCCATGAGCGGCCAATGCCGGCCGGGGTCGGGCCTCTCGCCGGATTCGACGACCCGGGCCATGAAATCGGCCAGGATCTCGTGGATAAGGCTGCCGCGGTCCAAGGGATCGAGCCAGCGGGCCCGGTCGAGTTCGATCTCCTCCGGCGCCTCGATCCCGAGGACATACTCAAGGAAATAGCCGAAGGGACATTTGACCAGGCGTTCGAGGCGCGACGCGGAAACCTCGAGTTCGGGGTTGAGGAGGGGATCATATCGAAGGCGATCGATCCGAACGATGCCTTCGTATTCCGAGAACCCGTCGCTGGCCCGGGCCTCCTCGGCCCGGATGCCGGCCGCCAGGGCCGGAAAATGCCTGCGGAGGGCGGCTTGGCCGTCGGCCGGACGGCCCCCTCCGAACAGCCGGCCGAGCCACCATTCGGTCCCGTCCAAGGAACCCGCGGGATCGCTCATCACGAATCCGGCCGGGTCGGGACGGCCGGCGTCCCGCGAAGCAGCCGCGATCGAGGCGTCGAGGCTGGCATAATCCCTCCCGCCATCGCCGCAAAGAAGACGATGGACCTGCAGGACGAGGGAGCTGGGGAACTCGGGCCGGTCTTCGAGAATGTCGTAGGCGGGGAAGCTGAAGATGACCCGGCCACGGAGCGAAGCGAGCCTGGCGGCCATGGCGTAGAGGCGTTCCCGGAGAGAATCGGCCGTCGTCGGAAGTCCCGGGGACAGACTCTCCCGCTCGGCGTCGAGAAGGACCGGGTCCTGAAGGCCGCGGCCGGGAAAATCCCCGTCATCGAGGCCCATGACGAAGGTCACGGGCCGGCCGGAAAATCCTCCGGTGACAAAGCTTGAAATATGGAGGTGCCCCGGCCGGGGGGCGGAGGCGCCTACCGAGAGCGAAGAAACGGCCGTGCGAAGACGGTCCAAGGAGGCCTCGAGGTCCAGGGCTCGCGGCCCGGGCCGAACATCCGTCGAGCTGCCCCAGGACGCCCTGGCCAGGGTCCGGAGCTCGGCGGTGATGATCGCCAGGGCCTGCCCATCGCGGTCCTCGGGCCCGGGGCGGCGGACTGCACACGTTTCAAGGGCCTCCGCCAAGCCCAGGCAGAAAGCCTCGAACGGGACCGCCCCCGAGGCGGGGATCTCGGGCAGGAAAGACAGGAACGAGGCGACGGCCCCGGAGATCCGGTCGACATGGGACCGATCGCGCTTGAGGCCCGCCCGCCTGGCTTCGGACAGGCCGGCCTCTTCTTCGGCTCTGGGATCTTTCAGTTTCGCTTCGAGCTTCAGGCCCAGGACGCGAAGACAATCGACATAGCGCTCCCTGCCCCAGCCGATCAGGGCTTCCCGGAGGTAGCGGCAGACGGTCAGGGCGGGGATATCGTCGGCGGGACCCGGGAATGGAAGGCGCATGTCCAGGGAGGCGACCAGCCGGGCCAGACCGGACGAAGGATAGCCAGCCTCGATCCAGTCAAGAAGGCCGAAGAAGACGCGACCTGGAGAGGTGAGGGCCAAGGGCAGTCCGTCGCCGAATGTCGCCGCCAGGCCTGTCCGGAGCGTCAGGTCGTACAGCGTCGTGGAGTAGGTCGGCCCGGGCGGGCTGATGATCTCGACTTGGTCGAGCGGGACCTTGTCCTCGATGATCCGGCGCAGGGCTTCCCGGCATTCGTTGGCCGGACCCGCGGCGCGGAAGATCTTTATGGACCCGTCGCCAAAAGGCCGGCCCGCCCTCTCCGGGTCGAAGAGCCACGACAGCCGCTCGATGTCAGAGGCCGGGGGGCCCGAAGGGGGGTCGGGATTCTTGCAGGGGGCTTGAAAGAGCCGCGGTCGCTCGAGACCGTGCGCGTGATCGGAAGGGACGAAGAGACAGCTGCCTCCGGAGATCGCGTCGAGGAATTCTTTCTCTACCCGGCTGAGCACGCTATCGGCCGGACAGAGGATACGGGCCGGCGGCAGAGTCCCCGCCTCACGGGAGGTCGCGCCAGCCAGGGCAAAGAGCCCAGGCACGTCCAGGCCGTTCCCGGCCGCCAGTCCGGCCTCGTAACGGCCCATGAGAGCGCCGATGTCCCAGCCCTTGGCGGCGACGGCGAAATGACCGGGATCGATGCTCCGGCTCGAGAAGCCTTCCGCCCTCAGCCGAAGAATGGCCGCCAGCAGAGTGCGGGCCACGCCGGGAGAGGGCTTCAAGGCATTGAAGTATGTCAGCCCGCCTTCCCGGACCAGGTCTCTGAAGAGCGAATCGACAAAGACGATGAGCTCAGAGCCCGCGACGAGCCGTCGATCGCTCCGGGCCAGCTCGAGAGCGGCAACCTGGTGGGCCAAGGACGTCAAGGTGACCAACCGGAGGTTGACCCAGGCTCCGGACTCCCGGGCGAGCGCTTCGCCGATCTCGCGGCCGGTCACGAACGAGGGGACGATGAGGATCTTTTCGTCGAGCGGATGCTCGCGGCAAAAGGCCGAGAGGAAGCGGACGACGGCGCTCATCGCTTTTCCGGCATCCGGTAGAGGATGATCCTGTGGTCGCGGCCGTTATCGCCGGGGAGGATCTCGGTCCGGACGATGCGGGCGTCCCAGCCGGGGATCTTGTAGTCATGCGAGACGATGCGGGCTCCCGGGCGAAGGTCCCGTTCGAAGGCCGGTTCGAGGGTTTCGAGCGATTCGGGCAGAAGGTAGAGGAGGAGGACGGTCGCCTCGGTCAGGCGGGCTTTGGTGGCGTCCATGCGCAGGAAACGGACGAGCTTCCCGACGCCGGCCCTCTCCGCCGCGGCCCGGCATTCGTCGAGCAGGGCCTCGTCGAGGTCGATGCCCACACCGCGCGCTCCCCGCGTCCGGGCCGAGGCGATGACCATCCGGCCGTCGCCGCAGCCGAGATCATAAACGACGTCGCCCGGGCCGATCGCGCCGATCTCCACCATGCGCGCGACCACTTCGGGAGGGGTCGGGACGTAGGGGGCGAGGTCGGCAGCATCCTCGCGGCCGTGGGAGCCCGGGTAGACCTTGATGATGTTCGTCTCGTCATAGCGGAAGGAGTACGGCTTCCCGGGATGGACGAGGTAGGTCGTCGTGCGCCGGCCGTTATCGAACGAGATCTCGACCGGCAGGTGGGTCACGATCCGGTCGACGGCGCCGACGGCGAGGGTCCTCGTCCGGCCGGCCCGGTCGCCGGGTCCCGGCATGATCGTGTAGGCCATCGGCTTCTTGGTGACGTTCCGGAGGGTGGCCTCCTCCTCGAAGGACGTCGGGGCCGCGGGCCGCGGGCTCAGATCGATCCGGTTCTCGGGCCCCTTCCCCGTCCGTCCGACAAACAGCGCCAGCCCGGCGAGGACGAGAAAGCCGATGGTGAGCGCGGCCTGGACGGCCCGCTTCATGGCCGGCTCGCTAGCGGACTCCCGATGATCATCGGCTCCAACTTAGAACAGCGGGAACCGGAAGTCAACGCTCGGCGGCGGCGTCAGAAAAGGATGAGGAGCGCGACGACCAGGGCGATGACGGTCCAGGCGATGATCCGCACCGGCTGCGAAGACTCCGCCCCCGTGAGCTCCCCGTCAGCCCCGCTCAGCTATGATCTGATCAAGCAAAGAAATCGCCGGGAACAGCCCGGAGGCGGCTGATGTCGCGGACCCGGCCGGCGATATCGAAGCCCTTGACGCAGACGGCCGAGCAGGACGCGCAGGAGCCGCAGGCGTCCTCAGGAAGGTCGAGGGAGCCGACGAGCTCGTGGGCCGCTTGGAGGTTCCTGTAGCCGTAGGCGTACATGTAGCTCCTCATGAGATCCGGCAAGGGGAGGTTCTTGGGGCAGCCGGCGACGCAATGCCCGCAGTGCTGGCAGTAGAGTCCGGCCGCCTGCTCGCCGAGCCTGAGGTCGCGGAGATCCGCGGGCGTGAGGGCGATGTCGCCGGCGACGGAAAAGTCCTCCTTGAGCTGGTCGAAGGTCGTGAATCCCGGGATGGCCGTGGCAACGTTGGGGTCGTTGAGGACCCACTTGAGGGCCGCGCGCATGTTGATCGGCTGCTGCTTCTCCTTGTCCCAGAAGGCGCCGGCCTGGGTCTTCATGGCCACGATGCCCATACCGGCCGTCGCCGCCTCGGCCACGGCCTGGCGCATTTCGCCGCGATAATTCTGCTGGAAGTTGTAGGCCGTCAAGATGACGTCGTAAGCCTTGGTCTCGATCGTCGCCCGGATGACGGCCGGCTCGTTGCCGTGAGTCGTGATCCCGATCCAGCGGGCCTTGCCGGCCTTTTTGGCCCTCTGGAGGGCTTCGATGACGGCCTGGTTTTGAACATGCTCGGGAGCGGTGTTGTTGTGGAGGTAGAGGATCTCGACGTGGTCAAGCCCGAGCCGCGCCAGGCTCTCGTCGAACTTGTCGAGGAAGGCCTTTTCGATGCCGGCATTGTCCAGGCCCTGCATGGACCTGTCCCTGTTCGGGCCGGGGACCTTGGTCGCGATCATGAAGGAATCACGGGGCCGGCCGGAGATGACCTGGCCGATCATCTTCTCGTTCTGGCCGCGCTGGTACCCCCAGGCCGTGTCGAGCAGGACGATGCCCGCATCCAGGGCGGCCTGGACGACGGCCGGGTTGTCGGCGTTCATGACGCCCATGCTGACGACCGGGACCTTGAGCCCGGTCCGGCCCAGCGTGCGGATGATCGGCTTGGCCATGGCCTGCGGGGCGGCGGCTTGGGCCTGCCCGCCGGTACCGAGGGCGGCGGCCTTGAGGGCGCCCGGCACGGCGCCGACGGCAGCCAGGCCGGCCAATCCCTTCTTCAGGAAGGAGCGTCTTTTGAGCCCGGTCGTGGAGTCGGTCATTGTCATCTCCTCGTTTTGCAGGAATGTGTTCCGGCCCATCGCGTCTCAGCGCCGGTCCGTCAGCGTTCTCATCCATTCGACGATAGCGTCTTCTTCGTCTCCGGTCAATCCGAGGTCGCCCATCTCCGTCGTGTTGAGGTTCGCGGCCACTTCGGGGGCCGGCCAGCCCGCTCCGGCGACATCGCGGGTATTGTAGAAGTGGACGACGTCCTTCAGGCTCTTGAAAAAGCCGTTGTGCATGTAGGCCTTGACGATATCCGGCGAGGGCCGTTTGTCGACGTTCCGCAGGGTCGGGGTCCTGTGCTTGCCGGTGTTCGCCGCCGCCGACGCCTTGTACTTGTCGACGGTCTCGAGGAAGCCGCCGAGCCCCTTGTCGACCCAGGCCTTCCCGTCCGGATTGAAGGCCTTGTCCTGCGTATAGAAGGGGTTGGCCGGGTTGCGGGGGATGCCGAGGTTGTCATATTTGAAGTCTGTGAAGACGGGAGGGTTCTCGCCGGCCGGCGACAGCACGTGGCAGGCGGCGCACTTCCCTTTGGTCGCGAAGAGGACGAGCCCGCCGAGCTCCCGATCGGTCAGTCCAAGACCGCGGAAATCCCCCCGGGTCTTGTCGTTGATCGTCCCGATCTCGAGCCCCTTGGCCGAAGCCGCGCGCCAGAAGTCGTCGAACTTCGAGCTGAACGTGTTGACCTCGGCCGAGCGTTCGTAGGCGGCGATCGCCCGGGCGATCTTCACGGTGGTCCCTTGCGGGTCCTTGTCCGCGTCGAGCGACCCGTGACCGAAGACCTTCTCGAAGAGCCCGGCATATTCCGACCTCTTCACGGCCAGGACAACGCTCCTGGCATCGGGCATGTTCTGCTCGAGGGGATTGAGGAAAGGCCCCATCGCCTGCTCGGCCAGCGGGTCGCCCAGCACCTCCCCCGTCGCCCGGCCGTCCCAGAACGATCCGCCGACGAATTCCCCGTCGGCGTTGACGTGGAGACGGGGACTCCAGCCGGCGTAGGCCGAAGCCTGAGGCTTGCGATTGCCGAACCGCCCCGGGGCCGCGCCCTGATAGACCCCCCCGCTCATGTTGTATTGGGAGTTCGGGCCGGTGAAGCCGGCGGAAGGGGCATGACAAGCCCCGCAATCCTGTCCGGCCGGAGACGAGAGGTCCTTATCGAAGAAGATGGCCCTGCCGAGCTCTTCCATGGGCGTCAGGCTTGTCGCCGGGGTTTGCGCCGATGCCAAGACGGCCAAGATCAGAGCGAGGGCTCCCGCCAGAGCGGCGGCTGAAACCTTGATCATGACGTCCCTCCCATCCGGCTGACGAGCCGGCCATGGATTCGACAGCGCCCGGTGCCGGCCGGAGTCCATTGTAACGGAGGCCGGCCGATTGTCAAACGGGCCCGTTCCCCCGCCGGGGCGTTTGACATTTCCCGCCTCGGGACTATACTTTCTGGCGCCCATGAGACGAATCTCCTTCCGGCTCGCGCCGTCCCTCCTGGCCGCGGGGCTTCTCGTCCTGCCCTCGGCGGGTCAGACGACCGCCCCCCAGAACGAGTTCCCGATGAGGACTTTCTTCTCGGTGCGCTCGGCCACGACGGATAGCACGGTCCCGGCCGAGCTCCGGGAGCAGTTCGAGAAGGATGACGGCAGCCCGCTCTCTTCGGTCGCGATCGACCTCGACGGCGACGGCAAAGCCGAGAAGTTCGTCCTCTGCGGCGTCCCGTCCGCCTCCGGAGGGTATCAGTGGCTCGTCTTCGATCCGTCGCGGGGGTCCGGACGCGGCATCGTCATCGGCACGATCATCTTCGTCGGGCGCGAGACCGACGGCGGGTATCCCCGGCTCGAAACGTACTGGAAACAGGGCGGCGACATGTCTGTCGTCTCCCGTTACACGTTCGTCAACGGCCGCTACGTGCGCTCGGATTCCCGGGCGCTGTCGCTCTGGCAAGCGAGCGAATTCTTCCGGGCCAAGGGCCCTCTCGACCTCGAACGGGAGCTCGCCGAGATCAAATAGTGCCCGACCCGATGGCTTCGCGACGACGTGTCCTGCCTCGCTTCGTTGTCCTGCTCGCCGTCCTGGCCGCCCTGGCCGCGGCGGCTTGCCGGCCGGACGGGAGCGGCGGCCGGGCCTCGGCCAAGCCGCTCCGGATCGCCGTCATCCCCATTGGCACGACCCATGAATTCTGGAAGTCCGTCCACGCCGGCGCCCTGACCGCCGCCAAAGAGCTCGGCGTCGAGATCATCTGGAAGGGCCCGCTCAAGGAGGATGACCGCAACGAGCAGATCCAGATCGTCGAGACCCTGGCCGGCGCCGGCGTCGATGCTCTGGTCCTGTCCCCGCTCGACGACAGGGCCCTGATCCGCCCGGTGGCCGAAGCCCGGCGGGAGGGCATCCCCACGATCATCTTCAACTCGGCCCTCCAGGGAGATGGGTACGCCGCCTTCATCGCGACCGACAACTTCCTCGGCGGGACGCTGGCCGCGAAAGAGATCGGACGGCGCACCGGCGGCCGAGGCCGGCTCATCATGGTCAGGCTCATGGCGGGCGTCGAGGGGACGACCAAGCGCGAGGAGGGCTTTCTGGCCACCTTGAGGTCGGAGTTCCCGGGGATCGAGGTCGTCTCCGAGAACCAGTACGCCGGCCCGTCGACGGAGACGGCCTATCAGACCATGGAGAACCTCCTCGCGCGGTTCGGGCCGGTCGACGCCGTCTTCACACCCAACGAGTCGACGACCTTCGGCTGTCTCCGGGCCCTCCAGGACCACGGCCTGGCCGGCCGGACCGTCCTCGTCGGCTTCGATTCGTCCGAAAAGCTGATCGAGGCTTTGGCCAAGGGCGACCTCGCGGGGCTCGTCCTCCAGGACCCCGTGGCCATGGGCTACCGCAGCGTGAAGACCGCGGTGGCCGTCGTGCGCGGCGAGCCCTACGCCAAGCGGGAAGCCACGGCCGTCGTCCTGGCCGTCCGAGACAACATGAACGAGCCGTCGATCGCCCGGCTCCTCCGGCCCGACCTGTCCATCCTCGCGAACAGCCGATAAAGGAGAATCCCATGATCAAGTCCGGTCCGGCGCTCGCCGCCGCAGCCGCGGTTCTTGCTTTCGCCCTCGGCCTCCTGGCCGCGCCGCCTCAGGGCCGGCTTCACATCATCTCCTCGAGCCACCAGGACATCGCCTGGATGGACTCGCCGGAGAAGTGCGTGATCTACCGCGACACGAACGTCATCACGCCGGCGCTGGCCATGATGGCCAAGGACCCGGCCTATTCGTTCACCATGGAGAACATGCTCAATTTCATGGAATACATCGAGCGCCATCCCGACCGGGCCGAGGAGATCGCGCGGCTGACCCGTGAGGGACGGATGGAATGGGGCGCAACCTTCAACCAGCCCTACGAATCTCTCCTCTCCGGCGAGCAGCTCGTTCGCGAGGCCTACTTCGGGCGGCTCTGGCTTAAGCGGACCTTCCCCGGCGCAGACGCCAAGGTCTATTTCAATCCCGACGTGCCGGGACGCGCCGCCCAGATGCCCCAGATCCTGGCCAAGGCCGGCATCCCCTATATGGTGATGAGCCGCTATCACGAGGGCTTCTACCGCTGGGCCAGCCCGGACGGGAGCTCCGTGCTGGCTTACTCGCCGGGCCATTACGGCAATGCCGCGGCCTATCTCAACGCCCCGCCGGCCGAGGGCGTCAAGGCCATCGGCGACAAGATCGCCAAGTGGTCGGGCTATTATACGGACCGGGGTCTTCCCGCGGAGTATCCCCTGCTCAATTCGGTGGATTTCTCCCAGCCGACAGACTTTGGCCCGCTCATCGCCCAATGGAACGGCGCGATGACGCCGGGGACAGCGAAGCCGGTCATGCAATATTCGAGCGCCCGGCGCTTCTTCGAAGCCGTCGACATCAAGACCGCCAAGCTCGAGACGATCACCGGCGAGCGGCCGGGGCTCTGGCTCTACATCCATGGCCCGACTCACCACTGGGCCATATCCGCGGCCCGTGAAGCGGCCCGGTTGCTGCCGGCGGCCGAGGCCTTCAGCACGGTCCGATGCCTGCTCGACGGGAGCTTCGCCGGTTATCCGTCAAAACGCCTTGGCGACGCCTGGGAGGCTGCCATCTACCCGGATCACGGCTGGGGCGGCAAGGAGGGTCAGATCACCGACCGTCTTTTCCGCAAGAAATATGAGTTCGCCCGCGACGAGGGACGGGCCGTCGTCGACGAGGCCATCGAAGCGATCACCGCCCGTATCGCCGTCAAACCGAAAAAAGGGCGGCCCGTAGTCTTTTTCAACAGCCTGTCTTGGCCGGTCACGGCGCCCGCAGTCGCCCCGTTCCCGGTGGACCATGACCTCAAGGGGCAGTCCTTTTTATCGCTGCCGCTCCAGCACTACCGGGTCTTCGACGCCGACGGAAGAGAACTTCCGTCTCAGCTCCTGTCCCACGGCGCGCCGGGGGGATCGGGCCGCTTTCCTGAGATCGAGTTCATCGCCGACGATGTGCCCGCGCTCGGCTACAAGACGTTCTATCTCGTCGAGGACCGGGGATCGGCCCAAGAATCTTCGGTGGCTTCGGAGAAGATATCGGTCGTCGAAAACGGTTGGTATCGCCTCCGTCTCGCGCCGGGCGGGGTAGCCGGTCTATTTGACAAAGAGCTCGGCCGCGAGGTCCTCGATACCCGGAAGTTCCTGGGCTTCGAGGTCATCACCATGCGCTCGGTCGGCAGCGGCGCCGGCGAGTTCGGCCGGGTCCAGCAGCCCACGATGGAAGGTTTCGACTCGCTCGGCCGCCACAAGCCGGACTGGCATGTTGTCGTCGATGAATCCGGCCCGGTCAAGACCGTTGTCACGCTCGAGCAGCCGATGCCCGATTGCACGGTCCGCGAGAGGCTTATCGTCTACAATGCGATCAAGCGCATCGACTGCGAGGTCTCGATCGTCGGCTTCGACGGCAACCCCTACCGTGAATACCGGCTGGCCGTCCCCGTGGCCGCCGACAAGGGCCAGGTCGCCTACGAGATCCCGTTCGGCGTCCTCGAAGTGGGGAAAGGCGAGATCGCCGGCACGGGTGGGCCTGCCTACGGCAATCTGGTGTACGACGAGCTTTGCTCCGACATCCGGCCGCGCGAGGTCCAGAACTTCCTCTATGCCGGAGGCGCGGACTTCGGCGTGACCTTCTCGACTTCGGTCGCCGTCAACGACTACAAAGATCCGACGGACAACCCAGTCCCCTACCCCATCCTCCAACCGATCCTACTCGCCTCCCGGCGGAGCTGCCACGGCGAAGGCAACTGGTATCTCCAGGAAGGCGACCACGACTACCGCTTCTCGCTGACGAGTCATGCTTCAGGCTGGCGGAACGGCTACCGGTCGGGCATCGCCGCCAACAACCCGCTCATGGCGGTCCTCCCTTACGTCGCCTCGGCCGGCGGCCTGCCTGAGTCTCTGAGCTTCCTGCCGACGAACGCCGCGAATGTGATCCTCGCGACCATGAAGAAGGCGGAAGCGGGCGACGCGGCGGTCGTCAGGGTCTACGACATCGAGGGAAAGGACGGCGAGACGGAGATCCGGCTGCCCGTGCCGGTCAAGGCGGCCTTCCGGACGAACATCATCGAGGAGCCGGGCGCGGCGCTTAAACCGCGGCGGGGACGGCTCGTCCTCCCGGTCGGACACAACGCCATCGAGACGGTCCGGCTCGTCCCCGAGGCGTCAAAGAAGTAGGACCCGCGCCCGCAGAGCTGGGCGGCTTCAGTCTTCGCGGATCCGGGTAAGCTCGAACACGACCGGGTTGGCCGCGTCCGGGCAGGGATGGGTCAGCGTATTCGGGTGATCCTCGGCCCAGGGGAACTCCGCGTTGAACATCATGGCGAAGACCTTGGGCATCATGCTGTACATGGCGTGGATGCAAAGCGGGCCCTCGACGCCCTTGTCGGTGAACCGGACGACGTCGCCGACACGGTGCCCCAGCTCGCAGGCGCCTCTGACGCTCATGACCTTGGCGCGAACCTCTTTGACCTTTCGGGCCGGCATTGTCTCCTCCTGCGGTGAACATCGAGCTTCCTCGCCGGGAAGCCTCGGGCCTTATGGTAGCACGAACCGCGGCAGACCGTCCCCCGCGTCCTTCCGATGAGAAAAACAGGGGGCGGGGCGCGTCCTCTCTCATGACCCGACGCGATAGGAAAGGAGTTCGGCATGAAAAGCAAGCTCGGCCCTGAGGAGTTCGTCAAGCTGGCCATCGCCCGCTTGCGGCTCGAGAACTACAAGGGCATCCACTCTGTCTACAGCGGCTTCAACGACGCGTTCAAGAGCTACTTCGACGGGGCGAATCCGATCGAAGCGACGGGGGAGCTGGCCCGGCTGGGCAAGATCGCCCTTCGCCCGGTCAAGGGCGGGGTCATGCTCTATCTCCCGGGCGACGGGCCGGAGATGAGCCGCGGCGACATGGCCCTCAAGAAGATGGGCCTGCTCGAAAAAGCCTGATCCCGCCGACCCGCCGGATTGCTTTTTCCGGGCCGGCGTTCCATACTCCCCGGCAAGAAGGAGGAGCGCATGGAACCCTGGTCGAGAAGGCGATTCCTCTCCGGCGCGGCCCAGGCAGCCGCGGCGGCCGCAGCCGCGGGAGCATCGTGCGCCGGAGGGCCATCGGCAGCGGGGAAGAGCGCGGCGGTTGGCCAAGGCCCGTACCTTGAAGTGCCCCTCGACGGGCTCTGGCTCTTCAGGACAGACCCAGGCGGCCGGGGCGAGACTGGGACTTGGTTCGCTCCCGAGGCCTCAATATCGGAATGGGAAGAGGTCGAGGTCCCGTCCACCTGGCAGGTCTCCCCGAAAACCGCCGGCTACATGGGAGCGGCCTGGTACAGGCGCGAATTCGACGCGCCTGAGGAGTGGAAAGGCAAGGTCGTCCGGATCGAGTTCGAAGCCGTCTTCCACACGGCCGACGTCTTCATCAACGGCAAGAAGGCCGGCGGACACGCCGGCAAGGGCTATACGGCCTTCAGGCTCGACGTCTCGCCGCTCATCGAGCCCGGGCGGCGGAACACGGTCACCGTGCGTGTGCACAACTCCTTCTCTTCGGCCATGCTGCCGCGGAACGACTCCTATGATTGGACGCCCGACGGCGGCATCACCCGACCGGTCCGGCTCATCGTCACACCCCCGGTCTACGTCGAATCCCTGAGGGTCGACGCCGCGCCGGACCTGGCTAAAGGCAGGGCCTCGCTCGACATCCGGGCCGTGGTCCACAACGCTTCGGGGGCGCCTGCGCGACTCGGCCTGGGATTCCGGGTCGCGGACGAGAAGACCGGCCTGTCCGTCGTCGAGGACCCGGCCGCCCTGGAGGTCGAGATCCCGGCCGGGACGGCCCGCGAGATCGCTCTTCCGGAGGCCTTCATCGACCACCCGCGGCTCTGGCACTTCGACCACCCCGACCTCTACACGCTGGAGATCTCGCTCCTCCAAAAGGACGGAGTCGGGCACCGCCTCGGGACGACCTTCGGCGTTCGCAGGATCGAGGTCCGGGGCACAGAGTTCCTGCTCAACGGCGAGCCCGTCCGGCTGGCTGGGGTCGAGCGCATGGCCGGCAGCCGCCCCGAATTCGGCATGGCCGAACCGGACTCCTGGATCGCCCACGACCACGACGACCTCAAGGAGCTCAACTGCGTCCTGAGCCGGGTCCACTGGCAGCAGGACCGCCGGGTTATGGAGTATTGCGACCGCCACGGCATCCTCATCCAGATCGAGGTGCCGACCTGGGGCCCCGGGACCTTCGCCCATCTCGGAGCGGGCGAGCTCGAGGTCATCACCGCCAACGGGCTCGCCCAGCTCGGCGAGATGATCGGCCGGGAGCGCAACCACCCCTGTGTCTTCTCCTGGGGCCTCTGCAACGAGGTCGACGGCCAGAATCCCGTGGCCCGGGAGTTCGTCAGGCAGATGCTCCGCGAGGCCAAGAGGCTCGATCCCTCCCGGCTGTGCTCCTACGCCTCCAATTCGCTGCAGACGACGCCCGGGCGCGACGTGGCCGGCGAGATGGATTTCATCGAGTGGAACGAATATTATGAGACCTGGTACGGCGGCGATCCCGCCGCGATGCGCGCGAACCTCGAAGCCATCCATCGGGCTTTCCCCGACAAGCCCATCGTCATCTCCGAATACGGCTACTGCGCCTGCACGGCCGACAGGCCCGAGGACGATGCCCGCAGGGCCCGCATCCTCGAAACGCACAACGCGATCTTCCGCGATCATGTGTGGGTCGCCGGCTTCATCTTCTTCGATTACAACGACTACCGGACCCACATGGGCGACAAGGGATCCGGCGTCCTCAAGCAGCGGGTCCACGGCGTCGTCGACGTCTTCGGCGCCCGCAAACCCTCGTTTGACGTGCTTCGGAGGGAGTCGAGCCCGGTCGAATCCCTCGTGGTCAGGCCGGAGGGCCCGGCGCTCGTCGCCGTCCTCAGGACCCGAAAGGACCTCCCCAGCTATGCGCTCGAAGGCTACACTCTCCGCTGGACCGTCTATGGGGACGGCCAGATCCCGCTCGAGCGGGGCGAGGCGCGCCTCGATCGACTCGCGCCGGGGGCCGCTTCCGAAACGCGCTTTAAACCTGAGACGCGGGATGCCACGGAGGTTCTGGTCGAGATCGTCCGGCCGACAGGGTTTCCCGTGGCTTCGATCTCGAGCCGGCGGCGGGCCCAAGAGAGCTAGGGGACTCTAGAGCCGGCAGGCGAACGCTTCGGCCAGGGCCAGGTACTTTCGCGAGGCCTGCCGCGCCCTCTGTTTCCGCCGAACCCCGACGGCGGGGTCGGCGACGACCAGCGACTCGACGAGGATCCTGACCAGGGCCCGGTAGCACTGATAGAAATCCGCCAGGTCCCGAAGCCCCTCGTCAGCCGCACATTCGGCGTAGGCATCGATAAGGCGCTCGGCCAGACCGCGCTTTCCCGCGGCTCTCAGGTCCATGGCCAGATAGGCGACATCCGCGGCGACGTCGGTCGAGGCCAGGCCCGGGTTGAACTCGACGGCATCGAAGATGCGGACGGTCTCCCCGTCCATGAAGATGTTGCTCATCCTCAGATCGCCGTGGCAGTGCCGGATCCGTCCCTGCCGGACGCGTTCCCTGAAGAGCCCGAGATGAGAGGACAGAAAGCCGTCGACCTTCTCCCGGATCCGGTCGAGGGCCGCTCCGGCGCCGAATTCCCGCTCGATGAGGGCCCTCAGCCGGAAGGCGTGCTCAAACCCGTCGCGAATGGCCTGCGGAGATCCGTACCTCCGTGCCGCGACGCCGGCCCGGGCGTG
>Ga0326726_10002173_pt1 | contig 18057 bp, 14 predicted proteins | sample MHFenrmetagenome_2_FD_207603 | JGI IMG/M metagenome (GOLD analysis project Ga0326726, IMG submission 207603) | Lab enriched peat soil microbial communities from Michigan Hollow, Ithaca, NY, United States - MHF15MN | ecosystem: Environmental > Terrestrial > Soil > Wetlands > Peat | place: USA... | reverse complement strand
GCCGGCAAGCTACTGGGCGTGAAGGAATACGAGGAAGCGGCGAACTTCGTGCTCGATTACTACAAAAGGCAGCCTGATCTGGTGCCTTTCAATCGCTTGTCGCATTTTCATGCCTATGCCATGGAGGCCATGTGCGAAATGGGTGAGCTTGAGTTAGCCAACCGGGGCATGGCTGATGTGGAAAAGTGCCAGCGGCCAGACGGCAGCATCCCGGCCTACCCGGATGTGGACTGGATCTGTTCGACCGGTATCGCGCAGTACGCCATCGTCTGGTACACGCTGGGCAAGAAGCAGCAGGCGGACAAGGCCATGCGCTATCTGGAAACCATCCAGAACAAGTCCGGGGGATTCAACGGCAGCTACGGCAATGGCGCCAAATACATTGCGGGGGCCGAGATCAGCTGGGCGGTGAAATATTTCCTCGATGCGCATCTGCTGAAAATTCGCGCGGAGGGCAAACATGCTTAAAGTGCTGACCGTTTTCGGCACCCGCCCGGAAGCCATCAAGATGGCGCCGTTGATCGCTGAGCTGGAGCGTCATCCTGGTGTTATCGAAAACCGCAACTGCCTGACCGGCCAACACAAGGACATGGTCGCGCAGCTGATCGAGCTGTTTGGCATCCGCGCCGATTACGAGCTCAACCTGATGCGCGAGAATCAGACGCTCGAACACATCACGACCACGGTGCTCGCCGAGGTCGGCCGCATCCTGCGCGAAGAAAAGTTTGACCTGCTTCTGGTGCAGGGCGACACGACGACCTCGATGGCGGCAGCGCTCGCGGCGTTTTACGCCGGGGTAAAGATCGGCCACGTCGAGGCGGGATTGCGAACCTTCGACAAGCACCATCCCTACCCCGAGGAAGCCAACCGCAAAATGATCGATGCCGTGGCCGATCTCTTTTTTGCGCACAGCGACAAGGCGAAGCAACATCTGCTCAACGAAGGCATCGCCGAATCGGCGATCGCGGTCACGGGCAACACCGTGATCGACGCGCTGCTCGATGTTTCGTCGCGGCCTTTCGAGATGGCGGGTTCGCCGCTCGAAGCGATTCCGTTCGACACGAAGCGCATCGTCCTCGTCACAGCGCACCGGCGCGAAAGCTTCGGCGGGCCGTTCGAGTCGATCTGCAAGGGACTGGCCGAACTCGCCCGGAAATATGCAGACGACATCGAACTCGTCTACCCGGTGCACAGGAATCCCAATGTGCGCGAGGTCGTCGGCAAATACCTCGCCGATCTGCCGAATGTACGGCTACTCGACCCGCTCGATTACCTGCCGCTGGTGCAGTTGATGAAGCGCGCGTACCTGGTACTGACCGATTCCGGCGGCTTGCAGGAAGAGGCGCCCAGCCTGGGCAAACCCGTGCTGGTCATGCGCAAGGTCACCGAACGACAGGAAGGCGTCGAGGCCGGAACCCTGAAGCTCGTTGGCATGGACGCCGCCGACATCGTGCGTGAGGCGAGCCGCCTGCTCGACGACTCCGCCGCATACCGTGCGATGGCAACCCGGGCCAACCCCTACGGCGACGGTACAGCGAGCGTCAAGATCGTGCAGAGGATCCTTGCAGACCTGGAGCCTGCGGCGTGAGCCAGCCAGTGGTCATCGTTGTTGCCCACCTATACGCGAGCGCTTGAAGCACATGCGGAGAGTCAACCGCTCTCCTAATAAATGTCTTTTGATAACCCGATACCAAGTTGGCATCCTGGAATCCACAAAACCAATCAAATGAAAAATAGCGAACATGTCACTGTAGATCACCAGTTTCTGAAGAAACAGTACGACCAGCGTTATGACGGCGATTACATGGATGCTGATGCGTATTCGACGTGGGTTCATGAGGGTCTTGCCACCCAACGGGTTAAGCAAACGCTCCAACAAATCCCCGGCAGCCCTGCCCGTATTCTCGATTACGGCTGTGGGCAGGGAAAATGGATACCACTATTGAACGAGCTTTTCCCCCACGCTGAGATAATTGGTATTGATATATCAGAGGTGGCCGTCGAGAAGGCGTCCGGCAAATACCCGCACTGCCATTTCAGAGCATTTGACGGTGAACGTGCGCCCTTGGCTGACTCAGGCTTCGATCTTGTCTTTTCGTTTCACGTTCTCGAACACGTGCTCGATATAGGTACTTCGGTTCGTGACATCGCTCGGCTTTTGCAACCAGGGGGTTGCGCATGCATTATTTTTCCATGCGGTAATAGGCATTCGTTTGAGGAGCGCTTCGTAAGTCTCCTGAAGAATGGACGCGAACTCTCCCCGACAGGCGAGCAGATCTTCTTTTTTGAGAAAGCGGAGGGACATCTTCGGCGTATGGAAAGTGACAAGACCATCGCCTTGTTTGTCAAGGAAGGCCTCGTAGTAAAGCACGAATATTATTCAGGACAAATGTTTGCAGCACTCGACTGGTTGGTACGTGGCACCGGGCCGCATTACATAAACGGCATGTTTAATGGCGTCACTCCAGTTAACCTATATGCGTCGATTAAATTGTTCCTGATGCGCAGATTCTTGCTCGGTCTGAATCGATTTCTTGAGTATAGGAAGCTTGACTTAACCAAATCGAGGTCGATCCTCAAGCAGCCGATTGTGCGCTTGGCGGCGAAATCGGCTACCACTTTGGATAGGGGATTAATGACACTCGCTCGCTGGGAGTGGGAGCATCGTCGCCACAACAAGGGGGGGTCTGTGCAATATTTGGTTTTTAAAAAAGCTGGGTGAATTTTCTCATGCACGCCGATTTCGTGTACCAGGCTTAAGCAATGGCCGCCGTACACCAGAGCAACTTGGTCAGCATCGTGCTGCCAACCTACAAGCGGGCGCACGTACTGCCTTTCGCCATTCACAGCGTATTGGCCCAAACTTACTCGAACTGGGAGCTGATCGTGGTGGACGACAACTCGCCGGATGACACGGCGGAGGTGGTAGCCTCGTTTGCCGATCCGCGCATCCGCTACGTGAAGAATGACCCGAACCTCAAGCTGCCCCGCACCTTGAACCGTGGCTTCTCCATGGCACGCGGCGAGTACCTCACCTGGACCTCGGACGACAATTTGTTCGGCGAACGGGCGATCGAAGCAATGGTCGCGCGACTGCAAGCCGGCGGCTGCGATCTGGTATATGCGGACTACTATCTGTTTTCGGAGCAAGATGCCGCAGGCCAGCCACGCGTCATTCAGCATGACAAGCTGCCGGACACGGTGCAACTGGAAAAGGGCAACCATATCGGCGCGTGCTTTCTATACACCCGCCAGGTGTACGAGGCGGTCGGCGACTACGACCCGGAACTGTTTTTGGTGGAGGACTACGACTACTTCATCCGCGTATCCCAGCACTTCCGGCTCTGCCATATCGCCGAGCCACTCTACTACTTCCGCCGCGACGACGACACCCTGTACCTCTCGCGTTTTGCCGAGGTGAAAGTATCCGACGTGCTGGTGCGTTACAAGAATGGCGCCATCGACGTCAACGCCGCAGCCAACATTCTCGCCACCCTGCTTCTTCAGCACCCGGCAGAACTCAATGACGCCGGCTTGCGCCTCGCGCTCGCGATACGCCAGCGCGTCTCCTACCGTCTTGGTGCCTGGCTTGTGCAGCGCGGCCGCGCCAAGTTAACAAGGCAGCTTGCCAGCGAGGTAGCGCCCCTGTTCGCGCGCTACCAGACGAACCAGACGAGCTTCGGTGATACCCGTGCTGCGCTGCTCGATCGCGTGGGTGCGCACGGCATGCTCGCCTATGTCGCCCCCAGGACTTGAATCCATGTTCCAAAAGATCCAGACCGCGCTCAAAGGCCCCGCTCAGGCACTTGCCCAACATCGCCAAGCGCTGCAGCAGAGTCCCGGAATTTTGACCGGCGTGGGGCAGTTGCAGAAACTTTGCCCGGCGGACGCAACCAACGACACTGAGGCGCCCATTTTTCTGCTGTCAGCCGGCTGGCGCTCCGGCTCGACCCTGCTACAACGGCTCATCATGTCCGATTCCCGAGTGCTGATCTGGGGCGAGCCATACGACGAGTGTGGGCTGATCCAGGTGCTGGCCGACAGCATGATGGCATTTCGCCCCGGCTGGCCGCCACAGGAGTATTTCTACGACGGCACACCGCCTAATCAATTGTCGGGTGAATGGATCGCCAATCTGTTCCCCTCGCTGGAAGACTGGCGCAAAGGCCAGCGCGCCCTTTTCGATACCATGTTCGCCGAGCCCGCCAAGCGTGCGGGCGCCGAGCGTTGGGGTATCAAGGAAGTGAGGCTGGGTGCGAAGCATTGCGCTTACCTGCGCTGGCTCTACCCTAGGGCGCGCTTTGTGCTCCTTTATCGCAATCCCCTGGACGCCTACCGCTCTTATTGTCGCTATGGTCGAAGCTGGTACGACACGTTTCCAGACAAGCCTGTGTTTACGCCGATAGCATTTGGCACGCACTGGCGCAAACTGATGCAAGGGTTTCTGGGGGATGCCAAGGCACTTGATGCGCTGATGATCAAGTATGAGGATCTGGTTGCAGGACGCACTCCCCTGGAAGAACTGGAAACCTATCTCAACATAAGCATCGACCGCACCGTGCTGAAGGTAAAAGTCGGCACCTCGGAGCGTGGCGGCAAGAAGGCGGAAGTAAACGCACTCGAGCGCTGGTTGCTCAGGCGTGCGGTTGCACCGGTGGCCGAGGCGCTAGGTTACAAATGGTAGATAAAACATGGCCCTGAGTGAAACTCCTCCACTTTATGGCAGTGCAGCCGATCCCCTGGCTGCTGAAAAACCATATGAAAACCAGCGTCATCCCATGCCCCCGTTCGCTCCAATTCGGCATGCAACACGTTCTGCGAAGCGCCCACGGTTTTGACCTTACGGCCTGACCGACCATATGCAGGTACATAACCATCACCGCCCCAAATGGCGTTTGCAGTTCATGCGATTCGCCGGGGTGGGCGTAATTGGCACAGTGGCACACTATTTGCTGCTGGTGATGCTGGTGGAGATGCTTGGCACAAACGTGGTGCCTGCGTCGACGGCCGGGGCCACATTGGGAGCCTTGGTGAACTATGCACTCAATCGGCGTTATACATTCCGCAGCAAGAAGCGGCATGGTGAAGCGCTGGCAAAATTTCTGGTTATTGCCGCATTAGGGCTGGCGCTTAATTCTTCCTTCATGCTTATTTTTGTCGAAATATTGAATATTTATTATCTGTTGGCCCAGGTACTCTCCACCGGACTCGTATTGGTCTGGAACTTCGCTGGAAATAGGTTCTGGACTTTTAACGATGCACGTTAAGCATATCGGATTCAATAACTATGCTTGCCCAAGGAATAGACAACATGCCGCATGAATCCAATTCCAGATTCGCCATTCTGTTTGCTTTGTTGTTGGCAGTGCTGATCTGGTCATTGGCGACCGTCACGGCTCAAGTTCGTTTCCCAATTGGTAACGATGCTATCGGATATATGTCGGAAGCGACGAATATCCTACAAGGCAGGGGGATCACACGCGTCGCTAACGAAACAGAGTTCCCAGACCTGGACTATGCACCCACCGCCTTTCAACCCCCGGGGTTCGCATTGACGATCGCCTTCCTTTCTACACTTGGGTTAAGTGTCGAAAACGCGGCGTTCGCGTTTTCGCGCCTTTCATGGGCTTTGCTACCTATTGCATTGTTGTTTGCACTGCGCCCACTGCTTCCCTTTGCATGGTCGGCAGCTGTCACAGCGCTGGTGGTATTTTCTCCGGGCATCTATTTGCACGGTTCTACAATTAACACGGATGTGCCAACGCTGTTTCTTATAGTGTTAGCCATGGGTTTAATGGTCCGAGGTGTCGCTAAGCGACCGCGTGTCACCTTCCTGCTCTCTGCCGGCATACTCATGGGCCTGGCGTATGCACTACGCAACTCTGTCACCGCCGCTTTTGCGGCTGTGGTTGCGGCCTTGATTGGAGCATCACTACTGCGGTTGATGCCCGTTTCATCTGCAGCGAAGAACTGTGGCTGGGTCCTTCTTGGTAGTGCATCAATCATTGGGCTGCTATTGCTGCGAAATTACCTTGTCTTTGGCGAGGCTCAGCCTTTTGTCCTGATGGTCGGCACAGATGCAACCCTGCTCGAATCCTTCCGTGTCTATCTTGATGGCCTGCTATGGGATATCACCGGCTCGCCCACTTTAGCCAAGTATCTGGCCTGGGATTTCAAGGTTCTTGCGCTCACGGCTACGCCTGTAGCTGGGATACTGACATGGGGATTGACACGTCACTGGCGCAACTCGGGGCTGCCTGCACGATTCGCCGTGCTATATGGATTGTCGTTTTCCGCTGCTGGCGCTGCGATGCTCGTGCTCGCCCATACCTACCACGGCCTGGATTTCCACTATCTCTTGCGTCACATGATGCAATACGTCTGGTTCCTGTTTGCATTGATGGTGATTGCACTGCTGGCAATTGGCGATCGGAAGGCGAAACTGTATACCGGGCTGCTCATAGCGATTTTACTGGCGAGCCGACTCTGGTTTATTGTCGACGACCTGCGCACTGAACGTGCAATGCAGGAAGCCTTCTCCCGAAGCAGCAACGTAGTCGAGGCAGCGCGACCATTTCTTGCAAATGGACGAATCTTGACCGACCAGATTAAACAACGTCTTGCGAAAGACACGACTATCCCGGGTGCAGTGCGCGCTCTGCCCAGCGATGCGCTGATCTTGTCCAATCAAGGCCAGTTGCTTGGTTATCTTAGCGGCCGTCCGGTACGCACGCTTCCATTTACAAACGAAAGTGACCTGTCTGAAATAACGAGCCGGATAAGCCATGTCTTTCTTGACATGCGCCGACATCGCCCAGTGTTTATCGTACTCGTGCCTGACAACCGCATTGTCCGCAGTCCCGATGGGACAGCTTGGAAAGAAAAAATTGCGGGCCGCCTGCCTGAAAACTATCAGGTGATTCGCAAGGAGGAGAATCTATTGGTGCTTCGAGTGCCCCCACCACTCGCCGGGATGAAATCCCAGCCATGAACGGCCCCGGTAATTTGACTGCCAGGCACGCGCATGAGCCGGCGTACTTGATCATCAATGCCGATGACTTCGCCTACTTTAAGTGCGTCAGCCGAGGCATTCTGGAGTGCGTGAATCAGGGAACTGTTACCGCCACGGGCGTGTTCGCAAACAGCCCTTTTCTGGATGCGCACGCTTCCTGGCTTGCCGCCCACCCGGACGTGGATGTCGGAGTACACCTCAACCTGACTGATCGTCTGCCGCTGACACGGCGCTTTTCAGATGCGTTGAGCGGGTGGAATGGGCGATTCCCGGGGAAGTTCTCGATTGCGAAGGCAATTCTCTTACGTCAAATTTCTGTCAACTTGGTGCGCGACGAGTGGCGCGCCCAAATCGAAAATTGTCTGGCCAGGAACCTCCAACTTAGGTTCCTGAATTCCCACGAGCATATCCATATGCTGCCCCCCCTATACTCAGTTACATTGGCCCTTGCTCGTGAATACGGCATTGAGCATGTGCGTTTTTCAACCCCGGAATGGCCGCGAGTATGGTCCTTTAGTGCGTTGCTTCGCGATGGCATCATGTCTGTCCTGGCGCAAACGAACCATTTTCACATGCCGTGCGCGGCTCCTATTTTTCTTGGCATGGGCGAGAGCGGCCGACTGTCACAGCGCTACCTCTCTGAGCTGCTGCCCAAGTTGCGGCCAGGACAGATTTACGAGTTGATGTGCCACCCTGGCACGGCCGATATCGAGGAAGTCAAAGATGAAAGCCTCCTTGCATACCACGACTGGGAACTGGAGCGCCAAACGCTTTCCGATCCTGCGCTCAAGACGGCACTTGCAACCAACAACATCAAACTAATCGGTTATCGGCATCTGCAGACCACAAAAGAAGGACTGCGCGCAAGAAATGAGGAGGTCGGCACGTGACAGAACGCATATCACCAACCGGAACTGACCGGTTCCCAGAACTGATCAGCGTTGTGCTGCCCACGCATAACGAAGAGGCGGGGATCAGTCGGGCATTTGACACGATAGGCCGCACCCTGGATGACTGTGGCGTCAGGTGGGAAATCATCGCTGTCGATGATGGAAGCCGGGATCGAACCTTTGCAGTGATCTCCAGCCGTGCGGCTGAAGATAACCGGGTACGCGGTATCCACTTTAGCCGCAATTTCGGCAAGGAGGCTGCCTTGCTGGCAGGGATTCACGCCGCACGGGGAGAGGCCGTCATTACCATGGATGCTGACCTTCAGCACCCGCCCGACATGATTCCACAAATGCTGGAAGCATGGCGTGCAGGTGCAAAAATCGTACATGGCATCAAACGCCAGCGCGAACATGACAGCATGGTCATGCGAATCCGTGCCTGGATATTCAACAAAACCATATCCTGGCTCGGTGGGATCAATATCAAGAACTCATCCGATTTCAAGCTCATTGATCGGGTCGTGGTTGATGTCATTGCTCAACAACTTCCAGAACGGCGGCGGTTTTACCGCGGCTTGGCCGACTGGGTCGGCTATAAGAATGTCGAGGTTTCCTTCGACGTGGCGGAACGCTGCGATGGCGAGGGCAAGTGGTCCCTGCTGGGGTTGGTCGAGTTGGCGCTGACTGCGCTTGTCTCCTTCACCAGCGCGCCCCTGCGCATCGTGACCTTCATGGGGCTGCTCACTTTGGCGCTGGGACTCGGCCTCACCGTCGACACGCTGTGGTCATGGTTCCATGGCCGTGCCGTATCCGGCTTTGCAACCATGATACTAACCCTGCTCATCATCGGCAGTTTCATCATGATCAGTCTGGGCATCATTGGCGAATATATCGCCAAGATTTATGAAGAGGTAAAAGCGCGGCCCATATATCTGATCGATGAATCCACCGGCTTCGATAGATAAATTAGCAAATGATCGACGCACGCTTTTCACTTCATGTTTTGATGAGATAAAGAAACAACGTGTTCCAACATGGTGACAACACGATCATCAACACGAAATTCATGTTGGCTATTGAGCCATTCACAATACACTCCTCAATGTGCCACGTAGTTAAACAAGGGGCTTCTTATGGATATAAACAAGGCACCGTCACGGATTAGTGCCATGCTGAGCCTGGTTCCAGAATTCGTGCGCGAAAGGCGCTTACCGTGGCGTTTAAGTCAGACAATTGCAAGAGTAAACCTTCAGTTGCTACGTAGGTACTATGATCGCCAAGTATTATTCACCCGCCCTTTTCTGACCGGGGAGGATTGTCCACACTTTGAAGTGCATACTCTGCTGGGGCATAACCATGTCGGGATGGTTCTGTGGTCTGTAAAAAGTTTTCTCCATCAAGCCGGCAAAAAGTATACGGTCGTCCTTCACGATGATGGAAGCCTTACCGACTCCGACACTAAAACGCTGGGAAAACACCTCCTCAACGTAAAAATCATAAGGAAATCAACCGCTGATACGTTGATTGAAGAACGAATTACCGGCTTGCCCAATTGCTGTGAATATCGGTTCACGGCGAAAGAAACCTCGGATCATCGAGGAATCAAATATGACATGCATATTTTTGCTGTCCGGCTATTTGATTTCAACCTGATATCAAATGGCACAAAAACCCTTGTGCTCGATGCTGACGTGCTGTTTTTCAAGATGCCACGCGAGATAATCGAGTGGGCAGAGGACGTGGAAGACAGAAATAGTCTATACAGTGTCGAGCAATATATACCCAGAAGAAATAGCCAAAATGAAATCATAGGTTACGAGCTCAAGACACCTCGACCCACTGATGCCAATGCCGGATTGCTTTGCTTCGACAAGCGCGCCTTTAGTCTAGAGGCGCTTGAAGACTGGATTGGTGCTAACAAAGAGAAAATGAATACGTATGCCACATTCGAGCAAGCGGCCTACAACCATTTAATAAAGTCTAAGGGTGGGAGCACACCATTGCCGGACACTTACTCGTTTAACTACACCGACCAAAACGTCATCGCAACGCATTTCGCAATCAAGATTCTTTTTTTTACAAATCTGAAAAGGCTCGAAAAGGCACTCCACTAGGAGGCACTCCTCGACCGCCCCCTAGCAACATAAACTGAGCATGATTCAAACGATGGGGCGCATCTACTTCGGCCCCGGCCACATACTTCATTGATCAGCCATGGAAGCCTCCATCATTGTCTGCACTTATAACCGCGCCGAATCCCTGCGGGACACGCTGCGCGCGCTGCGCGCCCAGAATGCGACAGTAGACTGCCAGTGGGAGGTGATCGTTGTCGACAACAACTCGAAAGATCATACGCGGGCAGTTGTCGAAGAGGCGCAACAGGACTGGCCGCTGCTGCGCTACGCATTCGAGGAAATACAGGGTCTGTCACACGCACGCAACCACGGCATTGCCATTGCACATGGTGATGTGGTGTTATTCACCGACGACGACGTGCTGCCCGAACCCGACTGGCTTGAAAAAACGCTGACTGGCATGGCTGAATATCAAGCCGATGCATGCGGTGGATACATCGCCCCGATCTGGGAAACACCGCCACCCGCATGGCTTACCGAACGGTTTTATGGGTTCCTCGCGGTTCGCACCGAGCGGTGCGACGACTACCCGATACAGTCTCCTTCTCAGGCGCCATTTGGCGCCAATATGGCCGTAAAGAAATTTGTGTTCGATCAGGTCGGACTGTTCGACACCAGCCGCGGCCGCAAAGGCAAGGTGTTGGCCAGCGGTGAGGATGGCGAGTTGTTCGAGCGCATCCTGAATGCTGGGTTCAAGGCGGTTTTTCTAGGAAAATCTCGGGTTCACCACAAGGTTGAAGCGTTTCGTTTGACCAAACCTTACTTCCGCCGCTGGCGCTTCCAGACCAGCCGCAACATCGCGCAGAGCCGTGGTCTGGTGGGTGATCGCCGGCTGTTCAACATACCCTTATATGTCTTTCCCCAATTCCTGCGCGCTATAGCTCGCATGCTGTGGGGATATATGACCCAACCTCGCGACGAAGCTTTCAACCGGGAAATCATTGTCTACCATTTTCTTGGCCTGATTCAGGGCCTCTATCGCGCGCGCTGATCTGTGGCCAGCTTTCTTACTGTTCTCATCTGCACCCATAACCGGGCCGATTTGCTGGATCGTGTGCTGGATTCACTCAACTCGGCCAAACGACCAGCCATGCCGGTGCAAATCCTGGTGGCGGCGAATGCCTGCACCGACGATACGGTGTTGCGGATGCAGGCGTATCAAGCTCACCAGAATGACCATGGGTGGCTGGCGCTGCGGCTAATAGAAGTTCCCACTCCTGGCAAATCCCACGCACTCAATCGTGCCATCCCCGAAATCGATACCGAACTCATTGCCTTCGTCGATGACGATCACCGGGTCGATGAAAACTACCTCGTGGCTATCGAGCATGCGGCGCAGACCTGGCCTGATGCAGGTCTTTATTGTGGCCGCATCCTGCCTGACTGGGATGGAAGCGAACCCGCATGGGTCCACGACGAGGGTCCTTACCGGATATATCCGCTGCCGGTTCCACGCTACGACCAGGGCGATGCGCCCAAAACCATCACGGCGGAAGAAGGCCCGATTCCTGGTGGCGGCAATCTGGTGGTGCGCCGCCATGTGTTCGAGCTGTCGGGGCAGTTCTCGACCGAGCTTGGGCCGCACGGCCACGATCTGGGCGGCGGCGAGGACAGCGAATACGTGCTGCGTGCGCTGACTCGGGGCGTGCGTTGCCAGTACACGCCTGACATCGTTCAGCACCACTACGTCGATACGGAGCGACTCCAACTCGGCTATCTGCTCAAAAAAAGTTATCAACGCACCCGTTCGACCGCCCGCATCCGTGGTGGTGGATCGGTTCCGCTATATATGTGGCGCAAACTGGCCGAATACGGTTTCCATGGTTTGTTCAGCCTGTCATGGGCCAAGCGACGTTTTTACTGGGTGCGCACGGCTGCGGCGCTGGGTGAGGTTCGGGGCCGCAGCGAGTCGGGGCATCGAAAAAAAAATCTAAGTCTACCACCTGACCGCGGCATGTTAAGCGTGGAAGCGCTGGCGCTGCTAGCCACGGCAGGCGGCCTTATCGCCTGGTTCACCAGCGGCGACACGCGCTGGGACGGCCTGCTCCCCGTGCTGGGTGTGGCGGGGCTGGGCACAGCTGTGCTACTCACCAAGTCATTATTCGACTTTTCTCAAACCGGGCCGCGCATTCGCGAAGAAGTGCTCACCCACTACCAGCGCTATACCCTGTTTGCGCTAGCGAGACTGTCGGCATGGGCTTTCGCCCTGATGCTGTTCACTGGCGGCGCTGGCGTGTTGGTGTACTTCATGCTCAGTACAACGCTCGGCACAACCTGGTCACTTGGTCTGGCGGTGATCGCCGCCATCTTGGGCACCCTGTGCGCGCTTATCCTGCAATTCATTCGCAAGCTGCGTTTCAATCCCGGCCTGCTGGTGGCGTCGATGCACTACCGCATGAGCCGTTTGCACCGGCTGTGGCACTGGATGACGCCACAGCGTATTGCGCACATGCAGTCGTTTGGAATGGGGGTGGCCGCGCTGTTGCTCGTGGCGGCATCCTGGCAGTTGGCGAAGGAAAGCCGCGGCGGTGACCTGATAGGACTATGGGCGGCCACGCTATTCTTTGCCGGAACGATCACCTGGGCAGGCTGGCAGCCGCAAGCACGCGCACCGCGCAAATTACCGCCCCGCGCGCCTGATGCACCACCCAACATACTCATGATCGGTTCCGACACGCTGCGCGCCGACCGCATGGGTGCGTTGGGATACCGCCGCGCACTGACTCCCCACATCGACAAGCTGGCCACCACCGGGGCACTGTTTGCCAATTGCTATGTACCTTGCGCCCGCACCGCACCAAGCCTGATTTCCATGCTGACCGGCACCTGGCCTCACACGCATGGAATCCGCGACAACTTCGCCGACGCCGAAAACACGCGTCTGAAAATGGATGCCCTGCCCACACTGCTGAAGCAGGCGGGGTATCGCACCGCTGCGATCTCGGACTGGTGTGGCGCCGATATGGGCAAATTCTCCTTCGGCTTTGATTACACCGACCTGCCGGAAGACCAGTGGAACCTGAAATATCTGATCCGCCAAGGCCCGAAGGACTTGCGCCTGTTTGTGTCGATGTTCACTCACAACCGGCTGGGGCGACTGCTCCTGCCCGAACTGTATTACCTGGGCGGGGTGCCGCTGACACAACCGCTGGGCAAGCGCGCACGGCGGCTGGTGGCGCGCCTGGCGGAAAGCGCGCAGCCGTTTTTTCTCAATGTGTTCTATTCCACCACCCACCCGCCGTTCGCGTCGGAGTGGCCGTGGTACACGCGTTTTGCCGACCCGGCCTATGCGGGAGAATCGAAGTTTGCGATGGCACGGCTCACCGATCCGTTCGAGATCATCCGGCGCCAAGGCGCGCCCAAAGAGGAATTCGACCTCGACCAGATCATCGACCTGTACGATGGTTGCGTGGCCGAGTTTGACGATGAAGTGGGCAAGATGCTGCGCCACCTCGACGTATGCGGGTTGGCCGACAATACAATTGTCGTCGTCTACTCCGACCATGGCATGGAGTTTTTCGAGCACGACACATGGGGCCAAGGCAATTCCGCCGTTGGCGACTTCAGCCCGCGTATCCCCCTCGTGATCCGCGATCCGCGCCGCCCCGCGCGCGGCAAGGTGGACAAGGTGGTGCGTTCGATCGACCTGGCCCCCACCCTGCTCGAGCTCATCGATGCGCCGCCCGTCGCCGGCATGGACGGAGTATCGCTTATGGGTTGTCTGGAGGTGGACGGTGCCTGTCCCGAACTCGACGCCTTCAACGAAACCGGCATCTGGATCGCCGACATTCCTGGTCTGCCCGATGCCCACCTGCGCTATCCGGGCCTGCTGGAACTGATGGAAGTGCCCGACCGCGCCAGCGGCACCCTGGCGATCAAGCCCGAATACTGCAAGGCCATCCTCGCCGCCAAAGACCGTATGATCCGCCATGGGCGTTGGAAACTGGTGTATCAGCCATTGGAGACAGGCCATGTACTCCTCTTGTTCGATCTGGAAACCGACCCCGCCTGCCAGCACGATTTGTCGGAACAACACCCTGATGTGAAGGCGGAACTATGGGGGCGATTGCGGGCGTTTGTAGGTTCGTGAACGCTTCGTCAGTTCTTTGACATGCACAACATGCGCCGCAATTTCACGATGGCTCTGCTTCCGGAAGGCAACGCACCCGTCCGGACTATTAATCCGGGCAGAACCGGCAGTAAGGATTTTTCGGTGCGCCGATTAGGGGTGAGGCGACGGGCTCCGCAGCGGGTGTCATGGTCGCCGGCGTAACCGCGCTGGAATCGTCAGGACTCACCACCGGGATGGGGGCAGCCGTCTCGTCCACCTTGGCCGCCCTGGTTTCAACCGGTGGAGGCTCGATTTGAGCAGGATAGGGCAACTTGCCGCCCAGTTCGGTATAACGGCGTTGCAGACTCTTGGTACCAGGATTATGGCGCAGCCCCTCGGTCACGGTTTTCAGCGCTTCATCTGGTTTCTTGTTGCGCGCCTGGATATCGGCGAGTTCGACATAGGCTTGGGGGAGTTTCGGATTGCCCTTGATCGCTTCCATGAACTCGTTGATCGCCTTGCCTTCCTGTCGTAACAGGCTGAGCGCCTTGCCTTTTTGCAGATGTACCTCGGAGCGCATGTAAAAATCAGGTTGAGTATGGCTAAGGACATAGTCACACCCACCGACGGCGACTTCCAAGCTCTCACGCATAAGGTTCGGATTTCCCAGCAACGAATAAGCCCTATTGGTGAAGCGAATGCAGTCGCAATAGTGGTGCATATGCATCCAGTTTCCGATATCCGAGGGGTCACGTCTGTTGTAGACCATTGATTGACACATCACCTCCTCCTGTGGCGTCAAAGCGAAACCGGCTACAGCCTCGAAGGGTAGCAGCAAGCCCATCATAGCGTTGCATGCTAGTAAGCCAATTTTTAGTAGCCGATACATTGTGTTTTCCTTTCAATTCACGAGCCAGCTTGCTTTCAGGCGGCCCTGATGTGTTGAATAGCCAGCCAGTCAAATACCGTGTTCAGTCCACGCCATTCCAGTTTGAGCACCTCAGGATAGAGCGGATATAAATCGCGCACTTCGCGTGGCAATGCAATAAAACCCGAGGGCTGAATGGCACATCCGAGCATTTTGTTCTGGTAACCGCGCACACTGTAGCGCACGCGCCGCCGGAAGTATTTTTTCCACTCGCGCGGCAGCCACGGGGAAACCGATTCAAATTCAAACCCGGCCTCTTGAGCCACGACTACCTTACTGTTGTCCCAACGAGTGTCGCCGCGCAAGTCCCATTTCAGCATCGCGCCCATCAAGGCATCTTCGCCGATGGTGCCGATGGGCATTTTGATCGCCTGGGCGCGCATGCGTTCAACGAAGGCGCCGCGCAATCCATACAGATTCCCGGCAACGCCGTTGTTTTTCAGCATATCGCGCTGGAATGCTTCGACGCCGCGCCCGCTTTTGGGCATGGCCGACACGCCATTGGCCTGCGGATGCAGCGACAGGGCCTGCGCCATATTATCAAGTGCGCCAGGAGTGGCGCGCACGTCGCCATCGATAAAGAAATAGTGCAGCGCGCCACTTGGCACGACTTCATGCATGAACACATTCCAGGCATTGGCCTTGTCGCCCAGCGCGATCGACACAAGATGCACGTTGGGATGATTGGCGCTGTATTCGCGCACCAGAGTTTCGGTCCGGTCGGTACAGGCATTGGCCAGCACATAGCATTCAAACGGGTGGCTGGAAGCGGCCTGCAAGCTGTCGAGGCAAGCGATGATATTACGCGCCTCGTTGTGGGCGAAGGCGGCGACGGGCCATGGTTGCATGCGGTCAGTCATGGCCATGAATTACGGTCGGTTTGCTGAGATGTTCAATTGCCGGGTCTTGTCTGCCACCCGTTCCCAGGCGAATTCACGTTTCACTCTCTGCAACGCATGCTGCCCCCAATCGAGGGACAGCGCCTGCTGAGTCAACAGGCTGCTCAAGCCCGCGGCTACCGCTTCAACAGACACGCCATCGACCCGTAGACCCGTATGATTATGCAACACCGCTGAGCCTGTCCCGCCGGCTTCACCGGCCAGGCTCGGCTTGCCGCACGCAGCCGCTTCGATGAAGACCATACCAAAGCCTTCATTGTCGCCGTTGATCTCGCGGTTGGGCATGGCGAATACGTCACAGGCGTTCATCCAGCGCGGCAGATCGGCTTCGTTTACTGCGCCGATCCGGTGAACGATGCCTTGCAGATGATGCTCCGTAATCAAGCTGTCGAGGTAATCGGAATCTTCGCCGATCCCTGCGATGACATAGCGCACTGGAATACCTTCAGTTCGCAATAGCGCCACGGCACGGATCATCTGATCGAAGCCCTTGCGCCGGGACAGCCGGCCGACCGAGAACACCAGCTTTTCGTCGGGGTGGATGCCTAGACTTTCGCGCAAACCACTGACCTCCAGCCCCGGCCTGAAAACCGACACATCCACTCCTGGATAAATAATAGCAATGCATTTTGGATCAACGTCCATCGTTAACAACGTATCGCGTGTGTGCTCACTGTTTGCAATTACCTTATCTGCGTGACGCAGAACAAATCGCATGGCCTTGAATTTGCCGCCACGCCCCCAGGTGGTGAGTTCCTCGCCATGGGCGTAGATAACGACGGGCCGTAGGGTAATGCACGCTACCAGCAATGCCACCAAACCTTCTGGCAGGGCACGGAAGGCATGAATGGCGTCGATACGGTAGGTTAGAGTAAGCCACAGTGATTTGAAAAGAAAACGCGTGTACATCGCCAGGGATTCGGGGCGCAGCCAGGGCACGCGCTTGAGGTTCAGCCGGTGGATGGTATTGGGATGGACAGCGTCGACCTCTGCTGCACCCGGCACATCGGCGGTGATGATGTGAATTTCCTTGTTGCCGAGACGCTTATAGACCTCGGCTGCCCACACGGCGGTGCCGCCCTTTGTCGGCAGGAAGAGTTCGGTGAGGACGAGGAGGCGGTTCAAGCGTTCATCCTTTGAGCATCGAGATTACATCACGCAGGCTTCGCCAGCCCGGCTGGGCAGTGAGCGAAGGCAACACCGCGGTGATGGCCGCGACACGCTGGCCACTTTTACTCAGCGCACAACCCAGGTTGTAGCGCGCGCACAGCATCCGTTGCCTAACGCCCTGCTGCAAGGGTATGGGGAAATTCTTCGCTTGGCGTTCGAGATCAATGAGGGTGCGGACGTTTTCCTGCTGGGCGGCGACCGGGTCTTTCCGCGTCGCGCTGGCTGCGTGGATGTAATACACGCCGAGACTTTGGCAAATCACGCCAACATGGCGACTCCGGGCGACCAGGCGCACCAGAAAATGCACGTCCTCACAAACTTTGAAGCCAACTGGATAACCGCCGATTTCGAGGAAGGTCTGGCGCGGAACACTCAGGGTGTGAGTGTCGCCGAAATGGTCGGCGACATAGACTTCGATTTCTACCGGGCGATCCATGATCACACGGGTACTGCCCTGCGCCTTGGCCAGCATCATGCGTCCGGCTTCGTGCTTCGCCATGGACGTACCCAGCAGCGCCCCTGCTTCATCCCGGTATTCATAATCGCCGGTCAGGAAATCCAGCGAGGAGTCATCGGCGATCCAATCGGCATGCAGGCGGAGGCGGTCGGGGTGATACCAGTCGTCGGCATCCAGGAAGGCCAGCCAATTGCCGCTGGCTGCGTGTGAGCCGGCGTTGCGGGCGGCGGCCACGCCGCTGTTGGGCTGACGTATGAGCCTGACAGCGTCCCCGAAAGATTCAGCTACTTTGGCAGTGTCGTCGGTGGAGCCGTCGTCGATCACGATGATTTCGTATGCCGGCCATGTCTGCGCTCGCACCGACTCGATCGCGCGCACTAAGGTCGCGGCAGAATTGAATGCGGGGATGATGACTGAGAAGCGCGGGTTCATGCTGATCGCCCCAGCAGGGTCAGCGGCAATGCCAGGCCGGTTATCTGCGCAAGCCGACGAAAGCGTGGAATTTCGTCCAGGCG
>Ga0326726_10002172_pt1 | contig 18058 bp, 10 predicted proteins | sample MHFenrmetagenome_2_FD_207603 | JGI IMG/M metagenome (GOLD analysis project Ga0326726, IMG submission 207603) | Lab enriched peat soil microbial communities from Michigan Hollow, Ithaca, NY, United States - MHF15MN | ecosystem: Environmental > Terrestrial > Soil > Wetlands > Peat | place: USA... | reverse complement strand
CGTCCTCTCGCTGGCGGGAGTGTGGTTCTTCCTGGTGGCCTTTCCGTTCTACTCGTTTTTGATGTGGCGGTGGTTGTTGCGCATCGCGTTATGGTGGCGATTTCTGTGGCAAGTCTCAGGGCTCGACTTGCGGCTCAGCCCCGCCCATCGGGACGGCGCAGGCGGGTTGGAGTTTCTCAGTAACTCCGTGGGAGCGTTTGCCCCATTCGTGTTTGGAGTTTCGGCTTTCGCCGCCGCTATCATTGCTGACTTCGTTGTGTACGAAGGAGACAAGCCGCTTCAATACCAATGGCACGTCATCGGCCTCGTGGTCTCCCTGCTCATCCTGATAGCGGGACCAACCTTGTTCTTTTTGCGGTCGCTCTATAATGCCAGAGAAGAAGACATCTTCCGGTATGGAGCGTTGGCCAGCCGCCAGATCCAGCATATTGAAGACAAGTGGCTTCCTGAGGGAGCTGTGCGGGAGGACAGCGAATCGAGCATGCCCGACTTCCGCTCCATTACACACCTCGGACATTCGGTGACCGCGGTGCACAAGATGTCGCTCATCCCGGTGAATAAAGAGGATATCCTTTTGCTGGTGGTCATCGCCTTGCTTCCCTTCATCCCGGTGCTTGCCACGCAGGTTCCGATCGGCGAGATGTTTTCTGTGCTTCTGAAGGTGCTGGCGTGATGAGTTCCAGATGTTGACCGGGATAAATAGGAAAGTTACGGCATTGCCCTGAACTTCGCTCAACCGCTGAAGTCATGAATCGGTTGTTGTACAAACAAGTTGAAGCCAGCCTGACGAGCAGCGCCGTCAGGCTGGCTTCGACCGAGATGAGCGCCAAGGATTTGGGCGGTGTTTCGCTCCACCGATAACTACTTAAGGGGCCGGTGTCGCTGCCGGGGCCGGTGCCGGTATTGCTGCTGGCTTTGCCGGTGCCGGGGGCGCCGCTGGCTTCATGGCGGCATCGAACTCTTCCGAGCTGATTTCCTTCACATCTGAGGATTGCATTGTCACCTTGCTGCCGGTCTTTGCATCCTTGAACTTCACGGCTCCGGTCTTTCCTGCGTCCTCAACCTCGTGCGTGTAATAACTTTTCCCTGATGCCGGGTCTGTAACCCTGTAATAGCTGCTGCATCCGGCTGTCAGAAAGGCCAAGACCATAATTGAGGCGAGAGAGACTGATTTCATGATGCTTCTCCTTTTCATCCAAGGTATGTAGTGTGCGCTTCGTCATCGGCAGGACCGATCGGCGCTTGTCTAGTTTAGTGAACTTCTCCGCTACATTCAGGAATATGAGGGCTGGTCATCGCCTGCTGGCCGAACCGTAGGCCGAAACAACGAATGACGGAATTGTAATATTCGCCTATCCTGCCGTCAATCCGAAAACGCGCCTCCCGTTGAAACTTGGCGCTCCGCGCAAGATCCATCCTGTTGCATTTGGCGACAACCGCTCCTGCTACTTGTCCTATTAGGCCACAACACTATGGAACTCTCTCATCAACGTACCTAAGGCCTTACGCTTAACCCCGCGTTACTTCGCATAGTTGGTTCTTTCTTTGTGAGCGGCAAAATGGTACTCAATATGCACTGGACCGCCAGTGAATGCGCGCGGGGGCAGATTGTCTTGTGCTCCTACGTCGAGCGCAGGATCAGGGACCATTATTCAATCACAAGGAGGATTCCATGGCTCGCTTACTCTCGAAGTATCCGTTCACCACGCGCCGCCTGCCGCTGGTGGCAGCGGTCCTGTTCGGAGCGATGCTCGCAGCCAACGCCACGTCCGCCTTGGCCGCCGACGCCGCGGAACAGCAGCTACTTGTGGATAAGGCCAAGATGACGGTCGAGACCTTTATTTCTGACCCTAGCGTGGGGCCGGTGATCCGCGATATGAAGAGCGAGACCAAAGCCTTGTTCATCGTGCCGCAATTCTTGCGGGGCGCCTTCGTGTTTGGTGGGGCGGGCGGCAGCGGAGTGTTGATCGTCCGCGACGAGAAGACCAAGAAATGGTCCGAGCCCGCGTTCTACACCATCGGCTCTGCCAGCTTCGGCCTGCAAATCGGGGGCGACGTATCGGAGATGATCTTTGTGGTGCGGAACCAGAAGGGACTGGAAGAGTTCTATCGCACCGACTTCAAACTCGGGGCTGATGTCAGCATGGCGGTGGGACCGGTGGGCGAAGGGACGTCTGCGAAAGGGATTACAGCGGACCTCGTCGCCTATGCCAAAAAGAAGGGGATCTTTGCCGGGATTGCCGCGGACGGCTCCATCATTGCGGTATCGGATGATTCCAATCATGCCTATTACGGCAAACCAGTGCGCCCGACGGACATTATCGTCAAGCACACTGTCAGCAATCCGAAATCCGCAGACTTGCGTAACGCCGCAGCGAAGCTGATGCAGTAACAGCAGGCGTCTCCTCTGTTTCTATGAGGCGGGATGCATATGTGATCAACCATTTGAGCGGTAGATAGGGAGGAGGCCGAGCAATGGTGAGAAAAAAGATTCTTGCAAGCGTGATCATGGCCGTTGCATCGCTCCTCCCTGCCTTCGTGCAGGCCGGTGGTCTTTCCCTCTATGAGATTGCGACATCGGATGTCGGCCTGGCGAGTGCCGGGTGGGCGGCCCGAGCCCAGGATCCGTCCACGCTCTTGAAGAATCCGGCCGGCATGAGCCTGTTAGAAGGCAATCAGTTCCAGGGCGGGGCGCAACTGCTGCAGGGGGGCATTGCCTTCAGCCCCAGTGCCGGAACGACTGTGGACGGGAACAGCGGCGGCACTCCTGTCGGCGTCCTGCCGGCTTTGAGCATGTTCTACGTCCATGGTCTCGGCCAGGACTTCAAGGTGGGACTCGGGGTCTTCTCGAATTTCGGACTCGGCATGAGTTACGACTCCGGCTGGGTCGGGCGCTACTATGCGCAGAATAACACCCTGCTCGGCCTCAGCATCATGCCGGCGCTCAGCTATCGCATCAACGAGCAATGGTCGATTGGCGTGGCGGCCAATGTCATGATCGGCTACCTGAACTACAGTGCCGCCATCAATAACCGGGATACAATCCTTAACCCGAACGCGCCGGATGGGCAAATGGCCATGAACGACACCACTGTCGGAGCGGGCGGGAATCTCGGGCTGCTCTATGAACCAAAGAAGGGCACCAGATTCGGCGTCACCTACTATTCCCAGGTGAAGCTCAACTTTGGAGCCACTCCCTCCATCACGGGCTTAACCGGTCGTATCGGGACCGCCCTGCAAAGCCGCGGACTCTTGAACAAGGAGCTGGATTTGGGAATGACCGTGCCGCAATCGGTGATGCTGAGCTCGTACCACGAGTTCACGGATCGATGGGCCATGATGCTGGATTTCGGCTGGCAGGACTGGAGCCAGTTCGGCAAGGTAGAAGTCGGCGTGACGGGGGACCCGGCCAACCCTAGTACGATGAGCACGACAACGAACTTGAACTACCAGGATACCTACCATGTGGCGCTGGGAAACCGGTATCGCATTAATCCCGCCTGGCTCATCAACAGCGGCTTTGCCTGGGACAGCTCGATGACCAAGAACGGGAACTATACTGTGGGGCTGCCGATCGGGGCAGCCTACCGGTTCGGACTCGGCGCAGAATGGCAGGCCAGTCCTAAGTTGAATGTGGCCTTCAGCTACGAACTGGCGTACGGGGGCGATCTGCCGGTCAATCAGAACCGTGGGCCTATGGCCGGTGCCGTTGTCGGGCAATTTCCCAGCAGCTACATAAACTTCTTTCAAGTGAGTTTCATTTGGGGATCGGTAGCAAAGGGGTAAGGAACAAGACCATGAGGTGGTGGGAGGATCAATATGCGTGCACTGTCATGTAGTAAATTTCGGCGAGTCGCAACACTCTGTCTTGTCCTTGGGCTCACGGCATCGGGATGCGTGTCCGCGCCGGTGTACATGTTCAAACCGACGGTCGAGCCGCCGGATTGTCTGCAGCCGGCTCCTGAGCGCGAGGTCTTTGTCGGTCTCTCCGTCTCCGGGGGCGGGAGTCGAGCCGCCCTCTATGCGGCTACCGCCTTCGAGGAGCTCAGTAAGATGCGGGTCGGTCCCGGACAGCGTTCGTTGCTCGAGCAGGTCTCGTACATCTCCAGCGTGTCGGGTGGAAGCCTGGCCTCCGCCTATTACAACGTGAAGAAGCCCCTGCGCGAGGTGCCGATGCTGACGCCGGACGGTCAGCAGACAGAGGAGTACAAGGAGTTCTTTGCCGGATTCAAGGAGGCCATGGTAAGCGACTTTGAGGGGCCGCTGCTCGCGCAGAATTTCTGGTCTCTGCGGAGTGTCAATCCAGCCTGGACGGCCGTGTCGCTCGCCGAACTTCTGAATTATGACTATTTCAAGGGATTCACGTTTCGAGAGCTCGCCCAGCGGCAAGCGCGTGGCGACAGTCCCTATTTCCTGATCAACACCACGCTCTATAACGACGGACACAGGCTGGTGTTGAGTTCCCTCGAGCGCGACGCACTGCGGTACGACTTCATTCGCGATCTCCAGCGGAAGCCCGGATGGGAGAACGTGACTCCGGAGTCAGAGAAGATTCTGCGCACCCGCTGGGAAGACTTGCAGACTCGCACGCCCGAGGATTTGAAACTTGACCAATGTAAGATGAATGTCGGCGCCGCCGTGGCGGCCTCCATGTCCTTTCCCCCCATCATCGGACCGATTACTGTGGGCATCGAAGGGGAAGACCAGTACTGGCACATCGGGGATGGCGGCATGTCCGACAATACCGGCGCCGAGTCCCTGCTTATGGTCGCCTTAAAGCAGCTGCAGGAGCGGCGAGTTAAGCGCGCCGTGATCCTGTCGTTCGACAGCTCGTTTCCGTTCGATATCGGGGGGAAAATACTCAATCATCGAAGAGAAGGGTTTAGCTTCTTCGACGCCGACTATTCGCGGATTCCGAGCATCATGGAAGAACGCTCCCTGGCCTATCGCGCCCTCTTTTTCCGGGTATCCCAGCAGCAGGGACTGCTGCCGGAGGAGCTGAGGTTCGTCCTTATCCGCCTCCAGCACACCGAGGCCAAGTGGAAGGAGGATCTGAGCGACCTGCCCGAGTCCTGTCGTAAAGAAGGCGTGAACTGGAAGTCTCCGCGCGATGTCTCCGAGCATGTGTCAGGGGTTGTGACGCGCCTCTTTTTGAAATCCACCTGCGACCGCGATCTGGTGGTCCAGGCGGCCCAAAAAGTGATTGCCCAGAACGAACCAGCGATCAGGAAGGCGATGGCGGAATGAGCCCGCAATAGTTGCACCCCGTAAGCAGCGCAGCCCGGATCGGTGAACTTACGGAGGTGGTGCGGAACGCGTGATAGGTGAGGCCCCAGCAGGCTGCGGGAAAACCCGGTTTATACAAGAACACGGGTGGAATCTTTCGTGTGATGCTGGGGTCAGAATAGCCTCAGGATGCTCAAAAAGTCCGTCCAGCAAGGCCGCAGCGAGCAAAGAGGCGAGGCGTACGCTTCGGTACGTTGAGGCTCTGAGCGAAGTGAGAACGCCGCTGGCGGACTTTTTCAGCATCCTGCTAAGAGAACACATCGATCGACGTGAAGATCGCAATTGAAAAGGAGGTTGGAACCATGAACATCCGTCCTGCAAGTGTCTCGCTCACATTCCTCGCGCTGTGCGGCAGTTTGCTGTTCTCGACGGCCTGCACGGTAACTGAGACTCTCAATGACGTCTTGTCCAGCACGACGCCGGGTGATTGGTATCACGACAATGGCTTGCTCAAAGAGGAATACAAGGCCCTGGCCTTTGCGGCCGTGAACCGCGATAACCTGCTGCAGGATATGGCCAGGGGGCGTGGCGAGTATCTAGAATCGATGGGGAAGCTGCTCGGGGTTCCACCGTCCCATGAGCAAGAGTTTTTCGGGCTCGCACAGCGGCGCATGGAGGAGCTGACTCTGTCCGAAAGGCCGAAACCCGCGGAGATCGTCACGGCGCTTCGATATGACTCGTCAGAGGCCTTGCAGACTGAGTTGCGCGTACGGGCGCGGCCCGCTCTGCGAGAATCGCAAGAGCGATAGGCGTATCGTCGGCTGCGAGGTTGAGACGCGAAGACACCTGGCGGCTCGTTCGCTCCCGGACGGTTAGCAGTCATCCGCGAGCGGAGAAGAACATTCTGGATGCGAGGAGAGTTCAGCGAGGCAGGCCAGGGCCTTGACCTCGAGCGTATCGAGTGTGTGCCGGTAAGGACCCTGCGGTTTCACTTCCGATTCCTATTCCCAAAATGAGGCGGAGAAGTGAGTGCAATAGCCATTCACTAAGACGACGTCAAAGGCGGCGGATGCGTTGTTCGTGTTCAACGACCAGATCGAGAAGGCGCATGTGCAATACATCAAGTAGCTCACATCTAGTAGGAAGTCGCGCGCGACAGGTTGAGTCGCGTCACGACGGATCTCAGCGAGGGGAGAAAGAATATGAGACGAAACACAAGGTCGGTTGTGTTCACCATCATGCTGATGGGGTTGTCAGTGGCGATGGCGGATGGAGATGTCCCTGCCCAGGCAGCGGACAAGCTGGACCGCACCGTGTTGCCGATTCCGGAGCCCAAACCCGCACTGATCACAGAACTCGATGTACGCAAGGTGACAGCGCCGCCACATTTCCAGGTAAAGGCGCCCGAAGGTGCCCCGAACGTTTTGGTGGTCATTGTCGACGACCTCGGCTTTGCCGGCACCAGCACTTTCGGCGGGCCGGTCGGCACGCCGACCTTTGAGCAGATTGCCCGCGAAGGTCTGCACTACAACAACTTCCACACCACTGCGGTCTGTTCGCCGACACGCGCCGCACTCAAGAGCGGGCGCAATCACCACGTCAATAACATGGGCGCGATCATCGAGACCGGCACGGCGTTCCCCGGGAACACCGGCCAGATTCCCGACGAGGTCGCCCCGCTGGCCGAGATGCTGCGCCTGAACGGCTACAGCACCGGCGCGTTTGGCAAGTGGCATGAGCTCGCCGCCTGGGAGGCGAGCGTCGCTGGTCCCTTCGACCGCTGGCCGACCCGCCAGGGATTCGACAAGTTCTACGGCTTCCTCGGCGGCGAGACCAACCAGTGGGCGCCGTTTGTCTATGACGGTGTTCATGTGGTTGAGCTGCCGGATGATCCGAATTACCATTTCCTCACCGATATGACCGACAAAGCGGTCGCCTGGATCAAGTACCAGAAGGCGCTCGCGCCGGACAAGCCCTTCTTCGCTTATTTCGCGCCGGGAGCCACGCATGCGCCGCACCATGTGCCGAAGGACTGGATCGCGCGCTGGAAAGGGAAGTTTGACCAGGGTTGGGATAAACTGCGCGAAGAGATCCTGGCGCGCCAGATCGAACGAGGCATCGTGCCCAAAGGAACAGTGCTCGCGCCCAAGCCCGAGGCGATCCCGGACTGGAACAGCCTGAACGCTGACGAGAAAAGGCTGTTCGCGCGCCAGGCCGAGGTGTTTGCCGCCTTCATCGAGATGACCGACCACGAGATCGGCCGCGTAATCCGGGCGATCGAGGAGACGGGGCAGCTCGACAACACCCTGGTCGTCATGATTTACGGCGACAACGGCACCAGCGCCGAGGGCGGCCGCAACGGCATGTTCAGCGAGATGACGTACTTCAACGGGGTCCATGAGCAGGTTGCGGACATGCTCAAACACCTCGATAGGTGGGGCGGACCCGAGACTTATCCCCACATGGCGGCCGGCTGGGCGGTCGCGTTCGACACACCCTACCGGTGGACCAAGCAGGTGGGGTCGGACTTCGGCGGCACCAAGGTCGGCATGGCCATCCGTTGGCCCAAGGGGATCAAGCCCAGGGGCGAACTGCGCAATCACTTCAGCCATGTGATCGATGTCGCGCCTACCATCCTCGAGGCCGCCGGACTTCCGGAACCCAGGGTGGTGAACGGCACGCCGCAACGCCCGATGGACGGCGTGAGCATGGTCTATACCTTCAACAACGCCGACGCGAAGGACCGGCACAACGTCCAATATTTCGAAATGTTCGGTAACCGCGCCATATACCACGACGGCTGGTTGGCCAGGACCATTCACCGGGCGCCCTGGGAACCCAAGCCGCGCCGTAGGCTCACCGAAGACATCTGGGAGCTATACGACACGCGCAACGACTTCAGTCTGGTGAACGACCTGTCGGTGAAATATCCGGAGAGGCTCGCCGAGCTACAGGCACTGTTCATGTATGAGGCCGAGAAAAACCATGCGTTGCCCATCGACGATCGGGTGTTCGAGCGTTTCATCCCCGCCATGGTCAACCGCCCCGACCTGATGGCGGGACGTAGTTCGCTGACACTGGCCGAAGGCATGACGGGTATGACTGAAAATGTGTTCCTCAACATCAAGAACAAGTCCAAGACCATCACCGCCGCAGTGGAGGTGCCCGAAGGCGCCACAGCCCATGGTGCCATCATCGTGCAGGGCGGTCGTTTCGGGGGCTGGGCCTTGTACGTGAAGGACGGGGTGCTTGCCTACGACTACAACTTCCTGGGCCTGCAGCGATTTACGGTAGCCGCCAGTGAGAAGCTCAAGCCCGGCAAGTCCAACATCCGTCTCGAGTTCGCCTACGACGGCGGTGGCTTGGGCAAGGGAGGCGTCGGGGCGCTCTACATCAACGACCGCAAGGTGGGTGAGGGACGCATCGAGCGAACACAGCCCGCCGTCTTCTCGGCCGACGAGACCGCCGATGTTGGAATTGATCTTGCGACGCCGGTGGTCGAGGCGATCGGGGCCGAAGCACGGTCGAAGTTCACCGGTAAGATCTATAAGGTCACCATCGAAGTTCAGGACATGAAAAAGGCCGACAAGGAAGAAGAGCAGAAGGCCCGCATGGACCTCGCGCACAAGAAGGCGCTATCCGACTAATGCGGCGCGTCACGATAGAAGGAGGACAGATATGAGGCCTCACGGTGCGTTTTCCGGCATCACGGTCGCGCTGACAGGATGTCTCGTAATGAGTGTGCAAGCGACAGACCGGCTGAACCGCACCGTGCTGCCGATTCCGGAACCGAACCGCCCGGCAATCACCACGTTCGACGCGCGCAAGGCCACGGCCCCGCCGCGGTTCGAAGTCAAGGCGCCGGCTAACGCGCCGAACGTGCTCATCGTCCTGATCGACGATATGGGGTTCGGCATGTCCAGCGCGTTCGGCGGCCCCATTCATATGCCGACGGTTGAACGACTTGCCAACGAGGGTCTCCGCTACAACCACTTCCATACGACAGCGCTCTGCTCGCCGACCAGGACGGCGTTGCTGAGCGGCCGCAACCACCACATGAACAACATGGGCGGGATCACAGAGATTGCCACTGCCTTCCCCGGCAATACGGGCCAACGCCCCAACAACGTGGCGCCGCTTGCCGAGATGCTGCGGTTGAACGGCTATAGCACCAGCTTCTTCGGCAAGAACCACGAGACTGCGGCCTGGGAGGTCAGCCCGTCCGGCCCGACCGATCGCTGGCCGACCCGTTCCGGCTTCGACAAGTTCTACGGGTTCATCGGCGGCGAGGCCAACCAATGGTCGCCGCTGCTCTACGACGGATTGACGCAGGTCGAGTTGCAGAAAGATCCGAACTACCATTTGATGACCGACATGACCAACCAGGCGATCCACTGGATGCGCTACCAGAAGTCGCTCACGCCGGACAAGCCGTTCTTCATGTATTTCGCCCCCGGCGCCACGCACGCGCCGCATCATGTTTCCAAGGAGTGGATCGCGAAGTACAAGGGCAAGTTCGATGGAGGTTGGGACATATTCCGCGAAGAGACTCTTGCCCGGCAGATCAAACTAGGCGTGGTGCCTCCTGGGACGAAGCTCGCACCCAAACCGGACGCGATCAAGGATTGGGACACACTCACGGCCGACGAGAAGAAACTGTTTAGCCGTCAGATGGAGATCTTCGCCGCCTTCGGCGAGTATGCGGACACGGAGATCGGCCGGCTGATTCAGGCCCTCGAACAGACGGGCCAAATGGACGACACTCTGATTTTCTACATCGTCGGGGACAACGGGACGAGCGCCGAAGGAGGCATGAACGGCCTGTTTAATGAGATGACATTTTTCAACGGGGTGCATGAAAGCGTGCAGGACATTCTGAAACATTACGACGAACTCGGCAGTCCGATGTCCTATCCCCACATGGCCGCCGGTTGGGCCGTCGCAGGCGATACGCCCTTTACCTGGACGAAACAGATCGCTTCGAATTTTGGCGGCACCCGCAACGGGATGGTGGTTCACTGGCCCAAGCGCATCAAGGCGAAAGGCGAGGTGCGCCAGCAGTTCCATCATGTCATCGATATTGCGCCAACGGTCCTCGAAGCCGCAGGGTTGCCGGAGCCGAAGGTCGTGAATGGGACAAAGCAGGCTCCGATCGAAGGGGTGAGCATGGTCTACACGTTTGGAGATGCCAAGGCGAAGAGCCGGCACCAGGTGCAGTACTTCGAAATGATGGGTAATCGGGCTATTTACGCGGACGGCTGGCTGGCCGGCACCGTTCACACGGCACCCTGGGAATTCAAGCCGAAGACGACGCTCCAGGACGACAAGTGGGAGCTGTACGATACGCGTAACGATTTCAGTCTGGCCAACGATCTCGCCGGCAAGAAACCGGCGAAACTCAAGGAGCTGCAGCAGCTTTTTCTCAAGGAAGCGGTCAAGCATCACGTGCTGCCGATCGACGACCGCAGGCTCGAGCGCTTGAATGCCGCTATGGCCGGGCGGCCGGACCTGATGGCAGGTCGCATGACGCTGACCGTGTATGAAGGTATGACCGGGATGTCGGAGAATGCCTTTATCAATACGAAGAACCGGTCCCACACGATAACGGCTGACGTGGAGATTCCCCAGGGTGGAGCCAACGGCGTGATCCTCGCGCAGGGTGGCCGGTTCGGCGGATGGAGTCTCTATGTGAAGGACGGCAAGCCGACCTTCACTTACAACTTCGTCGGTCTCCAGCGGTTCAACGTAGTTGCGGCACAGCCCCTTGCAGCAGGCAAGGCGACGATTCGTTATGAGTTTGTCTCAGACGGCGGCGGGATGGGCAAGGGAGGTGTAGGCACCATCTTTGTCAATGGAGGGAAAGTCGCCGAAGGGCGGATCGAGCACACGCAGTGCTGCGCTTTCTCGCTTGACGACGCTACTGATGTTGGGATGGATGAAGGCACACCGGTCACGGAAGACTACAAGGAGCGCGAGAACAAATTCACCGGCAAGATCAACAGCGTCACGATCGATCTGAAAGAAATGAAGGCGGCCTCCGCCGAGGCGGAGCAACAGGCCGTCCGCGAGGCCCGCGCACGTAGGACCGTGGCAGAGTAATTAAGAGTTGATGAAAGGCCTCACCCCGCATTCGCTATGGCGATAATTCCTCGTTGCCGGTCGAGTCGAGCTTAACGACCAGGAGTCGGGGGATGTTGCCAATGCTGACCGGCGAAGCGGGCACAGTCTCGACAGATCGTGATCCATTCCGCGCCCCTCTCGATGGCGAACGCGGCCGCCACCTCCGGTCAGCCGAAGAATCATGAGGCGGATTTCGCGAACAGACTGTCACAATTCCCAAACGTAAGCACGACCGGTCATGGATAATGGAACTTCTCGTGTGACATAATTCACTCCAATGTTGAGGCCGCTCACGACAACTCTACTCCTGTGCCTCATGATGGCGGCCGGTATCGGCTGTAAGCAGGAGGCGTCATCCACTTCCTCTCAATCCGCCCCTGAAGTCGCGGTCGTGGAAGTGGTACAGAAGGACGTGCCGATTTACTCGGAGTGGGTCGGCACGACGGAAGGGTCGGTCAATGCCAAGATTCGCGCGCAGGTATCTGGCTATCTGGTCAAACAGCCCTACACCGAAGGGTCGTTCGTCAAGAAGGGCGCGCTCTTGTTCGAGCTGGACCCCAGCAAGTTCAAGGCGGCACTGGATCAGGCTCAGGGAGATCTGGCGAAGGCGCAAGCTCTCTTCTTGAAGACTAAGCTGGACGTGGCGCGTGATACTCCACTGGCCAAACAGGGAGCCATCAGCCAGAAGGAATTGGACGATTCCGTTCAGGCGTACGCAGCTGCGAAAGGCTCGGTTGCTGCCGCCAAAGCCTCGGTGGAACAGGCGAACTTTAATCTCGGTTGGACCAGGATCACGGCGCCTATCGATGGAGTGGTAGGCATCGCCAACGCGCAGATCGGTGACCTCATCGATGCCAACACGGAGTTGACGTCGATGTCCACGCTCGACCCGCTGCGGGTGTATTTCCCGGTCAGCGAACAGGAGTACCTCAGGGCAGCCGAGAAAATTCAGCAAGCGTACAGTAAGCCGGCTGAAGACCAGAAAGCCCACCTCACTCTGACTCTCAGCGACGGCTCGATCTATCCGCACCAGGGAAAATTTTTTCTTGCCGACCGACAGATCGATGTCAAGACCGGCACGATTCGAGTCGCGGCGATCTTCCCCAACCCCGGCAACCTCCTTCGGCCCGGTCAATACGCGCGCGTCCGCGCCGTGACTAAGACGCACGCAGGGGCCCTCCTCGTGCCGCAACGCGCTGTCTCGGAGTTGCAGGGCAACTATCAGGTGGCTGTCGTCAAACCCGATAGTACCGTGGAGCTCCGTCCGGTACAGGTCGGGGAGCGCATCGGGTCCATGTGGATCATCAGTCGGGGATTACAGCCCGGCGAACGAGTTGTAGTGGAGGGGCTTCAGAAACTGAAGGCGGGGATGACGGTCACTCCTGCACCTTACGCCAAGCAGCCAGAGACCGAACAGAGCTGAGGCAGAATCAACGTTCCCACCCGGTGCGCGTGCCTCGCCCATCGGCGTGCCCGGTCGTCGGAATAGGCCATGGCCAGATTCTTCATCAATCGCCCGATCGTCGCGATGGTCATCTCGATCATCATGGTGATCCTCGGCGTTCTCGCGATGGTTCAGCTCCCGATCTCTCTGTTTCCCGATATCGCCCCTCCGGAAATCCAGCTGCAAGCCACTTATGTCGGGGCTGATGCAGTCAGCCTCGAAAAGTCGGTGGCCACCCCCATCGAGCAGATGATGAGCGGGGTGGACAACATGATCTACATGTACTCAGTCAATGCGAACAACGGGCAGATGACCCTCCGGGTGGACTTCGACATCAACACCAGGCCCAACGACGACCAGATCCTCACACAGATGCGCTATACGCAGGCCGAATCCCAGTTGCCGCAGGAGGTGCGGAACTTCGGCGTGACGATCAAGAAATCCACGACCAGTCCTCTCGCACTGTTCTCGCTGTACTCCCCACACGGCACCTACGACGAGATCTTCCTGGCTAACTATGCCTATGTGAACATCAATGATCCCATGACCCGTGTGCCCGGCATCGGCCAGGTGACGATATTTGGAGCGGGCCAATATGCGATGCGCTTCTGGGTGAGGCCCGATCAGCTTGCCAAGCTGGGGATCACCGTGACCGAGATTTTGAACGCCATTAAGGCCCAGAACACCGTGAATCCCGCCGGCCAGGTCGGCGCCGAGCCTGTGCCGCAGGGACAGGAGTTCACTTACAGCGTTCGCGCCCAGGGTCGTCTGGAGACGGAAGAGGAATTCGGAAATATTGTGATCAGGGCGAACCCGGACGGCTCCATGGTTCGATTGAAAGATGTGGCCAGGGCTCAGCTCGGCGCGCAGATGTATAACATGATCGGCCGGATGAACGGAAAGCCGGCGGCGGTCATCGCCATTTATCAACTCCCCGGATCCAACGCGATCCAGACCATGGACGCCGCGACCAAGCTAATGGAGGAGATGAAGTCGCGCTTCCCGGGGGATCTTGACTATGTGACCTCGCTCGATACAACGCAGGCCGTGCGAGAGGGTATCAACGAGATCGTGCATACGCTCTTTGAAGCGCTGGTGCTCGTCATCATGGTCGTCTACCTCTTTCTGCAGGGCTGGCGTGCCACCCTGATCCCGCTGCTGGCAGTGCCGGTCTCGCTGGTCGGAACGTTCATGCTGTTTCCGCTCCTCGGTTTTTCCATCAACACGCTGTCCCTGTTCGGGCTGGTGCTGGCCATCGGGTTGGTCGTGGACGACGCCATCGTGGTCGTAGAGGCCGTCGAGCATCATATCGGACAGGGCATGTCGCCGAAAGAGGCCAGCCTCAAGGCGATGGAGGAAGTATCAGGACCGGTCGTGGCCATTGCGTTGATCCTGGCAGCGGTCTTCGTTCCAACGGCGTTTATTCCCGGTATCACCGGCCGCCTCTATCAGCAATTTGCCGTCACCATCGCCCTGTCTGTGGTGATCTCGGCCTTTAATGCGCTCACTCTCAGCCCCGCTCTTTCGGCTCTGTTATTGCGACCCAAGAAATCAGCCAGGGGGCCGCTCGGTTGGTTCTTCGGAAAGTTCAATATATGGTTCGGGCGTGCGACCGATAGTTATATAAGTATCTGCGGCCGGCTCATCCGAAAAGCCGGCCTCTCGATGTTATTTCTTCTTGCGGTCGCTCTCGTCTCCGGCTGGTTCGGAGCACAATTGCCGACCGGCTTCCTTCCAATCGAGGACCAGGGTTATGTGTTCCTGAACGTCCAGCTTCCGGAGGCCTCGTCCCTTCAGCGGACGGATCGGCTCTGCAAAGATATTGAGGCGATCCTGAAAGACACGCCTGGCATCCGGTATGCGACGACCGTCGTCGGGTTCAGTCTGTTGAGCACGGTGAGCACCACCTACAATGCGTTCTTTTTCGTCACGCTCGAGCCCTGGGCTGAACGGAAAAAACCGGAGGAACAGCTCCTGCCGATTTTCAAGAACGTGAACAACCGGCTTGCCGAACTCCCGGGGGCCAAAGCCTTTCTGTTTCCGCCGCCCGCGATTCCGGGGGTTGGCACGTCCGGCGGCGTGTCGTTTGTCCTGGAAGACCGCTCCGGGAAAGATATTGCGTTTTTGGCGGAGAATACGCAGAAGTTTATGGAGGCTGCCAGGGCGCGTCCTGAGATCGCGAGAATCGACACCACCTTCATCCCCGATGTGCCGCAAGTATTCGCCAGAGTGGATCGAGACAAAGTGCTCAAGCAGGGGGTGAACCTCTCCGACGTGTACCAGACGCTGCAGGCCTTCATGGGCGGCGTAATGGTCAATTATTTTAACCGATTCGGTCGCACCTGGCAGGTGTATGTGCAGGCAGAAGGGGAATTCCGCACGCAAGCCGAAAACGTCGGACAATTCTATGTACTCAATAACGCGGGGGATAGGGTCCCGCTCTCCGCGCTGGTGAAGATGGAAACCTTTCACGGCCCCGAGTTCACGATGCGCTACAACGAGTACCGCTCCGCGCAACTACTTGTGGGGGTGGCCCCAGGCTACAGTTCCGGCCAGGCGATGAAGGCATTGGAGGAGGTCTTTGCACAGTCAATGCCAAGCGGTATGGGGTACGACTACATGGGCATGTCGTTCCAAGAGAAGGTGGCCTCGGAAGGCGTGCCGGCTGGCGTGATCTTCGGCTTCTCCCTGCTCTTCGTGTTTCTGATTCTTGCCGCACAGTATGAAAGTTGGGCCTTGCCCTTCAGCGTGCTCCTCAGCACGCCGGTGGCCGTCTTCGGCGCGTTTGGCGCTTTGTGGCTTCTCAAGCTTGGGGCTCCTGAGGCGAGTGAGAACGACGTGTTCACTCAGATTGGCCTGGTGATGCTCATTGGACTGGCCGCAAAAAACGCCATCCTCATCGTGGAATTTGCGAAGGTCGAGTATGAGAAGGGCAACACGCTCATTGACGCCACCCTGACAGGGGCCAGACTGCGGCTCCGTCCCATCCTCATGACGGCCTTCGCCTTCATCCTCGGCGTCGTGCCACTGGTCCTCGCGACGGGAGCGGGGGCGCACGGAAGAGTGCTCCTCGGTCTGACGGTGTTCGGCGGGATGCTGGCGGCGAGCATCATCGCGATATTTCTCATTCCTGTCACGTTCTACGTCGTCGAGAATCTGGTGCACCGGGGCGGGCGACCGGATGCGGCCACGCCGAGGGTCCCCACATCTGACGCTCCCACAAAGACAGGGGACGGCGACTTGTCCCGGGAGGCCCCGCGGCCAGTGCTGTCGCCGCCCCATACTCGTTAGGGCGAACGTTACGGAGGAGGGCACTGACATGGATTTGGAGCGAGACTCGCGGGAAGAGCGGGAAAAGCGCGAAAGGCGAGACAGGCGACAAACAGGAGAGCGACGAGCAGATCTTGCCCGTCCTGCCTTTCTCGCAAGTCTCGCATTTCTCGCGACGATGCTGGGCGCCTGCAAGATGGGCCCCGATTATATCCGTTCTGAAACTCCGACGGCCGACTCGTGGCGCGTGGCCAGCTCGACGGCGGAATCCATCGCGAATCTGCCGTGGTGGGAGCTCCTCAAGGACAAAGAACTCCAGAACTTGATTCGAATCGCGCTCGCAGAAAATCAAGATGTGCGTACGGCGATCGCGACGGTCGAAGAATATCGCGCGCAGCTCGTCATGACTCGATTTGATCTGGCTCCGTCCTTGTCCTACGGCGGCACGACCTTTCTCTATCAAACGTCGGGCAATGCCACGACCATTCCTGGCGGAGGGGGAGCCATCGTCATTCCCGGTCAACAGGGCGGCTCGGGCAGCACATCTTTTTCGAACACCGTCGGCTTCGGCAGTCTGAAATGGGAACTCGATCTATGGGGTCGTCTCCGACGTGCGGTTGAAGCATCGGAGGCGCAACTGTTTGCCCAGGAGGACAACCAGCGGGCGGTGGTTCTGGGCCTGGTCGGCAGCGTCAGCGAAGCCTATTTTTCACTCCGCTCGCTGGACCTCCAGGTAGACATCACCAAACGTACGCTGAAATCGTGGGAAGAATCCGTTCGGCTGTCGCAGCTTCGCTATAAGCAGGGCTCCATTCCCAAGCTGGATCTGGATCGTTTCGAAGCGGAGCGGGCTGGTACGGCGGCAAAACTCGCCGACCTCGAAAAGCAGGTGGTGCAGAAGGAAAATCAACTCAACGCCCTGTTGGGCCGCAAACCAGCCACAATTACTCGCGGGTTGATGCTGACGGAACAGCCGATGCCTCCTGATGTGCCGGCTGGTCTGCCGTCTGAGTTATTGCAGCGACGGCCGGATGTTCTCCAAGCGGAGCAGATGCTCGTGGCGGCCACGGCCGGCATCGGCGTGGCACAGGCGCAGCGCTTTCCTCAACTCGCCCTGACCGGGGCGATCGGTGGAGCGAACGCGCAACTCTCCGGGACATCAATCGGTCCGCTTTTCATTCAGAACATCAGCGCGTCGCTGGTTGGTCCCTTGTTGAACGCGACGGCGCTGGGCTACCAGGTGACGGTGAACGAACTGAGGGCCAAGCAGGCGGCGCTCCAGTATGAGAAGGCCGTCGTGAACGCATTTATGGAAGTCGAGGATGCCCTTATTGCCGTGCAAAAAACGCGTGAGCAACAGGCAGCCCAGGAGCAGCAAGTGACAGCATTGCAATCTGCCTTGCATTTCGCCGATCAACGATATCAAGGAGGGCGGGCCAGTTATCTGGACGTATTGACGTCGCAGCGCAGTCTCTTTGAGGTCGAGCTCGACCTCGCGAGAACCCGTCGGGGACAACTGATTTCGGTCGTCCAGCTCTATAAGGCTTTGGGCGGCGGATGGACTCCGGATGGCCCGGCGGAGCGCCGCGAGGTTTCCGTGCCAGTGGCCTCCAGCGTTGGGCAACCGGAACCTGCCGCGATTACCCATTGATTTCGGCTCGCCGGCACGGTGGGGGGAAAAGTAGTGTGTATCGCCGTTGCCTGACGGGAGTAGAATCGCTTCTTGTCATTGGCCGGCCCTCCGCGTGTCCCGAAGCTTCCGGCCTTCAAATGAAGCTTCTGGAACGGCATTCCGGCGAGCGAGGGGCATGCCGACCCAGAGGATCGGCTCATGCCCTGCCGATTCCTGTGCAGTCGTTCGGCTTAAGTGACATCAACGATTACATGTCTAACTGGTGGGGTAGCGATCTTAGAAGGGTTATTTCAAGGCTTCGGCGCCACCGACAATATCCATGAGTTCCTTGGTGATGACCCCTTGCCTGGTCTTGTTATAGTAAG
>Ga0326726_10002171_pt1 | contig 18081 bp, 17 predicted proteins | sample MHFenrmetagenome_2_FD_207603 | JGI IMG/M metagenome (GOLD analysis project Ga0326726, IMG submission 207603) | Lab enriched peat soil microbial communities from Michigan Hollow, Ithaca, NY, United States - MHF15MN | ecosystem: Environmental > Terrestrial > Soil > Wetlands > Peat | place: USA... | reverse complement strand
CTGTGGAGCGTATGGCTCGCGGTCGTGTGGCTGCGAATTCGCGCAGTGTTGGATCGCGGACGCGCGGAGCCTTGGCGCCGCGCGCAGCGAGCGATCCATCGCATGTTCGGCGCGCACGCCCGCATGATGGAGTGGCTCGGTCTGATCGAGGTGCACTGGATCGGCGCGGAGCGACTCGAGGGCGCGGGGCCGCGGCTCATCGTCGCAAACCATCCGTCGTTGATCGACGTGGTGCTGATCATCTCGCGACTTCCCCAAGCGGACTGCATCATCGCGAGCGAGCGCGCACGGAACCGCTGGCTGCGGGGCTCCGTGCAGGCGGCGGACTACATCACCAACGATTCCGGGGTTGCGATCGTGTTCGAGTGCGCCCGGCGCCTGCGCGAGGGCAGAACTCTGGTGGTGTTTCCCGAAGGCACGCGCTCGCCCGAGAACGGTCTCGGCCACTTCCAGCGCGGAGCAGCGCACATCGCACTCGCGACCGGCTTGGATATGCTTCCGATCCAGATCAGCGTCGAGCCGCGGATGCTGATGAAGGGCCAATCGTGGTATCACGTTCCGCCACGGGCGGGGCGGTACACGCTGCGCGTCGGAGAGCCGGTGATCGCAAAGGAATATCTGGACGGAAGCGAGTCCAGCGTCATGGCGGCGCGCAAGCTGACGCGCGCGTTGCGCGCGCGCTTCGCCGGAGCGGCGACGACGTGACCACGGGTGGGGGAGCACGAATGCAGGCGATTGGCGGACTGGAATCGGAACTGAAGCGTCTCATCGTCGAGGCGCTCGTCCTCGAGGACATCGCGCCCGAGGAGATCGAGAGTGAAGCACCGCTCTTCGTCGAAGGCCTCGGGCTCGATTCGATCGACGCGCTCGAGCTCGCGATGGCGCTCGAGGAGCGCTTCGGCGTGAAGATCGAGGATGATCCCGACGAGAACCGCCGCATCTTCGCGTCGGTGCGCAGCCTCGCCGAGTTCGTCAATTCGCAGCTCGCGCACTAGTCGGCTCGGAGGAGAACCCCGTGTCGCTCTCGATCCCCAGATCGCGACAGGAAATTCAGGCGCGGCTGCTCGCGATCCTGTCGCGCGAGTTCGACGTCAATTCCGCCGAGATCTCGCCGGAGACCGATCTGCAGAACGACCTCGACTTCGACAGTCTCGACGGCGTGGCGCTGGCAGGTTGGATCGAGGAAGAGACCGGGCTCGCGCTCTCCGACGACGACATCGAGCAGATGCGCACGATCGGCGAGATCGTCGAGCTCGTGCACGAGCGCGTGAGCGTGGGCGCGCGGCGCGACTAGGGAGCCGCGCGACGTGAGCGAGCTCGCCGCTGCGCCGCGCTTCATCCCGCTCGCGGACCTGCTCGCCGTCGGCCGAGATCCGCGCGCGATCGTCGCGTTCTCGCGGGGCGGCGAGCGTGACTGGGCGGACTTCTCCGGGCGCGTAGCCGCGCTCGCCGCCGAGATCGAAGCACGCCGCGCGAGCCGCTGGGTGTTGTTCTCCGAAGACAGCTACGCGTTCGGTGTGGCTCTCTTCGCGCTCGCGCACGCGGGCGCGCGCGCGCTGATCGCGCCGAACCGCCAGCCGCAGACACTGACGGAGCTCGCGGTGCACGCGGAAGGGGCGCTCGTGGATCCCGGGATCGGCGAGGCCGAGCTCGCGCGCGTGCCGCGCCTCGACCCGCTCGGCTTCGCGCCGCTGCGCGCTGCGCGCTTCCACTCACTCGACCTCGCGCGGCCGCTCGCCGAGCTCTCGACGTCGGGCACGACCGGCCCCGGCAAGGCGGTGCCGAAGACGCTGCGCCATCTCGACCTCGAGGTGGCGGTGCACGAACAGCTCTTCGGCGCGCGGCTCGGCGCTGATTCACGCGTGTTCGCGACCGTCTCGCACCAGCATCTGTACGGGCTTCTGTTCCGGCTGCTCTGGCCGCTCGCGTCGGGGCGCGCGTTCTGCGCCGAGACGTTTCTGCACCTCGAGGAGCTGTTCCCGCGCATGCGCGAGTCGCGCGCCTTCGCGCTCGCGACGACCCCGGTTCACCTGCGGCGGATGCGCGCGGACGCGGAGCTCGCGACGCTGCGCCCGGGCGCGCGCGCGTTCTTCTCCTCGGGTGGACCGCTCGAGGACGAGGTCGCGCGCGACGTCGCCGAGCGCATCGGTCACGCGCCCATCGAGATCTTCGGCTCCAGCGAGACGGGCGGAGTCGCCTGGCGCCAACAATCGGGCGCGAGTGAGTCGGCGCCGTGGCGCGCGTTTCCCGGGGTCGCGCTCGCGCGCGAGCCCGAAGAGGGCCGGCTGGTCGTGCGTTCCCCGTACGTGAGTCAGGGTTCGGCCGCGAAGGAGGGCGAGGCCCAGGAGCTCGCGATGGGCGACCGGGTCGAGCTCGACGTCGACGGCACGTTCCGCTTGCTCGGGCGCGCGGATCGCATCGTGAAGGTCGGCGAGAAGCGGCTCGCGCTTCCCGAGATGGAGTCACACCTGCGCGCGCATCCGTGGGTGGTCGAAGCGGCGCTGGTCGCGTTCGAGAATCTCGGCGACACCCGCGTCGGCGCAGTGATCGCGCTCAGTGACTCAGGTCAAGCGGCGCTCGCGGAGCGCGGCCGGCGCGCGCTTGGCGCCGTGCTCGCGGATCACCTCGCGGGCTACTGGGATCGCGTGCTCCTGCCGCGCGCCTGGCGCTACGTCGCCGAGCTGCCGCGCGATGCGCAGGGGAAAGTGTCTCGCGCGGCGCTTCTGGAGCTGCTCGAGGGCGGCGCCACGTCGGCGCCGGTGCTCGCGCCCGTTCTGATCTCCGAACGCCGCGGCGAACGCCTGCTCGAGCGCACGCTGCGCGTGCCCACGGACCTGGCGTTTCTCGAAGGTCACTTCCCGGGCCGGCCCGTGGTCGCGGGGGTGGTGCAGATCCACTGGGTCATGCAGGCGGCGCGCGAGCTCGTCGGTTCCGGGTTTCGCGTCCGCTCTCTCGAGGGCGTGCGCTTCCGCGACATGCTCCTGCCCGACCAAGTCTTCCAGCTCGAGCTCGAGCTCTGCGCCGACGACGCTGCGCTGCGCTTCCGCCTGTTCGCGGGCGACGGCGCCTTCGCGTCGGGACGGGTCGTGCTGCGATGAAGCCCTGCGTGTTGATCCCCTGTTACGAGCACGGTGAGCCGCTGCGCGCGGTTCTCGAGTCACTCGAGGCATACGCACTTCCGTGTCTGGTGGTCGACGACGGCAGCGGGCCGGAGACGCAAGCCCGGCTCGACGCGATCGCGCGCGACCTGCCGTTCGTCACCGTGAAGCGCCTCGGTCCCAACCGCGGCAAGGGCGCCGCGCTGAAGGACGGCTTCCGCTGGGCGGCGAGCCTCGGCTTCACGCACGCCGTGTGTCTCGACGCGGACGGCCAGCACGACGCGACCGCGGTCCCGCGCTTTCTCGAGGCCATGCGCAAGGAGCCCGACGCGCTCGTGCTCGGCGAGCCGATCTTCGACTCGAGCGCGCCGCGGGCGCGCATCTGGGCGAGACAGCTGTCGCGCGCTGCGGTCTGGATCGCGACGCTGTCGCTCGAGATCCGCGATCCGCTGTGCGGCATGCGCGGGATTCCGCTGGCTGCGGCGCTGCGCGTGATGCGCGGCGCGGAGGTCGGCAACCGCATGGAGTTCGATCCCGAGTTCGCGGTCCGCGCCGTGTTCGAGGGCGTTCCGATCCGCAACCTGCCCGTGCGGGTCGTGTATCCCGTCGGCGGTCTGTCGCACTTCGACGTAGGCCGCGACTTTCCGGTCATGGGCGCGACTTACTTAAGACTCTGGCTCGGCGCGCTGACGCGGGTGCCGCAGCTCTTGCGCCGGCGGGGCGAGCGATGAGCGGCAGCTCGGCGTGGGCGGCGAAGAGCGAGCGCGGCAACCGCGGCTGGCTGCGCTTCGCTCTCTGGCTCTATCGCAACCTCGGTCGCTGGGCAGTCGCGGCGATCCTGGTGCCGATCACGGCCTACTTCATCGTGTTCGACCCCGTGACTCGCCGCTCGTCGCGGGAGTGGCTCGCGACGGCCTTCGCGACGCCGGAAGGCCGCGCGGCGCTGGGGCGGCGGCCGGGCTGGATCGCGACCTTCTTGCACGTCTATTCGTTCGCCAGCAGCGTGCTCGACCGCATGGTCCTCTGGGCCGGCGGCGCGTCCTCGTTCGGGATCGACCACAGCGGCGGCGAGCGACTGCTCGAGCTCGCCCGCCAGGGACGCGGCGGGATCCTGCTCGGCGCGCACCTGGGCAGCTTCGACATGCTGCGGCTGATCTCGAGTCAGTACGGCTTGCGCGTGAACGTGCTGATGTTCACCGAGCACGCCGCGCGCGTGAACGAGCTCTTCGACTCACTGGGCGGCGAGAGTCGCGTGCGCGTGATCTCCGTCGACCCGGGCTCGGTGCAGGTCGCGTTCGAGATCAAGGCATGTCTCGCGCGCGGCGAGTTCGTCGGAATCCTCGCGGACCGCGTGCACCCCGGCGGTCGCGAGCGCCCGGCGGCCACGCAGTTCGCCGGCCGGCGCGCGGCGTTCCCCCTCTCGCCGTTCCTGCTGGGCTCGGTGCTGGGCGCGCCGGTGTTCCTCTCGCTGTGTATCTCGACGGGTCACCTGCGCTACTTCGCAGTCACGGAGCCGATCTTCGAGGGCGGCCCCGTGCCGCGCAACCTGCGCGAGAAGGTGGCGCTCGAGATGCTCGAGACCTGGGTGCGGCGCTTCGAGCACCACTGTCTGCGCGCGCCCAAGCAGTGGTTCAACTTCTACGACTTCTTCGGCGACGGCCTGGCCGCGCTCGAGGAGGCGTCGTGACTCAGGCGAGCGCGTGGCCGTCGCTCGACGTGCTGATCCCGCACACCGGGCCGATGCGCCTGCTCGCTCGCGTGCTCGAGCACTCGCGCGAGCGCACGGTCTGCGCCATCGATCCCTCCGATTCGGAGCTGTTCCGCGATCCCGACGGGCGCGTGCCGGCCTGGGTCGTGATCGAGTACATGGCGCAGTGCGTCGCCGCGCACGGCGCGCTGCTCGACGGAGTCTCGAGCCCGAGGCCCGGGCTGCTGGTCGGCGCGAAGCGAATCACTCTGCACCGCGAGAGCTTTTCGCCCGACGAGTCACTCGAGGTGTCGGCGCGGATTCTGCAGCGCGTCGGGCGGCTCGCGTCGCTCGCCTGCGAGGTGCGGGCGGGCGGCGAGCGAGTCGCCGAGGGGACGCTCTCGGTGTTCATTCCCGATTCGATCCACGCGCCGCGCGGGTCGGCGGCGTGAGCGCGGCCGCGAGTCGCCGCGTGCTCGTCACCGGCGCCAGCCGCGGCATCGGGCGCGCGTGCGCGCTGTCACTCGCGCGCGCTGGCTTCGACATCGCGCTCGGCTTCCGTTCGAACGCGAGCGCCGCGCACGCGGTGGAGAAGGACGTGTCCGCGCTGGGCCGCGCGGTGTCACTCGTGCCGTTCGACGTGGCCGATCGCGCGGGCGCCGCGGCAGTCATCGAGCGCGACCTCGCCGCGAACGGTCCGTACTGGGGCGCGGTGCTCGCCGCCGGCGTGCACGAGGACTCCGCGTTCCCGGCGATGTCGGGCGACGCCTGGGACCGCGTCGTGGGCGCGAATCTCGGCGGCTTCTTCAACGTGCTCCGCCCGCTCGTCATGCCGCTCGTGCGCATGCACGAGGGCGGGCGCATCGTCGCGATCTCGTCGATCGCCGGGCTGGCGGGGAATCGCGGCCAGGTGAACTACGCGGCGTCGAAGGCCGGCCTGCACGGGGCGACCAAGGCGCTCGCGCTCGAGCTCGCCAAGCGCGCGATCACCGTGAACTGCATCGCGCCCGGACTCGTCGAGACCGAGATGCTCGCCGGCGCGCCGGTCGACGAGCTGCGCAAGCTCGTGCCCATGCAACGGCTCGGGCGGCCCGATGAGATCGCCTCGCTCGTGGTGTATCTGTTCTCCGAGGGCGCCGGCTACATCACCGGCCAGGTGATCTCGGTGAACGGGGGCATGCTGTGAAGAAGGCCGAGAAGACCGACGTCGACGTCGCCATCCTCGGCGGCGGGCTCGCCGGGAATCTGCTCGCGCGGCAACTCACTCGCGCGACGCCCGGCCTGCGCATCGGCCTGTACGAGAAGTCGCGCGAGACGAGCTGGAAGGTGGGTGAGTCGGTCGTCGAGATCGGGAGTCACTATCTCGTCAAGCGGCTCGGCCTTTCGCGCTATCTGTACGACCGCCACTTCCCGAAGAACGGCCTGCGCTACTTCTTCGACGACGAGAACCGCTCGCTGCCCCTCTGGGAGATGAGCGAGATCGGGCCGGTGAATCTGCCGTTCCACCCGTCGTTCCAGATCGACCGCCTGCGGCTCGAGAGTGACTTGCTCGAGATGAACGCCCGCGCCGGCGTGCAGGTCGAGCTGGGCGTGAAGGCGCGGCCGGTCGCGATGGGGACCGGCGGCGCGGCGCACGTGTTCGAGCTGTCGGGCGCGGGCGGAACGCGCCGCGTCGCGACGCGCTGGCTGGTCGATGCCGCGGGCCGCGCGGACCTGGTCGCGCGCGCGCTCGGCCTGCGCCTGCGCGAGGACACCCATCGGCTCGGCTCGGTCTGGGGCCGCTTCGAGGGCGTGGCCGACGTCGACGATCTCGGTCCCGAGCCGTGGCGCGCGCGCGTGCGCCACTCGTCGCGCTTCCTGTCGACGATCCACTTCTTCTATCCGGGCTACTGGATCTGGTTCATCCCGCTGCACGACGGAGTCACGAGCGTCGGAGTGACCGGCAAGACCGGGTTCGACGAGCGCTCGCTGCGCACGAGCGACGGCCTGCGCCGCTTTCTCGACGGCCACGCGGCCGTCGCGCATCTGCTGCGCGACGCGAAGGCGCTCGACCTGGGCAGCTACACCCAGATCGCGTACTCGATCGAGCGCTACTTCTCGCCCGACCGCTGGGGACTCACGGGCGAAGCCGCGACCTCGGCGGATCCGCTCTACAGCCCGGGCACGGACTTCATCGCGCACGAGAACGACTTCCTGTCGGAGCTGATCCGGCGCGACTTCGCGGGCGAGGACGCCACCGAGCTCGCGCAGCGCACCGATCTCTACGACCGCTTCATGGCGTTCCGCCAGGAGGCGACTCTCTCGCTCTACCGCAACCTGTACGAGACGTTCGGCAGCTTCGAGCTCGGCAAGCTGAAGTGGGACTTCGACATCGGCTGCTACTACAACCTGTGGGTGTCTCCGTACGTGCGCGACGAGCACCTCGACCCGCGCTGGCTGCGCCGCCAGCTGCGCATGTCGCCGCTGATCCTGCGCGCGCTCGCGAACTTCAACGAGCTGTTCCGCAAGGTGGCCGACTCACTCCAGCGGCGCGGCGAGTTCTACCGGCGCAACCGCGGCGAGTTCACGCCCGGGCTCAATCACCTCGACTTTCTGGAGCGCGTCGGCATGCCGCGCCCGCGCCGCGAGGTGCTCGAGAAGACCGAGCAGATCTTCAACGACGTGCGCCGCCGCGCGCTCCGGATGCTCGGGCCCGACGCGCGCCACGCGCCCGACGAAGAGCTGTCGCTCACGGCGCTGCTCTCCGCCGACTCCCTTGACTGAGTGGGCGCGGCCGACGCGAGGGCAGGTCCTGCTCGGCCTGGCCTTCGCGGCGCTGGTGGTCGCCTGGCCGCTGGTCGCGGATTGGACCGTCGCGCACCTGGGCGTGCGCGGCCTCGCCGCGACACTGTTCGGTGTCGGCGCCGTGTCTCTCCGCGCCGTGCGCGGGGCCGTGCCCGCCGAGTTCTCGTACGGGCGGTCGGACTCTGGCGTGTGGTTCGCGCTGGTCGCGCTGGGCCTGGTGACCGGCCAACGCGTGTTCCTCCTGCTCCTTCCCGCCGCGGTCTACGTCGCGATCGCGCGGATCTTCGAGGCCAGCGCGCGGCGCAATGACTCCGTGGTCGAGCGCGTCGCCTTCCTGATCGAGCCCCACGCACCGGACTTCATTCGACCGTACTGCCGCCGAGTGACTCGCTTCTGGGCCGCGGTGTTTCTCGCGAACGCCGCGGTCATCGCCGCGCTGGCGGTGTACGCCCCGATCCAGTGGTGGCGCGCGTACACCGGCTGGATCGCATGGCTCGTGTTCGCCGTGCTCCTGGGCGTCGAGTTCGTGGTGCGCAAGGCGCACTTCCGCAACTACGACGACAAGCCGGTCGACTTGCTCTTCGAGCGCTTCTTCCCCTCCGACCGGACCGAAATGGGCCGCCGCGCGATGGCCTACAAGGCCCAGATGCGCCGGTCACTCGGGAGGCCGGAACGGGAGAGGTAGAAGGAGGCCTCGTGGAGCAGCGGCGATCCCTTGCCGACCGCCTTCTTCCGCACATCCGGCCCACGCGGGTCACGGACTTCGCGCCTCCGCCGGAGCAAGTCGACGCGCGTCTCTGGGTGATGGATCGCCGTCTCCGGATGCCGGGGGGCCCGATTCTCCCCTCGCGGACGACCCTTCTCGTCCTGCCTTCCGGCGGGCTCCTGGTCGTCTCCCCACCGGCGGTCGAGGTGGGGGGGCTCGAGGCTCTCGACTCACTCGGGCGCGTGCAGCACGTCGTCGTTCCGAACTCGTTCCACTACTTGAACGCTCGCCAGTTCTTGGCGCGCTACCCGGGAGCGGTCTTCTGGGCGTCGCCCGGGCTCTTCTCGCGTGTGTCTGGTCTGCCACCCGGAAACGAGTTGACCGAGTCCGCGCCCGCTGCCTGGTCGGGCGTGGTCGAGCTCGCAATTCTCGGTCCCACGCGAGGTGTCTCGGAAGTCGCGCTCTTCCATCGAGAGAGCGCGACGCTGATCCTCACGGACCTCGCGTTTCACATGGTGCGGATCGCGCGCCGCTTCGACCGAGTCCTGTGGCGGCTGTCGGGCGTGCCTTCGGAGTTCGGTCCGAGTCGCACCTCGCGCACGTTCCTGCTCCGAGACCGCGCCCTGGCCGCAACCTTTCTCGAGAGGCTTCTCGCCTGGCCCTTCCGGAGGGTTCTCGTCGCGCACGGCGAGTCACTCGAGGTGGACGCCGCCGCTGTCTTCCGGCGCGCGTTCGCGGACTACCTTCGTTAGCCCTTCCGCCAGCGCGCGACATTCGAGCGGTTCACCTGCTCGAGTGACTCCTCCGGCGACAGCCACCAGCGCAGGAACTCGAGCGCGGGGGGCCAGGGCGGGGCTGCGCGCGCAGGCGCGAGTGACTCGGGCGCTGCGAGCTCGAGCTCGACGCCGCGGCCGCGACCCGCGGCCGCGACTTGAGCCGCGAAGGCGTACGGCACGGCGACTTCCTCGACGAGCGGCGCGAACGTCTCGGCGAGCGGCACGTCGCCGATCACGACGAGCACGGGCTCGCGCGGGTCGCGCTCGAGGAAGCAGAGCGCTTCGAGCCAAGCGGCGGTCCAGCTGTCTTCCTGCGCCGACAGCGAGCTCGACGCCGCGCGATTGCCCGCGGCGATCGAGAAGAGACCCGCCTGCGCGTTGTGCACGGTGTGACTGAAGGTCGCCGGTGAGAGCTTCTCACGGCGCACCACGTTCTCGAGCAGGCCGATCGACTCGTTGATGCTGCCGTGGCGCGAGGCAAAGACGGTGCGCAGGCGGGCGAGCTCGTCGGGCTCGGCGCAGCCGAAGGCGGCGGTGAGCATGGTGCGAGTCAGTGGCGTGCAGCGGCGGCGCAGCATCGCGGGCAGGAACTTCGCCTCGGGGGAGCCGGTCGCGGGAAGCGGCGCGGGCGCCTTGGCCCATGCTTCCCACGCGGCGGGTGACTCGATGCCGGGCGCCCAGGCCGACCAGCGCAGGAGCGACGCCTTCACAGCGAGTCACTCGCGCCGAGGATCAAGGCGCAGTTGTTTCCGCCGAAGCCGAAAGAGTTGGTCATGACGAACGTCTGCGCGCCGCTGCGCGCGCGCTCGCCCTTGGCGGCGAGGTGGATGGGCGCGAGCGCGGGGTCGCGCGCGCCGTCCCAGACGTGAGGTGGCAGCGCGAGCTCGCCGCCGCTCCGCTCCGCGAGGACGAGCCAGCAGAACGCCGCTTCGATCGCGCCGGCGGCGCCGAGGGTGTGACCGACGAGCGGCTTGGTGGAGCTGCACGGAATCTCGGTGCCCAGCACGCGCGCCACGGCCGCGGCCTCCATCGAGTCGTTCTGCGGGGTGCCGGTGCCGTGCAGATTGAGATACGCGATCTGCTCGGGCGCGAGGTCGGCGTCGGCGAGCGCGCCGCGCATGGCGGTCTCGGCGCCGCGCCCCTCGGGATCGGGGGCGGACATGTGGTGCGCCTCGCTCGAGTCACCGACGCCGAGCAGCTGGATTCCGCCTGGGTCACCGGTGACGAGAAACATCGCGCTCGCCTCGCCGAGCGTGAGCCCGTCGCGGTTCACGCTACACGGATTGGTGACGGTGGCCGAGATCGCGCCCAACGCGGCGAAGCCGTTGGTGGTGAGGCCGCAGAGTGAGTCGGCCGCGCCCGAGACGACGGCGTCGCAGACACCCATGGCGACGAGCGAGCGCGCCGACGCCAGCGCCCGCGCGCCGGACGAGCACGCGGTCGACAGCGTGTACGCAGGACCGCGCGCGCCGATGACCTCGGCGACGAAGCGCGCCAGCCCGCCGAACTCGAGCTGGTCGTAGTGGAACTCGTGCGCGAGCACGCCGGTCTTCTCGCGGTGCGCGATCGCGGCCTCGGCGTCTCCCACGCCGGAGGTGCTGGTGCCGACCACGACCCCCACGCGCGCGGGGCCGAAGCGCCGCACGGCCGCGGCCACGTCGGGGCCGATCGACTCGAGCGCGGCGAGCGCGAGCCGGTTGTTGCGACAGGCGAAGCGCGCGAGCGCCGCGGGGATCTCGGGCAGCGGATCGTGCACCTCGCCGAGCCAGACACTGCGCTCGGGAATCAGCTCCCGATTCAGAGTCAGTCGCGACGAGTCACCCGCGACCAGCCGCGCGAATATGTCGGCGCGCGCGCGCCCGAGCGCGCTCACCTGACCGAGCGCGGCGAGCCGGCAGGGCGAATGACTCATCCGACGGCCGCGACCGTCGGCCGGCGCGCCGACCACGGCCGCGCGGCCTCGAGCTGCGCGGCCAGGCGGAACAGGGTCGCCTCGTCGCCGAAGCGCGCCGCGAACTGGACACCGAGCGGCATGCCGTCGGACGCCGTGCCGAGCGGCACGCTCATCGCCGGATTTCCCGCGGCGTTGAACAGCGACGTGTAGCCGATGCAGCGCGCGAGGCGCTGGCCGTACGTCGCGTCCGCGGGGTTCGAGAGCGCGAGCTCGCCGATGCGCGCGGTCGGCGCAGCCATGGTCGGGGTGAGCAGCACGTCGAAGCGCGTGAAGAACGCTTCGACCGCACGAGTCACCGCGTGGATCGTCCGCACCGCGCGCGCGTAGTCGGCGGCCTTCGCGTGCCGCGCCACCTCGATCATGGCGAGAGTCACGGTCTCGAGCACGTCGGGGCCGAGCGCGCGGGCCTGGGCCGCCGCTGCGTCCTCGCTCGTCGCCTGCACGTTCGCGCCGATCAGCACCGTGGTCGCGCGGCCGAGCGCCTCGCGGTCGATCGTCGGCCCGGCCTCTTCGACCCGGTGGCCGAGGCTCTCGCAGAGCTTCGCCGCGTCGCGGGCGGCGGCCGCGCACTCGCGGTCGGTCTCGGCGCCGTTGAACGCCTCGGTCTGGACGGCGATCCGCAGCTTCCCGGGCGCGCGAGTCACTTCGTCGAGATACGGGCGTTCGGGCGCGGGCGCGAAGTAGGGCGCGCCCAGGTCCGGCCCGTGCGTCGCGTCGAGGAGCGCCGCGCTGTCGCGCACCGACCGAGTGACTGCGTGGGCCGTGCTCATGCCGCCCCAGCCCTCGCCCGAGTGCGGTCCCATGGGTACACGCGCGCGTGTCGGCTTCATGCCGAACAGCCCGCAGCACGCGGCGGGAATCCGAATCGAGCCGCCGCCGTCGCTCGCGTGCGCCGCGGGCAGGATCCCGGCCGCGACCGCCGCCGAGGCGCCGCCCGACGAGCCCCCCGGGCTGCGCTCGAGATTCCACGGGTTGCGCGTCGCGCCGAACAGCGTGGACTCGGTCGTGGCGGTGAGTCCGAACTCCGGCGACGCCGTGCGCCCGAAGGTCACGAGACCCGCGCGGCGATAGCGCGCGACCAGCTCGCTGTCGGTGTCGGACACGAAGCTCGCGAACAGCCGCGAGCCGAACGTCAGTCGCTCGCCCGCGAGCTGCGCGTGCAGGTCCTTCAGAAGGAAGGGCACGCCGCGAAGCGGTCCGTCGGGAAGGCCGGCCGCGATCTCGCGCCGCGCCCGAGCCTCGAAGCTCATGTTCACGGCGTTCAACGCGGGATTGCGAGCGGACACACGCGCCAGCGCCGCGTCGAGGAGCTCCGCAGGACTCACCTCGCCTTTGCGCACCAGCTCCGCCAGACCGAGGGCGTCGTACTTCTCGTATTCGCGCATCGCGCCAGCTTACACGGGCGGCGTCCTTCGAGGGCTTTGGTAGCTTCCGGGCCCCTCCGATCGGGAGCGAGAGTGGAGCGGCAGAAGCCCGACACCGAGACCAACGAGATCGCCCTGTATCTGCGCACCGTGTACTCGCTCTTGCGCAGCACGGGCGAGGTCAGGGTGCGCGCCTTCGAGGAAGCGCACTCGTTCTCGAACTCGAGCCTGCACCTGGGCGCGCGCGACGCGACCCCCGACGTCGGCGCGTTCGGCTACGCGGCGGCCCGCCTGCCCGAGTGCATGCCGCAGGTGCAGCGGGTGGTGCTCGGTCAGTCGGACGAGACGTTCGCGGACTTCGGCTTCCAGACACACGCGTGGCAGCGCGTGCGCACGCGCGGTCGCCGGCGCCTGTTGCGCTGGGACGGCGCGGGAACCTTGGCGGCGTACGTCGCGAGCACCTCCGACATCGACGACCTCGTGCCGATCCTGACCGCGTATCAGATCGAGTGGAACAAGATGCACGAGTTACTCGCCGCGCGCGGACCCGGCGTGGCGGGCGACCCCGCCTCGAAGACGGCGGTCGGCGAGGCGCTGGGGATCTCGGAGACCGACTACGCGCGCCTGCGCGAGGCGCTCGGAAGTGACTCGGACAGAGCGCTGCGCGCGCTCGCGGCCAACCGTCTCGACCTGCGGGTGCGACTGCTCGCCGGCTCGTTCTCGGCGTACGAGCGCGCGGCGCAGCAGTGGTGGCGCGGCATCGAGCGCGTGTATGTGCCCGATCCAGAGGTGGCGCGCCCGCCGGTGTACTTCGTCTCCTCGAACACGCACTCACTCGCGAACCTGCTCGGCGGCTACGCGCTCGCGCACCGCGATGCGATTCTGGCGGCGGCGCGGCGCGATCCGCGCATCGACTTCATGCCCGAGCTCGAGCGCCAGCTCGACGACGGCTCACCCGCCGCGCCGAATCTGTTGTACTTCGCGCTGCGCGGCTACGTGCACAGCGACCCGTCCGTGCTCGCGCGCGTGCAGCAGTGGGACGAGGAGTCGGGGATCTCGTCGGCCGACGTCACCGCGCAGATCGACGTGCAGACACAAGTCATCGAGCTCGCGCGCGTGCGCCCCGAGCGCTTCGACCCGCGGCTGCGCATGCCCGGGCTCGAGAAGCTCGCGGAGAGCGACGCCTGGATCATCAACATCGACTACCCGCTCGGGCTGGCCGCGTATCACTTGCTCTCGCGCGTGGGCCAGGGAGCGGGGCCGCTGCTCGGCGCATACGTGATGGGCAAGGCCGCGACGCTGAACGGCCAGATCGGCGACGTGATGATCTCGCGCGTCGTGCACGACGAGCACTCCGACAATACGTATCTCATTCGCAACTCACTCGGCTTCGACGACCTCGCCCCGTGGCTCGAGCACGGAAGCGTGCTGGACAATCAGAAGGCAGTCACCGTGCGCGGCGCGTTCCTGCAGAACCCGAACTACATGGGCGTGTTCTATCGCGAGGGGTACACGGTGCTGGAGATGGAAGCCGGCCCGTATCTGTCCGCGATCTACGAGCTCGTCGACCCGCGCCGCCACCCGAACGACGAAGTGGTCGCCCTCTCGGAGCGCACCGGCTTCGCGCTCGGCGTGCTGCACTACGCCTCGGATACGCCGTACAGCCGCCGCCAGACACTGCTGTCCAAGAGCCTCGGCGCGTTCGGGACTGACTCGACCTATGCCTGCGCGATCGCGATCACGCGGCAGATCCTGGCGCGGGAGATCGAGCGCGCTTCGATCCGATCGCGCTAGAGCCCGAGGTCGTCGTAGAGTGAGTCGAGCGCGGCGTGGACGCGCGCGTCGTTCTTGTCCGCGGGGGCGAAGCCATTCCAGGCGAGGGCCACGGCGAGGTCGTGAGTCGGGTCGGCGAACGCGACGGACGAGTAGTAGCCCGCGTGGCCAAACGCGCGCGGCGAGGCGCGGTTGCCGTACCAGGCAGAGGCCGGGCCGAACTCCTTCCCGTCGATCACGAAGCCCAGGGCGCGGTTCAGCGTGACGTTGAAGCTGCGGTCGTGAACGGCGGGCAGCGCGACCGCGGTGAGAGACTCGAGGGTGTCGCGCCGGAGGATCGGCGCTCCGCCGCGCAGCAACGCGGCGTAGAAGTCGGCGAGCGCGCGCGCGGTGCCCCAGCCGCTGCCACCCGGCCGGCAGATCGCGAGTGACTCGGCCGAGCCGGACCACGCCCAGAAGTCGAACGGCGCGAGCTTGCCTTCGGTCGAGGCGTACGGCTGCGCGATGCGCGCGCGGTTCGCTGCGAAGTCACTCGCGCTCATCCCGACCCAGAAGTCGCGGATCCCGAGCGGCGCGAAGATCGCCTCGCGCGCGTACTGGCCGTAGGGCCGGCCGTCGCGGCGGCGCACGATCTCGCCGAGGACGTACCAGGCCGACGCCACGTGATACTCGCAGTCCACCCCGAGCCGCAGGCCCGGCTCGGGCGCCGCGGCGCAGATCTTCGCGACGATCTCCTCCCACGACTCACGCGACCACTGCTTGTGCGCGTTGGGGATGCCTGCGGTGTGCGTGAGCAGATGGCGCAACGTGATCTCACCCTTGCCGTTCGCCGCGAACTCGGGGACGTGACTCGCGACGGGATCATCGAGCCGCACGAGGCCGCGGTCCACGAGCTGCCCGATCGCGACGCTCATCAGGGGCTTCGTCGACGACATCCAGAGCACGATCGAGTCGTTTCGCATCGGCGCGTCGGGCCGCGCCAGGCCGAGCACGAGCTCGCCCGCGACCCGGCCGGCGCGAAAGACGCAGAGCTGAGCGCCCGCGTGCAGCCCTTCGCGCATGCCGCGCTCGAGCGCCGCGCGGGTGCGCGCGAGCTCTAGCACCAGCGCACGCGCACCCGGTACTCGACGCGCGCGCTGCCGTTTGCCGGCACGGGCACGCGGAAGCTGAAGGTGTGCGCGTCCTCCTTCACGGCTTTCTGACTCGAGCTGACGATCTCCCAGTCACCGCTCGCGGGCTCGATCACGTCGACGTCGACCTTCGCGTCCTTGTGGTTGCGCAGATCGATCTGCCACGCGGACTCGGAGCGGCACGAGCTGATGACTTTGTAGTCCATCTGACGCCGCTCTCCGACCACGTCGAAGGCGTCGCCGACGCGCACGCGCACCTTCTCGTCGCGCGGCGTGTGGTCGATCTGGTCCTCGCCCAAGAATTGCCGCCCGCCGGCCGAGTCCTTCTTGTACACGCGGATGATGCCCTTGGGCAGCGGCATGCCCAGATGGTCCGCCGCCTTGTTCTGGAACTCGAGGCTGACGCCGACCTTGCTCGGCGTCGGGCCGTCGCCGATCTGCGAGTGGAACCACAGCGACTCACCGCGCAGCACGAGCCGCTTCACGAGCTTCACGTCGCTGGCCTCGAGCAGCGCGATCTGCTTCGTCTCGCTCTCGAGGAGCGTCGCGGGGCGCTCGAGCGTGTAGAGGTGATACTCGAACAGACCCTCTTCCCGGAACTGCGGCGCCGCGGCTTCGGCCATCGTGGACATTCGCCGCTTCGCCATCGAGTCGACGAAGATCTCGGGCTGCACGCGGTGCACGTCGCCGGCGACGAGCTGCAGCTTCGCGTTCTCGAACGTCGCGCCGCTCTTGTTGTCGAGCGTGACCCAGCCGTTGAAGTCGCCCAGCGCGTCCGCGGCGTCGACGACCAACACGTAGTCGGCCTTCCACGAGAGGTTCTGGGCGAGATACGAGACCTCGACCTTGGGCTTCTCGGCGCCACTCTCGAGCAGCCAGACGAGCGACGGGCGCGCGATCAGGTTCTTCGGGATCTCCGGAAACGAGATACGGCCCGGGAATCCCCAGGTGATCTCGTCGCCGACGCGCAGGATCGGCGTCGGCCCGGCCGCGAGCACCGTCGCGTCGCGCTCCTCGTCGCGGCCCTTCGACTCACTCCAGCGCAGCACGCGCACGCTCTTGCCCACGTACTTCTCGAGCAGCTTCTCGGGCGAGAGCAGGTCGTAGCGGTAGTTCTGCTCGAGCACGCGCAGGCTCGCGCCCGCGAGCGGGTGGATCTGCACCGTCTCGGGCTGGATCGTCTCGGCGACGCCGGCGAACTCGAGCTCGGAGCGGCCCTTCGCGAGCGGCAGGCCGCGGGTCTCTCGAATCAGGCCGAAGCCGCCCGAGTACACCGTGATTCCCAGCTCCGAGCGATCGGCGGGGGTCGAGCGCAGGCGCGCGGCCGGGGGCTCCTGTGCGCGCGCGGGCAAAGCGAGCGCGGCGACACAGAAGAGCGTCGCCAGCGACGTCTTACACACGTTTTACCTCCAGTCCTCGGCGGGCGGGTTGAAGTAGCCGAAGCGGAGCTCCGGCAACGCCTCGCGCAGGCGCGCGAACAGGGTCGTCATGCCGAGCAACGGCGCGCGCCGCCCGCCGCTGAAGAGGGCCATGTACCAATCCGGATCGACGTTCAGACAGCGCCACTGGATCATGCGCAAGCCGCTGTCGCGCGCCAGATCGCCGAGTGACTCCGCCTCGTCCACGCGGTCTGTGACTCCCGGGAACGAGAGCAGATTCAGCGACGTGAACAAGCCGCGCCTGCGGGCGACGTGTAGTGTCTCGACGACGTCGGCGAAGCGATAGGTGCGCGGCCGGTAGTAGGGCGTGTACGTCTCCTCGCGCGCTCCGTTCGTCGACACGCGGATGCTGTCGAGTCCGGCGTCGGCGAGGCGCGCCACCGCGTCGGGCCGACTCCCGTTGGTGTTGAGGTGCAGGGTGCCGCGCGCGGTGCGCGCGCGAATCGCGCGAATCGCCTCCTCGATGCGCTCCGCCTCGAGCAGCGGCTCGCCTTCGCAGCCCTGCCCAAAGCTGATCATCGCGCGCGGTGCGCGCTCGAGGTGCGGCACCGCGATCTCGAGGATCTCGTCCAGGGTCGGCTTGAACTCGAGCCGTGTCTGCGGCGAGGGCACCGTGTCGGCGGGTTGCTCCGAGATGCACGCAAGACACGCCGCGTTGCACGAGCGCGCCAGCGCGATCGGCGCCTCCCAGCGGCCGAGAAACAGGTTCTGCGCGTTCGGGCAGCCCCACTCGAGGGCGCAGCGTTCGCCGTGGTGGCGAATCAGGCGGTTCTCCGGGAGGCGCTTGCACATCGCAGTGACTCGCCGCCTGACCTGCTCGCGGGAGAACGACGCGGGGTCGTGCTTCTCGTCGTCGTCGACGCGGCGCGCGGGCACGCAGATGCGCCCGCGGTACCAACACGCGGCGGTGTAGGCGTACAGAGGCAGGAGCGGCGCGTCGCTCTCGCGTCGGTAGGCGGCGAGCGCGAGGCCGGTCCAGCCCGGCGGCAGGAACGCGGCGACGGCCAGCGCGTCCGAGACCGGCTTCCGCGCAGCGCCGGCGAATGCGACCGGAGTGCGGCCCGGCAGAAACAAGAGCTCGCTCGCCTCGGGCAGGGGCACGAGGTCCGCGGTCTCGAGCGGAAACAGCTCGTCGCCCGCGCGCGCGGCGGCACGCAGCCCGGGGAGATCGACGATCTCTCCGGCTGCGTTCGCGACGAGTGGACGCGGTCCCGCCATGCGCGCCGCAGCCTAGCTCACATTCCTCGCGAAGTTCCCGCCGGGCAGGTCTGCGAACCCCGGCAGATTTCGCCGCGGCCGCCTGCGCAGGTGCCGCGCGCATGCTGCGGTGCCGGCGATCGCGCGCGCGGAGCGGAGCTCCAGTCACGGCA
>Ga0326726_10002170_pt1 | contig 18084 bp, 15 predicted proteins | sample MHFenrmetagenome_2_FD_207603 | JGI IMG/M metagenome (GOLD analysis project Ga0326726, IMG submission 207603) | Lab enriched peat soil microbial communities from Michigan Hollow, Ithaca, NY, United States - MHF15MN | ecosystem: Environmental > Terrestrial > Soil > Wetlands > Peat | place: USA... | reverse complement strand
TCCTGTCCCAAGAGCGGCAGAAGCGTCCAGTTCCTGATCTGGTCGCCGAACGGGAGAACGAGACAGACCACCACCAATCCCGCCGCGACGGCGCGATGCGGCCAACTGGTCGCGTGCTCGCGCAAAGAGGCAATCCACTCGTGCACCCATGGCAAGAGCGCCCAGCTTCCCAATGCCACGAGGTACCCGACGTAGCGCGGGTAGTCGATGGCGAAGGCGCAATGAGCCAGAATCACAAACCCCGCCAGCGCTGGCCCAACCATGCGCGGTTGCAGCCACTTCTGCGATTGACGCCCGCCGATCCACAAGGCTGCCCCTGCGGCAGCGATCAAGACGATCCAGCGCGACGAGCTGATCTGTTGCAGGAAACGGTACACGTATCCAAAGAGACCGGGAGTCGCCGTGTCGAAGGCTTTTACGATAATCGTGTTCGGCAGAAAGGATCCACCTTGGGAGATTTGCAGTATGCCAAGCGCGACTGCGGGGATGAGGCCCACGATGCCGACGATGACGGCTAGAGTACGCCACCGTGCGGACCAGAGCATCAGACACAAAGGTGGCAAGAGGAATAGCGTTTCATAGCGCAACCCGGCGGCGATGAGGACCAGCAGAATGAGAATCCAGCCTTGTCGCCACGATCCTGCCGGCCGCCCGAGAATTCTCTCGGCGGCGCCGGCCACCGCCATCACCGCGCACATGTGCCAGGTATGCTCCATGCCGGAAATCGACAACTCGACCAAACCGATGACCGCGACGAAGTAGATTCCCGCGATGATCACGGCACCGGAGCCGAATCCGACCGCCTGCGCCCGGCGCCCGAAGAGATAACTCGCGAACAGGCCGCCACTGATCGCCAACAGCCACGCGTAAAGCTCCGACGGACCGAAAAGCGCCATCATCCCTGCGAGAGTCAGGGTGTACAGCGGTGCGGACGAGGTGGAGGCGAACTCGCCGGGATTGATGCCCCACGTCCCGGTGGTGGAAATATTCCGCGCCATGGCCAGGTGGATGTAAGGGTCATCGAGAGGAAAGATCAGATGGCCATCATTCACCGTCTTGTTAATGGCAACAAAGGCCACCACGGCGACAGCGACGAGAACAGGCGCGACAAGCAGTGGCAGCAGGCGGTTGCGCAAGGGCATGGTTCAGAGGATCATGGCCGGTTCCGACATGGGTTCGGGAGGATTCATTTCCGATTACTGGTGCAGAGTCACGCTGGCGGGCAGTTCCGAATTGAAATCATGCAGCGTGCGATTGAGTCGATCGACACCTCCAGTGCTCAACGCCAGAAAGTCCACAGTGTTCGAGGCGCAGTTGACCTGTATTTCAGCCGGGATTTGCCAGCGTCCGACCAACTGCCAGGAATCGGGGAGGCCCTGCTCACGCAGAAACCAGTGCGAGTAAATCGCGACCACGGCCACACCGGCCTGTCGCGCCAATTCCTGCAACTGGTCCGGCGACAACGAGCCTTGATGCAAGCGCAGGCGCGCCACGTCATCGTTGGCCAGACCCCGCAAATCCAGGACGTGCACACCACCCATCCACGCGGCCGCACCAATGTCGTTGAGAGCCACCGTCTCTCCCCCATAGTTGGCGTTGAAAAACCGCGCCATTTGAAATTGCTGCGCATAGATATCGGTGCCCAGACGTGGGAGACGCCCCAGATCGATGAAGTGATCGGCGAACGGCAACCAGATGACGACCACCAGAAAGAGCAGCGACAAATTCGAGAGCGCGGGTCGCGGGTGTTCGTGAGCTTGGCGCACGAACGATGCAGCGCGCCTCCACCACTCGCCGAACACCGGCGCCAGGGCCCAGATGCCGAGCGCCAAGACGTACCCCAGGTACCGCCGATCAGGGCGGGCCAACGCGGCGTGAGCACACAGTACAAATATGAACATCAGAATCGTCCAACGCCGGGTGTCCGCCGCCTTTTTCTCGCGCCGGGCACTCTCGAACAGGGACAGCGCCGCGGCGAGGAGTAAGGCGAACTGCGAAGGTTCAGCCAGCACGTGTAAGAGCCGGGACATGTGTCCACTCAGCCCCTGTTCCAGATCGACGCCCTTGAGGAGGACCGAATTGGGCAGGAACATGGCCCCGTTTGAGACTTGCACCAGGCCCAGAACCAAAGCTGGCAGGATGCCCGCCAGACCAGCCATTGCCGCCAATTGCCGACGCCCGGTTCGCCAGAGGAACCAGACGATCGGCGGCACGAAGAACAGCGTTTCGAAGCGAAGGGCAGCAGCGACGCCGATCGCTGCGACAAGCTGCAGCCCGGCCCGCCTGCTGCCGGAGGAATTCCCCAGGACGCGTTCGAGACACATTGCCACACAGAGTATGGCGACGATATGAAGCGTCGGCTCCATACCGGTGGCGATCAATTCCGGCAACCAGATGATCACGGCGGCGGCCAGCCCCAGGCCGATGGCAATGCCTGGGCGCGGGAAGTAGGTCTGCAATCGATCCGTCAGTAACCATGCCACGACCACGCCACCGGCGGCCGCGAACAGCCAGGCCCAAAAAGTCGAGACCCAGCCGGTGAGGAACGCCGCGGCCAGCAACAGCGTGTAGAGCGGCGCCGAGGATGCTGCCGCGAAGATCCCTGGCTCAATCCCCCACGTTCCATGAGCCGCCAGAGTGCGCGCCATGGCCAGATGGATATAGGAATCATCCAAGGCAAAGACCCAATGCCCGCCGTTATGGGCAGCGCTAAAGGATTGCGCGGCCAGAAAAGCCATGAGGATTAGAGCAGCAACGATCAGCGGGGCAAGCCATCGACGCAGGGGAGGCATAAATTCGGACGGAGTCCATTCACTCCGGAGACTTATCAAGTTGACGAGGGCGCGATGTTGCAGTCAACCGCTTTCGCCCCGCAATCCGACGCGCTTGACTGCCACTTGTCATGAACTCGTGGCCACGCTCTCGTTTCAGATCAGCATGCTCGCAATGAGCCACTGATTACATAATCGATTGGCGCGCAATGGCATGCGTATAAGGCAATAATAGCTCCTATTTTAGTAATCTTTTCTGCGTGCGCTGGCGCGTTCGAGGTGTATATTGGACAAAGAGAATCATGATTTCCGATCTCACGATAGACTTGTCTCCCGCAAAACAAGCGTTCGGCTCCCGCAACAAGTGTATCTGTACCGGGCGGACCAGACGGTCGTAGCGGTGTAAGCTGCGCCTCCCGTTTCTGAGTCCGCGACTCATCTCAACGAAGCAAACAGTATCCGTGCCGGTGGTATATCCCGGCCGCCGAAGGTGTGCGGGTCGACCGCGCACCGGTTTATCAGTTCAAGGAGGTGCTGTAAGACGAAAACACGGGAAGTTCGCGCCTGACTAGTCGCCTGAACCCTGCAGTTCATTCGAACGTCAGCTCTCGTCCCCGAGAAGTTGCTCGGGGACGGGAGTTCGCGCGAAAACCCGAGAAAATTCGCGGAATTGCCTGAGCCAGTATGTAAATTCTAAGCCTGCCCGGCGCTTTCTGACCGGGCTTTCTTGTGAGGAGAGTAATGACGGCAACGATTGAGGAAGAAGGAACACCGCTCACACGGCTGGCGCGCTCGGGTGGGTGCGCGGCCAAAGTCGGACCCACCGACCTTTCGGCCATTGTGCGTAATCTGAAGATTCCGGTTCCGCCGGAAGTGCTGGTTGGCATCAGCACCTCCGACGATGCGGGCATCTACAGGCTCGCCCCGGGGATCAACATCGTATTGACCGCCGATTTCATCACCCCGCCGTGCGATGACGCGTTTCTCTACGGGCGGATTGCAGCGGCGAATTCGATTTCGGATGTGTACGCCATGGGTGGCGAGCCCAAGGCGGCGCTAAATCTCTGCTGCTTCCCGACCAACGGGGCGAGCCCAACGCAACTGAGTGAGATTTTGCGCGGTGGTCTGGATGCGATCACCGAAGCCGGCGCGGCTCTGATCGGCGGCCACACGGTCCGCGACGAGGAATTGAAGTATGGCCTCTCGGTGACCGGTGTGGTGAGCGATGCGAACATCCAAACCAACGCCGGCGCCCGTGTCGGTGACCGTCTGATTCTCACCAAGCCGGTGGGCATTGGAGTGGTCGTCAGCGCCATGAAGTCGGGGATCATTCCCCAGAGCGAGGGGCTTCCGGTTCTCAAGCGGATGGGGCAACTGAACAAGACGGCGGCCGAGGTCACGCACTCGGTAGGCGGTGTTCACGGCGTGACCGACATCACCGGGTTCGGGCTGGGTGGGCACTCGTGGGAGATGGCATCGGGCAGCAAAGTGGGGGTGCGTTACTACTACAGCCGGATTCCGCGCTGGCCGGTCGGCGAGCGGTTGATCGCCGATGGGTTGAGCACCGGCGTGACACGGTCCAACGCGGCCGCCCTCGAGGGGAAGATCCGATTTGATGCGAAGCTGCCCGAATGGCAGCGATCGCTGTTCTATGATCCGCAGACGTCGGGCGGGCTTTTGATTTCCGTTGCGCCGGACAAGGCCGATCTGATGTTAACGCGCTTGGTCGATGCGGGGATCGAAGACGCGGCGATTTGCGGCGAGATCTTTGAGACCAAGGAACCACACCTGGACGTTCGTCCATAGAATGCGCCAAGGCTGAGGAGAGTTTCATCCGTATACAACCGTTTGCAGCGTGGCGCTATAATCCGGCGGTCGTGGGTAATCCCGCGACCTGCGCCAGTCCGCCCTACGACCAATACGACGACGCCTTGGTTGCGCGTCTGAAGGCGCAGAGCCCGTACAACGTGTGCCGCCTGGTCGCGGCCCCCGCGGGTGGGGGCCCCGACCAATCCGGGGAGCATTACCGCAAGGCGCAGTCCCTGTTCGGTACTTGGGTCGCCCAAGGTGTGATCATGCCTGACAACGGCCCGGCGGTGTACCCGTACTCACAGACCTACACCAGCGGCGGGCGGCGTCTGACACGCCACGGGTTCATTGCCGTGGGGGATGTTCGCGATGCCGGGATCTTCACTCACGAAGAGACGCATTCCCACGTGCAGGAAGATCGGGCGCAGTTGCGTCTGGCCACCGCCGCGGATTTCGGCCTGATCTTCATGATCTACTCGGACCCTTCGCAGCAGATCGACCGCGTCATGCGCGAGTGCGAAGATGGGGAGCCCCTCGTCGTGGCCGAGCAGCCCGACGGCTCGGTGCACCGTCTGTATCGGTGCGGCGATCCGCAGCGGGTCCAGCGCATTCTGAAGTCGATGGAGAGCCGCGAATGCGTGATCGCCGATGGTCATCATCGCACGGCGGCCGCCCGCGACACCTGGCAACGTCGCCAGAAGGACAACTGGGCCGGCGTCATGATGGCGTTTTTCAACGCCGACGCGCCAGGGATGACGGTCCTGCCGATCCACCGCTTGGTCACATCCGTTCCGGGACGGGATTTCGACTCGCTGATCGAGGGAATCGCTGAGTTGTTCGACGTGGCGCTCATTCCCATGCCCGATGTCCCCTACGATGAGCGCGCCTCGTTTCTGGCGGGACTGGTTGCCGAGCGAGCCCGTCACGATCGCATCTCATTTGCGATGGTGGGGCAACCCAGCGAGATCGCGTTCCTGCTCGAGGCCGGGAAGGCTCAGATGGCCAAATGGCCCTGGCCGCCGGATCTGCCGGAGGAAAGCCGCCAACTGCCCACGTCGGTGTTTGAGACGGGTATCCTGCACGCGGCCTTGGGTTTCTCGGTCGAGGATATCGACTCTGGCAAGCGCCTGGACTTCCCCAAGGACGTGGGAACGGTGGTTGAGTCAGTCCGCTCGGGGCGCGCCCAGTTGGGGTTCTTGCTGCCGCCGACACCATTGGATGCCATCTTCAGCGTTGCACGCCTGAAACGCAATCTGCCACAAAAATCGACCTTCTTTTTCCCGAAACTCCTGACCGGCTTGGTGGTTCACCGTATTGAAGACGGTCAGAACGACTGACGCATTCGACCATCTTTCTTCATCGCAGTCATGAACGACCGGCACGTTGCCGGTATGATGGAAAAGGAACACACGCAATGACCAAACCACGTCCGACGACACTGGGTGCATTCAAGAGCGCCGGCTACACCTACGAGACAGTCAAAGACGAGTTGCGCCGCAACCTGATCGCGAAGATTCGGGCCGGCGAGACGTTGTTTCCAGGCATTCTCGGTTATGAGCAGACCGTGATTCCCGCCATCGAAAATGCCGTCTTGTCCAAGCACAACTTCATCCTCCTGGGGTTGCGCGGGCAGGCGAAGACTCGCATCGTGCGGGCGCTGGCCACGCTCTTGGATGAGGTCACTCCGGCGATCAAGGGATCGCCTCTGAACTGCCACCCGCTACGACCTTCCTGTGCCTATTCGCTTCGCGTAATAGCCGAACACGGGGACAAGACCGAAATCGAGTGGATCTCACGAGAGCAGCGCTATCAGGAGAAGCTGGCGACGCCGGATGTGACGATTGCCGACCTGATCGGCGATCTGGATCCGATCAAGGCGGCTCGCGAGAAGCGCGACTTATCCGACGAAGAGGTCATTCACTACGGGATCATTCCGCGGACCAATCGTGGGATCTTTGCGATCAACGAGCTTCCCGACTTGCAGCCGCGCATCCAGGTGGGATTGCTCAATATCCTCGAAGAAAGCGATCTGCAGATTCGCGGATTCCCGGTCCGCATCCCGCTGGATCTGGTGTTGGTCTTTACCGCCAACCCCGAGGACTACACGAATCGCGGCAACATCATCACGCCGTTGAAGGATCGCATCGATTCGCAAATCATCACGCATTACCCGACCTCGCTTGAGGTCGCGCAACAGATCACGGATCAGGAAGCCTGGGTCGGTCGGAATGGGGATCGTCCGGCGATTCCCGCCTTCTTCCGCGAGATCGTCGACGAGGTCGCCTTCGCCGCACGGGACTCCGAGTTCATCGATCAGTCCTCGGGCGTATCGGCGCGCGTGCCGATCTCGGTCCTGGAAAACATCATTTCCAATGTCGAGCGCCGCAACTTGCGCAGCGGCGAGACCGATTTGACCCCACGCATGGCCGACCTGGCGGCCGCCATTCCAGCCATTACCGGGAAAGTCGAATTGGTCTACGAGGGCGAGAGGGAAGGGCCACGGATGATCGCGGTCAATATCCTCGGGCGCGCGGTGGCCAAGGTGTTCGAGAGCCATTTCCCCGCGATCGAGAAGGATGACGGCTTGCCGGCGAAGGCGGATCCGATTTTCGGCAAGATCATCTCCCATTTCTCCGGCGACACCGGCGTCGAAGTCTCGGACGAGTCGCCATTCCCCGCTTATGAGACTTCCTTGTCTCGCGTCCCGACGCTCAAGAAGGTCGCCGAGCAATTCCTCAAGCCCAGGAGCCCGCAGGAGACGGCGTTGGGAATGGAATTTGTGCTGGAGGGCCTCCACCAACAGAATCTGATCGCCAAGACCGCGGTCGGATCGATGTACTGTTACACTGACATGCTGGCGACGATGTTGCACAACGTGCGCAAAGACGACTGATGCGTTACCGCTATTCCGAATGGGACGAGGATCTGATCCGCCGGCTGTTGGCGGATCGGGACCTCATGCGCCTGTTCAACTACATTCTGCTACAGACCAACGGTGACGTGGACGAGGCGATGCGCTGGATGAAGTACTTGCAGGAGCGCGGCGTCTTCGCGGACGATATCGATCTGGACGATTTCGAGCGGCGGCTTCGCGAGGATCGCATCATCCAGAAGATGGGTGATCGCAACGTGCTCACGCCCAAGGGCGAAAAGCAGATTCGGCAGGATTCGCTGGATCGCGTGTTTGCCTCTCTCAAGCCGGGTGCGCGCGGCGATCATCCGATGGCCCGCGAGGGCAACTCGGTGACTGACCAGCTCCCGGAGCGCCGTCCTTACAACTTCGGCGACACGGCTGCGGATATCGACTTCAATGAGTCCTTCACCAATGCGCTGCGTCGCGATGGGTTTTCCGAGGATATCACGCTGACCGAGCCGGACTTGTCGGTGCGGCAGAGCGAATCGGCCACCGCCTGCGCCACGGTCCTGCTTCTCGATATCTCGCACTCGATGATCCTGTATGGCGAGGACCGGATCACGCCCGCCAAGCAGGTGGCGATGGCGTTTGCCGAGATGATCCTCACCCGCTATCCCAAGGACGCGCTCGATGTGGTGGTCTTCGGCGACGACGCCCAGATGATCCCGGTGGCGGATCTGGCATATGTCGGCGTCGGCCCCTACCACACCAACACGCAGGCCGGGCTGAGGATGGCGCGGCAAATTCTCATGCACCGAAAACACCTGAACAAGCAGGTGTTTATGATCACCGACGGGAAGCCCTCCGTCATTCGGCGCGCCAATGGGATGCTGTACAAGAACCCGATCGGACTCGACCCCATCATCGTGAACCGGACCCTCGATGAAGCGGTGATTTGCCGAAAGAAGCGGATCACCATCACCACCTTCATGGTGACGTCGGATCCGTATCTGCAGCAATTTGTCCGGAAGTTGACAGAATTGAATCACGGCCGGGCGTACTTCACGCCTCCCGACCGCTTGGGGGGCTATATCTTCTGGGATTTCATCAACAACCGCCGCCGCCGGTTGAAGTAGCTTTCTCGTCTACTCGGCGTTGTCCAATCCGTCGCGTACAAATTCGAATATCTTTCCCTCACGTGTCGCCGCGTACGCGGAGCACCAATGCCCGCCTCGGGCCGGTCCAAACGTCGTGGACACCACCGTCCCATCGACCTCGCCAATTGGTACTTCCACCCAGTTATTGGCATCGCTGCTGAACTCGTACAGGTTGAACTCCGCGCCGTGCATCCCGAAAAACTCGGCGAATCGTCGCTGATCACCCTTGCCGATCAAGTGGTGGGTTCCGCCGGCCACGGGGAGTCGCGAGGTCACATCATTCATGCGTCCAGAAAACAGATACCGCAGTTGTCCATCCGTGCCCGAGTAATAGATGCAGATGTCGCGTTGCGTGGGATCGGCGGACATCGCCAAGTCGAGGCATGGGGCTGACAGTGTATCCCATGCGCCACCGGACCAGACACCCAAGCTGTCCTGGATGAACTTGTGGACGATTCCCTTGGGCCCGGCGGTTACTGCCAGCAAACCGTCCTTGTGGTAATCGAAACAAATGTGTGTCGCGCCGCCGTCTGTGGGCGGCACGGGCAGGCTGATCCACCGGCCAGATGCGCCCACGTAATAGTTCATGACTTTGCCGTCGGCATCGATTGCGAAGACCTGCGAGGGTCCCGGCCGAGCCGGTTCAGTGGCCGCGACAGCGCGCAAGGGTGGTTTCAACGAATCGATGACATGGTGGCTCCAACCCATCAGGCCGTGTTGCAACTCGAGCAGTCTGCCCGTGCGGGTGCCCACGATTATCGACCAATCGGGGTCGACACGCATCGCGGCGACGGTGGCGCTGATAATCGGTTCGCCCACGGACCTGGTTCCCAAAACGCCCCAACGCCCCTGATCATAACGCAACTCCGCGATATCGCCTGAGCTGTCGACCACAAAGAGGTTGCCGCCGGAATCGGGAGCGACGGGCATGATCATCACCGACGCGACGTTGCGCAGGCCGGTCTCGATCGTACCCGCCGGATGCCAGCGGGTGCTCAGTTCAACCGTCTTGGTACTGGGGGTCGCGGCTTGGGCCAGAGCGAGCAATATCAATGACAGCATGAGAGGTTCTCCCGAGACGTGAATGGGTCGTTTCTGTCTAATCTGATACAACCGTCAAGCGGTCGAAGTTGAAGCCCCTGGCCCGGATTCCGTGGCCGTTTTCTTGCCGCCCGACCAACTCTTGATCGAGGCCAGGAGGTCGGGCGCCGCCTCCAGGATGGCCTCCACGGCTCCATGCTTGCGGGTGGAGAGAAGCTGGATGCGGTCCTTGTCCAGCACGAGGAAGGCCACCGGCTCGATCATGGCTCCTCCGCCTCCGCCACCGCCGTATCCCGACCCCTTTTCCTGCCTCGACCCCGCACCGCCGCCGGCGCCGAATCCGACCGAGAGCTTGGTGATCGGCACGACCGTACGTTCGCCGATCGTCACCGGTGTCCCAATGATCGTTTCCGACCGCGCGATCTGGCGCAACTCGCCGACGATGGTTTGAATGACTTCCACGACGTTGTTCTCCGCAGGCATAGCCTCAATCCTCCATTAAGAAGAGATGTAATCGCGCCGCAATTGCCACAGACCCCGCCAGGGAAGGCGAATGGCGGAGCGCATCAGATGACCAACCAAAATGACCGGACGCGACCGGAAGACCAGGCGCCCGTCCAGTTCCATAATACGTTTGTCGAATCGTGCCTGACAATCGACTTGGACTTGGGGCCAATGTCGCGAAAAGACCCCGATGGCGGCGGCAAGGCCCCCGTAAATCATCCCCGTCGATGCTGGGTCACCGGTGCCCACTTGCAACTCCAGCTCTCCGGATTTCAGACGCCATGAGCGCACCAGACGCCGCGTCAGATCGAGCGCTTCCCGAGCCACGTTCAAGAGAGTCTGACGGTGACGCCAGAGGGCGCCGGGGTTGAACTGGGCGGCGTGATCCTCTGCGGGTTCCTCATCTGGCGCTTCGCGTTCAGGCGGAGCGCCCATTGACGTAATCCTGTAGGTGAGCCCCAGCCAACGCACTCTAAGCCGAAGTGATCGTCCTCTCAACTCGCAGATCAGGTCAATCGGCAGTACCGCCAGCGCGGCGACCACGACCGCTATTCCAACGAGCCACCAGATCATCTGACTGTCCTGTCTCGCCCGCACGCCATCCCGTAATCTAATAGTCGGCTTACGGGAATAGGTTCGCTCCGGCGAAAAAAGAGCGAGTTTGTGCCCGGTGCCGCCTTGGAATTCTGCTTATCCATGAGCCTGTCTTTGCCGATAATTGTAAGACGGGGAGAGGATTAGCTATGCGATGCAATGGGCAATGGGTTCGGGGCGCGCTGTTGGCGGCGCTATTGGTCACAGAGGTAGCGGTGTTCTCCGGGTGCAACCTCACACCGAGTAACAACGGCGGCGGGAACCAGGCCGCCTACAACCTTGTCGTGGTCCTCGAACGCAATCTCGAGTTGAACCAGGATATCGTCTATCTGCGATTCCGGCATGAGAATCATGGGATCACGGGCGGTGTGGTTATCGTCGACGGGGATACCATTTCGACGTTGCCGGCCTCGGGACAGGGGACCAAGACCTACAGCCCCGGTCGCTGGACCCAGCAGCAAATGCTGCAGATCAAGGCGCTCGACGCGTCGAACTCGTATGCCTACCGCGATTCGATCAAGCTCCCCTCCAGTTTCGAGATTACAAACGTGATTCCGCCCAATCGCCTCTGGCAGGGTGGAAATGTGACTCTGACTTGGACCCCGGCGCTGGACGCCGATGCTTACTTCGTCTCGGTGAAACCACGGACCATCGGTTCGCCCGCGCGCGGGCTGGGGAGCTACGACACCGACTCCGATCCGCTCTCCGAGACATTTCCCGGAGCGGAAGCCTTCTCAAACACATTCGGGACCGTGATCCCCGACGTCTACGACATGCAAATTGTCGCCTACTCCCGCAACTTCACTCTGCGACCCAACGCACCTTACAAGGCTCCTGACGCCGACGATGTCCGAGTCCCGATCAGTCGCACCGACATCGACGGCGCCGTCTGCGCCCTGATGGTCTCGGCGCGCGACACGATTCGGGTTCCGCAGACACAATAATCGTGGGGGCGGCCCTCCGGCCGCTTCTTGTTTCCCAACTCAGCCGCAGGCATCCAACCAGATGCACGCGGCTGAGCCTCTTTATTGACAACTCCCACAGTCTGCTTGATCTCGATTCTGCCACTCCGTAGACCATCGTCGTTGACCATGCCGGCCAGTCCGTGCAATCATGTGCAAGCGGTCCGGCCTCGATCCGGCACGTTGCTCGGGGGACCGCGAGGGAGGGGTCATGCTGCGGCGATTGCTGGTGACTTGCTGTCTTCTGGCGTGGAGCGGGGTGGCGCATGCGGGTGATGTCGATTCATTGGCCTCGCGTACCGCGATTGACTTGAGCCTCACGTTGTCTCAGAATTCGTATTCCAACAACTGGGTGGGCGGTGATGCGGGCAATCTCGCGTGGATCGCGCTCGGGAGTGTCACGAGGCAGGATTATCTGGGTCCGGCCTGGCATTGGCGCAACACGCTGAATCTCGGGTACGGCCAGACGCATTCGCAGGACCCCGACACCAAACGCTGGCAGAGGCCGCGCAAGTCGACCGACAAAATCGACTTCGAGAGCCTGATGCGTTATTTGCGCTTCGCGGCGTTTCCCCCCTATGCATCCGTGCGCGCCATCTCGCAGTTTGAGGATGCGACCTTCGTCAATCACAAGCTGTACGTGAATCCGATTCAACTCACCGAGGCCGCGGGTCTGTCGCGCCAGCTCTACAAGGCGGGCGACGATGAACTCTTGACGCGTGCCGGCTTTGGGTTAAGGCAATTGATCCAGCGAAGCTTCGACGATACCACGAATTTCGACAAGACCTCAACCGCAACGTCGACCGACGGTGGCGTCGAGTGGGTCACCGATGCCAGTTACAAGATCCCCGGCTCGAGCATCGGTTACAAAGGCAAATTGACCACCTTCAAGGCCCTGTATTACTCGAAATCCAAGGACCTGAGGGGGAAGCCCAATGCGAATTATTGGAAGGCCATCGATGTGAACTGGGAAAACACGTTTTCCGCCCAGGTGTCGAAGTACATCGTGGTCTCGCTGAATTTGCAGTGGCTGTATGACAAGGACATTGATTTGGGTGGACGGTTCAAACAGACCTTGTCGATTGGGCTGGCCTGGAAGAACTTGTAGGCCGGAAAGCCAGTAAACCGGGGAGGTTCTTATGTTCAAGGAGTTCAAAGAATTCGCCATGCGCGGGAATGTGGTCGACATGGCGATCGGTATCGTGATTGGCGCGGCCTTCGGGAAGATCGTCTCGTCGCTGGTCGCCGATGTGATCATGCCGCCGATCGGGAAGCTGATGGGCGGGGTGGATTTCAGCAATTTGTTCGTGAGCCTCTCGGGCGGCAGCTACCCGTCACTGGACGCCGCGAAGGCGGCCGGCGCCGCGACGCTCAATTATGGCATGTTCATCAACACGGTCATCGATTTCCTGATTGTGGCCTTTGCGATTTTCATGCTGGTGAAGGGGATGAACCGGATGAAGCGCAAAGCCGAGGCGGCGCCGGCGGCGCCCACCACCAAGGCCTGCCCCGAGTGCCTGATGGACATTCCGATCAAGGCGACCCGTTGCGGGCACTGCGCCGTCGTGCTAGCGAAGTGATCGAAGAAGCCAGAAGTAAGAAGGGCGGGTCATCGACCCGCCCTTTGTTGTCACACTCTCGCTCAACAGTACCATACCCCCGTACAAAGCCGGCTTCGCCGGTCGGCGCTACTTCTCTCCGGAGTTGACCAATCGGGACTGCAGGAGGGCCAACAGTCCTGTCGGCCGCCGATGTTGCCTCACCTTAACTCCGTAGCCCCATAGTCCCGTACCCGTCTGGCTTCGCCAGTCGGGACTGCGAACGGGGGGAGTTGAACCCCCATGGGTTGCCCCACTGGATCCTAAGTCCAGCGCGTCTGCCAGTTCCGCCACGTTCGCATGGTGCGCTGCCGAGGAGACTTGGTCTTTGTCTGCCCCGCTTGGCACAAGTAAGCTAAATTGCCGACGTCGCGCGATCAACGAGGGCCTTTGGCACGCGGAAAGCCGTGGGAAAGCGCGGGAAGGCGATGACAGGGAGAGTAGACTGAACATTCTGGTCACTGACGCCAGCTACAAACACGCGGTGGGGATGATCCGCGCGTTGGGTCGAGCGGGGCACCGGGTGATTGCCGTCGCTACCAGCCGTTTCGCGCCGGGACGATTCTCGCGGTACGCGGAACGATGTGTGCAGGTGCGGTCGGCGGCCGGCGATCCCGACGGATTTGTCGACGACCTCCTCGGGCTGGTCACCACCTTTGACATCAATCTGGTCATTCCCGTCGGATTTGCCTCGACCGAGGCGGTTGTCCGGCATCGCGACCGATTCCTGTCGTCGAAAGCGACAATCGTTGTCCCGACTGCCGACACCTTCGGTCAGGCAGCGGACAAGTTGGCGATGACGCAGGTGGCCGAGGGGCTGGGGATTGCCGTGCCGGAGACGGTTTCCGTTGATGATGTGGAGGCGGTGCGGGCGTTTGTGTCGAAATACCCGCGCGGGATCGTCAAGGCCCGACGCGAGAGCCTGATCAAAGGTGCGAGGCGGGTCGAGTTCACCGGCGATGCGGCGAGCGATCTGGAGCGAATCCAAGCCGCGCTGCCGGTGCGCGGGGCCGGGACTGCGATTCTACAGGAGTTCATTCCTGGCACCGGGGCGGGGTATTCGGCGCTAGCAGTTGCCGGTAAAATCGTGCGCGAATTCGCGCATTACCGCCTGCGGGAATGGCCGCCAAGTGGCGGCTACGCGACCGCGGCGGTCTCGACCGACGATCCCGAACTCGTGCGTTTGGGCCGCGCCTTGATCGGGGCGCTTCATTGGAACGGCCCGGCGATGGTGGAATTTCGTCGCGGCCCGCAAGGGTACCACTTCATCGAACTGAATCCGAAGTTCTGGGGGTCGCTCGAGCTGGGACTGGCGGCGGGCGCTGACTTCCCCGGCGACCTTGTTCGCCTCGCCGAAGGCGAGGACTTGACGGGCCGTCCCGTTCCTGGATACAAAGTCGGACTTAGGTACTGGTGGCCATGGCGCGGCGATCTGCGGCGTCTCACATGTCGGCCGGGAAGCATCGGTGCCGTGCTCAGTTTTGCCTTCAATCCGTCGGTGCGCTCCAATTGGAGTTGGCGCGATCCCCTGCCCAACGTGATTGAGATTGGCGGCGAACTCCTCTATCCTATACGTCGCCATGACTGACGAACCTCCTCGCGCCGCCACCACGACCAGCCTCCGCCTCCTGTCCCATGTGCACACCCGGCGCTCGGCCGACGCGTGGCTCACACCCCGGCAGATTGTCGCGTTCGCACGCGCGGCGCAAATCGACGTGGTCTTGGTCACCGACCATGACTCACACATGGGATCAGTCGACTGTCAGCGTCTGGCGGGGGAGCACGGTCCGGTCTTTCCGGTCTCGGCTGAGTATCGTTCTACCCAGGGGGATATGATTGCCACTCTGCTGTCCGGTCCGATCAAATCGCGCGAGCCACGCGCGATCATCGCGGAGACCCACGAGCAAGGCGGCCTAGTGATCCTGCCGCATCCGTACAAGGCCTCGCGGTTCGCCGACGAGATTTTCGAGTTGGCCGACCTCATTGAGATCTACAACGCCCGCTCCAGCGACGAGCAAAACGCCCGTGCGGCCGCGACGGCGGAAGCGCTCCGTAAGCCCACGCTGGCCAGCCCCGACGCGCATCTGCAACGTGAACTCGGCCTCGCGCTCAATGAGTTTGTGGCAGTCGAAGGACGCGAACTGCGGGATGCCCTACTTCATTCTGAGCGCCGATTCGTTACAGGTAAGACCACGATGCGAGCGATTCACCATTCGCAGATACTCAAGTCCATGCGCCGACTTCAGCCCATTCGTTTCGCGAAGGGAATGGTCCGCTGGTTCCAAGTTTCGGCCGACGACCAACCATGAGTCCAGAGCCCGCTCCAACATCCGATTCAAACACGATTCGTTGGGTGATCCCCCCCTGTCCGCAACGCGCGGCGCGCGTGTACACGGTCCGTTTGTTTTCATCCCTTCTCGGACTGCGTGCCACGGTCGAAGAGGCGCGACCGCTTGATCGTGATGGTATCCGCACGGTTCTCTACGGCCCCATCGACGACGCGTCAGATTCCAAGCTCTTTGTCATCGAGCCGGACTTGTATTTCTGGAGTCGCGTCGAGGCCGGCTCCGATATCACGCCTCTGGGCGTGTCGGAATGGCGGGGAGTGCCATTCCCACGCTGGGCGGAAAGTGGTGTGTCGCGAAAATCGCATGCGGCGAACACATTTGTGTGCCCGGTCGATCCGATTGCGGCGGCGTTCTTCCTGATCTCGCGCATCGAGGAATGGCGCAGCGAGAAGGTGGATCAGCATGGCCGTTATCCGGCGGACGAGGCTTGGATGACGAGGATGGGGCTTTTGGAACGGCCGTTGGTGCATGAATTCGCCGCGATCTTTGCGGAATGGCTCGGGATCGAGGATCCGTTCGCAGCGGCATGTGCGCAGTGGCCTAACGGACATCCCTTCGCGGTTGCGTTTACGCACGATATCGACCGCCTGCGGATGCACGGGAACTTCTGGCAGGATGCCCGCGCTACATTCGGCGCGCTCCGCTTCCGCGGGGGACTCTCGATCGCGGCGCGGCGAGTCGCCAGTGGGATCGCGGTGCGGATCGGCGGACGAAAGGACCCGTACGACACCTTCGACGAACTCAGCGCCGGCCACCATTCATCGGGGAACCTGGCCACCTACTTCTGGATCTGTGCGCGCAAGTCAGCCAAGAACGCGGACTACGCCGGCGATAGCCCGCGTGCCGGCGCAATGATATCCGTGCTTCGCGACGCCGGGCATGAGATCGCGCTTCATGGAACGTTCGACAGTTTTGAGAACGGCGACCTGCTCCGTGAAGAGAAGGAAGCGTTGGCGAGCGTGGCTCTTGCGGCGGTCACGAGTTCACGTCAGCACTACTTGCGGTTTCGTGCATCCGTCACATGGCAGGTACAGGAAGAAGCAGGACTGACCGCTGATAGCACACTGGGGTTTGCCGGTCGGCTGGGATTCCGGGCCGGGTTGGCGGTGCCATTTCAGCCGTGGGATTTCACACGATCGCAGCCATACAATCTATGGGAAGTCCCCATGGTGATGATGGATGTGACAGCGCGGGAGTACATGGGGCTTCGTCCCGGTGAAGCGATTGCACGGTCGCAGCGCATCCTGGCGCAGGTGGAGCGAGTGGGCGGCGCGGTGGCGGTGTTGTGGCATAATTCGTCGCTGAACGATCTGGATTGGCGCGGGTGGAGATCGGTCTATCAATCCTGGCTTGAGGCCGCGCGCACGCAGAACGCTTGGGGTGCAACCATTCGCCAGATCGTCGAGGCGCGCTCCTCCTTCTTACGCGACCTCGGCTCGGAGAGTTGACGAACCCGTTTGGCTTTGGCCTCAGCGGCCGAGGCCTATTTGTGCAGCATCTTGAACGCGTGATTCCAGCCGCCCGAGAGCGCGCCGTGCAAGACCCAGACCATGCACATCGGCTCCAGGTAGCGTGACGATTCGATTCCTCCCAAGTCGATCGTGCCCCAACCGAATTCCTTGAGCAATTCAGTCACGCTCGCCTTCGCAGCGGCGTCGTTGCCACAAATGAACATGTCGGGCGGCCCGCCGGGAAAGCTGGGGCGAAACATGTGCGCGTTGCCCACCGTGTTGAACGCCTTCACGACACGGGCGCCGGGCAACAGGCGTTGCACCTGCTCGCCGGCGGAATCGGTGTGACCGACCGAGAGGCGCGGCGGCATGCCATGGGTGAAATCGAGCGGATTGGTCGTCTCGATCAGGATCTTGCCGCGAAAATCGTCGGGGTCCGCTGTCCTGAGTACCGATTCGTTGGCAGCGCCGAGAGTTGCGAGCACGATGAGTTCGCCGAACCTGGCAGCGGCGGCGAATGTCCCTTGCGAGGCTTTGGCGCCATTTGCGGCCACCCAGGCCTTGGCCTTTTCGTTGTTCGCCTCACGTGCCCCCATTCTCACTTCATGGCCCAAGGCGAGGAAGGCTTTGCCCAATGCTTGTCCCACATCTCCCGTTCCCAGCACGCCAACTTTCATAATTCGCTCCTGCCTTTAGGTGACTGACGTCCCAAACTGTTCTGGTTCGACCGATTCTGACCGGGCGTGTATATATAACACCCGACGCGCCGGAGTGTGCCGGCCACCAATCTGCTCACATTTGTACCCCGGAGCCCTGATGCTGACCGTTGTTTTGTTATTTGCGAGCAATCTCTTCATGACCGTGGCCTGGTATGGCCACTTGAAGTACAAGCAAGTCTCCCTTTGGAAAGTTGTGCTGATCAGTTGGGGGATCGCGTTTTTCGAATACTGCCTGCAGGTGCCGGCCAATCGCTGGGGGCACGGCCAGTTCTCGGC
>Ga0326726_10002169_pt1 | contig 18091 bp, 21 predicted proteins | sample MHFenrmetagenome_2_FD_207603 | JGI IMG/M metagenome (GOLD analysis project Ga0326726, IMG submission 207603) | Lab enriched peat soil microbial communities from Michigan Hollow, Ithaca, NY, United States - MHF15MN | ecosystem: Environmental > Terrestrial > Soil > Wetlands > Peat | place: USA... | reverse complement strand
CCGACCTCGCGCCGTTCGGCCTGGGGGAAGCCGGCAAGAAGGTGCGCGTATTCACCGGACCCGGCGATCCGAAGGAGCTCGTCGTCGGCGGAGTGACGCCGGTCGGTGGCGGGAAGTATCTGTCGCTCGGGGGCGATCCGTCCCGCCTGTTCGCCGTCGAGGCGGGGGATCTCTACGGGCTCTCGCCGACCTTGGTCGAGCTGCGCGACAAGAGGCTGTTGCACGCCGCCGCGGCCAGCGCGGACGAGCTCACGGTGCGCTCGAGCGGCGACCTGGTCGCGCACGTGAAGCGGAGCGACACGGGCTGGCAGGTCCTCGAGCCCGCTGCGGCGCCGGGCGACGGCGAGAAGATCCGGCGCACGCTCGAGGAGCTCTCGCTCGCGCGCGCCACGGACTTCGCGGACTCTCCCGGGAAGCTCGAGTCGTACGGCCTGGACAAGCCCGAGCTCGAGCTCTCCGTGCACTCACCGGAAGGCGAAGAGCACCTGACGCTGGGGCGCGCCAGCGACAAGACCTGGCTGCGGCGCAACGAAGACCCGGTCCTCCTCGCCGTGAATCCCGCAGTCGTCACGGCCGTTCCCACGCGCCCCTTCGACTACCGGGCGAAGCGCGTCCTGACGCTCGAGAGCGACAAGGTGCGCGCGCTCGAGCTCGACTATCCGCGCACGGGTGAGACGCATCGCTTCGAGCTGAAGGGCAGTGACTGGAAGCCGGTCGAGAGCGGGCTCGAGCCGCGCCCGCTGAAGGTCGAGGACATGTTCTTCGCGATCGCGTCGCTCGACGCGACGGGGGTGGAGGGCGCCAGCGCGGATCGCAAGGCGCTCGGCCTCGACCCGGCGCTCGTGAAGCTCGTGGCGTTCGACGAGAAGGGGGCGGAGCTCGGCGTCCTGTCGCTCGGCGACGCGTCCGGCGACAAGGGAATTCCGGCGGCGTCCTCGCAGAGCCCCGAAGTGTGGCGCGTCTCGAACGATCTCGGCGGCCAGGTACCACTCACTCCCGAAGCGTTCAAGAATCAGTTCCTGAAGCCGGCGAGCGCGCCGGCGGCGGTTGCACCGACACCGGCCGCGACGCCCGCGCCAACCCCCGCGCCGCCGCCCTAGCGAGTGAGCACTTCGAGCATCGCCGCGTGCACGCGGCCGTTGCTCGCGACGATGCGCGCGCCCGAAGCTGGCGCGGGGCCGGCGTCGAAGTCCGTCGCGCGGCCGCCTGCTTCCTCGACCAGCAGCAGGCCCGCGGCCACGTCCCAGGGGGCGAGGTGCAGCTCCCAGTAGCCGTCGAAGCGGCCGCACGCGACGTACGCGAAGTCGAGCGCGGCCGAGCCCGCGCGGCGGATCGCCTGCGCGCAGCCGACGAAGCGTTCGAAGTGCGCGAGGTTGGGTGTCCGCTTCTGGTGTACGTCGTAGGCGAAGCCGGTCGCGAGCAACGCGCGTCGCAGTTCCGAGATCTCGGACACGCGCATCGCCTTTCCGTTGAGCTGCGCGCCGCGTCCCTTCTCGGCGCAGAAGAGCTCGTCGCGCATCGGATCGTAGACGACGCCGACCGTGCGCTCGCCGTCGACCTCGACGCCGATCGAGATCGCGAAGTGCGGGAACGCGTGCGCGTAGTTCGTGGTGCCGTCCAGCGGGTCGACGATCCAGCGCACGCCGCTCGACCCCGCGGCGGCCGCGCTCTCCTCGGTCAGCAGCGCGTCGTTCGGGCGCGCGCCCAGGATGCGCTCGCGGATCCGGCGGTCGAGCGCGTGGTCGACATCCGTGACCAGATCGATCTCGCTCGTCTTCGTGCGGATGGTGCGCGGGGCGTGGAAGCGATCGCGCGCGATGCCGCCCGCCTCGCGCGCGATCTCCGTGGCGAGGCCAAGCAGCTCGCTCACGCGCCGCTCCCGAGTCGGAACAGGAACCGCGCCCTCCGCGCCGTGAGCGCGCCGATCTCGTCCGCCGTGCGGCCGTGAAGCTCGGCCAGCGTCTCGGCGACGCGCGCCACCCAGGCGGGCTCGTTGCGCTTGCCGCGGTGCGGTGCCGGGGCGAGCAGCGGCGTGTCCGTCTCGATCAGCAGCCGCTCGAGCGGCAGCTGCCTGGCGACCTCGCGCAAGTCACTCGCGTTCTTGAACGTGAGGATGCCGGAGAAGCTGATGTCGAAGCCGCGCGCGAGACATTCGCGTGCGAACGGCAGGTCACCCGTGAAGCAGTGGATCACTCCGCCGACCCGCTCCGCGCTCTCGCGGTCGAAGATCTCGAGCAGCTCGTCGAACGCGTCGCGCTCACCTTGGCGCGGGCGGACGTGAATCACGAGCGGCCGGTCGGCCGCGCGCGCGATGCGGATCTGCTCGGCGAGCGCCTCGCGCTGCGCATCGCGCGGGGAGTGCGCGTAGAAGTAGTCGAGGCCGCATTCGCCCACGGCGACCACGCGCTCGTGCGCCAGCCAGCCGTCGAGCGCGGTCGCGGCCAGGCCGCTCCACTCCGAGGCGTCGTGCGGGTGCACGCCGACGCTCGCCCAGACTCCCGGGTTCTCGCCTGCGAGCATGACCGCGCCGGCGTTCGCGCCGACCCCGTAGCCCGCGCCGATCGCGATCATCCCCTCGACCCCCGCTGCGCGCGCGCGCGCGATCAGCGCGGGCGCCTCGGCGAGCAGGTCCGGCGCGCCGATGTGCGCGTGGCTGTCGAACAGCTTCAAGAGCGCAGCTCGAGCAGCAGTGACTCGACGACGAGCTGCGGATTCAGGTTGCGCGCGTCGAGCTCCGCGCGCGCGCGCGCCGCCGACTCGAAGGCGCGCAGCCAGCGCTCGAGCGCGCCCGGCTCCGAGGCGTTCGCCGCGACCTCGGCGCGCTCGCGCGCGAAGGCGGACTGCACGTTGATGTACGCGCGCGCCCGCTCGCGGCCCTCCTCGCCAGTGCGGCGGAAGCCCTCGGCGAAGTCGAGGATCTCGCTGACCGAGAGCTCGGAGCTGCGCTCGAGCACGTCGAACATCTCGCGCGCTTCCTCGAGTGAGTGCTCCGCCCACGTGCGCGCCGCGGCCGGGCTCGCGCCGCCGAGACGGCTCGCGAGCGCGGCGTCGGTCGCGCTCATGCCCTCCGCTTCGAGCGCCGCCGCGATCGCGGCCTGACTCCATGCGGGAAAGCGCACGCGCAGCGTGCGCGAGCGCAGGGTTCGCGGCAGCACCTCCGCCGAGGAGGTCACCAGCAGCACGACCGCGCCGGGCGGCGGCTCCTCGAGCGTCTTCAGCAGCGCGTTCGCGGCCTCCGCGCGCAGCTTCTCTGCCTCGGCGATCAGCGCGACGCGCCGGCCGCCCTCGTTCGCCACCAGACTCAGGCCCGCGCGCAGCTCGCGCACGGCCTCGACCTTGATGCGGGCGCCGTCGGGCTCGACCCGGTGCAGATCCGGATGCGCGTCCGCCGCGAACATGCGGCAGTCGTGACAGCGACCGCAGGCGTCGAGCGCGTCGGGCGCCGCGCCCTTGCACAGGAGCAGGCGCGCGAACCAGAGCGCGGTCTCGGTCTTGCCCGTGCCCGCCGGGCCCTCGAACAGGTACGCGCCGTGAACGCGATCCGCGGCGCGCGCGCGCGCCAACTCGGCCCGTACCTCGTCGCGTTCGCCCGCCGCCATCAGCGAGCGGCAGCATAGCGCCGCACGCGATCGAGATCTCAAGGATCGCGGCGCGCCTCCGATACAGCCAAAGGGCTGGCGCTTCGCCCGCAGCAGAGGAGCACGCGCGCACATGGCGTTCAATGACTTCCGCAAGACCAAGGACGAACCCAAGATGCCGACGGCGAGCGCGGGCGGCGTTGGCGCGCTCACCGCTTTCATCGATCAGGGCTCGGAGTTCTCGGGCAAGCTCAACTTCAAGGACACGGTGCGCATCGACGGCCGGTTCGAAGGGGAGATCGCCAGCGAGAACACGCTGATCGTCGGCGAGAGCGGCTCGGTCACCGCGACCATCAAGTCACAGATCGTGATCATCTCGGGCGAGGTGCACGGCGAGATCACCGCGGCTGGGCAGGTGGTGCTGCACAAGACCGCGCGCGTCGACGGCAACATTCACGCGCCGCGCCTCGTCGTCGAGGACGGCGCGGTGTTCACGGGTCGGGTCGAGATGGGCATGCAGAAGCCCGCGAAGAGCGACCGCTCCGTGCCCCCGACCAAGGACGCGGCTCCGCCGAAGATGTAGCGGGACCCGGCGCGCCCCCGCACTCCGCTCGGCTGCGCCTCGCTGCGCGCCGCGTCCGAGGGCGCGGCTTGCATCAGGCAACAGAGCATCCTCAGGCGACGAGTACGACCGTGACCCCGGGAACGCGCGCGCGCAGCGCGGGCTCGAGCACGAGGCGGCGAGTCATTTCGCGCGCGGGGCAGCGCGCGCATGCGCCCTGAAGGACCAGCCGCACCACGCCGTCTTCGCTCACCGACACGAGCTCGGCGTTGCCGCCGTCGGCGACGAGGCCCGGGCGCACGATGTCGAGCGCGCGCCGCACCACCTCGGGGCGCACGCCGTGCGCGGAGCTCGCGTTGATCTCGTCGGAGCCATCTCCTAGCCTTGCCGACATGCGTGTCCGAGTGCTCCTGTTCGCGGCCCTGCGAGAAGCGGTCGGCGAGAAGTCACTCGAGCTTGAGGTGCCGGACTCCGCAACCGTTGCCGACCTGCTCGCGCAGCTCGAGGCGAAGCACGGCGTGTTCGCGGGGCATCGCGGGAGATTGCTGGTTGCGCGCAACGAGGAGCGAGCGGTGCTGTCCGCGCCGCTGCGCGACGGCGACGAGATCGCGCTCCTGCCACCGGTCTCGGGCGGCGCCGAGAACGAGGGCAGGCAATCCCCCGAGCGCGCGTGGATCGACGCTGCGCCACTGTCTCTCGACGCGCTGCTGCGCGAAGTCGGCGGCCCGGAGATGGGCGGCGTGGTCACGTTCACGGGCATCGTGCGCAACAACGCGCGCGGCGAAGCGATCGACCACCTGGAGTACGAGGCGTACGCGCCGATGGCCGAGAAGGAGATGCGCAAGATCGTGGACGCCGTGCACGAGCGCTGGCCGCACGTCCGGATCGCGATCTCTCACCGCGTGGGCCGGCTCGCGATCGGCGACGCGGCCGTGATGATCGCGGCGGCCGCGCCGCACCGCGCCGAAGCCTTTGAGGCCTGCCGCTTCGCGATCGACCGCCTGAAGGCGACGGTCCCGATCTGGAAGAAGGAGTTCGCCACGAGTGGCTCTTACTGGGTCGAGGAGAACCCGTGAGCGGCGACGCGCCCTCCGCGCACCGGGCTTACGCGCCCGCCGTCGTCGGCTGCGCAGTGCTCACGGTGAGTGACAGCCGCACGCTCGAGGACGACACGTCGGGCAAGCTGATCCGCGAGCTGCTCGCGGCGCGGGGACACCGAACGGTGGAGCACGCGATCGTGCCGGACGACCTGGATGCGATCCGGCTGGCGGTGCTGCGCGCGCTGGCGCGCGACGACGTCGACGCCGTGATTGCGACTGGCGGCACGGGTGTCTCGCCGCGCGACGTCACGCCCGAGGCCGTGGCTCCGCTGCTCGAGAAGCCCCTCGCGGGCTTCGGGGAGATCTTCCGTGCGCTCTCTTTCCAGGAGATCGGCTCCGCGGCGGTGCTGTCGCGCGCGCTCGCCGGCTCGAGCGGCGGCAAGGTCGTCTACGTCCTGCCGGGCTCGTCCGGCGCCGTGCGCCTGGGCATGGAGCGCTTGATCGGGCCGGAGCTCGCGCACGTCGTCGGCCAGCTGCGGCGAAAGGATGCGCCGCCTTCAGCGCACCGGGAGCACGCCCGAAAATAGGGAGTGACCCCGCGTCTCCTTCGCTGCGCAGGACTGGCGCTCCTGTTCCTCGGCGTCGCCGTGCTCTTGCCGAGCGAGGTCGCCGTCTGGGTCGATCCGGCGGGTCACACGTGGCTCAGCGACGGCGAACACGGTCCGGCCAGCGGCGCCGAGCGAGTGAGCCCCGACGAGATCGCGATCCGCTGGGATCGCAAGTGGACGGGAGAGCCACTGCCGAAGGGCACGCGCTCGGGCGACGACGACGACCGCTATCTCTCGGAGGTGCGCAGCGCCCGCTCCGACGCGCAGCGCGGGAACCTGGAGCTCGCCCTGCGCTCGCTGCGGCGGCTGCAGCGCGACTCGCCCACGCGGCCCGAGGCGGCGCTGCTGCTCGCGCAGATCGAGCGGCACCGCGGGCGCTACGAGCCCGCCCTCGAATCGCTCAACGCGGTGCTCTCGACCGCGACGCCCCTGCCGAAGGCGTGGCGCGACGCTGCCGAGCGCGAGCGCGCCGAGATCACGGAGGAGCTCGCGCTCGCCAAGGCGAAGGACGGCGAGACGTGGCAGACGCGCTCCGCCGACTCGACACACTTCCGTGTCAGCTACGACCACCAGTTCGCGGGCCGCGAATACGGCGAGCAGGTGCTCGATGTGCTCGAGCAGGCGCGCGTCGCGATGCTGCGCGTGCTCGGCCGCGAGCTGCGCGAGCCGCTCGACGTGCGCCTGTATACGCGCGCGCACTATCTCGAGGCGTACAAGCACCGCTTCGGCTTCGCGACCGTCGGCTTCTACGACGGCGCGATCCACGTCGTGTCGGCGCGCCGGCCGCGCAACGAGCTGTATGCGCTGGTCGTGCACGAGTACGTGCACGCGCTGTTCAAGGACGCCGTGGGCTCGCACCAGCCGTTCTTCCTGAACGAGGGCATCGCCGACGGCGAGGAGGAGCGCGCGCGCGGTCGGCCTCAGCTCTCGCGCGAGGAGTGGCGCCGCCTGCTCGACTCTCTGCGCGAGGACACCTGGATCCCGCTCGCGTCGCTCGTGCAGGGCTTCTCGAACGTGCAGGGCTCGCGCGCGCTGCTCGCGTATCTCGAGTCGCGCGCGGCGATCGAGCACATCACCAACGCGCACCCGCACGCGATCGCCGGGTTTCTCACGCGCTGCGCGGGCGGCGCGCCGTGGGAAGCGGCGCTGCGCGCCGAGACCGGCTGGGACACGGCCGCGCTCGAGCGCTCGCTGCAGGACGACGTGCGCTCGCGCTTTCCGGTGGACCCGCTCGCCCCCGCGACCCCGCACTGAGTAAGATCCGAGCCCGGAGGACCCGCATGGACCCCGTGCTCGGCATCCTGCTGCTCTGGCTCGCGTTCACCGTGACCCACGTCGGTCTCTCGAGCGCGCGCGTTCGCCCGCGCCTGGTCGGAGCGCTCGGCTCGCTGGTCTTTCTCGGCCTGTACTCCGCGATCGCGCTCGCGATCTTCGTGCCGCTGATCCTTCTCTACTTCGCGAGCAAGCACGCCGGAGCCGCGCTCTGGGTGCTGCCGCGCGGGCCGTTGCTCACGTGGACCGTTTACGCCGGCATGGGGGTGGCCTTCGTGCTGCTCGCATCGAGCTTCCTGCAGCCGAGCCCCGCCGGCATGGCGCCCGCGAGCCTGACACCACACGGCGTACAGCGGGTCACGCGCCACCCGTTGGTCATGGCGTTCGTGGTCTTCGCGCTGGTTCACCTACTTCCGAACGGCTGGGCCGCCGACGTCGCGTTCTTCGGCGGCTTCGCCGCCTTCGCGCTCGCCGCCGCCGCCCATCAAGACCACCGCAAGATCCAGACCGGCGTCCCTGCGGGTTACGAGCAGTTCGTAGCAGACACTCCGTTCTTTCCGTTCACCGGCCGCGACACTCTGAAGGGCCTGCGAGAGCTCTCCCCCCTCGCCGTCGTGGTCGGGCTCGCAGCCGCGATCGCCATCCGCTTCTTCCACTCCGCCTGGTTCGGTGGGAACCCCTGAGCGCGTCCGAGCGGGATGTCGCGCGCGGGCGCCGCGCGCGCCCGCACTTCGCTCAGCTCCGCTTCGCGCCGCGCCTGCGCGGCTTGCCCGGGAGTCCGAGAGGTGACTGGGAGCAGCGAGCGGGCGGGGAGGCCGGATGCCGACGAGTGGGTTTCGCAGCGAGTCCGCGAGCGAGAAGGGACCCACGAGGAGGCGCCGGCCCCGCGCCCCGCGAGCGGCGAACCCAGTTCCGGCTCCTATCCTTCCGGCGCGTAGTAGTCGAAGTCGACGAGATTCTGCTTCAAGTACACGCGCAAGTTGTCCACCAACTTCTTCTCGATCTGCCGCACACGCTCGCGTGTCAGACCGAAGTCGTCGCCGATCTCCTGCAGGGTGCGCGGGTCGTCGGCCAGGATTCGCTGGCGCAGGATCGCTTGCTCGCGCGGGTCCAGGCCGACGGAGAAGCGCTCCACGTGCTCGCGGAAGGTGCGGCGCATGTCGAGGTCCGCGACCGGATCCGAGTCGCGCGCGTCGTGACCCGAGAGTGAGTCGCCGAACGTTCCGCCGGTCGGCTCATCGCGCCGCGCCGGCGCGTCGGTCGAGAGGTCGCCTTGCGAGAGCCGTTGCTGCAGGTCGAGAACTTCCGGCTCCTTCACGCCGAGCTTCTGCGCGAGCAGCTTGGGCGTCGCCTCGAGCCCGTCGCGCGCGAGCTCGCGCTTGGCGCGCGAGAGCTGGAAGAAGAGCTTCCGCTCGGCGCGGCTCGAGCCGACGCGCACCATGCGGATGTTGTCGATCAGATACTTGAGGATGTAGGCGCGGATCCAGTAGGACGCGTACGACGACAGCTTCACGCCGCGGTTCGGATCGAAGCGACGCACGCCCTGCAGCAGGCCGACGTTCCCCTCTTGGATGAGATCCAGGAGGTTCGTCCACACGCGGCGATACTCGAGCGCGATCTTCACGACCAGGCGCAGATTCGAGAGCACGAGCTTCTGCGCGGCCTCGGGGTCGTTTGCGCCGTGCACGCGCTGGGCGAGCTCGAGCTCCTCCTCGCGCGTGAGCAGCGGGTACTTGCCGACTTCCGAGAAGTAGCGCGCGAGTGTGTCGCGCGGAACGCTCTCGAGGCTCGAGCGCCCGGCCGGCACCGGGAGTCGAGTCGCGGCCTTTGCTGCGGGCTCGATGGCCGGCTCGGGCGCGGGCTTGGCGTCGGGGGCGGGCTCGGCCTTCGGAGCTCGGCGGCGGGGGGGCTTCGTCACGCGCACAAAAATACCCCGCCGTCACCGGTCTGTCGGCGACGGCGGGGTGAAGTCGGTCAGGAGTTTCGTCGCTACTTTTTCTTCAGCGACATCACGTACTTCACGAGCGCCCAGCGGTCGGCCTCGGGAATCACGGCGCCCCAGGGCGCCATCAGCGGCGAGCCGCCCTTCGACGCGGCGCCGTTCGTGATCACGCTGAAGTGGTCGCGCGGCGTGTCGCCGTACTTGAACTTCGCTTCCTGGAAGTTGCGCGGCGGCGGATTTAGCGTCTTGCCGACCGGACCGTCGCCCAGCCCCGTCGGGCCATGGCAGGTCACGCAGTACTGCGTGAAGAGCTGTGCGCCCTTCGTGGCGTCCGCGGCCTTGGCCTCGGCGGTGCCGTCGTCTTCGGCACGGGCCACGGTGACGAGCGCGAAGAGGCCCACGGCCAGCGAAATTGCGAAACGAGCGCGCATCGAGGATCCCCCTGTTGAAAGGCGGCGCGGAGCTTAGAGGCCGCCTTTTCGCGTGTCAAAGCAACGTTGCGCGGCACCCGGTGAACCGCCGTGGTCACTTCCAGTTGCGCGCCAGCTCCACGAGCAGGCGTACACCGAATCCGGTCGCCCCTTTCGCGTAGTAGGGCATCTCCTTCGTGGTCCAGGCGGTGCCGGCGATGTCGAGGTGCGCCCAGGGAGTCTCGCCGACGAAGTGCGACAGGAATGCGGCGGCGGTCGAGGTGCCGGCGTTGCGCCCGCCCGTGTTCACGATGTCGCCGACGGTGCCCTTGATCGCCGTCTTGTGCTCGTCCCAGAGCGGCAGCGGCCAGGCGCGCTCGAAGGTCGCATCGCCCGCCGCGCGCACCTTGTCACTCAGCTTCTCGTCGTTGCCCAGCACCGCGCAGCAGGCGTCCCCGAGCGCGACCACGCACGCGCCGGTCAACGTGGCGAGATCGATGATCGCGTCGGGCTCGAAGGTCGTCGCGTAGTGCAGCGCGTCGGAGAGGACGATGCGGCCCTCCGCGTCGGTGTTCAGTACCTCGATGGTCTTGCCGCGCGCGCTCGTGATCACGTCGCCGGGCACGTAGGCGTTTCCGTCGGGCATGTTCTGCGCGGCCGCGACGATGCCGATCGCGTGGACGGGCAGGCGCAGGTCCGCGATCGCGCGCAGCGCGCCCAGCACCGCTGCGCCGCCCGACATGTCGTGCTTCATCTCGTCCATGTTCGCGGCGGGCTTGATCGAGATGCCGCCCGAATCGAACGTGATGCCCTTGCCCACGAACACGAGAGTGGGTCGCTTGGCCGAGCGCCCCGACTTCGCGCCCTTCTTCTGCGCCGCGCCGTACTCGAGCGCGATCAGCCGCGGCGGATGCGCGCTGCCGCGCCCGACCGTCAGGATCCCGGCCATCTTCTCGCGCGCGAGCTCCTTCTCCGTGAACACGGTGAGCTTCAGCCCGTGTGCGCGCGCGAGCTTGCGCGCCTCGCTGGCGAGGTGCTCCGGCGTGCAGGTCGCGCCGGGCTCGTTCGAGAGATCGCGCGTGAAGTTGGCGGCCTCGGCGACCGTGCGGCCGAACGCCGCACCGCGCTTCATCGCGGCGACCTGACGCGCGTCCGGCGCGAGCAAGCTCGCGCGCTCGAGCGGCATCGGCTTGTCGTTCCCGCTCTTGTACTTGTCGAAGCGATACGCGCCGAGCACGAGACCTTCCGCGAGCGCCTGCGCCGCGTCTTCGGGAGGAATGCGGCGAACGCTCGGCACGGCGAGCGCCGCCGTCGTCGCCTTCGCGCGCGCCAGCGCCTTCGCCGCGCGTCCGCCTGCGGCGCGCAAGGTCTCGCGACTCACGCTCTTCTCGTCGCCGAGTCCCACGAGCACGAGTCGCTTCGCGGCGATTCCAGTCACCGGCAGAGACAGCACCTCGCCGCTCTTGCCCGTGAAGTCGCCGCCCGCGAACAGGCGCGCGCACAGCCCGCCGAGCGCCTCGTCGAGCTCGCGCAACGCGCGCGGCGGCGCGTCGGACTTGGTGAGCGGAATCACGACCGCGTCGCCCGCGGCGGCGACGAGGTCCTTGCGTTGAACGTCGATCTGCATGTTCCCTCCGACTGATCCGGATGCGAGCGGGCGACAACGTAGCGCGCGGTCCGCGGAATTCCGTTGACGCTCCAGCGCGTTCTCCCTAGCTTCCGTCGGCCCCGAGAGCTCCGTCCCCGAGCTCCACTCTTTTTTCTCCCCCCGGGGTCCCACCGAATGCTCGACTACATCCTGGGCTCGAGTCCCATCGTCTCGGCCGTGTTGCTGCTGCTGATCCTCGCGTCGGTCTCGTCGTGGGCGATCATGATCATGAAGTTCCGCGAGCTGCGGGCCGCGGAGCGCGACACCGAGGACTTCGTCGAGGCCTACCTCGAGAGCTCCCTCGAGAACGCCTACGAGGTCGCGCGCAAGCACCCGTCGAGCCCGCTCGCGACCGTGTTTCGCGCGGGCTACACCGAGCTGGCGCGGCTCGAGAAGATCCAGGGCGCCAGCGGGCGCGTGACGCGCGACCAGGTCGAGGGTGTGATCAGCCGGCTCGGCTGGATCCGCGGCGAAGAGGTGCATCGCCTCGAGCGGGGTCTCTCGTTCCTCGCCACGATCGCGAGCTCGGGGCCGTTCGTCGGCCTGTTCGGCACCGTCATCGGCATCATGAACTCGTTCCAACAGATCGGCGCCGCCGGCTCGGCGAGTCTCGCGGTGGTCGCGCCGGGCATCGCAGAGGCGCTGGTCGCGACGGCGTTCGGCCTGGCGGCCGCGATCCCCGCCGCGGTCGGGTACAACTACACGAGCGCGCGCCTGAACCGCCTGGCGGCGAGGCTCGAGACGTTCGGGCTCGAGTTCTCGGACGTGCTGCGGCGCACGGCTGCGCGCGCGGCATGAACGTCGCCGACGGCCGCGGCCCGCGGCGCCAGCTCTCCGAGATCAACGTGACTCCGTTCGTCGACGTGATGCTCGTGCTGCTGATCATCTTCATGGTCACGGCGCCGCTGATGGAGCAGGGGATCGACGTCAACCTGCCCAAGACGCAGTCGAAGGGCCTGCGCTCCGATCAGCAGCCGCTGGTCGTGACCGTGAAGCGAGACGGCCAGATCTTCGTCCAAAGCGCACAGGTACCGCTCGAGCAGCTCGGCGCGAAGCTCCAGGCGATCTTCGAGACACGCGGGGATCGCTTGGTGTATCTCCGCGCCGACGAGAAGGTGGCCTACGGAACGGTGGCAAAGACACTCGCGATCCTGCGCGGCGCCGGTGCGACGGGGATCGGCATGGTGACCGAGCCCGAGGCGTGAGCTCGTTCTACGTCCCGACCGAGAGCCTGCTGCAGAGCCGCGCCTTCCGGCGGCTCCTGGCGTTCTCCCTGGTCGGCCACGTCGTGGTGTTTCTCGCGCTGGTGCTCCGGCCCGCGGGCCGGACGCAGCTGATCTCGCCGTCGCCCGTGATGATCCAGGTCGTCTCGGCGCCGAAATCGGCGCCCGCGAAGCCGGCGCCGCCGCCCAAGGAGAAGCCAGCGCCGCCCGAGCCGGCACCGCCGCCGCCGAAGCCCGTCGTGAAGGAAATCGTGATTCCGAAGGACGTGAAGGCGCTGCCGGAGAAGCCCAAGCCGAAGCCGGCGCCGGTGGAAGAGAAGAAGCCGCCGCCGCCGACAGCGGAGGAGCTGCTCGCGAAGATGACGGAGCAGGTCGAGGCCAAGGAGGCCGCGGCGGCGCCGCAGGAGGCGCCGAAAGAGGCGCCCGCCGCGACCGCGGTCGAGGGCGCGGCCGGCGCCTTCGATCCGCTGCTCTCGCCCTGGGTCGCGCGCGTGCGCACCTTGGTGAGGGGGAACTGGTCGGGCGCGAGCCTGTGCAAGGGCACGCCTCAGTTCGACGTCGACATCGACGGCGGCGGGCAGCTCACGCACATCGCCCTCGCGGAGTCTTCCGGTGACTCGTACTGCGACGACACGGCCGAGCGCGCGCTGCGGAAGTCGAATCCTCTGCCGCCGCCGCCGCGCGCGCTGTCGTTCACGCTCAGCCTGAATCCGAAGGAAACACAGTGACTCGAGCTCTTCTTGCAGCGTTGGCACTCACCCTGGCTGCGGGGAGCGCGAGCGCGCAGCGCATCCACATCGACGTGAACGCGGCGCAGAAGCCGATTCCGGTGGCGGTGCAGCGCTTCGCGGGCGGCGACGGCGCGCTCGCCGACGACTTCTACGGCTCTCTGGTCGCGGGCCTCGAGTTCTCGAGCGTGGTCGTGCACGTGAACCCCGAGGCGTTCGTCGAGCCGCGCGAGACCAAGGACTTCGAGGCGCCGGCGGTCCCGTGCGACAACTGGAAGGCGATCGGCGCCGAGGGTCTGGTGCAGGGCGAGCTGCGCGAGCTCCAGGGGCGCGCGCAGGTCCGCTTCCGCGTCTGGGACACCACGCGCTGTCGCCTGCTCGGAGAGGTCGGGTTTCGCGAGCGCGATCGCGCGGAGCTGCCGACGCTCGCGCGCCTGGTCGCCGACGACATCGTCCAGCGCTTCACGGGCCGGCGCGGTGTGTCGTCGACGGAGATCGCGTACGTCTCCGACGACGGGCGGCACAACAAGGAGATCTGGCTGATGAACGCCGACGGCTCGAGCAAGCGGCGTCTCACCAACAACGGCTCGATCAACTTGTTCCCGTCCTGGTCTCCCGATGCGAAGACCCTGGTCTACACCTCGTTCAAAGGCGGGCTCTCCGAGCTGTATCTCCTGTTTCGAGGCACGCGACCCGGCACGAAGCTGATTCAGACGCGTGACGAGAAGTTCCGCGGCGTGTGGTCTCCGAACGACGACACGATCGCCGCCGTCGTGAGTCGCCAGGGAAACACCGACCTCTACACCGTCTCCGCCAGCGGCAAGGATCCGAAGCGAATCACGGAGGACCGCTCGATCGAGTCATCGCCGTCGTGGTCGCCGGACGGCCGCAAGCTGGCGTTCGTCTCCGACCGCACGGGCAACCCGCAGATCTTCGTGAAGGACCTCGACAGCGGCGAAGTTCGCCGACTCACGTACAACGGCGACTACAACGCGAGCCCGGCCTGGTCGCCCACCGGGGAGTGGATCGCGTACGCCGCGCAGGCCGGGAACGACTTCGACATCTACCTGATCACGCCGGACGGCAGCTTCACGCAGCCGCTGGTGACTGCGAACCGCGGTGACGAGGACCCGGCCTGGTCGCCGGACGGAAGAAAGATCGCGTTCAGCTCGAACCGGCGCGGACGCAAGGAGGTCTACCGCGTGGATGTGAACGGGCAGAACACCACGCTCTTGACCGACGGCGCCGGGAACTGCACAAACCCCGCGTGGTCTCCGTGGCTGGAGTAGTGCCCCGGAGCCAGAAATTGTTTGCAAGTTCGCGGATTACCGGTTAGAGAATGCACCGGTTTTCCCCTTGTGGCTCTGCGCCGATTTCGTGCGCTGGGTCACTGAATGTCTGATGAGGAGGTCGAGGGTGGTGAAGCGAGTTCTCGGAGTGGCGATTCTGTGCGCGGCCATGACTGCGTGCGAGTCGTCGAAGGGTCCCAGCAAACCGTCGGACACCGGCTTCGGCCCGGAGAAGAACCCGACGACGAGCGGCAGCGGCATGAAGGGCGCCGCGGACAGCAGCATGTTCCGTACCGTCTACTTCGACTTCGACAAGTCGGATCTCCGCCCCGATGCGCGCGAGGGCCTCCAGGGCAACGCGAGCTACCTGAAGACCAACTCGAGCGTGCAGATCACGATCGAGGGCAATACCGACGAACGGGGGAGCAACGAGTACAACCTCGCGCTCGGCAAGCGCCGCGCCGAGGCTGCGTACAAGTACCTCGTCGATCTGGGCATCGAATCTTCGCGCATGACGACGGTCAGCTATGGAGAAGAGAAGCCTGCGGTCGAGGGACACAACGAGCTCGCTTGGGCGAAGAATCGGCGCGACGACTTCAAAGCGCGCTGAGTTGAGCGCGAAGGCGTTCCGCCTCGTCGCAGTGGCCGGTACGCTGCTCGCGCTGGCGGGCTGCGTCACGGTGCCGGAGTTCCAAGCGCTGCGCCGCAAGGTCGACGCGCTCGAGAAGGGCGGTCACGGCGGCTCCGCGGACGACTGGGGCGGCAAGCCGGCCGCGGGCGGGGGCGGCAGTCGGCTTGCTGACCTCGACGCGGAGGTCAGCTCGCTGCGCGACGAGGTCGGGCGCCTGCAGGGCGAGATCGACGCGCTGAAGAAGGAGCTCGACCGCCAGCACGCCGCCGCCCCCGGGGCTGCCGCGGCGCCCGCAGAGGCGCCTGGAGCCGCCCCTGCAGCCGGAGCCGCCGCCGCGGGAGCCGCCGCCGGAGCGACCGCCGCGGTAGCGGCGCCGACCCCGGCGACTGGAGCGCCCGCACCCGGCGGGACGACGGCCTCGGCCGAGGAGGTCAAAGACTACGAAAGCGCCTTCGGGCTGTACCGCGCCGGCAAGTACGCCGACGCCATTGACCGGTTCCAGGCCTTCCTCCAGACTCACCCGTCCTCCGAGTTCGCAGACAACGCGCTTTTCTGGATGGGCGAGTCCTATTTCAAGCTCAACGACTTCGAGCAGGCCGCGGTGGCGTTCGACCGGGTGGTGAAGCGCTTCCCGAAGGGGAACAAGGTTCCCGATGCCCTCTACCGACAAGGCGTCTCGCTTCAGGAAATCGGAAACCGAACCGGACAGCAAAGCACCTATGCACCGGCAGCGTGCTCAATCTTCAAGCGCATTGCCGACGAGTATCCGAGTTCCGAGCGCGTCGCCGAAGCTCGCCGACAGTTGGAGAAGTGCCCGTCGTGAAGAAAAACGATCAGAAGAAATTCCAGAAGATGCTCATGGAGCAGCGCGAGAAGCTGATTGTGAACGCCAAGAAGGCGGTCACCGGCGACATCCATCTGGATCCGGACGACTTCTCGGACGAGATCGACTCCGCGTCGTCGGAGAGCGGGCTCGCGTTCGTGGGCCGGCTGCGCGAGCGCGAGCGCGCTCTGCTGCAAAAGATCGAGGCGTCGCTCGCGAAGATCGAAGCGGGCACGTTCGGCACCTGCGTTCAGTGCGGCGAGGACATCGGCTTGAAGCGCCTCGAGGCGCGCCCGGTCGCGAGCCTGTGCATCGACTGCAAGAGTCAGCAGGAGAAGCTCGAACACTGAGTCCGCGCGCCGAAGGCGCGAGCACCGGTGCTTCATGGCGCTGATCCTCGCCCTCGAGTCGTCGTGCGACGACCTGGCTGCCGCGCTCGTGCGGGATGGAACCGAAGTCCTCGCTTCCGTCGTGCAGAGCCAGGACCAGATCCACGCGCCCTACGGGGGCGTGGTTCCCGAGCTCGCGAGCCGCGACCACGTGCGCCATCTGTACGGCACCGTACGCGCGGCGCTCGAGCGCGCGCGCGTGACACTCGAGCAGGTCGACGCCATTGCGTGTACGGCCGGACCCGGGCTGATCGGCTCGCTGCTCGTGGGTGTCTCGTTCGCGAAGGCGCTTGCCTACCGCCTCGGGAAGCCGCTGATCGCCGTGCACCACATCGAAGGGCACCTGGCGTCGGCGCGCCTCGGCGAGCCGCCGCTCGGCTTCCCGTTTCTCGGCTTCGTGGTCTCGGGCGGTCACACGCAGCTGTATCGCGTGACGACACTTTCCTGCGTAGAGCTGCTCGGGGAGACGCGCGATGACTCGGCCGGCGAGGCCTTCGACAAGGTCGCCAAACGCCTCGGCCTCGGTTACCCGGGCGGGCGCGAGGTCGACCTCGCCGCGCGTCGCGGGCGCTCGGACCGCTTCCGCTTTCCGCGCCCGATGCTGCGCGACGCGGGCCTCAAGCTGTCGTTCTCGGGGCTGAAGACCGCCGTCGCGCTCGAGGCCGAGAAGCTCGAGGCCGTGGCGGGGGGTGCACTCTCCGGGCGCGACGTCGACGATCTCTGCGCGTCCTTCCAGGAGGCGGCACTCGACGTGCTCGTCGAGAAGGCGCGCCGCGCGCTCGAGCTGACGGGTCTTCGCCGGCTCGCGCTGGTGGGCGGTCTGGCGGCGAACACGCGCCTGCGCGAGCGCATGGCGGAGCTCGCGCAGCGGCTCTCGATCGAGACGCGCTTTCCGCCGATCGCGCTCTGCACCGACAACGCGGCGATGATCGGCGCGGTCGCGGACGGCATGCTGCGGGCGGGCCGGATCGCGCCGCTCGATCTCGAGGCGTTCTCGCGCGTGCCTCCGGCGCCGGCGGTCGCGACATAGCCAGCGCGCGGCGTGAGCTCGCGGCGCACGGCCTCGCGCCATCGCGCGCGCGCGGCCAGAACTTCCTGCGCCGGCCCGAGGTGGCGACCCGGATCGTCGAGAAGCTGCAGCTCCGCGCCAGCGACGCCGCGCTCGAGATCGGCCCTGGGCTGGGCCAGCTCACGCGCGCGCTCGCCGCGGTCGCGCGCCGCACGCTGGCTCTCGAGGTGGACCGCGGTCTGTTCGCGATGTTGGCGAGCGAGGGGGCGCTGCCCGCGTCGGTCGAGGTGCGGCTCGCCGATGCGCTGGAGGCCGACTTCCCGGCTCTCGTCCGCGAGCTCGCGCGGCCGGTGGTGCTCGTCGGCAACCTGCCGTACTCGATCGCCGGCCGGCTGCTCGGCGACGTCCTGCGGCCCGACACGCCGTTCCGCAAGATCGGCTGCATGCTGCAGCGCGAGCTCGCCGACCGCGTGCTCGCCGAGCCGGGCAGCGACGACTACGGGACGCTGAGCGTCTACGCGCGCCTCTGGTTCCGCGGCGAGCGACTGCTGGAGCTGTCGCGCGAGGAGTTCTCGCCCAGGCCGAGGGTGCGCTCGACCTTCCTGGCGCTCACGCCCCACCCGACACCGAACAGTGTCAGCGACGTGGCCGTGCTCCGCCGTCTCGTGCGCGCCGCCTTCGGGCAGCGCCGCAAGCAGCTGCGCGGCGCGCTCGAGCGCGAGTTCCCGCACGCGGGCGACGCGCTGGCGGCGCTCGGGATCGACCCCACGCGGCGCGGCGAGACGCTCGACGAGGCCGAGTTCGCGGCCCTCGCGAACGCGCTCGCCCTTGCCGGTCCCTGAGCGCCCGTTGACACGCGAGCGTCGCGGCGCTTAGCCTTTCACCCGCAGCGAGTCCGCATCGATAGAGCCCGGAAGCTTGGATCTCCAAAGGGACCGA
>Ga0326726_10002168_pt1 | contig 18091 bp, 17 predicted proteins | sample MHFenrmetagenome_2_FD_207603 | JGI IMG/M metagenome (GOLD analysis project Ga0326726, IMG submission 207603) | Lab enriched peat soil microbial communities from Michigan Hollow, Ithaca, NY, United States - MHF15MN | ecosystem: Environmental > Terrestrial > Soil > Wetlands > Peat | place: USA... | reverse complement strand
ATGGCCCGCCCTTCTGCTATCGACTCACATCTATGCGGGCGTCCGTTTGCGACGTAACGCGAGGACCCCACCGCCCACCAACATCAAGAGTGACACGAACGACAGCCACATCGACAGCGTGAAAGTCTTGTTGTGGAATTCGAAGGCGATGCGGTGTTTGCCCGCCTTGACCGCGACGGCGCGGAAGGTGTAATCGGCACGATAGATGGGCAGATTCTGCCCATTCTCGTCGGTGGCACTCCATGCCGGGTAGTAGTTCTCGGACAGCCATAATAGCCCATCGCGCTCGGCGTCGCATTCGACGGCGAAGCGGTCGACATCCCAGTCGAGGACACGCGCCGGAGTGATCGCTATCGGCGCCGCACCCGAATCGCTCGGCGGCAGCATGCTCACCGCCTGATCAAGAATCAAACGGGAGCGGTAAGGAAACCACGAACTGCGGATTTTCTCCAGCGTGCGATTCGAGTCCGGATCGACTTCGTACTGGTAGAAAACGGCGGCGCGCGGCAATGCGTCCTCGTTTTTGTACAGGTACAATCCGCCCGCCTGCCCGACCTGCGTCATCCCCGGCTGCGTAAACGGCTGCGACGATACCAGGAAGATCGCATTGAGGAGATTGCGGGTGGCATCGTTGGTCAAGAGTGCGGGCGACGCGTCGTGCCGTCCCACGAAGTTGTCATGTGTCAGCAGGTGGTTGCCGTGCATGGCGGTCGGCGAGAGTTCCTCAATCTCGTGCAGCGCCAGGTAATTGTCCTCCAGCGAGCGTGGGAGGTTCAACACCCGGTATGGCTGGTCGGGTGAATTCTGGTGGATGAGTCCGAGGATCGGCTTGTCACCGTAGAATTGCTTGAGTTGCTGGCTGGTCACCGAGGTAACGAAGCGTGAGTCAAATTGCCAGAGCGGCAGAACGGCCAGAAGCGAGAGACAACCCACGAGACTGGCTGTGCCCAATCCCCCCGCGCGACGCAGGCGCAAAAGACCCACCGTGCCCCAGACCACGATCAACCCCAGGAGGAAACCAATCCGCATGTATGGGACGTTATTGGCAATTGCCTGCGCCTTCTCCTTGGTCATGGTATCGCCGGTGAAGCTCGCCCAGCCGCTCATGAACGATGACCCCGCGATCAGGCCAATGACGGCGATGACGCTGTAGACCACCGCCACGATCATCAGGACCTTATAGGGGTCGCGCGCCTTCTTGGGCTGGGATGGCGGCCCCCCGCCGCCACGGAATTGACCGAGGATGTCAATCGAGCGGGTGGCCATGACAATCCAAGAGAGCCCGAAGAGAAAGCAGATCATCGAGGGAGCGCGGAATTTCTTCACCCCCGGCACAAACTCGAAGAACAGACGGAATACGGGAGTGGAGTCCCCCAGAGCATGCAGGAGCGCCAGCAACGAGAGCCCCGCAAAAAACCACATTGACGGCGAACTCGCCGCGATGAGAGCCACCGCCGCCAGGATGACGGCCATGACGCCGACCGCTTCCGAATTGAGCTTGAAGTAGTTTGTCCCCCAGTACGTCGCAGGCTCCTGGGCGAGGTCTGCGCCCGGCAGCGGCGGATTGATCTCCGCCAGCAATTCCTCGGAGTGCATCGCCCAGGAACTGGCCCAATCGTATCCGCCCCCCTCGCTGTGTTGGATGCGCTGTGAGTACTTCGCGAGGTATTGATAGGGCGCCATCCACTGGATCGAGGAAGTGCCCGCCGCCAGGAGGACAGCCAAGGCGAAGGCGCCAACAGGGGCGGCGATGCGCGACAGCTTGAAGCGGTGCTGATCCCAGAGCAAGAAGATGAAATACGCCCCGAGGCCCCAGGCCGCGTAGTACGACATCTGCACATGCGCCGTGAGAATCATCAGCGCATACACCAGCCCGAACCAGAAGAAGTACCCCAGGCGCCGGGTCGAGACGCCCTTATGCACCAGCAGAAATGCCAGTGGCGTCAACGCCGTGACATAGATCTTCCCATCATGCCCGGGATAGAAAAGCGAGACCAGGCAGGGCATGAACATGTAAAGCAGTCCGCCGATGAACGACGATTGATCCGATCGCCCCAACGCCCGCAGGAACAGGAACATAAAGACGCCCGCCAAAAACACATGCAGGATCAGCTTCAGTCCCAGGGCATAGGTGACCGGGAAAATGATCTGGAGCAGCGCCGCGGGATAAAAAATGTCCCCGTGCATGGCGTCCACAAATGGCAGCCCGGCATGGATGTAGGGGTCCCACAGCGGCGTGCGCAGGTGCGAACGCCAGAATTCCGCATGAAACGTACGGAAGAAGACACCGGACGACATGGTGTCGGTCCCATACGCCATGCGATCAAAGAAGAAGATGAGATTCGAGAAGAAGATGATCGCCAGAAGCGCGTAGGCAATCACCGCCCAGCGGACGGGGTGGGCGGAGATGCGCTGCGTAAACGAAGGGCCGCCCGAGCGTGGCTTTTCCGGCTTATGCACACGCGACGCGTTCCCCTTCTTCGACGAGCTTGAGTCTTTGGCCATGCGCCGAAGTTAGCCGATCCTGTAACCCCAGCCAAGCCACAAAAAAACCGGCTCGTCATAGCCTCGCCCTCCACCAGCGGAGGATCGCTCGGGGAGGGCGAGGCTCCCGCCGAGCCTGCTTTGTTCTGGTGCACGTGAGAAAAAGCTCGGGCGGGTCAAGCCCCGCCCCTACATCCCATCCTCGTCATCGCGAGTCCCGATCCCGCGAAGCGGGATGGGACGTGGCGATCTCGCTTTCTTGGTAGGAGGAAGGGCGGGTCTGAGGCCCGCCCCTACGAGAATCATGATTTCGTTGATTACCGCTTTTTCGACTTCGCCGCCACCTTGCCCTTCTTGCGCTTGGGCGGGCGGAGCAGCGTTCCCCGGCAGGTGCGAGCCTGGCAGTGGCAGGCGTACCGCGTGCGCCAGCCGCGGCCGTACGGACCGTCGCAGTAGAGGTTGTAATCGTAGGTGAGTTCTTCGCCAATCTTGATTGAGCGCATCGCCTCGATGAAGACACGGTCGCCGACAATCAGCGATTCGCAGTTGGGCTCACAGGAATGGTTGATGTACTTGGCGCCGTTGCCGCGACGGGTCGCATCGATGACCACCTCGTCGTCGACGGTGAATAGGTACGTGTAGGGATGCTCCATCGCGTCCTCATCGTACCGGTCTTCCGCTTCCTCGTGGGAGATCCGTTCGCCGATGTACTCGGCGATGCGCGCCCCCTTGCGGATCGAACGGACCGCGAACGCGCCTTTGCCTTGAATGCCGGACTTGCGGACCGTGAAGTACGGGGTGGTTGGTTTCCAGTGCTTGGCCATAGTCGATTCGAGCTCCGTCAGCGCTGAGTCTTGTCTTTACGCCATTTCCTGAATGTTTCTTTGTGGAAAGATGTTCGCAGAATCTGCAATCCTATTCTCACTTGACCGCTTCCGTCCGGGGACGGCCAGAACTAAAGATATGTCCAACAACGGCTAAGCCAGAGAGCCGACGAGTCACCGCTTTCCTATTATGCAGGGGAGATGCCGACCGCGGACGCCTTGTTCATGCGCAGGCTGAAGCCCGCGCCTCCTTGATCAGACGTGCTGCCACACGTCCCCGTGTGGCAGTTGGTTGTCCATCAACGCATCACACGAGGACGTGTGACGCCACTCCTATCGTGACCCTGACCCCCGGTCAGGGCGAAGTGTAACTGGGACACCCCAATCATAATTCCGCGATGATCGCGTCGGCAAACTGCGACGTCATGGCGCTGCCACCCAGATCGGGGGTACGGACTTTCCCCTTCTTCAGTACAGTGAACGCTGCGTCTTTGATCCGGTCGGCGATATCATCGCGCCCCATGTGGCGCAGCATCATGACGCCCGAGAACAGGATCGCCAGCGGGTTGGCGATGCCCTTTCCAGCAATGTCAGGCGCGGAACCGTGCACGGCCTCGAAGACGGCATTCTCGTCGCCGTAATTTGCGCCCGGGACAACACCCAGTCCGCCGACCAGACCGGCGGCCAAATCCGAGACGATATCGCCGTAGAGGTTCGAGAGCAGCAAGACATCGAAGCGATGCGGGTCCATGACCAGCTTCATGCAGAGTGCATCAACGATCTGATCTTCGAATTCGATCTGGGGGTACTCGGCGGCCACCTTGCGCGCGGATTCAAGAAATAGCCCGTCGGTCAGTTTCATGATGTTGGCTTTGTGCACCGCGGTGACTTTCCGCCGACCGCGCTTCGTGGCGTATTCGAAGGCAAACCGCGCGATCCGCTCGGAAGCCAAGGACGTGATGATCTTGATCGAGACGGTGACTCCCGGCACGACCACATGCTCGATCCCGGCGTAGAGATCCTCGGTGTTCTCGCGTACGATGATGAGGTCGACGTCCTGGTAGCGCGAGGCAATCCCGCTCAGCGTTCGCACCGGGCGCAGATTGGAGTACAAGTCGAGTTCCTTGCGCAAAGTGACATTCGCAGACGCGAACCCTCTGCCCACCAGCGTCGTCAACGGCCCTTTCAGGGCGATGTGATTGCGGCGAATCGACGCAAGCAGCGAATCGGGGACCGCTTTCCCCTGCGCGGTGAAAACCTTCAGTCCCGCTTCCTGTGTTTCCCAATCAATCGGCGCCCCCGCCGCATCGATGATGCGTGTGGCGGCCGCGGTAATCTCCGGCCCAATTCCATCGCCCGGGATTAAGGTCACTTTGGTTGGCATCGCGTCACAGTCCTCGTCGGTCTTTGACAATCAGACATCTCGGTCGCTACCTTGCCGCACCTCGCTTGGCGCGGGGCGCGAACGCGGGGTGAATTAATGGAGTTTGTCTCCCAAATCATCGACATTTTCCTCCACCTGGATACCCATCTCGAGCAGATCATCGCCACGTACGGAATCTGGACCTACGCGCTCCTGTTTCTAATCATCTTCTCCGAGACCGGGTTCGTTGTTGTGCCCTTCCTTCCCGGCGACTCTCTCCTTTTCGCCGCCGGCGCCTTTGCCGCTCGCGGCTCGCTGGACCCGTGGGGGCTGTCCTTGCTTCTGTCCCTCGCCGCGATTGTGGGGAATTCCACGAATTATTGGATCGGGCACATGATCGGCCCGCGCGCCTTCCAAAGTCCCAACTCGAAGATCCTGCGGAAAGACTACCTCGATCGCACGCACCGCTTCTACGAACGCTACGGCGGGCGAACCATCATCATTACCCGCTTCGTCCCGATTGTCCGCACCTTCGCCCCGTTCGTCGCCGGCGTCGGCGCCATGACCTACCCCCGGTTCATGATGTTCAACGTCGTGGGCGGTTTGGCGTGGGTCCTGGCATTCGTGTGGGGCGGATACTGGTTTGGGAATATCCCCGCAGTAAGAAATCACTTCTCCATTGTTGTCGTCGCGATCATCGTCGTCTCAACTCTACCGATGGCCGTCGAATGGCTGCGGCACAAGCGCGCCGCGTCCACGACGCGATGAGTCCTGGCATGCTCCCCCCTGTAGGAAGGGGTTCCGATGAACGTAAGAGATCCCCGCACGGAGGATGCACTCCGCAAAGCGCCGCTTTGGGAGGGCGAGGCTCCCGCCGAGCCTGCTCTGAAGCACTACCTCTTGCTTCGAGGGATAGGGTCGGACTTGTCCCGAGCGCAGCCCGAGGAGTGAGGCGAGACGAATGCCTGAGAGATCACAAATCGTACGGAAGATCAGGGAGTAAAGAATCGATCCAACACGGCCTTGATGTCGCTCATGCGGAAAGGCTTCATCAGGAACCCATCCGCCTTGGCGCCCACGCCCTCGGCCTCGACATCGGAAAGGCTGAAGCCGCTGATGAGAACCACGGGTAGATCCGGATTCCGTTCCTTAACCGCCTTCAACAATTCGGCGCCCGTCATCTGCGGCATACGCATGTCGGAAATGACCAATCCGATGTTCTCGACCTCGAGCTTACGCAACGCGTCCAGCCCGTCGGTGGCGCTGATGCTGGGGACTTCGAAGACATCCAGCATGTCGGTCAGAAGGCCGGACATGTTGGGATTGTCTTCGACGACGAGGATTTGGCGGCTTTCCGTCATCTCACTAGTAATGTCGTCTGGTTCGGGAGTTTTCTGAAACCCGGCGGCCGGCCCCTTCGGCGGAACCGCGCCGTGGGTATGGGGCAAACCCCACACTGGATCCCCGCCTTACGATTTCGGTGATCGTTCCCAGTGAATACGGGTGCGAGCGGTACGGGCGCGCGGACGCGAGGGCGGCTGCGGCTGCTTCTCGGCGTGCTCGGCGATTGATTCGACCAGACGATCGATGCCGATGCCTTCGGCTGCTGAGATCGCGACAACCGCGCCATCGGTGCGACTGACTCCGAACGGCGCGACCGGCGCACCGTTGAGTCGATCAATCTTGTTCAGGACATAAATGCGCGGAACTCCGGAGGCGCCGATATCGTGCAGCGAACGGTCGACTTCGGCCAAGGCATGCTCATAGAAGGGATCGGAGTAATCGACCACGATCAGGATGAGATTGGCGGCCGCCACCTCGCCCAGAGTCGCCCGGAACGCCGCGAACAACTGCGCCGGCAGTTTGCGGATAAAACCGATCGTGTCGGTCATGAGAATACGCCGCTCCCCCCGATGCGCCAAAACCCGCGTCGTCGGGTCGAGCGTGCAAAAAAGCCGGTCTTCCGCCCAGACCTTGGCGCGGGTGAGCCGATTGAATAAGGTCGATTTGCCGGCGTTGGTGTAACCGACCAGGACGACCCGGAACAACCCTTCCCGCCCGCCACGCTGCACGGAGCGTTCGGCATCGATCTCTTCCAATTGCCGTTTCAAACGCTGGATCCGTTTGCCGACCAAGCGTCGATCCGTCTCCAACTCCGTCTCGCCTGGACCTCTGGTACCAATAGCGCCTTCCGGACGATCCAAGTGTGTCCACTGCCCGGCCAACCGCGGATAGATGTATTGGTACTGCGCCAACTCCACCTGCGTCCGCGATTCCTTGGTGTGGGCATGGCGCGCGAAAATCGCCAGAATCAATGTCGGGCGATCGATCACCTGAAGGTTGAGAGCCTCTTCGAGATTGCGAATCTGCCGCGGAGAGAGATCATCGTCGAAGACCACCAAGCGAGCCTTTGTCTGCCTCGCCAGTTCGGAAATCTCGTCGAGCTTCCCCGTCCCGACCAGATGCGCGGCGTGTGGACGTCCACGTTGCGTAACCCGCCCGACCTCCACACCATCGGCGGACTCAAGCAGCCGCCCCAACTCGGCCAGCGACTCTTCCAATTCTTCGGCGCGAACGGATGGACGTGCGAAACCAACCAGGATGGAACGCTGGCGTCCCAGCGGATGCTTAATGGATAGGGCCATGATCGATGCGGACGATCGCGAGTGGTCGCCCTCATGAGATATACGTACCAAGCGGGCGACTTGCTGCACCGACGTACGACGAAGACGAGTCGAACCGTGCGCTAATTCGTCCCGCCAACAGTCACAGAATCGCTCAGCGGACGGATCTCCACGTAGGTTTCCCCGCGGATTTCCTTAAGCCAATCGGTGACGACTCGGTTGGTCTTATCCTGCCTGGCGATGTCCTTGATCTTGTCCCAGTCTTCCACGATGTCAAACTTGTGCTCGGGCCGGCGATCCAGGACACGCAGGATGTGCCATCCAAATTTGGTGTCGACTGGACCGACGATGTCGCCGGCTTTCGCATCGGCCAGAGACGTCTTGAATTCCGGGTACATCTCGTCGATCGGGTACCAGCCCAGTTCGCCGCAGTTCTTGCGGGATTCCTCATCACCAGACCGGTCACGGGCCAATTCGCAGAAGTCCGCACCGGCGCGGACCGCTTGAGCTACCGAGTCAGCGTGCAACTTCGCCAGAGCCGTATCGGCCGCGGTTGGCGCCAAGGATAGGAAGATGTGCCGGACATGGACCCGGTCCTTCTGACGCTCGACACACTGAATCAGATGCAACCCCGTGGGGCTCTTCACCACACCTGACACCTGGCCCACCGTGAGCGAAAAGGCGGCATCCTCGACCGGGCCGACCAGATCCCCCTTCGAAACCCAGCCCAAGTCTCCGCCACCGGCCGCGGTGGGATCCTGTGAGTACTGCTTCGCCGCGGCGGCGAAGTCGAGACCGCCCTGGATCTCAGCGAGAATCGACGTGACGCGCGCCTTGGCGCTGTCCGATGAGGCCTGGCTGGCCGTAATCGGCAACAGAATATGCGACAACTTGATGGCAGCCGGCTGTGTCGGCAACGAATCCCGAAACTTGTTGTAGAATTCGCGCACCTCACCATTGGAGACGTTGACCTCGGCCAGCTTCTTTTGGATCAACTTCTGCTTGAGCAATTGGTTCTGGACGTCGTTGCGAAAGCGGACCCTCAGGTCCCGTTCGGTCAATCCCTCGTGGCTGAGCGCCTGCTGGAATTCACCGTCGCTGTTGAACCGGCGGCGCATCGTCGCGATGTGGTCTTCCAGCGCCTCGTCGATCTGTGTGGCGTCGATTCGCATGGTTGTGTCGCGCTCCGCCACGATCAGGATCAGTTGATCGTTGATCATCTGATCCAAAATCGCCCGGCCGACCGTGTCGTGGACCGCCGGGTTGGACAGATCCTGCTTGCTCTGCATCCCATAGAGCGTGACCTGTGCCTCCCACTCGGAGCGCAGAATCAGGCGATCGCCGACAATCGCAACCGGCTCCTCGAGCCTTTCCGCTGTTTGCACGGTCGCAGCCGCCGCCATCACGGCCAGGATCGCCAGTCCCAGGGCAACAGAGATCGAATGCCGCTGGGACGGGTGAGGCTCGATCACGCGATGACGCTCCGAAACGGTCATTTCACCCCCACGCTGTCCATCCGTCCTTGGTTGTCAAGCAGCCCGCTGTGCAAGGCGTCTTGATTGATGCTCACAGGAAACGCAATCCGCATGGAGTCAACGTAGGCATGAAAGACCGAATCGCGACGATATCGTTGCAAGTTGTCGAAAATTGTGTTGGCCGACTCGTCGTAGGTCTTCTTGTGCGCGGGTTGCACATCGATGAGTTGAAGCAGAGACCACTGGTCGACGGCTTCCAGTGGACCGGTCCACTCGCCGGGCTTCAATTTGGAGGCCGGCTCGTAGAAGTCCGACCACTGTTGGGGAGTGACGAGTCCCAGATCACCGGCGCTACTCTTCAGACCAGCGCGTTGAGTGTGTTGCCGCGCCAGTTGTTCAAAAGACGCGCCCGCGCGCAACTGCTGCGCCAAGCGCTCGGCATCTTCCTTCTTATACAGCAGAATCTCCCGGCAGTGGTAGGCCGCCGGTGCGGCGAACGAGTCGGGGTACGCCTCGTAAAAGGCCTTCGCTTCGCTGTCGGTGACAACGAGGCCGCGAGCCAGAACCGTGTTGCGCATCCGGTCGGCGATCTGCGCTTCCAAGAACTCCTGGACCCGTTCCTTGTAAATCGGCGACTCGTCCAAATGCTGTTTCAAGCCCTCTTGGTGGAGTATGTCGTAGAGTGAGTTCTCGAAGGCGAATTGGTGCATTTGTTCGTCGCTGACCGGATCGGGGCGGAGATACGGGGATCGCGCCTCCACGGCCGCGCAGAATTCCCCCAAGCCGACCTTCAATCCGTCGCCGAATGTGTACATGACTTGATCCTTCTCGGCCTGTGTGAGCCCATCGGACGGGATTGAGGGACGGCGATCCCTCGGCATCGAGGTCGTATCCGTGATCGCGCGCATCTTGGAGCGGTACAATTGCAGTGTCTGGGGGTCAAAGGTGATCGGGTAGGCTTTCTTAAGTTCATCGAGGTGTTCGGTACGGCGGGTCTGCTGGCGTCCGCGACGAATCGACGCTTCAATCGCAGGCTTGACATCCTCGAACGGGCGCGTCTGGAGCTTGATCTTCGCCGTCGGCATGACGATGTGCCAACCCATGTCGGTGTTGACCGGTCCGCCCAACTGGTTGAGTTCTGTCGCCACCAGCGTCTTGGCCAACTCGGTGGGAAGCTCATTGTAGCCGAACGGGCGGCCGATGTCGCCGGCGCGGTAGCGGGAGTTCTGATCGAGGGAGAAACGCTCGGCGATATCGCCAAAATCGGCGCCGGACCGAAGTGCGCCCAGAAGCGAGTCCGCCAGCGGGCGGTCCTTAACCACGATGTGACGAAACGTGATGCGATCGAACCAATGATCATACGCCGCGCGCAACTCGGCGTCTGCCACCTGCGCTTTGTCGATCACTTCCTTGCGATACAATTCGTCGAGCAGGAATTTCTCTTTTTCCGCATCCACGGCCTCAAGAACACCGATGTCGGCGTCGAGCGTGCGCGCGTATCCGCCGATGACGAGCAACTGATTCTCAATCAGTCGGTCCAGGTAGCGTGCCCGTGCCTTGTATTCGTCCGCTGGAGTCGGATAATTGACGCTCAGGCTGTGAATATAGTCCGTTACCTGCCGCATCTTGATTTTGCGGCCCCCGACTTCCGCGACCGTCGCGTCCTCCGAAACGGTCTTGCCGCCGCAGGAGAATGCTCCGAGCAGGACAAAGACAAGTGCGATGGCGCGCAGCCAGCGTGAAGCCGTCGTGAAGCAATTGGTCATTCGGTCCTTCCTGTCGTTTCCCATAGACTTGACAAGTTACAAAAATCACGGCGGGCCGTCCAACATATGCGTTCGGCCCCGCGGCGTACTTCTGTGACAACAACGAAGTCATCCACCCCTGTCTTGCGACTCTGCGATGATCTTGGCGAATTCCACGAGCCCGGCCAAGTCCGCGGAACGCCCAACCGGAGCGCGCAATTCCACATGAAACGGCGGGCCTGGTAGAAACGAGGAGCGATCTCCCAGCACGGTGCGCCAGCGTTCGATCCGCTGCCTGTTGACGACCGCCTCGGGTGCGAACCAGAGAATCCAGACGCTTCCCTTGGCGGCCGCTCGCGTAATCTGCGCCCGCCGTGCCCACAGCCGCACCCGCGCCAAATCGAGAAGGCGGGTCACCTGCTCGGGGGGGCTGCCAAAGCGGTCTGTCAACTCCAGCAGCAAATCATCCACCTGCTCCAGGCCGTTTAATTCGGCCAACCGCTTGTACATCTCAAAGCGTTGCTGGTTGTCGGCGATGTAATCCTCGGGGATGAACCGCTCGCCTTCCACGTCCATCTGCACCGGCGTTTGGGCCAATGCCGGCGAAGTTCCTTTGGTTTCGGCCACCGCTTCATCGAGCAACCGGCAATACAATTCAAATCCAATCTCCTCAATAAATCCATGCTGCTGTGGCCCAAGCAGGTTGCCCGCGCCGCGTATCTCCATGTCTCGCATCGCCAAATGGAACCCGGAGCCCAGTGCGGTATGCTCCTCGATCGCCCGAAGGCGCGCGCGTGCCGTGGAACTCAGCGCCCCGGATGGTGGGACGAGCAGGTACGAATACGCCTGACGCGCCGAACGACCGACGCGCCCGCGTAACTGGTAGAGTTGCGCCAGCCCGAAGCGGTCGGCGCGATGAATGATGATCGTGTTGACCGAAGGGATATCCAGACCCGACTCGATGATGGCCGTCGACAAGAGCACGTGATACTCGCCGTGATAGAACCGGGTCATGACCGATTCCAGTTCACGCTCGGGCATCTCTCCATGAGCCATGCCGATCTTGACCGTCGGCAACAGCCGAGTCAAGAAGTCCGACATCGCGGCAATCGTCTGGATACGGTTGTGCACGAAATACACTTGGCCGCCACGATCTAACTCACGAAGGATCGCTTCCGAGACCACATCCGGCCCGAAGGGGCGAATTTCCGTCTGCACCGGCAAACGATCCCGAGGTGAGGTCGTGATGAGAGACAGGTCACGAGCCCCAAGCAGGGACATCTGCAATGTGCGCGGAATCGGCGTCGCCGAAAGCGCCAGCGTGTCGACAGTCTGCCGCAATCGGCGCAACCGCTCCTTGTGGGCAACCCCGAAACGCTGCTCCTCGTCGATGATCAGGACCCCCAAATCGTGGAAGCGGATGTCCTTCTGCAGCAGACGATGCGTGCCGATCACAATGTCGACATTCCCGATCGCCAGGTCGGTGACCACGCGCTTCTGCTCTTTCGGGGTACGGAATCGTGAGAGCGTCTCAATCCGCACCGGGAATTCCGAGAGCCGTTCACGAAACGTCGTGAGGTGCTGCTGCGCCAAGATCGTGGTCGGCACGAGGATGGCGACCTGTTTGTGATCACAGACGGCGCGGAAGGCGGCGCGGATCGCCACCTCGGTCTTGCCATACCCAACGTCGCCGCAAATCAGCCGGTCCATCGGAGTCGGGGTGTACATGTCCTTGCGCACGGCTTCGATCGCGGTCGCCTGATCCGGAGTCTCCTCGTAGATGAACGATGACTCCAACTGCGTCATCCATTCCCCGTCTTCGTTGAACGCCACACCGGGCTGGGCCTTGCGCGCCGCATACAGCGTGACCAGCTCCTCCGCCATCGCCAACAGCGCGGTCTTCGCACGCCGCTTTGTTTTTTCCCAGGCGGTCCCACCCAACTTGGAGAGCGCCGGCTTCGATTCCTGGCCCGAGAACTTCTGAACACGGTCGAAGTCTTCGATCGGAACGAAGAGCCTGTCCTCGTCCTGGTACAGAAGCAGGAGGCAATCGCGTCGCTGCCCGTCTACGGTGATCGACTCAAGCCCACGAAACCGGGCGATGCCGTGATCGGCATGCACAACGAAGTCGCCGCGCTTGAGTTGCGTGTAGCTCGAGAGAGCCAAGCCTTCCTGAAAGCGACGGCGACGGAACCGGGCGCGATGGCGGTGGAAGATCTCGTGCTCGGTAAGGACCGCGATCCCCGCCTCCGGCACAACAAATCCGGCATGCAGCGCGGGATAGACAAACTCCACGTTGCTGTGCAGGTCTGCGAGGATGTCGGATAGGCGGCGCTTCTGCCCTTCGTTGTCGCAAGCGATGACGACATCCATCCCGTTGCGAGCGAAAGCCATGAGTTCTTCGGAGAGACGCTTGATACTTCCGGCCACAGCCGGAGGAGCCACGGACTGGAACTCAACGATGGTATCGAGATCCTTGGCCCCGACGAAGAGATCGTGCATCCACACGCGAGGGCCGAGGCTCTCGGGCGTCAACCACATGGAATCATCGAAGTACACGGCCTCCGGAGGCGGTGGATCGCCGACATGATGCGTCAAGCGCTCGTGGAATCTCGCCGCCTCCTCGCGGAATCGTTCAGAAGCCGTCTCGAGTCGCTTGCGGTCATCTGACCAGACGATCGTTTCCGGCGGCAGATACTCGAGAAGTGAACCGCGCGGCTGTCCGAGACGCCCGGCGAGCCACTCCAAGCCGGGGTGCTCGGGGTCGGATTCGACCCGCTCTTTCCACGTGGGATCAAGGCCGCTTCTCTGCCATGCCGCCTCGTAGTCGGCGCCGTTGGCGGTCACCTCCCGTGAGGGGAGAATGACGCAGCGTTCGCGCTTGGCCGTGGTCCGCTGTGTCGATACCGAGAACGTCCGAATCGACTCGATCGTGTCGCCGAACCACTCGATGCGAATCGGTTCCGACTCGCTGTACGTGAAGATATCGGCTATGCCGCCGCGGATGGAGAAGGTCCCCACTTCCTCGACCAGCGGCATGCGACGAAAGCCCAATGCGACGAGGCGCGCCGCCAATTGCTCGAACGGGTAGTCGCGGCCGACGGTGAATTCGAGCAACTGGGAGCGCAACTGAGCGGGCGGCATGGTCGGCTCCAGTAGAGCACGCAAGTGCGTCACGACCACGGCTTGCTTCGATTCCAAGCACTGCCAAAGCGCCTCGATCCGTCGTCCGACGGCCTCGGGTCCGGGATAACGGAATTCGTAAGGGAGGATTTCCCATGACGGGAATCGCACGACCTGATCGTGGCCCAGCAAGTGGATCAGATCCTCATGCCAGTGTGACGCTTCTTCCGACCCCGTCAAGATCACCAAAGCGGGACGCGGGTCTTTCAGCCAGAGCCGGGCCAGCGCACTGGCCGCGAGCGACCCTGTCGCCGAGACCAAGTCGGTGCTCGTAGCGCCGCCGCGTTGCCACGACTCGCGAAGGCGGCGAAATGCCTGGGAGCGGTCCAGCGCTTCGAAGATCGACTCGAATACCGAACGCGGGCGCTGAGACCGCGCACGCACCTTCACCGAATCTGGTTTTGTCGGATGAACCTCTGCCAAATACTGATCCTCAACACACGAAAACCCCAACCCCTCTTCGGGGTCGGGTGTCTTCGCTTATGGTGCACCCGCATGTCTGCGGGCCAATATCGCCGCCAAAGCGGTCAAACACGCTTGGCGCTATAAGTCCAAGTCTTCCGTGCCAAAAATCGCACGGAAGGGCCAACCTCGCTCCGCAAATATCTGATCGGCGCCGGCGGCACGATTCAGTACCGCATAGACGCCGACGACATTCCCGCCGGCTGCCAGAATCGCGTCAGCGGCCTTCATTGCCGAGCCTCCGGTTGTGGTCACATCCTCGACGATGGCCACGGACATTCCGGGAGTGAACGGCCCTTCGATTTGCCGACCTGTCCCGTGATCCTTGGCCTCACGTCGGACAATCAGCGCCGGACAGTCTGTGCCGTCCTCTGCCGCCGCAATCGTGACCGCCGCGACAATCGGGTCGGCGCCCATGGTCATGCCGCCGACGGCGCTAGCGTGCGTGGGCTTGATCATCTGCCACATCAACTGCCCGACCAAGCGCAAGTACTCGCCGCGAAGGCACACTTCCTTGACGTTTACGTAGTAATCCGATACCGCGCCTGAGGCCAGGACAAACCGGCCCTTCTTGAGTGCGAATCGGTTGAGTCCCTCGCGCAGATGCGTGCGAGAGTCGATTGATAGAGTAGACGACATGGGCGCTGAGCCAGCGGCTCTACTGGATCGTCACCTTCCCCGGTTCAAATTGTGGTTCGGCAAGGTTGCTGGTCGTGTCCACGTAAGTGAGGTAATTCCCCGGCGGTACAAAGCCCTCTTCGATCGGCCCAGAGACAGCATCGGGGCCGAGACTGAAGAACACCGTCGCGAACACGCCTTCCTTCGCTGGAATGTCGGGCTCCGTGGTCGGAATCGAGGTCATGAGAACCACCCGCGATTGATTGTCGATGCGAACCGGACGCGTCGCGATATAATCGACCATCGAGCCCACGTACGACACCGAATCGATCTTCATGCCGACCGGATAAGTCAGAGGAATGACCATCGCTCGAACCGGCTCGACGCCGTAGTAGTGTACCTTGAAGGAACCTTTGGCGCCCTTGGCCACGGTGACGGCATCGACCCAGACGCGCGCGTCGGTCTGACGGAACGCCGGTCGCGGCGGCGGCTGCTTGGCTGAGGTGGCCGGTTGCGAGGGAGTGTCCAGATTGGTTTGCGGCGCGGGTTTTTGCTCCGCCTTCTGGCCGCAGGCCATGACCAAGACTGTCACGAGTACCAGTACTGTAAGACGTTTCATTACCTGCTACCTCCCTTTAGGGTTCTTTATCCTTCTCTCAGGGTCGGAAGAAAACGACAGATGTGCGTCAGAGTCAATCCTCCTGCCATGAATAGTCAGCAGGTAGGTACCCGCAAGTCTCTGTGCCCGAACGCTATGACATCTCTTCAAAGGCGCGAATGATGTCGTATTCCGTCTCGGCCGTCATCAGCCGATCACGGAAGTAGTCGAATCGCAGCACCTCAGCGAGCGCCTTGAACACTTTCAAGTACAGAGAATCGTCATACGAGGGAGCCGCCATCGCAAAGAACAGTCGGACCGGCCCATCATCGGGCGCCTCAAACTCATACCCCTCAACCGATCGAGCGACGGCGATCACCAGATCTTTGGCCTGATAGGTGCGAACGTGGGGAATGGCGATCCCATACCCGATCGCGGTGCTGGCTTTGCGCTCACGGTTGATGAAATCGGTGAGAAGTCTGGTGCGATTGCCGACACGACCAGACTTTTCCAGCAGTGAGACTAACTCGTCGAGGATGAGTTCTTTGTTCTGGCGATTTTGTTTCGCGGTCGGCATCGTTCCCGATTCGGTCTCGATGCGTGTATCCATCGAGAGCTTGATCAATTCGGGATCCAGCAGACGCGCCAAATTCATTCGGTTAAGTTACAGAATCGGGGACCGTTGCGGGTGGTTTCGCTCAGAGATTGACAATCGGCGCCTCCTTGCCACGACTCCCCCAATCCGGATAGTGAACGATGGCAGACCTCACGATTGTGGTCCTCTTGGGCAATCCTGGCGAGCGCTATATGATGACCCGCCACAACCTCGGCTGGTGGGTCGGTGACCTTCTAGCCGAGCAGGGGCGCGGGCGTTTCCGGCGCGGTGACGGGAGCTATGGTTCAGCACAGATCGCGCTTGAGGGAAGAGACATCCTCCTCGTTAAGCCTCTGACTTACATGAACAATTCCGGCGAGGCCGTATTTGAATTCCGCGATCAGTTGTCGTTCCGCCCGGAAGAGCAACTCGTGGTTGTTGCCGACGACATAGCCTTGCCACTCGGCCAAATTCGTATTCGAAACGCGGGATCGTCCGGCGGCCACAACGGGCTGCAGTCGATTATTGATGCACTTGGTTCTCAACAGTTTCCGCGAGTCCGTTGCGGAGTGGGGCCGCTGCCGGCGGGCCTTGACCCGGCGGAGTTCGTCCTTGACCCGTTCCCCGCGTCAGAGTTACCATTGGCGCAGGAAATGGCTGTCCGAGCGGCTGAAGCCGTCAGGATGATCCTGAGGCAGGGCGTCTCGGCAGCCGCAAACGTCTATAACCGCAAACCCCCCGCACCCGACGCCCCGAACGGGGACACCGAGGGTGCCGACAGACCGTGGGAGGGCTCATGAAGACTTACGAAACAACATTCATTATGGATCCACAGCTCTTGGAAGAGGGCTGGGAGAAAGCCATTGCGCGCTACGGGGAGATCATCACCCGTAACGGGCAAATCAAGCGCACCGAACGGTGGGGGCTCCGGCGTCTTTCCTACCCCATCAAGAAGTGCACGCAGGGGTACTATGTTCATTTCGTCCATGATTCGGCGCCGTCAGTCCCCAAGGATCTTGAGCGCCAGTTCCTCTTGGATGAGAGCTGCCTGCGCTACTTGACTGTGCTGTCGGACAATCCGCAGTACCTCGAGGAAATGGATCGCCGCCGCGTGGCGCGCGAGGAGGCGGAGGCCACCGCTGCAGAAGCGGCTGCCGCGCCGATGTCAACCCCGCCGGCCGATCTTGGGACCGGTCCCCGTACCCCCAACGAGGCGTAACTCTTAGAGAAAGCGAGATAGACCCATGGCTGGATATCGCAGAGATGATTCACAGGACAGCAGGCGGGACCGCGATGGCGACCGGGATCGGGGCGACCGCGGTGAACGCGACGGATACGGTGGTCGCGGCGGAGCCGGACGCCAGCGCCGTGGCCGACGGTTCACGGATCTAAAGCTCTATGAGATCGACTATCGCAACGAACGCTTGCTGCGGAAGTTCATCTCCGAGCGTGGCAAGCTGCTTCCCCGCCGGACGACGGGGATCTCGGCGCTGTTCCAGCGCCGCCTGACTCGAGCCGTCAAGCGGGCACGTCATTTGGCACTGCTCCCCTTCGTGGCCGAAACCTACAAGTAACCGGGAGCCAGACTCGGGAGAATCACGAGTGACTTGGAGAGGAACAGTTCATGAAGATCATATTGCGTGATGATGTGGAAAACGTGGGCAAGGTCGGTGAAGTCGTGTTGGTGAAAGACGGCTTCGCGCGCAATTTCCTGATCCCACGAAAACTCGCGATTCCCGCGACCACTGGCAACCTTCGGGCCATCGACACGGTCAAGCAGCAGAAGGACCAGCGCGATAAGAAGAGATTGCGTGGCGCCGAGCGGATCAAGGCTGGGCTGGAGAAGATCTCCTGCACCGCCGAAGTCCAGGTGGGCGAAGAGGACAAAGTCTTCGGATCGGTAACCTCCGCGCACATCGCCGAACTTCTGAAGGAGCAGGGATTCGAAATCGATCGCCGCGACATTCTTCTCGATGAGCCGTTGAAGGCGTTGGGTGTATACACGGTGGATATCAAGTTGGAGCGCGACGTCACCGCCAAACTGAAGGTCTGGGTCGTCAAGAAATCGGAGCATTAGTGCCGGGAACCGGCCAGGAAATGGTCCGGGCCAAGATCAGCCA
>Ga0326726_10002167_pt1 | contig 18097 bp, 18 predicted proteins | sample MHFenrmetagenome_2_FD_207603 | JGI IMG/M metagenome (GOLD analysis project Ga0326726, IMG submission 207603) | Lab enriched peat soil microbial communities from Michigan Hollow, Ithaca, NY, United States - MHF15MN | ecosystem: Environmental > Terrestrial > Soil > Wetlands > Peat | place: USA... | reverse complement strand
TTGTCTTTTCATTTCCCCCGCCGATATTATAGATCTCACCTGTAATTCCTTTATCAAGAACAAACTCCACCGCCCGGCAATGATCGCCGACATGGATCCAGTCACGAATATTTTTTCCTGTGCCATAGACAGGAACTTTCTTTCCTTCGATGAGATTTGTTACAAAGAGCGGGATTAATTTCTCAGGAAACTGGTAAGGACCGAAATTATTCGTGCATCGTGTGATGATGACCGGAAGATTATACGTCTTAAAATAGGAAAGGGCAAGAAGATCTGATCCGGCCTTGCTTGCTGAATATGGACTTGAGGGTGACAGAATATCGTTTTCCTTAAACGATCCCTTCAATGTGCTCCCGTATACTTCATCTGTTGAGATATGGATAAATCTCGAAATAGATTGATGTCTCGCACATTCGAGGAGGTTATGGGTTCCAAGAACATTCGTCCGGACAAATTCCGAAGATTTGCCAATTGATCGATCAACGTGACTTTCTGCGGCAAAATGGATGATGGTGTCCACCCTGTGTTTTTTTATTATCGCATTCACAATATCCGGATCGCAGATATCACCCTTGATAAACGTATAACGCGGATTTTTTTCAACACCTTTCAGATTATTGAGATTTCCGGCATAAGTCAGAATATCAAGATTGACAATCCCGACCTCTGGATGTGAGTTCATCATACGGAGAATAAAATTGCTTCCGATGAATCCCGCACCGCCGGTGATGAGTATTTTCATAATTTTTTCACTCCCGTTTTTGTGAAATCAGCCGTGTTTAAGCCCCGGTGCAAGTCCCCAATCATACGGGATTTCCGGTGTATCCGGTGGGAGACGATATTCATCCGGTTCATTGTAATCATATGGGAGTGTGGGAATACTGAGGAAATATGCGGTTTCCGTGCCAATTCCCTTGAAACCGTGATAGACCCCCGGCGGGACGCTGATGAGAACCGGATTCTTTTCTCCTACAAAAATTTCCACCATCTCATGATATGTTGGTGATTCCTTTCTCGCATCGTAGAGTACAACTTTCATCATCCCGTGTATGCAGGTGAAATTATCAGTTTGTTTCTTATGATAATGCCAGGCTTTTACTACGCCGGGATATGCGGTAGTGAGATAGACCTGCCCGAATTTTTCGAAAATGCTGTCATCACATCGAAGGATTTCCATTAACCAGCCCCTTTCATCGGGAATCACCATCAGTTTTTTTATTTTGACACCGAGTATATCCTTTGGCATAATCAAACCCCACTCCTTTCTTCATAATTTATTTTGCATAATATTTACGATATCGCCGAAATCTTTGCTTCTCCTGATATCCCGAAAATCCCGTCCTTAATTCCTTTTAGATAGTATTTGGCCAGTTGAATCTGGCCAGTTTTAGCGAGTTGGAAGACATAATAGGGAAACCGGAGAAAAAGTTCGGTAGCGAGAATATACACATAATAAACCGGGTGAAAATTTTTCTTTCCTACTAATAACCAGTTCCTGCCCACGTAATAAAGATAGATCTTGCTGAACAATCCTATAGTCGCGGATATTTTATGGTATACAACAGCATCAGAAACGATATTAAGAGAATATCCCATTTTTTTCGCCCGTATGCACCAGTCCGTCTCTTCCTGCAACAGGTAAAAGGATTCATCAAGAAGACCGATTCTTTCAATCGCGGATGTTCTGAATAGGATCGCGCAACCAACGAGACCATAGGGAGACTTCTTTATTCCGTCTCTTTGCAATTTTGTCCCTTTAAGGAACAATCGTGGGTATCCAAAAAAAAGTTGGGTTCCTGCTGACCATGTCTTATCAGGATTTTTGAGAAAGGCAATCTGTGGTTGGCAGGCTGCACAATCATGTGACATTTCCATTGCGTTGACGCATTTTCGGAGAACATCGTTCTCAAGGATCACGTCATTATTCAATAGAAAGATATAGTCTGCACAACGTGCAATAGCTTCCTGAATACCCTTATTATTTCCCCCCGCATAGCCAAGGTTTTTTTCATTTTCAAGTATTTCAAGGGCCGGAAACTGAGATCGCATTTTCCGGATAACTACTGGATCGGTACTATTCTCTACCAGGAGAACAGAATTTGTGCCATAATCAAGGGATAAAACAGATTCAATTGTTTTTTTAGTATCAGAATAATTATTATAATTAAGGATTATTGTGAATACAGAGGGCAGAGGCATCATATTTTCCGTTAGTGATGAGTTTTTTTCATTCTCAAACCTATTCATGGCATGGCCTTGGTGAGGTTATCTGTCCCAATTCCTGTTTTCCACAAACACAGATTTCCGACTTTTTTATCGGAAAAACATTGATAATATCTTGGTATATCATGAATAACCTTGTTTGCATGTCTTTAATTCGGGCTCTAATCGCAAGTCCCAGAATTCATACATGGATTGGAGTGTCTGTTTAAAAGGAATCGTGGGGTGCCAGCCCAGTTCGCGCTGGATCTTACCATTGCTCCCTACAATCCTGGGGTTGTCTATCGGCCGGATGTTTGATTGTTCCTGCTTGATTTTGACGGGAATATCGAGCATCCCTGATAGCATTGTTATAATATCCCTGATTGCCTGTCCCTGGCCGCTGCAGATATTGTACACATCCCCGCGTTTTCCCCGTTCGAGGAGAAGATAATACACCGCCACTACATCCCGAACATCTATAAAGTCCCTTACAATTGCCCCGTTGCCAATATGGATGACAGGTTCTTGAATGCCATGGGCTATCCGGACGAACTGTTTGACTATAGAACTTACAACAAACCGGTCACTCTGACCAGGGCCACAATGATTGAAGGATCGCGTACAGCAGATATCAAGGCCATAACCTTCAGCATAAATCCGGGCAAGCTGTTCTTGTGCTACCCGTGCCACTGCATACGGATTTGCAGGGTGCTGGAGACTTTTTTCGTGTAACGGCAGATCCTTTTCCGATACTATCCCGTATTGTTCTGATGAGCCAACCGACAATACTCTGGCAGCATAATCATTGAGCCGGACAGTATCGATGATATTAAGAAAAATATTGGTATTATTCATGAAAGAATCCACCGGGGTTTTCCAGCTCTCGGCAACAGAACTCTGGGCTGCAAGATGAACAATGTAATCAGGCTGGATTTCTAGAATAAGAGCCTTGATCTTTTGCATATCCATCAGGTCTGCGTGGTGGAAGCGGGAATTTCGGGTAAGTTCTGGCATTGCAGGTATAAAATCCCATGCAGGTCTCGAACGGCTGATACCGTGGATCTCAAGGTCATGAAAATGCGTGGTCAGGTAATGAACAAAATGTCCCCCGACAAAACCGCTGATACCGGTGATTAATATTTTTTTCATGCATTCCCCATATGATCATCTATCATTCCCTAATTACAACGAAAAAAATGTTGACCTTCGTTTTATTATCTATATAGTTTTAATTTTTCTCTGAAATGAATATTTCCTGAATATTTTCGATTATCCCGTTTTTTTGAATTCATTTGCAATGAATTTATTGAATCGAACATCAATTATTTTTATCATCGCACCTAAATCGTTGGACATATAATGGATTCACAACCCGGCAGTGGAAATACTATTGATGTCTCTGTAATACTTCCCGCTCTCGATGAAGAACGAACCATTGGAGAATGCATTACGAAAATACAGAATGTGTTCCGGGACAATGCAATCATCGGCGAAATAATTGTTGCTGATTCGTCGACCGATCGGACTCCGGAGATTGCAGCATCTTTGGGAGCAAAAGTTATCCATTCAGAAAAAAACGGATATGGAAATGCCTATCTGACCGGATTCAGATACGCCAGTGGTCTTTACATAGTGATGGGCGATGCAGATAATACATATGATTTTTCCGAACTTCCAATATTAATCGCCCCTCTTAGGAATGGTGCTGATTTTGTAATTGGATCGCGGTTCAAAGGAATAATCCATAAGGGTTCGATGGACGGCCTTCACCGTTACATTGGAAATCCGGTTCTCACGTGGATGCTTAACTTCATTTTCCATACCCGGTATTCTGATACTCATAGCGGGTTTCGCGCGATTACCCGCAAAGCCCTTGACCGGTTACCTCTTACAACAGGAGGAATGGAATTCGCATCGGAAATGCTTGTCATGGCATCAAAAGAAAGACTGCATATCGAAGAGGTGCCAATCTCCTATTACCCTCGGCTGACCCCCTCCAAGCTACATAGTTTTGCTGATGGATGGCGCCACATCCGTTTTGTCCTCCTCATGAAGCCCCTGCCATTTATTGCTGTACCGGGATTCCTGTTCTCCATTGTCGGGACTTTACTGATGGTATTTTTTTCTCTTAAAGGGGATATTGAATCATCACATCTTCATACGTTCATTCTTGGTGCGATCCTGGTGATAGGCGGTATTCAGGTTGTGCTTTCGGGATTCCTGATGAAGACCTATTCGGTCATTCATGGATATGAAAAGAAACAGGGTTTTATCGAATTCCTGATGAAATACCATAGCCTGGAAATATTCCTTGTTCTTGGTTTTTTTCTGGCGTCAGCCGGAGTACTCCTCGGTCTAAACATATTCCTCCGCTGGGTCTCGGTGAGTTTTGGTATCCTATCAGAAATCTCCACAGCAATTATATCCCTTGTATTGATCGTGAGCGGAATACAAATCTTTCTCTTTGCTGTGTTCCAGAGTATGATGCTCCTCAATGAGAACAATAATCACCTGTAGGTCGGCAGGATGAAGATTGCATTTGTCTACGATGTCATCTATCCTTACGTAAAAGGAGGAGTAGAAAAACGTGTATGGGAACTTGCAACCCGGCTCACTCGTCGTGGACATGAGGTACACCTATTCGGCATGAAATTCTGGGATGGCGAAGACATTCTGTTCCGCGAAGGCATCTGGCTTCATGGGATCTGTCCCGCTCATAACCTCTATACCGGCGGAAGGAGGTCGTTCTGGAAGCCTTTCTATTTTAGTATATGCCTTATACCCTCTTTACTCAGGGAAAAATTTGACATTATCGATTGCCAGCAGTTCCCCTATTTCTCCTGTATTACTACGGGATTTGTTTCGAAAATGAAAAAAATACCTCTTACCATAACGTGGATTGAAGTCTGGGGTGATTATTGGTATGAATATATCGGAAAAATGGGATTTTTAGGGAAGATAATTGAACGTGACGTTGCCCGGTTTTTATATCCGACTATTGCAGTTTCGCGCTTTACGGCCAATCGCTTCGAGATGACATATCACAAACCAATAAATTCTGTTATCCCAATCGGAATTGATACAGGGAAAATTAATGCAATATTTCCGTCAACAGAGCAATCTGACATTATTTTTGTCGGGCGCCTGATAAAAGAAAAGAACGCGGATCTGCTCGTGAAGGCTGTTGCGTTAGCCTTGCCGGAATATCCAGAATTACGGGTACTCATTATTGGGGAAGGACCCGAAAAGAAAAAAATTGAGATTACTATCAAACAAAAAAATCTTGAAAAAATTGTTAAGATCCAGAGTTTTTACGATAGCCATGATGATCTCACCTCCCGGTTAAAAGCATCAAAAATATTTGTCCTTCCATCTACGCGGGAGGGTTTCGGGATTTCCGCGCTTGAAGCACTGGCGTGCGGGCTCCCGGTCGTAACCATAAATCATCCGGCTAACGCAATGTGTGATTTAATTAACGAAAACAATGGTTTTCTCTGTTCATTGTCCGCCGAAGATCTTGCCAATACGATCTGTCTGGCGCTCCAGCGCCATAAGGAAATGCGAACCTCCTGTATTCTCTCTGCTGAATTATACGACTGGGAGATTATTTTATCGGATATCGAAGCATTTTATCGATCGGTGATAACCGATTACACCTTCAGGAAATAAAAGAGGGTAAATTTTTTAATGTTTTCATCGTAATCAGGATGTTTTAATGATCATCTATCCCATGACTTGGTTGCCCTCCGTTACGTCATTTTCCGTCACTGAAATGTATCGGGACGTGCCCATAACATGATACTCGGCGGTTGCACGAACGTCATAGGGACTCCCCTTTGTCGGGTAGGGGACGATAAACATGCCATTCTCACTTTCCTGCCTGTATACAAATGTCCGCCCGGTGTTTGTCACAACGGGCAGCTCAATGATACCTTCACCGGGTATCTGCGCGCCTTTGACAAATTCAAATATTTTTACATATTTTATCCCGGGGAGAATGACCGGATCGGATTCCGGAAAAGGAATAACCGAAGCATTTTCCATGGACTCATGCACCAGCCGGTAATGTTGTAATGCAGGAACTTTCTGTACAGGTATATTCGGAAGGTCAGAAAATATGTTTGCATACTGCGTTGGCAGAAGTTCCGGTCCCTCTTTCACGAGTGGCGTGGTAGTATCGATCTTCGATGCATTGATCGATCTCTCATTCGTGATTACCCGGGCATAACCTGGAACATCTGAAGTTTCACTCTGGGTTGTCTGCCGGATTTCATACTGGATGTAGTCCGCAGTCCCCGGAAATGTCATGGATCCATCAAAATTATGGAGACGCACAACCATTGTCTGGAAATAGTCACCATCGAATTTATGGATTATTTTCAATTTCGTAAGGTCATTTGGATCTGATTTCAGGAAATATTTTATATACGGGGATATGTCGACTGAATTGTTCTGCCACGGAACCAGGTTCGTAAAGGTGTCCACAGCCATCTTTGAATCGGTCACGATATATTTTCCTTCCAGTTTCTGCAGGATATTATTAGCGTTCGATTCGTTCAGGTTCAGGAAAAATGCAGCGGTACCTTCAGGTCCGCCAAGATGATCCTGGAAAGGGTTCGTGATGGGAATCCTGTGTGCAAAGAAGGTGATCCAGTGGCCGGCATCCCATATGGCCATGATCCCGTAGGATTCAGCCGGATACGTGAATCCCCGTGCATCGTACGATTTATAGTAATCAACACCGGTCTGAGGTGTGACGGACTGCATCCATTCCAGCGATTCAATCCAGTCGCGGGAGATCTCATTATGCGGGGTGCTGAGACCATACTTGATCTCCTGAGCACCAGAGAATGCAATAAGACCGACAGTGAGAATCACAATTATAAGAATCGTAAAAGTTTTCATTGTTTCAAGGTAAGGAAACGGTTTTTTTACCGGATGTTTTGCATCTCTCTTTTTATCCCGTTTTGAAGTCGCCGGAATTTTTTTCGATGTATCGATTCCCGCATCCGTTGGCGATTCGGAGGATTTGGAAAAAAGGGAAAGTGCTGCTGACCAATACCGCGCCAACAAACTTTCTCTCCAGGTGAGAGGTTCAGCGATACAGATGGCTGACAATAAAACAACATTGACAGTAAAAAAATATGCGAACCGCTGGAACCGGATAGTCACGAGAAGCATAACCAGTGACCAGATTAACAGGAAAATATACTGGATCTCCTTTTTTTTCACCGTATAGTACCCCACCACCAGCAATCCAGCTGCCATCAGTACAAGTGCCCCATTAAAATTTTCCCAGGCGCCTGACAATGTCCACGGGAGTGTCTCAACGACGCTTACCGAAAATTCCGAGGACCCGAAAAGTAACGACAGAGCCTGCTGGTTTAACATCTGAAGGGGCGGGTAAATTTGTATAAAAATAAAACTGCCCGTAGTTAATACAACAAGGCTTATCAGGTACGTGATTTTTTTCCCCTGAAAGAGTGATGAGAAAATAAACAGCACTACTGTTTCAGCGATAAGTGCGAGGAGTATGTATGGAATCCCGATTGAATACCCCGTTATCAACAGGCCCTCAGATTTGAATCCAAAGATGAAGAGGAGGATTATGGAGACGGTGAATAGTACGCCATTCACTACTGGCAGATAGCTGGAATTGTGCTCAGGGAAATAATCGATGATATACTGGACAAAAGTAAAGATCGCAATAACCACCAGCGTAAGAATAACCGTGGTTGACGTAAGAATGGCGAGGAAAAAAAGTATGCCGGTCATGGATGAGAGGACCACCGGGAATAAAAGACTTCTACCTTCTTTCAGGTTCACCGGGTGACCTTTTACATACAATAGAGTAGAGATATAGCCGAGGAAAAAGAGGGTGCTGAAAAGAACTTCTCCGATGTGATGATCAACCCAGCCGTACGATGAAAAGGAAAAATACTGGACAGAAACAACACAAATTAGTCCCGCCGCGATAATCCCTGTTTTCCAGTTCCCTAACGTCTTTCCCAGCTGGAACATCACGGGGACCATGATCATGGCAATGAGCGGGGCGACCAAACCTGATGTAAAAACAATCGCGCTGCGGGTGGTTGCTCCCGTGATCAAGCATAAAATGGCAGCAATGAACGGGTAGAGCGGCCCCCAGTCGATTATCTTTCCTGTTGGGTATGCAGTCATCGGATCAAACCAGTTGTACTGGGGAAAATCCCTGACCATTACTTCGATTTGTCTCAGTGTATACCACGAATCAGTATCATAAATATACAAAAATCCATGATCTTTGATGAAAAATGCGGGGGTCATCCTGAGAACAAAAGCAATCCCCATAAAAAGGAGGACGACTGTAACAATGATGTAAGGCTGGTGTTTTTTCAGGCTGGCAAGATCCATTGATAACATACTAATGAAGTAAAAATATAATAAACCTTCAAAACCATTACCGAATGGATTATAAGAGAAGTATCGTTTTTGTTAAAAGAGGGTCTCTTTTCCTGTGCTGCAAAAATTTTTCAAAAATCTCCGTGAAGGAAATTCATGGACGCTTGTCAGGATAATTCTCCCTTTTCCCACCCGCTTTTCAATAATTACATCGCAGGATTCAGCGGTTCCCCTGCGATCTCCTTCATGGAATGGAAATGAACCATCGCATTCGACAGACATCGGATCATAATCGTCGATAATAGTCCCGCAATCGGCATCAGGTGTGCACTCAATCCTGCGCGGGTGACAGTCATGCAGGTATATTACGGGAAACGGGAGCCAGTCATAAGCATCCGGTTTATTGGCAGCCGCACCGAAAACAAGAAGGTTTCCGCCATTTTCAACGAATTTCTCGATCCGTGAAGCGGCAGAGCGGAGCGCCGGGAGCAGGTTTGAATAGGCGGGATTTGCAAAACCCGTGGGAATGATAAGGCAGTTGAACGTACCGCGGTAGAAAGGGGCTGCGAGCATATGAGGGGTGACCAGTTCACATGCAATCCCGCAATCCTCTATGTACCGGTTGAAATGTTGTTTTGTCTGCCAGACAAATGCTGCACGACAGATCATCCTTTGATCACCCCGAGCGGTGAGAGGCGTGCTACGAGCCGGGATATCCCCACCTCATGGACTACATTTACGACCTCATCGCTGGGCTTGTAGACGCCCGGAGCTTCATCAGCGATACCATTCTCGCTGTGTGCCCTGACAATAATGCCCTCTTTTAAAAGATTTGCCGTGATTTCCCTGCCATTAAGATTCTTTTTTGCCTGGGTACGGCTCATGATTCGCCCGGCACCATGACAGGTACTCCCGAATGTCCTGTCCATGGCAATCTGAGTTCCGCGTAAAACATATGAGGATGTCCCCATACTGCCCGGGATGATTACCGGCTGCCCGATCGAGATAAGATCGGAAGGAAGATCGCGTGATCCAGGCCCGAATGCGCGGGTAGCACCTTTCCGATGCACGCAGATTTCCCTGCTCTTTCCATCCAGTATGTGCTCTTCGATTTTTGCCACATTGTGAGCAACATCATAGACGAGTGGCATCTCCTCATATTCGACCCCGAACATCTTTGAGAGGACCTGGCGCGCAGCATGGGTAATCATCTGGCGGTTTGCCCATGCGTAATTAGCGGATGCTGCCATCGCACCAAAATACGCTTTACCTTCTGTTGAGGTTATCGGGGCGCAGGCAAGTTGCCGGTCGGGAATTGTGATATGATATTTTTTCGTGGCACTTTCGAGAATCTTCAGGTAGTCGGTGCAAACCTGGTGGCCAAGCCCCCGTGAACCACAATGGATCATGCAACAGATCCGGCCCAAGGTAAGGCCAAATGCCCTGGCTGCATCCGGGTCAAAAATTTCTCGGACAACCTGAATTTCAAGAAAATGATTGCCTGATCCAAGCGTCCCGCCCTGAGGTATCCCGCGCTGTTTTGCTTTTGCAGAGATGAAATGACTATCTGCAGCTTTCATGAACCCTCCCTCTTCGCACCTCATCAGATCACCCTCGACACCGTAGCCCGCACCGACAGCCCATCGGGCTCCTTTTACCATCATACCATCGAGTGACTGTGAAGAGACCTTCAGGGAGCTCTTCGCGCCAACTCCCGTAGGTACAGTTCGGAAGAGTTCATCGATAAGATCACGGCGGCCGCTGACATCCTTCTGGAGCAGTGGCGTTGAGAGCAATCGCACCCCACAGTTAATATCAAAGCCGACTCCTCCCGGGGAGATAATCCCCTCATCAACGGAAAAGGCAGCAACACCCCCAATAGGAAATCCATAGCCCCAGTGGATATCCGGCATGGCAAGTGAATTTTTAAGAATTCCCGGCAGGGTGGCCACGTTGGCGAGCTGCTGGACTGCACCCGGTTCGAGAGTTTTTGCCAGCGACTCAGACAGAAAGAATCTTCCCGCAACCCGCATGCCCGGAACATATCCGACAGGTACTTCCCATTCATGTATCCCGATACGGTTTATACCTTCAAGCATCGATCCACCTCATTTCGCCCGGTCTCAGACATCAAATATGATGTCCAGCATATATCCATTCGCATCGTGCATGATTGCAAGTCCAGAATAGGATATCCCTTTCACTTCTGTCCCGCCGGAATGCCGTGCAGGATCAAACATCTCTCCATTAACCTCCGCAACAAGAGAAAAACCGTTAATCCTGATTCGGGCGTCTGAAAAAACAAGACCCTCGACCTCTGATACGAAAAGTACCTCAGATAGAAAGTCTGCAAGGAGCGATTCATTATCAATCGATTCGATCCTGATCTCCCGTAAAGTTCCGCTGCCACGTCGTGTCCCGTACATCACCTGCATCAGGGCTTTGAAGGTTTCGATAAAAAGTGCTTCAAGGGTGAGTGCGGTTGCATGAATTTTAACATCTGCGGTATGGGGTACCTCTTCAAAACCCATCAGTATTCATGTCCCGTAATATCTTCATCATCAAAAAAAGGGATCATATCCATCCGGATGTTGTGAAGGAATCGCGCCTGATGAACAGAAACATAGATCATGTGATCCCCTGCCTTGAGAAGCAGGTCGGTTTTTTTTGGGGGTTTAACACGGACAGGTAAGAGGATTGGCCCGCCGCATGAGGTGCATATGCGAAAATCACAATCCCGCCGGCTGATATATTCGATAACTTCCGGAACAATTGCAATTTCGCTTATGCTGGCGCTGTCTTTGGTATGCATGATGCTATAATAATGGAAACAGAAGAGTAAAAACCGTTGCGGATCAGCCAGGACTTTAGCTGACCCCAACAATCCTTACAACGAGGTCAAAATATTTTTCTTTAAGTTCGTATGTGTTTGATCCATCAGCATTTCGTTGTGCATGAAGGATTCCGATTCTTGATGCGATAATGCCAACCATTGATGCAATCGCATGGAATGTAACGGCAAACTGAGTTTGAAGTTCAGCAACGAGTTCTGCAATAGTGAGCGATCTGATCTTAACAAAAAGTCTGAGTAATTCGCGCCGGATTCCGGTCCTGTCCCGTGAAAGGTATGATTGCAGCCGTCCTTCAACGACTCGTTTGATCTCTGAAGGAGATCTCATACGTTTACTGTCACCGGTCTCCCTATTTATATTTTTTTATTTTATGCTGTTCCCGGACTGAAATTTCATGGTTTAATGAAAGAGAATACCGTATTTTTTGTGCAGTTTTGAATAATCTGTCGCAGAAACCTGATGGATTGGCTGCTGATGGGAAAGCTCTCTGGTAACTATTTAATTGTTCATGAACAGATGATTACGGTATGGGATTGTTCAACTATAATATAGAGAAATATTCGCCAAAACAGTTGGTGATAATCCCTCTCGTACTACTGGCGATATCTCTTGTGCTGCTGGCACTTAATATGGCAACTACTGGTATGCCGGTTACACCGGGTATAGATTTTTCCGGAGGAACAGCGGTAACGCTTATTACCACTGACACCAAGGAACAGATCACTTCCTATTTTGCTGAGTATCCACTTGTTGAAGTAAGTGATATGGGTAACGGAAAATTTTTGAAGTTTGGATTGATGGATGATGCAATGTACAAGTCACTTACGTCATTAATCAACCAGAAGTATCCTGATGCACGGATTGATCAGATCGGGGAAACCTTTGGGAAAGCTCTGCAATCACAGGCAGTGCTGGCGATGATATTTTCTTTTATTGGGATGGCAATTGTAGTCTTCTTATCCTTCCGGACATTTGTACCTTCCGGCGCTGTCGTACTTTCAGCATTTGCGGACATTATTATGACTGCCGCCGCAATGAATATTATCGGGATTCCGCTATCGCTTGGCACGCTCGCTGCGTTGCTCATGTTGATTGGTTACTCGGTTGACAGTGATATTCTGCTCACCAACAGGGTTCTTAAACGGCAGGGTAAGCTCAACGATAAACTTACCGGTGCTTTTCATACCGGCATCATCATGACAACCACTACCTTCGCTGCTATTTCAGCCATGTTTCTTGTTTCATGGTTCGGGGCTATACAGATCATTTATGAGATTTCTGCTGTGCTGTTGGTCGGGCTTCTGTTTGATGTGATGAACACCTGGCTTACGAACGTCGGTATACTCAAATGGTATATCCTGAAGGGAGGCGGCAAATGAACTCAAAGGAATTAAAAGCCCTCCTCACCGACTGGAGGGTTGCGACGCTCCTCATACTTATCGTCCTGTCGGTTATTGCAATATATCCCCATATTGATGATCAGGGTCGTCTTGCAACCAATCTCCAGTACGGCCTTGACCTCCAGCAGGGTTCATGGCTCCAGCTTGAATTTCGCGCAGAGGTCGTTGGGTTTACTACCGATCAACCGGTTGAAGCATTTGTCACCAATCTCTCAAAGAAACTTGATACCGAAGTAATTGTAGTGGAATCCGCGAATCCCAACCATCTCGAAATCCGGAAATACTATTCACAGGTCGAGCTTGAGCCAATCTTTACCAGTGAGCAAGGGAAGCTTACCTCATATCAGCAAGGTGTATCAAAATCTACTGCAGACACAGTAAAGCGTGTCCTTGAAAACAAGATTAATACACTCGGTACCAAGGATGCAAAGGTCAACACTCTTACCGGTATAAACAATGTTGCCCGGTTTATCCGCGTTGAACTCGCTGGCGTGGATATGAAACAGGCACAGGACATTGTCGGAAAGCAGGGGAAGTTCGAAATTCGCATCGTGACAACAGGAAACCAGACCGAGCATGTTCTATCCGGAGAAACGATCACCAGTGTCCAGGTACCCAGTCAGGAACCTGCAGGCAGCGATAACTGGGGTGTAGGATTTACCTTAAGTGAAAGCGGTGCCGCAGCATTTCGTGCTGCCGCGATCAAATACGGCGCAACTGCAGACCCTGCCAAACATAACCTGATAATGCTCCTTGACAACGAGACCGTATATTCAGCACCTCTGTCGAATAACCTCGCCGGCAAAATCCAGAATGAGAATATACGTCAGCTTTATGCCTCAACCGGATCGGGAAAATACGGGACCCAGCAGGCAACCAATCTTGAAATCCACCTCAGAGCAGGGGCTTTACCAGTTGATGTGAACATTGCAGGATCCGGGGGTGTTTCGGCACCTCTTGGAGAGCATTATAAGATAATGGTGATCCTTGCCGGAATCTGTGCGCTCATCGCGGTTGGGTTTGTCATCTATTACCGGTATCGTGAATCCAGCATTGTGCTCCCTATGGTTTTGATTAATGCATCAGAAATTATCATCCTGCTTGGATTCATAAGCCTGATTAAATTCCAGATGGATCTGCCGACAATCGCCGGTTTAATCGCTGTCCTTGGGACCGGCATAGATCAACTGGTCATAATAACTGATGAGATTTTGCACGAAGGAAAGGTTCCTTCACCAAGTCTCTATCTGAAGAGACTCTCGCGGGCACTGGGCATTATCGTTACTGCCGCAGCAACTGTTGTGATTGCGATGGCACCCCTTGCATTGATGGACTTATCAACGCTCAAGGGATTTGCGATTATCACAATCCTCGGTGTGCTCGTAGGTGTAATCATCACCCGCCCGGCGTATGGGCGGATTATCATGCAAATCCTCTCCAAATAAAATACCATACCTTTATCTTTTTTTTAATCGACTATTCTTCCGGGTATGTTCAATGAGTAAGCCGGTTTTACTTGATTTTTTTGCGACCTGGTGTGGTCCCTGCCGAATGCAGACACCTATTTTGGAAGAACTCGGAAAAAAAATGGGTGACGCGATCGAAGTACGGAAGGTTGATGTCGACCAGCACATGGATCAGGCAGAGAAATATGGTATCCGTGTTGTTCCCACCCTTATCATCGAAAAGGATGGGAAGATTATACAGTCCCTTGAGGGGGTTACCGACGCTACAACGCTCGAAAAAATCTTAAGACCGCTGGTGGGTTAAGTGAAGATCGGAATTGTGGGGGGGACCGGAGACATCGGTGAAGGGATGGCTATGCGCCTTTCACCCATATTTGATGTAATTGTCGGTTCTCGGGAGAGAGACAAAGCGGAAGCTACCTGTACTACAGGTATTGAAACCTTAAGAAAGCGGGGACAGACGTGTTCTCTCAAAGGAGTGTCAAATCAGACCGCTGTTGATGAGGCAGATATCGTAATCCTTGCGGTTCCGTACAAGCACCTGCTCGGAACATTAGAAAACCTTGGAGGGTTTGAAGGAAAGATAGTAATAAGTCCGGTTAATCCGATGGAAAAGAAGGAGTTCTTCACCTCCGTTCCTCCCGCTGAAGGTTCCGCTGCACTCCTGATAAAACGGCTTCTTCCCCAGAGTGCCAGGATCTGCACGGCGTTTAACACCGTAGCGGCAAACCGCTGGAAGCTGCTTGATGAAGAGCTAAACTACTCGGTACCCGTGTGCGGTGATGATCATGGAGCAAAACAGCAGGTTATGGAAATGGTAAACCGCATTTCTAAACTTCAGGCATTTGATGCAGGTCCCCTTGCGGCATCGAACCTTGTCGAGTCCATCACTCCCCTGCTTCTCAATATTGCACGATATAACAAGATGAAAGATGTCGGAATCCAGTTCCGTTAAGATTAATCACTTAATCTGCGTACTCACCGATCGTTTTGGAGAGAGATACAATGGTGCCCGGGAAATGCAGATGAAGTTATGATCGGGGCAATCCTTACCTATCAGACACGGTGGGAGAACGTTGAGCGTGCTCTCGCACATCATAAAAAAAAGGGACTCTGCTCACTCGACACAATTTTTTCAGCAGGGACGCAGGAGATTGAGGACGCTGTTCGCTGCACGGGATTTTACCGGGTCAAGGCGCGCCGTCTGAGATCCCTCGCCACACACGTGATGGAAATGTATGGTGGTGGTGCTGGCATGGCCGGTATTCACACAGGACAACTCAGGCAGGAGTTATTAAATGTACCAGGGATTGGTGAAGAAACTGCTGACAGTATTCTCTGCTATGGGCTTTCCCGGACAAGTTTTGTCATTGATGCCTACACGGAAAGGATGGTACAATGTATAGGTGTAACGGAAAGACGTGGGGCATTAAAGAGAATATTTGAAGAAGTCCTTCAGATCGATATTCATATGTATCGGCAGACACATGCGCACATTGTTGAATATGGAAAAGAATTCTGTGGGAAAAAGAGGTGTTCTGAATGTATTCTGTTGAGTTCGAACGCATAGGGAAACGGCTCTTTGCCGAACATCTTGTCGGAGGAAATTTTGGCAATATCAGCATCAGGAAAGGCAAAGAGGGTTTTTTCATCAAACGCAGCGGTGCCTTTCTTGACATTGCCGCTGAACCTGTCTTCGTCACGCTTAAAGGAGAGGCACCTCCTGAAGTATCGAGTGAATACCGCGTGCATCTCGAAGTGTACAAACATACCAGCCATGAGGCAGTTGTACACGCCCACCCCCCTTATACAATTGCTGCATCTCTTGTCATGGATGAAATTGTACCGGAGGATAGTGAAGGCAGGATGTTTTGCCCAAAAATTCCTGTCGTTCAGGGTGCTCCCGGTTCTCAGGAAATTGCAGATAATGTAACCCATGCCCTCGCATCCTCAAAACTGGTAATTGTAGGAGGGCATGGAACCTTCGCTGCAGGAAAGACGCTTGATGAGGCGTATGTATATACCTCCCTTGCTGAGCATTCCTGCCGTATACTCAGTTTGAAACGGATTTTATTATAATAATAATTGCTGAATCATCAGTTTATGAATAATTTTACAGAATATCAGACAGCTTTAACCTGAATTATAGGATTTGCAGGGGCGTAACAATCGCAAAAAATGAATGTCCGGGATGCAATTCAGATAGTTATTCAAAACGCAGACTGGACCGGTACCCCACCCCCACCCGGATCATTAAACACTATATACCCGGACAACAGATCTGTTCTCATGGCAGTCCACCCCATTGAGGAGCGGTATGGTACGCCCGAGATGCGTACCGTCTGGAGTGAGAGGAACCGGTTTGCCTGTATTGTTGCAGCGGAAGTGGCGCTGGCAAAATCTGAAGCAGCACACGGCATGATACCGGCAGCAGCAGCAATTGAGATTGAACGGAATGCACAGACCGCATCGTTGGAACGTGCAAAGGCTATCGAGCTCGAGATCAATCACGATATGATGGCGATCGTAAAAGCGATTTCGGAAGTCTCAGGAGATGCAGGGCGATGGGTCCACTACGGTGCAACGAGCAACGATATTCTTGACACTGCAACCGGGCTGCAGCTTTCCCAGGCTCTTACTCTGATTGACAAGAAGCTCCGTCTCCTCCTCGAAATCCTCTTAAAGCGATCGGATGAAACAAAAACCCTGGTCTGCATAGGCAGGACTCACGGGCAGCAAGGGGTACCGACCACCTACGGCCTGCGTTTTGCCATCTGGGCAAGTGAGATCGGGAGGCACATCGAACGCTTGGAACAACTCCGCCCCCGGGTCGTGGTCGGGCAGATGACCGGGGCCGTGGGTACGCAGGCAGCCCTCGGATCTCAAGCGATGGAAGTGCAGGCAACTATGATGGAGGTACTGGGTATTGGTTCAGTGGACGTATCCAACCAGGTTATCTCCCGCGACCGGTATGCAGAATATTTTATGTTCTGTGCAAACGTCTCAACTACCCTTGACAAGATCGGTATCGAAATCCGCACGCTCCAGCGGACCGAGATCGGGGAAGTTGAAGAAGCGTTCGGTGCAAACCAGGTGGGCTCTTCTACCATGCCGCACAAACGCAATCCTGTAAAGTCCGAGCAGATCTGCGGTCTTGCCCGTATTGTGCGTTCGGCAGTCGAGCCGGCGCTGCAGAACAATACGCTATGGGACGAACGCGATTTAACAAACTCTTCCTGTGAACGCGTGCTGTTTCCAGAGGCATCAATTCTCACGGATCATTGCCTTCGTTTAATGGCAATTGTGCTTGAAGGACTGGCGATCAACCGTTCGGCAATCCGCCGGAATCTTGCCTTCCTCCACGGCATCAATATGGCCGAGTCTGTTATGATTGAACTCACAAAACGGGGCATGAACCGCCAGGACTCTCACGAGCGGATACGGAAGGCAAGCATGCAGGCACTTGTTGAAGGGCAGCCGCTTGCTGATGTGCTTGGGAGAGATCCGGAAGTATTGCGGTACTGTTCCAAAGCTGATATTGTGGCGCTCCTCAATCCGGATTCCTATATCGGGACGTCAGTGCGTCAGGTAGACCGGGTTGTAAAAAAACTCACGCCGCTTTGTATATGACACCTCACACCATGCAATAATTTTACCAGGGGCTTTTTGAAGCGGTCTCGCCGCGCTGGAACAATAAACACATTCCGATTGAAAATAAGCCGTAATCACACAAAAAAAATAGTATATTTATAAACTCTGAAAATGAACACAAAAGTAGGCATGAAACGGTTAAAAA
>Ga0326726_10002166_pt1 | contig 18099 bp, 14 predicted proteins | sample MHFenrmetagenome_2_FD_207603 | JGI IMG/M metagenome (GOLD analysis project Ga0326726, IMG submission 207603) | Lab enriched peat soil microbial communities from Michigan Hollow, Ithaca, NY, United States - MHF15MN | ecosystem: Environmental > Terrestrial > Soil > Wetlands > Peat | place: USA... | reverse complement strand
GTCGACGTGGGCGGCGGCGTGGCGGTGCTCGAGTTCCACAGCAAGATGAACACGCTCGGCGAAGGCGTGATCGCGATGACGCAGCGCGCGCTCGATCGCGTGGAGCGGGACGGGCTCACCGGGCTGGTCATCGGCAACGACGACCCGCGCACGTTCACGGCGGGCGCCGATCTTTCGTACGTGCTGCGGCTCGTCGCGGCCGGCGACTGGAAGGCGCTCGACGCGGCGGTGCGCGGATTTCAGGATACGTCGCTTCGCATTCGCCAGTCGCCGTTTCCGGTGGTGGCGGCGCCCTTCGGCCTCACGCTCGGTGGCGGCTGCGAGTTTTCGTTGCACGCCGACCGCGTACAAGGGCACGCCGAGCTGTACATGGGGTTGGTCGAGGTCGGTGTGGGACTCATTCCGGCCGGCGGCGGCACGACGGAGCTGCTCTTTCGATTTGCCGGCGAGCTGACGCCGTATGCGGAGGCGGATCCGTTCGAGGCCGTGAAGCGCGCGTTTCAGCTCATCGCGATGGCGACGACGAGCACCAGTGCGCTTGAGGCGAAACGGGTGGGATATCTGCGCGTCGACGATCGCATCACGATGAATCGCGATCGCCTGCTGGCCGACGCGGCGGCCCGTGTCTCCGATCTCGCTCCTGACTACGTGCCGCCGTTGCCGAGGACGATCACGGCGATGGGGAACGAGGCGATCGGCAACCTGATGTACGCGGTGTGGGCGATGCGCGAGGGCGGCCAGATCACCGAGCACGAGGTGCGCATCGCGCGCGAGCTCGCCTACGTGTTGACGGGCGGCGATGGTCCGCCCCGCCCCGTCACCGAGCGCGACATCCTGGATCTGGAGCGCGAGGCGTTCTTGAAGTTGCTCGGGACGAAGGAGACGCAGGAGCGGCTGCAGTACACGTTGAAGACGGGGAAACCACTGAGGAACTGAGAGTAGTCATCCTCCGCCGCGAAGCGGCGGGAGGATCTAGTGTCATTGCGCGCGGGGGAGGTCCGGGTTTGGGAGAATGGATTCTCTCTCGCTCCGCTCGGGAGAATGACGACCATGACAGACGTAGTAATCGTATCCGCCGTCCGTAGTCCCGTCGGAAAGGGAAAGAAAGACGGTGCACTCGCGAACGTGCACGCCGTGGATCTGTCCGCGCATCTCATGCGTACGGCGATCGAGCGGGCCGGCGTCGACCCGGCGACCGTCGACGACGTGTATTGGGGGTGCGCGATGCCGGAGGCGACGCAGGGGCTGAACGTCGCTCGACTCGCCTGGTTGCGCGCCGGCTTGCCCGTGAGCGTCCCGGCGGCGACGGTCAACCGATTTTGCTCGTCGGGGCTGCAGACGGTCGCGCTGGCCGCGCAGGAGATCATGAGCGGCATGGCCGACGTCGCGCTGGCCGGCGGCGTGGAGATGATGAGCCAGGTGCCGATGTCCGGCTATCACACGCGGCTCGATCCGGAGCTGACGGAGTCGTACATCGGCATGGGGTTTACGGCGGAGCGTGTGGCCACCCGCTGGAACGTGACGCGCGACGACCAGGATCGGTGGGCGCTCGGCAGCCAGCAGAAGGCGGCGCGCGCACTGGCCGCGAATTCATTCGATGGCCAGATCGCCCCGGTGCCGGTGGAGCGCGTGACGTGGAACGGGACGGAGAAGCAGACGTCGACGTCGAACTTCTCGCGCGACGAGCTTCCGCGCGCCGACACCACGTTGGAAGGGCTCGCGAAGCTGCGTCCGGCGTTCAAGACGAACGGCACCGTGACCGCGGGCAACGCGAGCCCTTATTCGGACGGCGCGGCTGCGCTGGTGTTGATGACGGCCGATCGTGCGAAAGAACTGGGGATCAAGCCGCTGGCGCGGTTCATCACCTTTGCGGCGGCCGGCGTCGAGCCGGACGTGATGGGCGTGGGTCCGATCAAGGCCGTGCCGAAGGCGCTCAAGCGCGCCGGACTGACGATGTCGCAGATCGACCTCATCGAGTTCAACGAAGCGTTCGCCGCGCAGGTCGTGGCCGTCGTGCGCGATCTCGAAATGCCGGAGGAGAAGGTCAACGTGAACGGCGGCGCGATCGCCCTCGGTCATCCGTTGGGCGCGACGGGCGCGAAGCTCACGACGCAGCTGATCCACGAGCTCGGGAAGCGCGGTGGCGGCACCGGGTTGGTGACGATGTGCATTGGGGGCGGTATGGGAGCCGCCGGCCTGTTCGAGGTGTACGCCGCGTAACAGAGCCCAGTTGCTCTCTCGATGAGAGCGTCGTATCGTCTCGCGCGTCGCCTTCCCGGATTCTCGATGCGCTCGATGCTCGCCCTCGCCGCGATCGCGGTGCCGACTCTCGTCCACGCCCAGACCATGTCCACCCCGACGAGCTCCACGCCGATCGTCATTCGCGCCGATCGCATTCTCGACGGACGTGGAAATGTCATCACCGGCGGCAGCGTCGTCGTCGAGGGCGGCAAGATCACGAAGGTGAACAAGACGTCGACCGGCCCGGTGACGTACGATCTCAAGGGCTACACGCTCATGCCCGGGCTCATCGATGCGCATTCGCACCTGACGTGGTACTTCAATCGAGAGGGTCGCTATCACGCCGGCCGCGGCGACAACGACACGCCGGTCGAGTCGATGCTGTCCGCGGTGGCGAACGCCTACGCGACGCTGATGGCGGGCTTCACCACCATCCAGAGCCCGGGATCGCCGGAGGACAAGGACCTGCGCGACTGGATCGAGAACGGCGGCGTCCCCGGCCCGCGTGTCCTCACGTCGCTCAGCGCGATCAACAGCCCCCGCCTCACGCCGGACAGCATGCGCGCGATCGTGCGCCGGCGAAAAGCCGAGGGCGCGGATGTCATCAAGATCTTCGCGTCGGGGAGCATCCGCGACGGCGGCCAACAGACGCTGAGCGACGAGCAGCTCCAGGCCATCTGCAGCGAAGCGAAGGCCCAGGGCCTTCGCACCATGGTCCACGCGCACAGCGTGTCGAGCATCAAGGCGTCGGTCAACGCCGGCTGCGACCAGATCGAGCACGGCGTGTTCGCCGATGACGAAACGCTCAAGCTGATGGCGGACAAGGGCGTCTACTTCGATCCGCAGATCTGTCTCGTCTTCCGCAACTACCTCGACAACCGCGCGAAGTACGAGGGCATCGGGAACTACAACGAGGCCGGCTTCGCGGCGATGGAGAAGGCGATCCCGATCTCGACCGAGATGTTCAAGCGTGCCATCAAGACGCCGGGGTTGAAGGTCATCTTCGGCACCGACGCCGTCGCCGGCGCGCATGGACGAAACGCCGAGGAGCTGGTGTGTCGCGTTCAGGCCGGCGGACAGCGGCCGATCGACGCGATCACCTCGGCGACGTCACTCGGCGCCGCGGCCCTCCGCATGGGCGATCGGCTCGGGTCGATCGCGCCGGGGTTCAACGCCGATCTCGTTGCGGTCCCGGGCGACGCGACCAAGGACATCACCACGCTGCGGCGCGTGTCGTTCGTGATGAAAGGCGGCAGGGTCTACCGAAACGACCAGTAGTCGGACAACCACCTTCTGTACGCGAACGGCGAGATCTCCGACGGCTTGATCTCGCTGCGGCCGCCCCAGAAGACGTTCGTGTAGAGCACCGGCATGCCGATCGCCTCGAGGTGCGCGTCGATCGCCGCCTTGTGCGCGAGCACGAGCGCCTTCTCGGTGCCGTGCGCGACCGCCATGATGTTGACGTTCGCGAACTCGGGGCCGCCCTCGCGCCAATAGGCGTGTGTGAGGATGTGATGGCGGCCGATCTCGCGACCCGCCTCGATCTCGCGGCCCTCCGGCACGCGCCAGTGGAACAACGCGTTGTAGCGCGTCACGCGCGCACCCGTGCTCGACGGCTTCACATGCTCGAGGAACGTCGAGAAGCGTCCGATCACACCGCGCTCGTTCAACGACCGCGCGACCCGGACGAAGTCGTCGAGGGAGAGCCCCGCCTCGGCGGCGCGCGACGCCCACGGTTCCTCACGAATCTCCTCAGCCGCGAACTCGCGCTTGAGCGGCTCGAGCACGCGCCAATCCAGCTCGCTCAACTCCACGATGTTCGTGTCCAACACGACGCCAAGCTCGTCTGACTTGCTACCGGGTTCCATCCCCTTTCGCCGCACGTGGCCGACGCCGAGCGCGAACAGGCGTTTGGCGGGCATGATCCGATACGCGTCCGCGCCGATTCGTTCGCGCAGCAGCTCGCAGTGCGCCGTCATCGAGAAGCCCTGCGGCACCTTGAGCGTGGTCCACAACCGATACGCCGAGCCGGGCGTGTTGCCGTCCGTCGAGCGGATCACGATGTGGCCCGAGAACGGATCGTCCTTCCAGAGAAAGTCGAACCCGGCGTCGATGCGCTCGTTCGGAATGCGCCAGGCGACGAGCGCGCCCGGCGCGAGGTTCGTCGCCATGAGCGTCTGGCGGATCCGGCGAATCGTCCCCGCGGCGAGCATCGCGCGCAGCCGCTCGTGCACGGTGCGGACGTCGAGATCCGTGAGCCGGGCGATTTCGCCGAAGGGGTCGACGAGAAAGCCGGAGATTCGATCCTCGGACACGGCGAGAATCCGCGCGTTGGTGGGATCGGTGATCTCGACGGGAAGGACGGTATCAAGCATCGTAAATATGGAAGACGGTTGCTGCACGAAGTGTAGCCGGGCGCGCGACTCCGCGCCTGGCGCAGATCCCGCACGATCATCCCTCATGCCCAAGCTCGTAATCGGTGAACCGCCGGCGCTCGATGCTCGGCTTCGACGCGCCGCTCAGACGCCAACTGGGCGCGCGGCCGCGCGGGTGATGTCGCCGCTGTTTCCCGTCGGCCTGCCTGGCGGCTATCTGGCGATCGCGTATGCAACGGCGCACTGGCTTCACCGCAACAACCGGAGCGGCGGAAGCTCCATCGTCGCGTCGGCCTGGCTGGGTTGGCTCCTGCATCGAGCGTTCAAGGTGGCGCTCGTCCGCCGGCGTCCGCCGCATCCCCGAGTCCGCGCGCGGTTCGACAGCTTTCCGAGCGGGCACACGACCGGCGCCACCGCGCTCGCGCTGACGACGGCGATCGTTCTCCGCCGCGAGCACTTGATCTCACGCCGGCGCGCGGCCCTCATCGGAGTCGGAGCGCCGCTGCTGATGGGGGTCTATCGCGTGGTCGCGGACGACCACTGGGCGACGGACGTCGTCGGCGGCTGGGCGCTCGGGTCGGCGGTCGCGTTCCTGTCGCTTAGGGATCCACCGAGACCCCGACGAGCGCGCCACCGTGTCCGTCGGGAAGCACCGATGTCCGCAGAATCCAACGATCGACGAAGTTATGCGGATGGCCGTGCGCGTACTGCACGACCTTCCGTCCGCTGAACGTTCCGATCGCCGCGCCGAGCACCACGTCGCTGCCCCAATGCTTGTTGTGGTACATGCGTGAGAGGCCGACCGCGGTCGCGCCGCCGTACATCAGCGGACCGACGACCCACGTCGATTTGGGCCACCACCGCGTGGTCTCGTTCGTAACGGCCGAGGCCGCGGCGAACGCCGTCGTCGTGTGTCCCGACGGGAACGATGCCCAATTGCCCGAGGTGAAGCCTTTGCCCGCGCGAAAGCTCGTCGGGTCGGTGCCGTCCGAGAGCACGGGGCGGGCTCGCCCGGCGAATCCCTTGATGACGAACGCCACGCCGTCGGCCAACAGCACCGCCTCCGTCCCATGCCACCCGAGGTCTGCGACGCGTGGCTTGTGGGCGACTTGCCCCACCACGAAGAGCGTGCCGCCGATGACGTAGGCTCCGGGGCTCGCGATGAGCTCGGCGCCGGTCGACGCCCGTTTGAAGAAGCGATTGGCCTGCGTGGCGGAGTCGAGCAGCTCGCTGGCCACGTGCTTGTCGAGCGGAAACATCGCGAGGGTTCCGAGGACGAACCCGGCCCCGAGGAATGCATCCTTGCGCGTGAAGAAGGGCGCCTGCGTCTGCGCGTGCGTCGTGTCGCGCGGGTCGATCGGCTTCTGCTGCGCGGCGGACGTGGCCGGGCGGATGGCCGCTGCGGCGAGGACGAGCGCGACGACGCCGGGTCTACGACGCGATGGACGGATCGGCGCGGCGTGACGTCGCATGGCGAGCTCCACAGAAACGTGTCATGCGACTGTGGTAGTGCACGATTCGGGCGACGGCAGCCAAAGAGTGAACCGGGATCCCTTGCCCAACGTGCTCTCCACGGTGATGGCGCCGCCCATCATCTCGGCGAGCTTGCGGCTGATCGCCAGGCCGAGCCCGGTGCCGCCCTGTGCGCGCGTGTAGCCCTCGTCCACCTGCACGAACGGATCGAACACGCGACCCATGTCGGTGGGCGAGATCCCGACCCCGGTATCCTCAACGGCGATCGACGCCCACAGCAGGCTGCTCGTCGACGACGGCACGTCCGGTCGTGTGCCGGCGTTCCACCGCACGTGGATCTTGCCACCCGCGGGTGTGAACTTGACGGCGTTCGAGAGCAGGTTGGCGAGCACCTGCTGGACGCGTTGCGGGTCACCGACGTACTCCACGCGAGTGCCGTTTTCCGGCCTGCCGTCGAGCTCGACGCCTTTGTGCACCGCTTGCGGGCGAATGAGCGCCAGGGCGGCGTCCACCGCGTCGCTCGCGAGGCCGTTGGACGGCTCGACCCGCATTCCCCCGGCCTCGATCTTCGCGAAGTCGAGGATTTCGTTGACGAGCCCGGTCAGATGTTCGCCGCTCGCGCGAATGCGCGCGAGCTGCTTCGCCTGGGCCGGCGTGATTGGACCGGCGATTTCCATCTCGAGCAGCTCCGCGTAGCCGATCATCGCGTTGATCGGCGTCCGGAACTCGTGGCTCATCTTCGCCAGAAAATCGGATTTCGCGTTGCTCGCCGCCTCGGCCTCGAATCTCAGCGCGAGCGAGCGGCGGTAGATCAGCGCGTTGTCCACCGCGACGGCGGTGCGGCGCGCCAGCTCCATGGCGAGGTTCATGTCCTCCGGCGCGAAGGTGCGGCCGGAATCGGTCATCGTGAGCGAGATCGCGCCAACCGATCGTCCCCGGGAGACGAGCGGGACGCAGAGGTATGACGTCGGGTGCACGATGTCGATCAGCGTCCGCGTCTCGTCGTCCGGCGCCGCCTCGCGAACGACGGCGACGTCGAGCTTCGGGACGATGAGCGGCAGCTGCGACCGGATGACGCTCGGTACCTCGCCCGGACCGTCGAGGCGATACTGGTAGCGCGCGACGAGCGCCCGCACGGCGTCCAGCTTCGCCGGATCGCGATGGATCGTCTCCACGCGGCGGACGGCGCCGTCCTCGTCGGCGATGTGGACGCTGCAGTAGTCGGCGATCGTCGGCACGCAGAAGCGCGCGATGTCGTTGATCAGATTCTGGTCGGAGAGCGACATCGCCAGAATGCGGCTCGCGTCGGCAAGGAACTGCTGCGTCCCGACCGACTTCGTGAGCTGTTCCACCGCGCGCGAGGAGTTGGTCGACGCCACCTCCACCTGCTCCGCCATCCGGTTGAATGCCGCGCCGAGGCGGCCGATCTCGTCGCTCCGCCCGCCGGCGACGCGCTTGGAGTATTCGCCGTGCGCGATCGCCTCCGCGGCGCCGGTGAGCTCCGTGAGCGGCCGCACGATTTGGCGGCTCATCGCCCACGCGATCACGCCTCCTACGACGACGAGCACGAGGGCGAGCATCGCGAGCACGCGAATCATCGCGCGCGGGCGGGCGAGGATGTCGCCCATCGGCTGCTCGAGTGTCACGACGAATGGCGTGCCGCCGACGGGGGCCGTCGACGCGAGGCGATCGTTTTCGCCACTGGTCAGGATCTGCAAGCTGTCGCCGAACGCGACGGAGCGCGTGGGAGGAGGAACCGTGACACCGGAGAGTTGCGCCCACACGTCATCCGACGCGTTGCGCATGTAGAAGTCGATGCCCTCGCCGATCAGATCCCGGATGGGCTGCAGCGTCCGTGGCGACGCCGTGAATCGCCGCTCCTGCGCGAGAAATCCGACGACGCGTCCCTGCCGGCGCACCGGCACGGATTGCCATGACCCGGCGTGGCCGTTCATCGACGACAACGGTCCGATGTGCACGCTGTCCGTCGCCGCGCCCTGGGCGGGCAGGGTTTGGCGGAATCGGTCGATGTCAGACGTCTGCTCCAGGCGGAGCTTTCCGATGAGGCGACCGTCGGCCGTCCACAGCATCGGCGGCGTCAGGCTGTCCGACGGCATCGTAATTGACGCCATCGCGCGCTGCGCGGCGGGGCTCGGCTCGCGGTCCGGCGCGGCGAACACGTTGACGACGGCGGTGTCGGCGGCCACCCGGCGCATGGCCGCGATACGCGTTGCCGTCTGCTGCTCCATCATTGACGCGAGCGCACGCGACAGATGGGACAGCCGCTCGCCGGCCGACACCTGTGCCGAGCGCCGAACCTCGTAGTACGAGATCGCCAGCGACGTGGCGAGCACGAGCGTCAGGATCGCCAGGATCAGCAGCGGCAGCTTGCGCTCGAGCGGCAACGACCCGCGATCGGTCGCCGCGGAGGACGCGCCGTTGGCCGATGGGGCGGTGGTCGTCATTTCGCGCCGAGCTGACCGTCGCCGTTTTCGAGCGATCGCCAGAGATACCAGCAGGCGACCGTGCTGTGCGGACTCCACTTGGCGCCGAGCTTCTTCACCTGCTTCGGCGTGGGACGCTTGCGCATCCGATACGCGCGGCGAATCGCGTTCTGAACGCCGAGATCCAGCTCCGGCAGCACGTCCGGCCGGCCCAAGCGAAACATCAAGAACATCTGCGCGGTCCACCGGCCGATGCCCTTCACCTGCACGAGATGGTCGATGACGTCGTCGTCCGCCATTGTGTGAATGTCATGGAGCGGAAGAGAGTCGTCGGCGACTTTGGCCGACAGATCGCGCAGGTAGCCGATCTTCTGTCGCGACAATCCGGCCGACCGGAGTCGCTCGTCGCTCGTGGTCAGCACGGCATCCGGGGTCGGCGTCGCGGACGGATAGAGCGCGTGAAAGCGCGACAGGATCGTCGACGCCGCTTTGCCCGACAGCTGCTGGAAGACGATCGAGCGCGTGAGCGCGTCGTAGTGGGTTCCGTCCGTTCGGAGCTGAAGACGGCAGGGGCCGACGCGTTCGATGACGCGCGCGAGCACTGGATCGGCGCGTTTGAGAAACCTCACGGACGGTCCATAGGATGGCATGCGAAAAATGTACAAATTCTTTCGCCCGTCCGCCTCACCCCGCTGGGGGCCATGCAACTCTTAACGGACTCGAGGATGTCCGCGAGACTAGCCGCCCGACCCGCACTGGGGAGAGATTCCGTGCTGCGGCGTACGGTCGCGCTCGCTAGCGTTACTCGTCTTGGGAGACCTGGGCCTACGTTTCAATCCACATGACGCGCCTGCTCAACTACTTTCTCCGCGGTCTCGTCGTCGTCGTTCCGCTGGCACTCACGGTCTACGTGTGCTTCGTGATCTTCGCGACGATCGACAGCTGGCTCAGCCTGCCTATCCGCGGTGTGGGCTTTCTGCTCGCCATCGTGCTGATCACGCTCGTGGGGGTGGTCGCCTCGAGCATCGTGACGCGGCAAGTCCTGGGCGCCGTGGACAAGATGTTCGACCGGCTGCCGTTCGTGCGGCTGTTCTACTCGTCCGCCAAGGACATGCTCAACGCCTTCGTGGGCGAGAAGCGCCGGTTCGACAAGCCGGTGCTCGTCTCGCTGTCGGCGGACGGCGCGGTCAGGGTCCTCGCGTTTCTGACGTCGGACTCCCTCGCGTCGCTCGGCGTGGCGGATCACGTGACGGTGTACATGCCGCAGTCGTACGGGTTCGCGGGCCACATTCTCGTGGTGCCCGCCGCGCGCGTTCAGCGGATCGAGGCCGACGCCGCCGACGTGCTGGCGTTCATCCTCTCGGGCGGCGTCACGCAGGTCGACCGGAAGAACGGCTGAGCCCGGGGCCGTCATGGTGAACCGCGCCGACGACAGGCCCTTCGAGATCCGACCGTCTCCCATTCAGGGCCTCGGCGCGTTCGCGACGCGGGCCATTCCGGCGAGGACGCGGCTGATCGAATACGCGGGCGAGCGGATCACGCCGGCGGAATCGGATGCGCGCTACCCGGATCTCCCCAGCCAGCGGCATCACACCTTCCTTTTCGCGATCGACGACGACGTGGTGATCGACGCGGCCGTCGACGGCAACGACGCGCGGTTCATCAATCACTCGTGCGATCCCAACTGCGATGCCGTGGTGGACGACGGCCGCATCTGGATCGAGACGCTCCGCGAGATCGCCCCCGGCGAGGAGCTTGCGTACGACTACAAGTATTCGCTCGAGGAGCGGCACACGCCGGCGCGGAAGCGCCAGTACCCGTGCCACTGCGGCTCGGCGAAATGCCGCAGGACGATCTTGAAGAAGAAACGCTAGTCCGATGACAGGGACTAGCGGTCGGGCTTCGCCGGGGGCGCCGCCTCGCGAGGCCATACGTTGTTCTCGCGGTCCTGGTCGGGGACGCGCTTCTCCGGGTCGATCTCGATCTTCGCCAGCTTCTTGCCCTTGAACTCGTACTGGCGCACGTAGTACGACGTGTTCGTGCTCCACACCTCCACGGGATAGTCGAAGTCCTGCTTCGATCCGTCGGTGAAGGTGAAGCGCGCGTGAATGGGCATCACGCCGCGCGCGTGATTGGCGTAGAGCACGACGACCGAGTCGACGTCGCCCGTCTGCTTCTGCGCCACGGTGTCGATCGCCTGATCGAAGTGCGGGTTCTCGAGGAACCACTCGCGGAAGAAGACGTCGAGACGCTTGCCGCTCACGTTCTCCATCGTGCGGAAGAAGTCCGATGGCGCGGGATGCTTGAAGGCCCAGCGACGAGTGTATTCCCTGAACGCGTCGTCGAACGCGGCCGGTCCGAGGATCTCGTCGCGCAGGAGGCCCAGCCCGACGGCGGTCTTCACGTAGGCATTCTCGCCGAGCAGCCCCGGGTTGATGCGGTCGGGATTGATCTCGAGCGGCTCGTCGACGTTGTGCTGCATGTACTGCACGACCTGGTCGCGATCGCGCGACACCCGCTCGGCATACGAGCCCTTCTCCGGAAAGCGCCGCGATTCCGAGAAGTAGTTGATGAACGTGTTGAATCCCTCGTCCTGCCACATATGCATCCGCTCGTTGGAGCCGACGATCATCGGGTACCACATGTGCCCGATCTCGTGTGTGACGACGTTGTAGAGCTCGTACTTGTCGGCACTCTTGGTCTCCATCGCCAGCATGGGGTACTCCATGCCGCTGATCGGACCCTCGACCGCGGTGATCTGCGGCCACGGGTATTGGAACCAGCGCTCCGAGTATTCTTGAATGGACATCCGCGACATGTCGGCGGCGTCCTTCCACGTGTCGATCGCGCTCGGCCGGTAGTAGCCGAAGGCGAACTTCCCCTTGTAGCTCGACGCGTCCCACATGTAGTCGGGCGCCGCGGCCCAGACGGCGTCGCGAACGTTCTGCGCCTTGAACCGCCAGGTGAGCATGCCCGTCTTCTTCGGGCGCGCCGCGCCGCTCGCGAGCTCCTCGCGCGTGATGATGTGCACCGGCGTCTCCGAGGTCGACGCCTGCTTGAGCCGCGCGACCTGCGCCGGCGTCAGCACCTCCGCCGGATTCTGCAGCATTCCCGTGGCGGCGACGATGTAGCCCGCCGGCACGGTGATGTCGAGCGCGATGTCGCCGTACTCGAGGTAAAACTCGCCCTGTCCGAGATACGGCTCCGTGTTCCAGCCGCGGATGTCGTCGTAGACGTTGACGCGCGGATACCACTGCGCCAGCTCGTACAGCGAGCCGTCGCGTCCCATGCGGTCGGCGCCGTGCTCGGGAATGTTGAAGTGCCACGCGACGTCGAAGGTCGTCGACTGGCCGGGCGGCAACGGCGTCGCCAGATCGACCTTCATGATCGTTCCCTCGACGCGCATCTTGAGCGGCGTCTTTTTGGCGGCGGTCACCTGGTTGAACCGGTCGATCGCGTCGCCGCCCTCGAAGTTCCGCGCGCCGAAGCGCGACTCGGCCGGAAAGACGAACGAGTTGAGCGAGCCGTTCTTGAACGCGTTCTGCTCCACCTGGAACCACACGAAGCGGAGCGTGTCCGGCGAGTTGTTGGTGTACCGGAGCGTCATCTCGCCCGAGAGCGCCTTCGCCGCCGTGTCGAGCGTGCCGTGGATCTCGTAGTCGGCGCGCTGCTGCCAGTACTTCGGGCCGGGCATCCCGGATCCACTCCGGAAGAGGTTGCCGGGCGGCAGGTCGAGCGGCGCGAACATCGATGTGTCGCCGACCCCCGTGGGATCGATCACGGGCTGCGTCGGAGCCGGACGGCTCTGCGCCACGGCGCGGTGCCCGAGAGACGCAACGACGAGCGCCGCGACGATGAAGCGCGATGTGGTGACCATGGTACAAGTGCGGGCTGAAGAGATCAGACGGAACCGCGGCAAACCGCGGAGGCTGCCACGCTCAAATCAAGCAGCCTCTGTCGGACGAGCAAGAACGAAGCCCGCTAACGATTTGTAAGAAGAAGCTGACGCATGTCAGCTTGTAAGAAGAAGCTGACAGGTGTCAGCGCTTCGCGTAGACGCGCGTCTTTCCGTTCCGGTCGAACTCGATGATGTCGTAGTGATCGACCTGTCCCCCTTCCATCCCGGGGGAGCCCGACGGCATGCCCGGCGCGGCCAACCCCAGCGCGGTCGACTTCGACGCGATGAACTTCTTCACGACGTCGGCCGGAACGTGTCCCTCGATGATGTACTTGCCGAGGACGCCGGTGTGGCACGACTGCAGTGCCGCCGGCACGTTCATCGTCTTCTTGATCTCGTCCATGTTGCGGACGTTCTGGACCGTCACGACGAAGCCGTTCGCTGCCATGTGCTTGACCCACCGCTCGCAGCACTCGCAGCCGGGATCCTTGTAGACGGTGAGCACCGCCGGCGGTTCGCCGAACGCGGCGCGGCGCGCGGCGAGCATCGCCGCGGCGGAGGCGAGGAAATGGCGTCGGGAGATCATGGCGCAATCTACGCCGCCGGCTCGCTCGACCGCCATCGGGGTCCAGCCCGAACGACTGTAGTGATTCGCCCGGCGCGGCCCGGGCGTAGATTCCGACGCAGCATGCCCGCCTCCTCCACTCGCGACCGTGTCGCGCTCGCCGCACTCGCGTTTGGCGCCGTGGCCGTCGTCCTTGCGGCCGCCCCCTACAAGGCGTTCGACCTGGACCGGTACTTCGTCCCCAAGGAGCTCGTGCTCCATGCCAGCGCGGCGGTCGCCGCGCTCGCCATCGTCGTCGGCGCCCGGCGCCTGACGCTGACGACGGTCGACTGGCTGCTCGCGGGGTTCCTCGTGACGAGCGCGGCGTCCGCCGCGCTGGCGACGAACCTGTGGACCGCCGAGCGCGCCCTCGCGATCTCCGTGTCCGGGGCGCTGCTCTTCTGGACCGCGGGGGCGTTGCGCCGCGCCGGCGGTGCATCGGTGCTGCTCGTCGCGCTGGCGGCGAGCGTCGTCCTCGCTGCCGCGACGTCGCTGGCTCAAGCGTACGGCGTGCAGACGGAGCTGTTCAGTCTCAACCGCGCGCCGGGCGGCACGTTCGGCAACCGCAACTTCATCGCGCACTACGCGGCGATCGGCACCCCGGTCGTCGCGCTCGCGGCGCTCACCGCCCCTCGAGGACTCGGCAGCATTTTCGGGGGAATTGGAATCGCCACGCTCAGCGCCGCGCTCGTGATGTCACGGAGCCGCGCGGCGTGGCTCGCCGTGCTCGTCCTCGCGATCATCACCGGCGCGCTGGCGTTCACGACGCGAGATCGCTGGCGCGAGCCGCGAACGGTGCGTCGCTTGCTCGTGTTGGCCGCCGCGGCGGTGGCCGGTGCCGTGGCCGCAGTGGCGCTTCCCAACCGCCTCGAATGGAAGAGCGAGTCGCCGTATCTCGATTCCGCCGCTGGTTTAGTGAACTATAAAGAAGGCAGCGGGCGCGGCCGGCTCGTGCAGTACGGCAACTCGCTGCGCATGACCGCCGCTCAGCCGGTTCTCGGCGTTGGGCCGGGAAACTGGCCGGTGGCATACCCACACTATGCGTCGCGCAACGATCCCTCGATGTCACAGGACGACGGGCTCACCGCCAATCCGTGGCCGAGCAGCGACTGGGTGGCGCTGCTGTCGGAGCGGGGCGTGGTCGCGTTCGGCCTGCTCGTCGCCGCGGTGACCGCCCTGCTCGGCCGAACGATCGGCGATCTCCGCGGCGGGCACGGGCGCGATCGCGAGCGCGTGCTCACCGCCATCGCGCTCATCGGGACGATCGCCGCCGCGGCTGTCGTCGGGGCGTTCGACGCCGTGCTGCTGCTGGCCGCACCGACGTTCTTGTTCTGGACGCTCGCCGGCGCGCTCGCCCCACCGCCTCGCGCTGGCCGCGCCTCGGGCGGTACGCGCGTGTGGGGGACGGCGCTCGTGCTCGGCGCCGGCGGCGTGGCCGTCGGCCGAAGTGCCGCGCAGCTCGCCGCGATGGCGACGTTCAACGCGAGTACACGCGTGGTATCGCTCGCCGACGCCGCGCGGCTCGATCCGGGCAGCTATCGCATCAGACTTCGCCTCGCGCAGAGCTATCTCGCTCGGGGTGATTGTGCGCGCGCGCGGACGGAAGCGCGCGCCGCGCGCGCTCTCTTTCCGAGCGCCGCCGAGCCGAAGCACGTGCTCGCGGCCTGCGGCAGTCGGTCGTGAGCGACGAGAGGCAGCGACAGGGACACGTCGACAACATCGGCGCGCGTGGCGCGCGCCGGCGTCGCCTTGGCGGCGTCGTGTGGCTTGTCGTCGGTGTTGTCGCGGCCGCGCTGCTCGTGAGTCTCGACGCGCCGCGCTGGTGGAGGCTCGCGCTGGTCGTGCCGTTCGGTCTGGGCGCGATCGGATTTCTGCAGGCACGCGAGCGCACGTGAGTGGTGCTCGCCGCGCTCGGGCAGCGCGAATGTGACGACGGTGGCTACGAGCGATTGGCGAACGACGAGCGAGCGCCGGTGCGGCGACAGGCCGCTTGGGTGATCCTCGGCTCGGTGCTGATCGGCATCGTGCTCACGGCGCTCGCGTGGCTCGTATGACTTCCTTGACAGCGCCCTAGAAGCCTGGCGGCGGACCACCTCGGCCGGCTGGGGGCGTTGCACCTCGTCCCGCTGGTGGCGGCGGCGCCGGTGGCGCACCCGGCTTACCACGCTCGGGAGCGAGGTAGTCGCCCGGCGGCGGCTCGTTATAGCCGCGGTGGCAAGTCGCGCACGTCACGGCCGGCGTGTCCTTCGGATAGAGCTTCGGCAACTGATTCTGATTGATCTCATTCTGCATCGTCTGCATGAACCGCGCGCGCTTCTTGTCGGTGGACGTGTCGCTCGCGAAGTTGCCCTGCGGCGCCAGGCGATGGCAATTGGTGCAGTTCCAGCTCAGCGCCTCCGCGTAGTCCTTGTTCATCTTCTGAACGAGCTGCGCGGCCGTGAGGCTTTTGAGCACCTGCACGTTCTTGAAGACCTTGTCGGCCGGCTCGTTCTCGTGGCCGGCGATGCTCTGCATCACCGTGGCGACATAGGCGGCCCGCAGCTTGGCGAGGCTGTCGCGCGACGGAGGAACGCGTCGGGCCGCGGGCGCGCCGGGCGCATTTCCGGTAGTCGGCGGTGCGCCTCGCCCGCCTCCGGGCGTGGCTGTCGGTCCCGTGCCTGGCGCCGGGGACGATGTCGCGGGCGCTCGCGAACAGGAGAGCGCTCCGAGCAGGGCTCCAGCCACCACCACGAATCGACGGACAGCCATCACTCCACCTCGGCGTTGAATGTGTCGCGGGTTCAGGGCTTGCGGGTCGTATCGATTGGGAACCACTTCGCGATTCGACCGCGGGGGCCGGCGGCCCATCCGGCCTTGGCCGACGCGAACACCACGCTGTTGTACGCGACGGTGTCCAGCATCGTCCAGCTTTGGCCGCCGTCAGTGGACCGGGCGGTGCCCCCCAAACCTACGGCCACAACCGTTTGACCGTTGGTGCCGGGCAAGTACGCGACGGCGGACATATAGCCCGCCGGGAGCGGCCCGCGCGCCCGGGTCCACGTCGCTCCGCCATCGCTGGTCAGGGCGACATTGTCGACGAGCGCCTTCGGCTTGCTGTATTCGCCCCCAACGACCATACCGTGCCGTGCGTCGGTGAACGCGACCGAGAAGATCCCCGACGCGGAATTGCCGGCGTGGAGAGGTGTGTCGGCGACGGCCCACGTGTGGCCGCGATCGGAGGATCGAAAGACGCGCGCCCGCGCGCCGCCGCCAGTGCCGATCCACACGTTCGACGTGCCGAACACGGTGATGCAGGTGCCGCTCGCTGCGAACGCCGCTTCGCCAGGCAACACTGGTGGCGCGTTCGCGGTGGAGACGCGCGTCCATGTCGCGCCGCCGTCGTCGGTCGTGAGAAGGAACAGACGGCCGTCGATGGGATCGCCAAGCGCGATGCCGTGCTGGTCGTCCCAGAACGCGAGCGCATCGAGAAAGGCGCCCTTCTCGCGCGTATCGAATTGCTGCGACCAGCGCGCGCCGTCCGTCGTGCGGAAGATCTTGGCCGCACCCTTCTCGGCTTCACCGGCCGCCATCGCCACGGCGCTCGTCGCGCCGCGCGCGGCGATGCCCCGCAGATCGAGCGAATCAGCGCCCGGCACGGTGTCGACCCGCCACGTCGATCCGCCGTCGGTGGTGCGCAGCACGCGTCCACGGGTGCCGCTCGCCCAGACGACGGTCGGGCTCACCGCGACGAGCCCGCGGATCTCCGCCGTCGTGTTCGATTGCTGTGGAACCCACTGCGCTTGGCCGACTGCCGGGAGCAGCGCGGCGGTCAGAAGAGAGATCGCTGAGACTCTCATGTCGATCATTCTCCAATATGGAAGACGATGGCAGACGAGAACTGCCAACGAGGAGTCACCCCCACCAAAATGCCGCGGCGATGATGCAATAGAGGCCGATCAACGCGATGCCTTCCAGCCAGATCGTTTCGCCGTCGTTCACGATGATCGCGGACGTCAACGTGGTGAGCAACAGCGCCGCGATGAGGAGCGGCGGCAGAACCAGTGTGAGCACCACTCCGCCGAGCACGAATGACAACAACACCAGCGCCGGCACCACGCACAGGGCGATGACGAGCGAGCTGTTGAGAATCACGCTCATCGCGTAGTCGGGCCGGTTCTTCGCCGCCAGGCGGATCCCGGCGACGTTCTCCACGGCGTTGCCCGCGATGGCCACGACGACGATACCGGCGAACGCCTGCGAGATGTGCAGCGTCTCGATCGCCGGCTCGAGCGCTGACACGAACCACTCCGAGACGAGTGCGGCGCCGAGCGACGCGACGACGAGCACGACGACCGCGAGCCAGAGCGGCCACGCGTCGTGAACGACGGCCGCCTTCTCCGCGTGCCGAACCGTTCGCGAGGGGTCGGAGCTGAGCGAGAAGGGGAGGCTGAAGAAGAACACCACGAGCAGCAGGATCGCGCAGGCGGCGCTCAGCGCTCCTTCGTGCTCGGCCGCCGGAGTGTGAAGCTCCGCTGCCAGCGTCGGGATCGCGAGCGCGGTGACCGCAAGCATCATCAGCGAGGCGATCATGCGCGGCGCCCGCGCGTCATAGTGGAGCTGCCCGTGCTTGATGCCGCCCACGAGAATGGCCACGCCCATCACGAGGAGCGAATTGGCGAGGATGGACCCGATCAGCGCCGCTTGCACGACTTGGAGCAGGCCGGCCCGAAGCGCGAACGCACAGACGAGTACTTCCGGTAGATTGCCGAGCGCGGCCTGGAGCACGCCTGTCGGGCCGGGACCGAGATGGTCGCCGACCTGTTCCGTCCCCCGGGACACGTTCATCGCCAGCAGCGACAACGCCCCGGCCGCCGCGAAGAACTGCACGACAGCATTGGCCGACATGACCTTTGCCGCCGCCGCGCACAGCACGGCGACTATGGTTATCGTGAACGTGACGCTGTCTCGTCGTACGAGGATGTGCCCCCCCGTGTGAGCCTTCACCGACCGGCCCGCGAATTCTAACCCGCATGTTGTCTCTCGCTACCGTCCGTGCCGCGCGCGATCGTCTTGCCGGCCGCGTTC
>Ga0326726_10002165_pt1 | contig 18100 bp, 17 predicted proteins | sample MHFenrmetagenome_2_FD_207603 | JGI IMG/M metagenome (GOLD analysis project Ga0326726, IMG submission 207603) | Lab enriched peat soil microbial communities from Michigan Hollow, Ithaca, NY, United States - MHF15MN | ecosystem: Environmental > Terrestrial > Soil > Wetlands > Peat | place: USA... | reverse complement strand
CACACCACAACCGCCTCGCTCACCGGTGTTACGATTTCACCCGCGCGTCAACCCGAACCCGACCAATGACTACCCGCCCGCAGCACGCCGGCCGCGTCTGGCGCTTCGGAGATAATCTCAACACGGACGTCCTCGCGCCGGGCGCGTACATGAAGTTCGGCATCGAGGAGATCGCGCGGCACTGCCTGGAGGCGGTCGAGCCGCGCTTCGCAAAAGAGGTGCAGCCCGGCGACGTGCTGGTCGCGGGGCGCAATTGCGGCGCGGGCTCGTCGCGCGAGCAGGCGCCGCAGGCACTCAAGCATCTGGGGGTCGCGGCCCTGATCGCCGAGTCCTTCGCCGGGCTCTTTTACCGCAACGCGCTCAACCTCGGCCTGCCGGCGCTCGTGTGCGCGGAGGCGAAGCGCATCCGCGCGGACGACCGCGTGCGCGTCGATGCCGAATCGGGCAGGATCGACAATCTCAGCACCGGCGAGACGCTCGCCTGCGAGCCGATTCCCGCGCACCTCATGCAGATGATCCGCGACGGCGGGCTGCTCGCGCACCTGGAGAAGCGGCTGAAAGGTGTCGCGTGAGCCCGCCCGACGACCTGATCGTCAAGAATGTCCGCGTCGTCCGCCCGGGGGCGGGCGCTCCCGTCGAGGCGGACATCGCGGTCAAGGACGGCAAGTTTTCCCGGATCGCGCCAAATCTCTCCCCCGCCGATGCGAAAGAGGTGTACGACGGCAAGGGGCGGCTCGCCTTCCCCGGCGTCGTGGATGCGCACATGCACACCGGCATCTACGCGCCCTTGAAGGAGGACGCGGTCTCGGAGAGCCGCGCCGCGGCGCAGGGTGGCGTCACCTCGATGCTCAACTACTTCCGTACCGGCCAGTACTACCTCAACCGCGGCGGCCCCTACGCGAAGTTCTTTCCCGAGGTGCTGAAGATCTCGAAAGACAGGTTCCACGTCGACTACGGCTTCCACCTCGCGCCGATGGACGCGACCCACATCCGCGAGATTCCGATGCTCGTCGAGAAACACGGCGTGGCCTCGTTCAAGATCTTCATGTTCTACGGCTCGCACGGCCTGCACGGGCGCTCCGACGACCAACGAAAGTTCCTCATGATCGGCCCCGGGGAGCGCTACGATTACGCGCACTTCGAGTTCGTCATGCGCAGCGTGCAGGCGGCGCGCGAGCGCTTCCCGGAAAAGGCGGCGCAGATCAGTCTTTCGCTGCACTGCGAGACCGCCGAGATCATGACCGCCTATGCGAAGCTGGTCGAGGCGAACAGGAAGCTGAAGGGTCTGCACGCCTATCACCTGTCGCGTCCGCCTCATTCGGAGGGGCTGGCGGTGTTCATCGCCTCGTATCTCGCAGACGAGACCGCGCTGCCGAACATCAACCTCCTGCACCTCTCGTCCAAGCGCGCGCTCAACGCGGCGCTGCAGATGGCTCATCTCTTCCCGCACATCGACTTCCGCCGCGAGGCGACGATCGGGCACCTGATGCTCGACACCGGCTCGAGAGCCGGCGTGCTCGCTAAGGTCAACCCGCCGATCCGCCCGCGCGAGGACGTCGAGTTCCTGTGGGAGAAGCTCCTCGAGGGGAAGATCGACTGGGTGGTGAGCGACCACGCCTGCTGCCGCCACGAGACCAAGGCGGCGAAGAAGGCCTTCGGCAACATCTGGCTCGCGAAATCGGGATTCGGCGGCACCGAATACCTGCTGCCCGCGCTCGTCTCCGAGGGAACGAAGCGAGGACTGCCGCTCGGCCGAATCGCGAGCCTCACCAGCCACAATCCCGCGCGCCGCTTCGGCCTCAACTCCAAGGGCGACATCGCCCCAGGCCTCGATGCGGACCTCGCGCTCGTCGATCCGCGCGACACCTGGACGGTGCGCGCGCGCGACTCGGAATCGACGCAGGGCTATACGCCCTTCGAGGGCTTGGAGCTCTCGGCGCGCGTGAAGGCGACTTTCCTGCGCGGTGCGCTGGTGTGCGAGAACGGGAATGTCTCCGGCCCGCCGCGGGGACGCTATCTTCACCGGCCGATGGAACGGGCATGAGCCTCGCTCCCGAGTCCGACCGCGCGATCGCATACATCGAGCGCACGCGCGAGTACTACCTCGCGCTCGGCTATGGCAATCCCTATGTGTGGGCGCATCACGACGACGTCCCGTTCCAGCCTCTGAGGAAGCCGCTCGCGCAATCACGCGTGGCCCTTGTGACCACGGCAGCGCCCTACCAGCCGGACAAGGGCGACCAGGGACCTGGCGCGCCGTACAACGCAGCCGCGAAGTTCTACAGCGTCTACTCGGGCGACACCCGCGTCGACCACGACCTGCGCATCGCGCACGTCGCGATCGACCGCAAGCATACGAGCATGGAAGACAGCGGCTGCTGGTTTCCGCTGCCGGCGCTGCGCAAAGCCGCAAGCGCCGGACGGATGAGGCTCGCTCCGCGCTTCCACGGCGCGCCGACCAACCGCAGCCAGGAGCGCACCCTCTCGGTCGACGCGCCGGAAATCCTCGAGCGCTGCAAGGAGGATGAAGCCGACGCCGCCATACTCGTCCCCAACTGCCCGGTGTGCCACCAGACGGTAAGCCTCGTCGCGCGGCACCTGGAGGCGAACGGCATCTCGACCGTGGTGATGGGCTGCGCCAAAGACATCGTCGAGCACTGCGGCATCGCTCGGTTCCTGTTCAGCGACTTCCCGCTGGGAAATAGCGCGGGGAAGCCGCACGATGAGGACTCGCAAGAGCTGACGCTGGAGCTGGCGTTGGCGCTGCTCGAAACTGCTGCGGAGCCGGGCACCACCCTGCAATCGCCTCTGCGCTGGAGCGAGAGCGCGGAGTGGAAGCTCGACTACTGCAATGTCAACAGCCTGAGCCCCGAGGAGCTCGCGCGCCGGCGCGCCGAGTTCGACCGCGGCAAGGAGCAGGCGAAGGAGATACGCGAAGGCAAGCTGATCGCGTAATATTCGCGGTCATGCGCGCCCAAGTCATGGCGATCATTCTCGCGATGGCGGTGCTGCTCGGCACCGCGGCGGCGCAGCAACTCCCCGGAAGGAGCGGAGCGATGAACCTCACCTCGAGCGCCTTTCCCCACAATGGCGCGATCCCGAAGAAGCACACCTGCGACGGCGGCGATGCCTCGCCACCGCTTTCCTGGTCCGGCGTGCCGCCCGAGGCGAAAAGTCTCGTGCTCGTCGTCGACGATCCGGATGCGCCCGATCCGGCCGCGCCGAAGATGACCTGGGTGCACTGGGTGCTCTACAACCTTCCGCCGTCCAGCGGCGGCCTCGCCGAAAGCGTGAAAGCTCTTCCAGCGGGTACCGCCGAGGGAATCAACGACTGGCAACGCACCGGCTACGGCGGTCCCTGTCCGCCCGTCGGGCGGCACCGCTATTTCCACAAGCTGTACGCGCTCGATACCGTCATCCAGGGACTGAGCCGGCCGGACAAGGCTGCGATCGAAAAGGCGATGCAGGGTCACGTCATCGCGCGCGCTGAGCTCGTCGGGACTTACCAGCGCTGAGGCGAGGTCAACAGCAGCCCTGCTGGCCGAGCTGGCACGCCGGCAAGCGACGCGCCCGCTAAGCCCGAAAGAAACCAGTCGATCGTTGTGGTCATTCCGGCTTCTCACGGCGCAAATCATGACCGTGTCATAGTTCACGACCCTCCGACTCCAGTGCCTTCTTAATCACCGGATCCTAGTTCAGAATTTCCTGGTCCACCTTAGATTTGTTGTGGACCAATCGCCGGTCCACATTCGGATGAACCGCCTTCTTTTCCCCTTCGAGCAAGCGCGGAGATGGACCGCGAATTTCGCGGCGCGCAAGGCGCCAGCCTTCTCCCTCGACCGCCCGGTCCCCTATCTCGCGAGGATCGTCCTGTTCGCCGCGGTGTACTTTCTTGCGGCCAAGCTCGCCCTGCTGGTGGCGATACCGCCGGGTTACGCGACCGCGGTGTGGCCGGCTTCGGGAATCGCCCTCGCCTCGGTCCTGCTGCAGGGCAGCCGCATCTGGCCCGGGATCTGGCTGGGCGCTTCGCTCGTCAACGTCACCGTCCAGTCTTCGCTTCTCGCCGCGACGCTCATCGGCGCGGGCAACACCCTGGAAGCGCTCGCCGGCGCGGCGCTCTTCCGCGCGTATGTCGGCCGGCCCGGTGTGTTCCAGCGTGGAGAGGATGTGGTCAAGTTCGTCGCCATCGCGGCCTTGAGCGCGACGATCGCAGCCACGGTCGCGGCGGCGCCGCTCGCCTTTGTGCACTCGCTTGGGTGGCCCGAGTTGCTGTGGAACTGGTGGACCTGGTGGCAGGGCGATACCGTCGGGATCATCATCGTCGCTCCCTTGATCCTCGGCTGGTCCGTTCGGATCCGTCCCGCTTTGACCCGCTGGAAAATTGCCGAGGGGTTCGTTCTCATCTGCCTTATGTCCGGAGTGATGTACGCGATATTCGGTGGTGGCATGGCCCCGTACCTCCCTTCGCTGCCGCTTACGTTCGCGATCCTGCCGTTCGTCATCTGGGCGGCTTTCCGCTTCAGGCAGCGCAAAGTCGCGACGGTGAACGCATTGGTGTGCGCCATGGCCGTCTGGTTTACGCTCGAGGGCAGCGGGCCGTTCGCGGAAGGGTCGCTGAATGCGTCGCTGCTGCTGCTGCTCGCGTTCATGTGCACCGTGGTGACGACGGGGCTGGTGCTGAGCGCGGTCATCGGCGAGCGCGGGCGCGCGGTCGAAGCGACGCAGCGCCTCCTGCACGACCTGCGCGAGCAGACGATGCGCGACCCACTGACCTCCCTCCATAACCGCCGCTTCTTGCAGGACTACCTGCCGCGGGAGATCCTCCGCGCAACGCGCGAGAACGCGCCGCTCGCGGTGGTCATGATCGATCTCGACCGTTTCAAGCGGATCAACGACAGCGCCGGCCACCAGGCCGGCGACCGGGTGCTCGTGGAAGTGGCTGGGCTGCTGAAACGTCACGTTCGCGGCAGCGACATCGCGTGCCGCTACGGCGGCGAGGAATTCGCGGTGGTGCTTCCCAAGACGACGCTCGAGAGCGCGCTCCGCCGGAGCGAGGAGATTCGTTCGGCCATCAGCGACGAGCCGGATCGGCTTCGTGGAGTCACCGCGTCGCTCGGGGTCGCGCTGTGTCCGGCCCACGCCATGGACGCGGAGGCCCTCCTGCGCGCCGCCGACCGCGCCCTCTACGAGGCGAAGAGAGCGGGCCGCAACCAGGTCAGGGTGGTTGCCGGCCGCGCCGCGAGAACGGCCAGGGCCGAGCCGAAGGGGCCGAAGAGCGGCGATCCGGAATAGTTCTGCTTGGGATAGCATCCGGTTGCTGACACCACGCTGTCAGCAGGGCCGCCGCATCCTTTCGGTCGTGCGAATCCCGCACTCAACTCGAAGGAGATCGAAATGAAGAACGCAGTGGTCTGGAGCGAAATAGCGGTATCCGATCTGAAGCGCGCCACCGCCTTTTACGAGAAGCTGCTCGACGGCAAGCTGAAGGCCGAAACCTTCGGTCCCTACGAGATCGCGCTCTTTCCCTACACCGATGGAGGCGTCGGCGGCTGCCTTATGAAAGGAGAGGGCTACGAGCCCTCGGGCAAGGGCACGGTGACCTACCTCGCCGCCCAGCCCGGCATCGACGCGGCGCTCAAGCGCGCGGCCGCCGCGGGCGCGAAGGTGCTCATGCCCAAGATGGCGCTGCCCGGCGACCAAGGCTACATCGCCCACGTGTCCGACTCCGAGGGCAACCGCATCGGGCTGCACGCGATGAGCTAGCGAGGCCATGCGGCGCGCCGACCGCCTCTTCCGCATCGTCCAGCAACTGCGCGGCCGCCGTCTCACGACGGCCGCGTTCCTCGCGGGGCGCCTGGGCGTGTCGCTGCGCACGGTCTATCGCGACGTGCGCGACCTGTCGCTCTCGGGCGTTCCGGTCGAGGGCGAGGCGGGCGTCGGCTACCGGCTGCGCGCGGGCTTCGACGTTCCGCCGCTCATGTTCACGCTGAACGAGATCGAGGCGCTGGCGGTTGGCGCGCGCATGGTCGAGGCCTGGGGCGGACCGGTGCTCGCCGACTCGGCGCGCACCGCGATCGAGAAGATCGTCGCGGCGCTGCCCGCCGACCGTCGCATCGCGGTAGAGAAGACGCGCCTGTACGCGCCGGCGTTCCACGTCGACGGCCACGCCATGCGGCAGCTGGAATCGGTGCGCGAGGCGATCGGCTCGCGGCGCGTGCTGCGCCTCGATTACCGCGATTCGGGCGGAAAGGCGAGCGAGCGCGACGTCTGGCCGCTCGCGCTCTACTACTGGGGCCGCACCTGGACGATCGGCGCTTGGTGCGAGCAGCGACAGGACTTCCGCAATTTCCGCGTCGACCGGGTCGCGGGCCTGCAGACTCTCGAGCGCCGCTACCCGGACGAGGCGGGCAAGCGGCTCGCGGATTTCATCCGGGCGATGGAAGCGCGCTGATCAGCAGTCCCGTCTTGAAGCTGCCGGCCATGAGTGGATCCCGGTTCGGCGGATTCAGGCGCGCGAAACGAACGGCAGCTTCCGAGAAATCTCCGGACGTTCCAAGAAGCGCCGTAGTTCAGTTCGTCGTGGGCGCCTTGATGTCCATACTCACGTGGTGGATCGAGGAAAAGTCGAAGCTGTCGCCGGCGGAAGCCAGTGCGATCTTCCGGCGCCTGACGATCCCGGCGATTTTGGATGCGGGGAAGTCGTGAACCTCACATGACAGGCGGCGTGCGCGACTCGGGTCTTATCCCCGCTTGAGCGCCAAGCACGTCGGTCATCGCCCGCGGGCCCGGCGGGCCCCTTGTTCAGACTTTCCTAGCGCTGCGCAAGATACGCCTTCGCCAATTGCAGTTCGGGTCTCGCGCGATCGGCCTTTTCCGTCAGCGCGACGAATCTCGCGTAGTAGATCTTCGCCTTGTCGCGGTCGCCGGAGAGCGCGGCCGCCTGGGCGGCGCCGTACACGCCGCGATAGCGGTTGGGCTCGCGCTGCGCCGAGGCCTCGAAGGCGCGGAGCGCCTCAGCCGACTGCTTCGTTTCGATCAGCATCTCGCCGAGCAGCTCGCGCGCGGGCACCACTGGACTCGGCGTGACGATGTGCTTTTCCATCGAATCCTCGAGATCGGCCGATGCGCGCATGGCCTTGAGCGCATCCTCCTGCGCGCCTTGCGCGAACGCGGTCCAGGCATGGACGGCGAGCCTCTGCACTTCCACCTGGTTCGACCAGTAGGTGTTTTTCTGCTGCGCGAGCCCTTCGCGCAACTGCGCGAGCTGCGACTCCTCCGTGCGCGCGGAGGCCACATCGCCTGAGCGAGCGTAGCCGAGGCCGCGCGCGAAGTGGGTGATGGCGTCGGGGAAGAGGAAGGGAGTGGTGCGCGGCTCGAGCGCGATCGCCTCCGACCAGGCGCGGCGTTCCACGGCGTAGCGCGCCGGCATGGCCGCGAGCGCGTAATGGCCGATGAAGATCGCCGGATTGACCTTGATCGAGGCGCTCTCGGCGACCACGCGCCTCGCCTCGGCGTCCTCGCCGAGCTGCAGGTAGGCGTGGACCAGATAGTCCATGGCGTGCGCCTGCTCCTGCCCGTTGCCTTCCGCCTTGGCGGCGGCGGCCGAGCGCAGGTTGGTATCGATCGACTCCTGCCACATGCCGCGCCGCGTGAAGATGTGCGAGGGCATGTGCAGCGCGTGCGGATGATTCGGCGCAATCTGGGCATAGAGCTTCGCCGCGGGCAGCCCGCGCTCGGCGATCGGCGGATAGTCGTAGCTGTGGATCAGGTAGTGCGCCACGCCTGGGTGATCGGGCTGCTGCTTGAGCACTTTCTCGAGGATCGCCGCCGCCTTGAGCTGGTTGGCGTAGGTCCTGTCGGTGAGCTGAGCCGTCATGTCGAGCGACAGCGCGTAGAAGATCGCCGCTTCGGTGTCCTCCGGATAGCGCTGCGACAGCGCTTCCATCGCCTTCTCATAGGCGAGGCGGCGGTCGCGGAACGCGATCTTGTCGGCGTCCCTGTAGATCAGGTCGATGGCGGCGAGGTAGTCGCGCTCGCGCTGCGTTCTCGCGCCGATTGCCTTGGCGCGGTCGAGCCCGGCCAGCGCATCCTTGGTCGCGCCGGCGTTGGGCTCCTGCCCCGTGAGCGGGTTCTGCTGCATGGCCATGGCGATACCCCAATAGGCGATCGCACAAGTCGAATCCGCGCGCGCCACCCCGATGAAGCCGTCGATCGCGTCCTTGGCCCAGAACGAATGGAGCAGCGCCATGGCGCGATCGAACTGCTTCTCGACCGCGGGGCTGCACGAGGTGGCGAAGTGCACCTTGCCGAGGTCCTCCGGCGGGGTGCGCGCCGGAGCCTGCGCCGTTGCGCCCTGGACGAAAAGCGCGGCAAGAGCCGCCGCAAATAGCGCGTTCGCTTTCTTCATTGTGATCGACTTCATGATGCTCTCCCGTTTTGCATTACCGGCGTGTGCCGCTTTCAGCTTTCAATGGTGACGATGTGTGCCTGGATATTGCCGTCGACCGTGCTCGGCCCGAACCGCTTGGCGATAGCCTCCGCCGCGATGTCTGTTGCCTCGCCAAGCCGCGAGGCATCGCGTGCCTCGATCTCATTTCGTAACGGGGTCCCCTGGCAGTACGCGATCGCTGGGGCCCTAGAGGAGGGAGCCCGGCTGCGCGCCGCGACCGTGTCAATTCGGGGCGAGGCGGTGAATCCAGCATTTGCAAGGTCTCGCTCAATGGTGCAATGGTCGTAATAGCCGTGGGGCGTGCGGGCTAGGAAGCGCGGCGGATCCTCGGGAAAGAGAGATTCGAGCGCGGTCGTGACGGTCTCCGCGAACTCGTTTTCCTCGATTCGATCCCACACGTTGAAAATGAAGACGCCTCCCGGTCTGAGCACTCGACGCGCCTCCGAATACGCTTTGGACTTTTCTGGGAAGAACATGACTCCGAACTGGCACACAACGGCGTCGAACGTTCCGTGCCTGAAGGGAAGCTGCATGGCATCTGCCTGACGCCACTCGACCGTGCGCTTCGTTCCCACTTCGGCGCCGTGATCGAGCATCGCCTGATTCAAATCCGTAGCGACGATGGAGACGCTTTCGGGGAGGACGGACGCCAGATTGCGCGTCACGACACCCGAGCCGGCTGCAACTTCGAGTACACGAGAAAGAGACCTCGAACTTAGCCGATTCACCAGGTCCGCTGCGTAGGGCTCAAAGATCAGAGGCACTAGATACGTGTCGTAAAGCTTCGCAATTGGGCCAGTAAAGACTTTGTCGGTGTCGGACATAAGTGATTGCGCGTGATCGATACAAATTGCGCTCCAACGTGGACTTGGCTGCGCGCCAGTGTCGCAACTTCCTTATGTGAAATAAATACCGCGATTAACAATAGACTGTTTCAGAAACAGGAGTAATAATTCCGCCGTGGACAAGCTGCTCGCCATGACGACCTTCGTGCGCATCGTGGACAAGGGAAGCCTGACCGCGGCAGCGAACGCTCTCGACGCGTCCCTGCCGACCGTGGTGCGGACGCTGGCGGCGCTTGAGCGCCAGCTGGGCGTGTCGCTGCTCACTCGCACCACCCGCCGCATCCATTTGACCGACGCGGGAGCCCGCTACCTCGAGCGGTGCCGCGCCATCCTCTCCGAGGTGCAGGACGCCGAGGCGAAGCTGAGCTTCAGCCAGGCCGAGCCGCAGGGCAGGCTGGCGGTGACCGCCTCGGTGCTGTTCGGCCGGCGCTACGTAGCACCCATCGTGAGCGAATTCATCCGTCGCCATCGGGACGTCAACGTGGAAATGCTGTTCGTCGACCGCGTCGTGAACATGGTCGAGGAAGGGCTCGACGTCGCCGTTCGTATCGGGCATCTCCGTGATTCCTCGCTGGTGGCGATCAGGATCGGCGAGGTTCGCCGCGTGGTCTGCGCCAGCCCGCAATACCTGCGCCGCCACGGCGTTCCGCGCGCGCCGCAGGACGTCCGCGCGCACGTGTGCGTCAGGCACATGGGTTTGTCGCCGCGCAACGAGTGGAGCTTCCGCCTCGGCCGGCGCGCCGTGAGCGTCCCCATTACCTGCGCGCTGGTGAGCAACGAGATCGACAGCGCGCTCGCCGCGTGCGCGAACGGCTTGGGCCTGGGGATGTTCCTGTCGTACCAGACCGCGCCGTACCGGAAGGCGAACAAGATCCGCTACGTGCTAGAGGAGTTCGAGACCGAGCCGCTGCCGGTGCAGGTCGTCTACCCGCATACCCGGCGGCTGTCGACCACCGTGCGCGCCTTCGTCGACGAGTGCGTGAAGAAGCTCCGGCAGGTGGGGCTGGACTGACGAGCTGCTGCGCTGGGCTCCCGCCGCGGGATTCAAGGCGCTGTGGCCGGCGCTCGTTTCCTATGTCTTCGGCATAGGTCTTGCTCGATTTACTTTGCATGATCCGAATGCCGGAATTTTTTCCGGTATTTGGCGGAGGAGCGGCGGATAACCGTCGCCGATGACGCTCGCCCGACATCCGCCTGCAGGAGCGGCTTCAGCCTGCGAAGGCGGGGCTCGCAGTGAAAATACACCCGAGGGAATAGTGACAAGGCTGAGAACGAGAACTCGCCACGAGACTGCACGCTCACCGGGCTTCACGGTGATCGAGCTTCTCATCGTCGTCGCCATCCTCGCCGTGCTGGTGAGCCTTGCCGCCGGAAAATACTCGGACTATCGCGAGCGGGTGCGGGTGAATCAGGCCGTGACGGAAGTCGGCGCCCTGTCGGTGACGATTGCGCAGTACATCCTGGAAAACCGCACACCCCCGGATTCGCTCGCCGACGTCCGCGCCGGCGGCAAGCTGGATCCCTGGGGGCGGCCCTACCAGTACTTCAATTTGACTTCCAGCAAGGGCAACGGCAAGGCGAGAAAGGACAAGAAGCTCAACCCGCTGAACACGGACTTCGATCTATACAGCATGGGGAAGGACGGCGCGACCCAAACGTCGCTGATGGCGAAGACGAGCCGTGACGACGTCATTCGCGCTCGCGACGGCCGCTTCATCGGGCTGGCGCAGGACTTCGACCCTTGATCCGGCTCACGCGCCGCCTTCGCACCGGCCGGGTCGCCCGCCGGGTATTCCTGCTGTTCGTGCTGTCGGCGTTCGTCCCCCTTGGGCTGGTGGCGGTGCTGTCCCTTGCACAGGTTCGCGAGGTGCTGCTTCAGCAGGCAGAGCAGCGTCTCGCGGCGACGAGCAAGGCGTACGGTACCGCCATCTTCGAGCGCCTGCTTCTCGCCTCGGAAGCGGCTTCCGGCGCCATCGTATTCAAGGATCGATCCTGGCGCGCTCCTTCGTCCCTGAATCGATACTTCCGCTCATTGGGCATGGTCGACGCGAAAAACAGGACGACCGGCCTGCTGGGCGAGGCAATCCTGCCGCCCCTGAACGGCGAGCTGCGCCAGAGACTGGCGTCGGACCAGCTCGTGGTCGTCTTCACGCAGGTCCAGTCGGTCACCCGCGTCTTTCTGTTGATACCGGATTTCAATCTCGCCGCCGGCACCATCCTCTTCGGTGAGCTCCTGCCTGAGTTCCTGTGGGGGTATCCGGACCTGCTCCCCGCCGCCACCGACTTCTGCGTAATCGACGACGCAACGCGGATGGTCCTGTTCTGTACGGCGCCCGTCCCCGACGAGGTGCTGAAGGCGGCTGACGCGCCGTCCACGCAGTCGGCACTGCGCTCCTTCAGGTGGATCCAGGATCAGGAAGCACGCCGCGCGGTCGCATGGGGGCAGTTCCTGCGCGCCGAGTTCGGCGCGGGCGACTGGATCGTCGTCGCGAGCCAGCTGGAAAGCTACCAACTCCGTCGCATCGCCGAATTCCGGCAGCTCTTCATTCCGGTGGTGTTGCTGGCGCTGCTGGTAGTCACCTGGCTCAGCGTGCGGCAAATTCGCAGCACCCTGGACCCGGTCGACGAGCTGGCGGCGGGGGCGCATCGGGTCGCCCGCAACGATTTTGCAACGCGAGTCGACATCAAGCGCGACGACGAGTTCGGCGAGCTGGCGACCGCCTTCAATCACATGTCGGCAAGACTGGGGCGCCAGTTCTCGACCCTCACGGCGCTCTCGGAGATCGATCACCTCATTCTTTCGAGCCCGGATATCGAACGCGTCGTTCGCACCGTCCTCGAGCGCCTGGGAAGCCTGGTGCCCGCCGAGCTCTTGAGCATCACGCTGCTGGATCACGACAATCCGAACCTGGCGCGCACCTATGCGCGCGAAGCGAACAGACTTGGGGACGTCTCCAGCGCCCGGCAGGAGGTGTCGGCGAGCGAGCGCGGCCTGCTTGAGGCATCGCCGCAGGGCTTCTGGATTCCCTTAAGGGATGCTGCGGGATATCTTTCGCACGTGCGGGACCGGGGCATGGCCACCGCTTATGTTCAGCCCATCATCTGGCGCGAAGCCGTTTGCGGCGCACTTGCACTGGGCTTTCGCGCGACGCCGCTCATCGGCGACGAGCATCAGAAGCAGATCAGCGACTTCGCCGATAGAGTGGCCGTGGCGATTTCGTCCGCGTGGCGCGACGAGCAGTTGTATCAGCAGGCGCACTTCGATTCCTTGACCGGCCTTCCCAACCGCTTGCTCCTCAGGGACCGGCTCACCCAGGAGATCGCGAGGTGCCAGCGGGAAGCCGGCTCGTTCGCCCTCCTGTTCATCGATCTCGACCACTTCAAGGACGTCAACGATACCCTGGGCCACACCTCCGGCGACGCGGTGCTCAAGGAAGCGGCCCGGCGCATTTCGCTCTGTCTTCGGGAGAGCGACACCGTCTCGAGGCTCGGCGGCGACGAATTCAACGTGATCCTCACCCAGATTCAGCACCCTCAGGACGCGAGACGGGTGGGCGAACATATCGTCAAGTCGCTGTCGGAGGCGTTCGTCGTCAATGGCCAGAACTCCTTTCTCAGCGCGAGCATCGGCATCGCGCTGTATCCGGGGGACGGAAAATCCGCCGAGGCGCTGATCAAGAACGCCGATACCGCGATGTATCGGGCCAAGTCGGGCGGACGGGCCCAGGCCGTGTACTTCGAAGAGAACATGAACGCAATGGCCGTCGCCCGGGTCACGCTGGACCGGGAACTGCGCCGCGCGATCGATCAAGGTGAGCTCAAATTGTTGTACCAGCCGCTCGTCGATCTTCGCACCGGCGGCAATTGCGGTGCCGAGGCGCTGCTGCGCTGGGAGCACCCCGAGCTCGGCGCGGTTCCTCCCGCCCAGTTCATCCCGGTCGCGGAAGAGTCCGGCTATATCGAGCAGATAGGGCGCTGGGTGCTGCACGAGGCCTGCAACCAGATGAAGCAGTGGCAGGCCGACGGCGTTGCGCCGGCGCGGCTCGCGGTCAACGTTTCGGGACGGCAGTTTCGCAAGCCCGGCCTCGTAGACCTCGTCGCGGAGTGCACGCAGGCCGCGGGAATTGCGCCGTCGTGTCTCGAGCTGGAAATCACCGAGACGGTCCTCATCGATCATGGACCCGGAGTCGAACAAATGCTGCGGGACCTTGCCGCAATAGGCGTCAGCATTTCTCTGGACGATTTCGGCACTGGGTTCTCCTCGATGGCCTACCTCAAGCGCTTTGCCGTTCACACCGTCAAGATCGACCGCGTCTTCGTCGAGGGTCTCGGCCGCGACGCCGACTCCGAGGCGATCGTTGCCGCAATCGTCGCCATGGCTCACGCGCTCGGCAAGTCGGTCACCGCCGAAGGCATCGAAACGGCCGAACAATGGTCGCTCCTGTGCAAGCTGGGATGCGATCGAGCCCAGGGATTCACGTTCTCCCGCCCCTTGCCGGCGGCGCAATACGCGCGATTCGCAAAGGCCAATTCTCCACTGGCGCCCGCGGCCTCTGGCGCGATGCCGGCGGAGATTTCCACGGAAGAGACCACTGACCGATAGCCTTTGATTCACCCCCGGTTGGATCGGGTGCATCGGTCCTGCCGCGTCGTGCCCTCGCACAGTTGTGGGGTGGCGTAGTCGCAGAAACGGCGCGATCCGCGCTCCTTGCCATTTCGTCTAGACTTCGCATGGCCGCCTCCATGCCCACTCCCTCCCAGCAGATCCGCTTCTGCACCAGCGCCGACGGCGTGCGGATCGCTTACGCGATTTCGGGCAGCGGGCCGCCGCTGGTGAAGGTCGGGACCTGGATGACGCACGTCGAGCTCGACTGGGAGAGTTCGGTGTGGCGCCCCTGGCTGCGGGAGCTCTCGCGCGACCACACTTTGTTCCGCTACGACGCGCGCGGCTGCGGGCTCTCCGACCGCGAGGTCCCCGAGTTGTCGTTCGAAGCCTGGGTGCGTGATCTGGAGGCGGTGGTCGATGCGGCCGGGATCGAGCGCTTCCCGCTGCTCGCGCTCTCGCAGGGGGGCGCGATCGCGATTGCCTACGCCGCGCGCCATCCGGAGCGGGTAAGCCACCTCGTGCTCCACGGCGTGTTCTACCGCGGCCGCCTGCGCCGCGACCCCTCGCCGCAGGAGCGCGAGGATACCGAGGCGCAGATCAAGCTCGCCGAGATCGGTTGGGGTAGGGACGATCCTGCATACCGCCAGTTCTTCACCACGCAGTTCATCCCCGACTCCACGCTCGAGCAGCAGCGCTGGTGGAACGAGCTGCAGCGCGCTACGATCTCGCCCGTGTACGCGGCGCGGTTCATGCGGGTGGTGAGTGAGATGGACGTCACCGAGCTCGCGCGCCTCGTGCGCTGTCCGACCCTGGTGACGCACTCGAAGTGGGACATGCGCATTCCGTTCGAGGAAGGCCGGAGGCTGGCGAGTCTTATCCCCGGGGCGCGCTTCGTGCCGGTCGAGAGCCGCAACCACGTGCTGCTCGAGCACGAGCCGGCTTGGGGGCAGTGGCTGGCGCTGCTGCGCGATTTTCTGCCGGCCACACCGGGCGGCGCGCCGTTCTCGGGTCTCACGCCGCGCGAGGCGGAGCTGGTCGAGCTGATCGCTCAAGGGCTGGACAACGCGCAGATCGCGGCACGCCTCGAGCTCTCCGACAAGACTGTCCGCAACCACATCACCAGCATTTTCGCCAAGCTCGGCGTCGAGAACCGCTCGCGCGCCATCGTGCTCGCGCGTGAGGCCGGCTTCGGCAAAAGAGCGCCCTGAAGTCCGGCCGGCGCCGGCCGGCGCGAGCGATGCATCCGGTTCGCGAAACAAAAGAAACAGGAATGTCGCTCCGGCGAAATTTCCTTGATACAGCCCTCCGCTAGACTGCGCGCCCAGTGGCCCGAGATGTACTACTAGGGCCGCAGTCCCGGGAAATCTGGCGGTTTTCCCCGCCGTCTGGGACTCTGGTCTCATGACTCGCGGCCTGCGTCTCCCCACAATGGGCACCGTGGCTCATTGAATGGAGGCGAATCATGATTAGGAATCAGATACGGAAGGACACGGAGGGCCCCGACGGCAACTTCCTGCGGTTGGGCGAAACGCGTGAGATCGCGATCTACCTGCGCGGCGGCCTCGCCTGGGTTGCCGACTTCAGGGACGGGCGCGGCGAGCTCTTCACGCCGGGCGTGTGGTTCGCGCTCAACCGTGGCGCGGGCCTTCGCGCCGCCCTCGAATCCCTCCACCCGCTGCCCGCGAGCGTGATCGAAAGGATCGAGCGGCTGCACGCGGCGGAGCGCCCGCTGCTCGATGACTTGATGGCGCGGCTCAGGGACGGCCTGGCGAAGGTATCGCGCGGACTTTCCCGCCGCACACCGACGGGCGCGCTCTGCCCGCGCCCTTAAACGACCTGGACCAACCGGAAAAGGACCACCCATGTTCGCACGCACTTTCATCTTTCTGTACGGCATCGCAAGCTATGCGGTATTTCTGGTCGCGTTCCTCTACGCCATCGGCTTCGTCGGCAATCTGTGGGTGCCAAAGTCGATCGACTCGGGGAGCGCCGGATCGCTTGCCGAGGCGCTGGTCATCGACGCGCTCCTGCTCGGCATATTCGCCATCCAGCACAGCGTGATGGCGCGGCCCGCGTTCAAGCGCTGGTGGACGCGCGTCATCCCGCGCGAGTCCGAGCGCAGCACCTTCGTGCTGGTGGCGAGCCTCCTGCTCCTGCTGCTCTATTGGAAATGGCAGCCGATGGCGACGCCGATCTGGCACGTCGAGAGCGAGGCCGGGCGCATGGCGCTGATGGGCGTGTCCTGGCTCGGCTGGGGGATCGTCTTCTTCTCGACCTTCCTCATCAACCATTTCAACCTGTTCGGCCTGCAGCAGGTGTTCGCGGCGCTGCGCAAGCGCGACCTGCCCGATCCCGAGTTCAGGACACCTCTGCTCTACAAGCTGGTGCGCCATCCCCTCATGCTCGGCTTCCTGCTCGCCTTCTGGGGGACGCCCGACATGAGCGCTGGGCATCTGCTGTTCGCGGTGATGACGACCGGCTACATCCTGGTTGCGCTGCAGTTCGAGGAGCGCGATCTGATCAGGCTCTTCGGCATGGCCTACCAGGAGTACCGCCGGCGCGTGCCGATGCTCGTGCCGTTCCTGCCGAAGCGCTGAGGAAAAGGAGGCGGAAGTTGGCGACGCAGTGATCGACCAGGATAAATGTCCGTATGGCACAGAATTCCTGCGTCGTCCGACGACGAATTCCGGGGCGCGCGCGCCTAAAGTGCGAGGCGTAGGGCGAGCGATTTCCGCGAGCCTGTAACCCAGTGAGGGGACGACAATGATCAAGAACTCCAACCCAGTGGCGCTCGCGGCCGCCGCGATCGCGATCTCCAGCATTCTTGCCCTGGCTGTCCTGTCTCCGGTCTCGGCGAGCAACGCCTCCTACGGCGCCTCCAGCGGCTACTTCCCGGACCAGTACGTGAACCAGGCGAAGGAAATCGAGCCGATGCCGAATACCGACGGCGACACCGGCCTGTCCAAGACTTTTCCCGCCATTGACCCGGCCGACTGGATAGACTCCACGCCCGAGATCTACAGCTGATCGGAACCTTTTGCGGCTGGAACGCAGGCCCGGGATCTCCCGGGCCTGTTTTTTTGGGCTATTCGGTGGCGCCGGCCTTGCGGAGAAGCTGCTCGGTTTCCTTCCGTCCACTCTCGATCGCCATCGCGAGCGCGGTCTTGCCGCGGTTGTCGCGCGCATTGACGTCGGCGCCGCGCTCGAGCAGGAGCCTCACCGTGCCGGTGTGGCCGTAGGCCGCCGCCCACATCAGGGCGGTGAGATCGTTGTGGTAGGCCGCGCGCGGGCTTTCTCCGCGAACGAGGAGCAACTCGACGACCTCGGTGTGCCCGAGGCCGGCCGCGTAGACCATGGCCGTTTTCCCGACCCGATCCTCGGGCGAGCGGTCGGCGCCCTTTTCGAGCAGCACTTTCACGAGGTCCGCGCTGCCCGAGAAACTCGCCGCCATCAGCGGGGTCACCTTCGACAGGTTGGCGAGATTCACGTCGGCTCCCCTCTCCACCGTGAGCTGCGCCACGCCCTTGTAGCCGTTCTTCAGCGCGATTAGCAGCGGCGTGTCGCCGATGCGGTTGCGCGAGTTCACTGCGGCGCCGGCATCGAGCAGGCGTGCGACCGCGGCGAGGTCGCCTTGTCGCGCTGCAGCAAGAAGCTGGGCGTTGGGAGAGAGCTCCTGGGCCCCTGCCGAAAGGCTCGCGATCAGGCCGAGCGATAGAGCGAATCCGCAAACCAATTTCATCTTGAATCCCTTGGGTGGGCTGACTATAGTAGCCACGTAACCGCGTCCATGCCACCGGCATCCCGGCACTGCTACCAAGAACGTCAAACTCGCTAGGGGGATTCATGCGCACTTCGCTCGGCCATCTCCGTTTCCTCGCCGTAGTCGTTTGCACCTTCGTCGTAGGCGGTGCGCAGGCCCAGGAGGTCAAGGGCGGCTCCACCACCGCCGGGGCGAAAATGTCCTCCTCGCTCGTTCCGGTGACACAGGCGATGCTCGACGCGGCCGCCAAGGACGGCAAGAACCACCTGCATTCGAACAGCAACTACGAGCAGACCCGTTATTACCCGGCGGCACAGATCAACACCAAGAACGTGGGCCGGCTGAAGCCTGTGTTCACGTTCCAGACCGCGGTGCTCGAGTCGATGGAAACCGCACCGCTCGTGGTGAACGGCGTGATGTTCCTGACCACTTCGTTCAAC
>Ga0326726_10002164_pt1 | contig 18102 bp, 14 predicted proteins | sample MHFenrmetagenome_2_FD_207603 | JGI IMG/M metagenome (GOLD analysis project Ga0326726, IMG submission 207603) | Lab enriched peat soil microbial communities from Michigan Hollow, Ithaca, NY, United States - MHF15MN | ecosystem: Environmental > Terrestrial > Soil > Wetlands > Peat | place: USA... | reverse complement strand
TGTAGGCTTCTTTTTCAAGTTTTCGTTTTCGAGCTTCTTTGTATGGCCGCTTCCTTCCCCCACGTTCTATCTCCCCTTACGAGGGACAAATACCGGTTGCGGCGGGTGGATGTCATACGCGGCCGCGAAGCTTCCCTGATTGACCGCGAAACTCACCCTCCCACGGGAATCGATGAACAGCAGTGGCTGCTTGAGCGGCACATCGCTGAACGTTTTCACGAAGGGCAGTTCGACCTCGCGGCCCGCGATCGTGACTTTGAGGTGCTCACCGCGCTGATAGCCGAGCTTCAGGAAGTCGTCGGCGCCCAGGTTGGTCACCAGGTTGCCGAAGGGGCCATCGAGCGCGATTACCTCGCCGCTCAGGCCCTTGTCGTCCACTCTTGCAGGTTTCAAATCAAGCCGAACCAGTCGCTGGAGTTCCGGGCCGACTTGGGTCCAGTCGTCGCCGCGGGCAATGCGGGCGCCGACGGGAGAAAAGATGTCGCGGCCATGGAAGGTCGACGAAATCTTGGCGCCAATCATCCAATCCGGATTCGTGATTTCACGGATACCCTCGATCCCGTCGCGATCTTCGACCATGGTTATCAGGCCGTTATCCGGCAAAACAAAAAACTGGCCGCGCTTCGACTTGACCACCACCGGCTTGCGCGTGCTGCCCACGCCGGGATCAATAACCACCACGAACACAGCTCCGGCAGGGAAGTAAGGCGTAGCTCCGAAGAGGAAACGCGCGCCGTCCTGGATGGAGAATGGGGTGACCTGGTGCGTGAGGTCCACGATGCGCAGGTTCGGAGTGATGCCATACATGACGCCTTTGCAGAGCGCCACGGAGTCGTCCACCACCCCGAAATCGGTCATGAAGACAACCGTGGGCGGATACTTCGGCGTCGACTGTGCCGCTGCCAACAGGCTTCCGAGTAGAAGGGGGGCCACCAGCCAAAGGCAGATCGTCCGGCTGGATCGCCGCAGCCCACTGGCGTTCGCGTTCATGACTCCAAAAGACTCCCAGTCCGTATGGTGCTTGTTGAAGCTCAACATTGTATCCGGTGGAGAGTTCGATACCCAAACCGACGGCGCGATCGCGAAAGATATTGCAGAAATTAACAGCGCACCGGAGACGTGCTCCTGGCATCTATAATCCCTGCGGCCCCAAGATCGAACTTTCAGGAAGGAGTCAGCGATGTCGAACGTTATCCCCGAGAAGTACCGGGACCTTTTCCAGAAGAAAGCCTTTGCCAGTTTAGGAACCCTGATGCCCGATGGGCGACCGCAGGTCACACCCGTTTGGGTCGACTTCGATGGCGAGCACGTCATCTTCAACTCCGCCAAGGGACGGCAGAAAGACCGCAACGTTCGGCGCGAACCCCGTGTGGCGCTCGCCATCACTGATCCCGACAATCCCTACCGTTATCTGGAAATTCGCGGGACGGTGGTGGAGATCACGGAGCAGGGAGCGGGGGAACACATCAACAAGATGGCGAAGAAGTATCTGGGCGTGGACAAGTATCCATATGCCCAACCGGGCGAGGTGCGCGTGCTCTACAAGATCCGTCCCGAACATACGACGGTGATGGGGTAGCCGAAGCCCGGCGGTCAAGACGCAGCCCGGATGTTATTTGCCCTAGCCACTTTTTCCGCTATGCTCCCACGGATGTCAAATTCAACTTGGGAGTGTGCATGAGCGCGCGGATCTGGAGTGCGATTCTTGTTGCCTTGTGTTATCTGCCCGCGTCTCTGTCGGCGCAGGATGCCGGCGGGATGACGTTTGCGCCCGTAAAAACCAGCAAGTTCGTAAATCTACCCGGCCTGCCGACCTGTATGAAGGTCGCCGTGCAGCGGGGCGATCCATCCAAGGGATCAGCGGCCCTGATGCTGAAGTTCGCCGCCGGTTGTGTCGTGCCCTGGCATTGGCATACCGCAGCCGAGCAGTTGCTGCTGGTGAGCGGCACGGGCAGAGCCGATATGAAAGACTGCAAGCCCGCCCGCATGAATCCCGGCGACTATGCGTATTTGCCCTCGAAGAATATTCATGAGTTCACGGCCGTGACCGCCGTTTTGATGCTCGATATCCCGGATGCCGCGTTTGATATTCACTACGTGGACAAGAGCGGGAACGAGATTCCGCCGGAGCAGGCGCTGAAACCGTCGGCGAAGAAGGCAACACCAGCCAAATCCTCCAGTAAATAATAGAAAGCATCCCGTTATACGGAGCGCGGGCATCGACCTGCCCGCGCGGCTTTTTGGCCGGTCCGGCTACAGATCGAAAGCTTTCGAAACCTCCTGATAACTTTTTCTGTTCCCGTGAGTCAAATAGTGCAAAGGATTCCCCGCTTTCTGGGGGAGTTCCCTATCCGGGAACTTTCGCGAATCCTCCGCCGTATACAAAGACCGAAGGCAGAACCCTGCGTGCTGGGGTTTGAGGGGGCAGGTTCCGGGCTCGGAGGCTGTTATGGAATTGGCGAGGAACGACCGGGATGGCGCCGGTGAAGTAGATCCCCGCGTGAGTGGAGTTCCCGTGCAACAGGTCGTGAACGCAGCGCACGATGAGCTTCGTCAGTTGATGCGCCAGCGCGCTGAGATCATGAAGCGCATTGGCACGGTAAAACAGACCATCGCCGGACTGGCCAATCTTTTCGGTGATGACGTGCTGGGTGAAGATCTTCTTGAGCTAATCGACCGCAAGCCGAATGGCCGGCAACCCGGCTTTACCAAAGCCTGCCGGATTGTCCTGATGGAGGCGCGGGGTCCGCTGGGAGCGCGCGAAGTCTGCCAGGAACTCGAACGGCGGGCGGGTGACATTCTGCTGCGCCACAAGGATCCGATGGCTTCGGTCACGACCGTGCTGAATCGGCTGGTGGACTACGGAGAAGCACGCAGCCTGACCAATGACCGTGGACGCCGGGTGTGGGAATGGGTCAGCGAGAGCGATCCGCCAACCAACGGTCTCGCTTCGCAAGTGACGGCCTGAGCTTCTGTGCGCCGGCGCGAGGTTAGACCGGCAGGAGTTTGCCCTTTTCCAGGTGCCGGGTCACGTGTGCGTACTGGGCCGCGTGCGGGTCGTGCGTCACCATCACAATCGTTTTCTTGAAACCTTCATTCAGGCGCTTTAGGATCTCCAAGATTTCCGTTGCGGAATGACTGTCGAGGTCGCCAGTCGGCTCGTCCGCCAGGATGAGCGTGGGATCGCTTACGATCGCCCGGGCAATGGCCACGCGCTGCTCTTGTCCGCCGGAAAGCTGCTTGGGAAGATGGCTGACTCGGTCTTCGAGACCTACCAGTTTGAGAGCAGTCATCACGTGGTCTCGGCGCTGCTGGGACGTCATCTTGGTCAGCAGCAAAGGCAACTCGACATTTTCAAACGCGGTCAGGACAGGAATGAGATTGAAAGTCTGAAAAACGTAGCCAACATGTGTATTTCGCCAGCGGGCCGATTGGCCGTCATTCAGATGGAAGACGTTTTCGCCCAGCACCTGCAGTTCGCCGGAGGATGGCCGGTCGATGGCGGCGATCATGTTCAGGAGTGTGGTTTTCCCGGAACCAGAAGGGCCCATGAGCGCGAGAAACTCACCGGCCGCAATATCAATCGTGACGTTGTCGAGCGCAGTCACTTCAAAGGCATCGCGCTTGAAAATTTTGGTCACGCCACGGGCTTGCACGACTTTGGTACCCACCGCGGCCGGCATTTGCGTCGCTAAACTCATGATTGCCCCTTGATCCGAATTTTTTGTCCATCCTTTAAATCTGCGGGCGCACTGGTGACGACGGTCTCGCCGCCGACCAGCGCGTCGACGAGGTAGCCTCCCGAGCGCGGCCCGAGAACGTGCACGTCGCGGCGCAGAGTGCGGCCATTGAACACGATGAACACGAACTTGGTTCCGTCCTTGTCCCGCAATGCCTGCGTGGGAATGAAGGCGCCGGCCTGCTTGCGGGTGGCTGCTCTGTTGTCGCTGGCCAGGAACTGCACGGTGGAGTTCATTTCCGGACGCAGGAATTCGTCAGGATTCAAGATTTGCACCTTCACCTGCACCGTCGCTTTCTGGCGGTTCGCTTCTGGCGAGATTTCTGCGATGACTCCCTTGTAGCTGCGATCCTTGAAGGCATCGAGGGTAACGGTGGCTTCCTGTTTCGGCCCGAGTTTGGCGAAGTCGTCCTGCGCGATGTCGAGCTCGACCTGAATGTCGTTCAGATCGGCGAGAGCGACCACCGAGCCACGCGGACCGCCTTCGGCGCCACTGGCAAACTGCGCGGTGACCAGTTCGCCCTTTTCGGCCGTGCGCTCGAGAATCGTGCCGCTGACGGGCGCGCGGATGACCGTGGCGTCGAGCTGCGACTTGGCGTAATCCATCTGGCCTTGCGCCTGGCTGAGGTCGCCGCGAGCGCGCTGGATCTGTTCGGAGCGCGGGCCAATCTTCGACAATCGGAACGACTGCTCCAGAGAATTGACGCGCTGCTGAGAGGAGTCGTAGCGGGCAGTGGCGTCGTCGAGCGCTTGCTTGGAGACGACTCCCTGCGAAAACAGATCGCGCATGCGGTCGAGGTTGATCTTGTCATTGACCGCGGTGGCGCGGGCTTCCGACAGGTTGTGCTCGGCCTGCTGGATTTCTTCCGGGCGGGAACCGTTCTCCATTTCCGCCAGCCGTGCCTCGGCACTCTCATGGGCGCCACGCGCCTGTTCATAGAGCGCGCGGAATTCCTGATCTTCCAGGCGAACCACGACCTGTCCCTCTTTGACCTTGTCGCCCTTCTCTACGCCGATCCAGGCGACGCGGCCCGTGACTTTGGAGTTGACGTTGATCTTGTGGTGGGCGACCACATATCCCGTGGCCGAGAGCACGGTGGCGCCCGCGACGTCACTGCCTTCCGCGGCGGCGCGAACTACTTCCACTTCAGGAGCGTCCGACGCGAATACCCGATAGCTGAGGGCGATCATTCCCAGCAGAACGATGAGGGCGATCCCGCCCAGAATAAAGCGGCGCGACCAGGCGGGGGGCTCTCCGCCTCCGTCGCGCAGGGAATGATCAATGCGCAGGTTCTGGAGTTCGTCGTGTTTGTCGTCCGTAGACATTGAAGTAATTCCGTGTAGCGCCGGCAAGATGCCGGCGCTACTTGCTAGCCTCGCAGGGCTGCCAGAATTTCCTGCCGGGCGGCGTGCCAGGCTGGAAAGAATCCTCCGGCCAGTCCCATTACCAATCCAAACATGATTGCGTAGAACACGACCTTCCAGCTCATCTGCAAGCTGAATACGGTCTCGCTGAATGTGACCTGATTGCCCACGCCGGTGCTCATCCCGTTGAACGGCAACATCAACGCGATTCCCACCAGCGCGCCCAGCAACGACAGCAATAAGGCCTCGATCACAAACGACGTTAGAATGCTGGGCCGCGAGAATCCGATAACGCGCAGGGTGGCAATCTCGCGCGAGCGATACGCCACCGCCGCGTACATGGTATTCATCGCGGCAAAGCTGGAGCCGATCGCCATGATGATGGCCACGACGAAGCCGATGTACTTAATCGCTCCCCCGGAGCTGGTCTGCTTCTCGTAGTACTCGGTTTCAAGGTGCCCTTCCAATTTCAGGCGCTGGTCATCGCTGACGCGGTTCTTAAGCGCGTCGGCGGCAACCGGATCGGTGGCTCTGAGGTAGGCGGAGCCGAAGCCGCCCTGGCGGTCAAAGTCGGCGGCCACCTGGTTGAGGTCCCCCCAGATTTCCGAGTCATAAGCGGTCCCACCGGAATCGAACACGCCGACGACTTTCCATTGTCCCTTGGCGAAATCCAGCGTGTCGCCCACTTGCGTGCCGGAAAAGCGGTCGTGAATGGATTTCCCCACCACCACCTCGCGCTGCCCGGTCGTGAACCAGCGGCCTTCCACCAGCTTCGCCTTGGGACGGAGAGTCAGGCCTGCCGGCATGACGCCGCGGACTGAGACATTGACGTCCCCCGTGCGGTCTTTTCTCGGGAGGACGGCGACCACCACCCATTCCCCTGAGGCAATCGGCTGCCCGTCGCTGTTGGTGGCGATGCCAGGCAGCGTCTTCAGCACCGGGAACAGGGAGGCATCAAAGCCGCCAGAGAGCTCGGCGGTCGAGCCTTTGCGCATCACGAGCACGTTGAGGGGATCGCCGCTGGAGACGAACGCCTTCTGCAGGCCGGCCAGGAGCGCCATTAGAAACACGGCGGTGGTCACGGTCAGCGCAATTCCCAGCGAGGTCATGATGGTGAGACCTTTGCGAAGTTTCAGGTTGCGAATGTTGTAGCTGATGGGGATCGCCATGGTGTATTTGCCTTACCCGATGTGGCGCAAGCCCTCCACGATGTCGATCCTGGCGGCGTGGTAGGCGGGGAAGAGGGCGCTCAGCAGTCCGACCATACCAGAAGTGAAAATCGCGAGCGCGTACGTGGACCACGTCACTTTCATCCCGAGGAAGAAGAAGCCCATGCCCGGAGCGTGCTTCATCGCCGTCACCAATCCAACCGCCAACAGGCAGCCCAGAACTCCGCCGATCAAGGTCACGGTCACTGCCTCACTGATGTAAAGGCCGAGAATCGATTGCCGTGTGAATCCGAGCGTCTTCAGGACCGCCACCTCGCGGGTGCGCTCGCGGATCGACATGGCCATGGTGTTCGCGGAAACCAGCAGGGTGGCGAAGATCACCGCCAGACAGATGCTCAGGATGAAGGCCTTCACATTGCCGATACTGTTGATGAAACTGAGCTGGAATGCTTTTTCACTCTCCGTCTTGGTCGGTTCGGGGGAGTTGCGGAACAGGGCATCGACGCCCGCCGCAACTTTCGGTACGTCCTCGGGCGAGTCGGCCAGAATACTGAAGGTACCTGCGTGCCCCTTGAAGAAAGGGACCGCTTCCTGGAGATACTTCAGGTTGAAGTAGACGGTGATCGTCGGCGTCGGGGCGGTAAAAATTCCGCGGATGTTGAGCTCCAGGTTGACGGGGAAAATGGTGCCTTTGATGATGATGCGGTCGCCGATTTTCCAGCCAAACTTCTTGGCCAGTTCACTGTCCACCACCGCGCCCGCCTGATCTTTCTGCCAGGCGGCCAGTTGGTCGTCGGGAATCTTAAAATCAGTAGCTATTTTGAAGATCTCGTTTGGGTCAGTGCCGAATTGGGCAAAGAAGTTTTCCGGCTTCTCGTCTTTGTACAATCCACCAAACCACTGGGTGGGGGCGACCGCAACCACTCCCGGCACGGTGCGCATTTTCTCGCGGTAATACTCTGGCAAAGACTGGGTTAAGGAGACGCGGTGCCGCGTAATCAGCCGCTGCGCCGACTGAGCGCTCCCCTTATCGATGTACCAGCTATGCCAGACCGTCATCATGAGGGTGAGCAACACCAGCGAAAAAGTGATGCTCAACACGGTCAGAATGCTGCGGCGCTTGTTGCGAAAGGCACTCTTGGTCACGAAATGAGTCAAGGTCATGCCGAGCAGACTCCGGGAAGCTGAACAGGTGAAAACGAGAACCCTGAGAGGGACGACCCCAATTACCCAGATCTTGAGGATAAATCAGCGGTCGGGGTAGGGACAACTGGACTTTGCCCTTACTTTCCTCCAAGATCACAGTGCGCCGGCGGCCGGAGGGAGCCAAAGTGAGGCGCCTGGTGGAGGAGTGGCTGCGCTCAGCGTCTGGCGAATTCAAGGCTTCCTGAGCCTCCGGAATGCAAGTACTTTCGTAACTCTGAGCTCCCAGTTCATCGCGTTATCCTAGTGGTGTCTCTCCCCCGGCCCTTAGCCAAATCCATCTCAGGGGTGTAGTGCGGGCTGTCACCGCGAGGCGACTGCAATGGCGATGATGTTTGGCCGGTTCGAAATTCAGAGTGAGCTTTCGAAGTCGGACACTGCCTTGATCTACAAGGCCACGGACACCGAAACCAACCAGACCGTGGCGCTCAAGACACAGGATCTGGAGCCGCTCGGCGAGCGGGCCTCCGCCTTTGTGGACACGCTCATCGCTGAGGGCGAAAGCACGCGTGATCTGGCGGCCCAGAACATCGCCCTGCTCTATGGCGCGGGGGAAATCGACGGGCAATTCTGCGCCGCGATGGAATATGTACAGGGCAACAGCATCGCAACCATGCTGTCGCGCAAAGAGGGGTTTTCGATTTGGGATCTGGTGGATATTACGCGCCAGGTTTGCGCGGGTCTGGACTACGCGGCCTCCAAGGGATGCGTGCATCACTCCCTGGAACCTGCGAAAGTGATGGTCCAGTGGGATGGGCTGGTCAAGATTCTGGGCTACGGCATTTCCCACATGAGTCTGATCGGAGCCGGGTCGGAGACCGGCCTGGGACGCTTGTTGCCGTACGCCTCCCCCGAACAGGTGCGCGGGGATGCCGTCGATCTGCGGTCGAATTTGTTCACGTGGGGCGCCGTTCTCTACGAAATGGTGACGGATCGCAAGGCCTTTGACGCGGAGGATCCCGCGGGGCTGGCCACCCAGATCGCGAATGACATGCCGCCCAGCCCGGCGTCGCTGAATCCGAAGATTCAGGCGGGCGTCAGCGCCCTGATCATGAAATCCCTGGCCAAGGATCCCGAGCAGCGCTATCAGAGTGCGCGGGAACTGGTGGACGATCTCGAGAAGTGTAAGGAGAACGGGAGAAAATCGGCCGGGTCGGAGACCAGGAAGCCTTCCTCGGCCGCGAAAACGGTAGTGGCTCCGGCTGCCCGAGCGGCGGCGGCCAGCAAGTTTATCGCGTCGGCTCCGAAATCGCCGGAGTCCGACCTGACTGATGATTGGACGCCCCCGCAGGCGCCTGCGCCGGCCCGCGCAAGCCGTGCGTCGGCTGCCGCGGCAGGCGTGGGGTTAGGGGCACGGGCCAACGCTCCTTCCGATTCCGGCTCGCGACTCATCGACGATACTGCAGAAGCTCCCAGGAGCTCCCGGACCGCGCTGGACCCGGTAATGTCGGTCGCGGCGGCGGACCAGGAAACCGAGACGCACCCGCCCAGGGTCGCGATTGACCCGATGATGTCGGAGCCCGCTCCGGCGTCGGCGGGCAAGAGTTTTTCCGACATGGACGAACTGCCGCCCATGAAGGAGCCCGTGTTTGCACCGCCGCCTCCGCCGCCGCCGGTTCCGGAGGTGTCGGAGCCGTCCCCTCTGGCGCAGCTTCGGCGCAAGGAAGAGAAGCCGAAAGTGCAACCGCGGGAAGTCGCCGAGAAAGCGATCAAAGAGATCAAGACCGTTCCACCGCAGCTAATGATTTACTCCATTCTGGGTGCGGTCGTGGTGATCCTGATCGTCGCAGTTGCGGTGTTCTTCCACGTCCGTTCGGAAGACGACGATTCCACCGCGGCTCCGCGTCCTGCTAGGGCGGTAGAGAGCCAGCCGGTTGCGCCAGCTAGCACGCCGGCCGCGACGCCGGCTGCGCCGCAGGCTGAGCAACCCCCGCCGCAAATTGTGGAAGCGGAACCGGAAGTGACCGTGCGCCAGCTCGACAAGCGCACGAACGCTGCCCGCCGGAGAGCCCCGGCTCCCGCCCCAGTGGCCAAGATCCCCGGGTCGGTGCAGATCGATTCCACTCCGCAGGGCGCCCAGATTCAGCTCGACGGCAGGACCGATCCCTCCTGGATCACACCGTTCAGCCTGAGCGGGCTGACTCCGGGGCAGCACACCATTTCCGTGAAGAAGTCCGGCTTTTCGCCGGAAGCGCGCACCGTGGACGTGGCGAACGGGAGCCGATCGTTTGTCGCCGTCCATCTGGCCCCGATTAACGCTTTGCTGGTTGTCAATAGCACCCCGGCCGGAGCTGACGTCATCCTCGACGGCAAGAGCACGGGGCGAGTGACTCCTGTCCAGTTTGCGGTGGAAAAGGGTCCGCATACCGTGCTCCTGCGCAAACAGGGATTCCTCGACGAAACCACCAGCACCGATCTGGGTCCCGGGCAGAACTTCCAATTTGCGCCGGCCCTGCGTGCGCTCGGCAATGCCGATGAGATCCGGACCGTCGGGAAATTCAAGAAGCTCTTCGGCGGCGGCGGTGACAGCGTGGCCGGCATGGGAACGGTGAGCATTCGCACCCAGCCCAAAGGCGCGCAGATCGCCATCAACCGCCGGCTTCTGGAAAAGCTCTCCCCGACGGAGTTCATGCTGGGTCCGGGGAACTACGTGGTCGATATCACGCTGACCGGTTTCAAACCGATCCACAAGATCATCACCGTGGAAAAGGGCGGCAAGGCCGCGATCGACGAAATCATGGAGCGGGAATAAGAAGCGCCAGCGTTCTTCCGGGCAGCACGATCGGGCTGAGCGTGAGATTCTTTCTCACCCTGAAGTTTGTCAAACCGGGACTCCGGCGGCAGCCTGGAGAGTTCCCAAGTCATCTGAATGGATATACTTACGACTGCCCGCTAGAATTCCATTCCTACACCCTAGCGCCGTCTTGGTTATGCGGTCACTCAGATTTGTGATGGAAGTCACAGCCGCGCGCCTCAGTCTTGAGCAGGATAGACGGAAGCAAAGGGGAGTGAGGCTCGTGTCTTCGCCTTCACCACGCGGTAAATTGAGCCCGGATCTGTGGGAAGCTCTGCATGGGATCAAGTCGATGCGCGTGTACCCCAAAGGTGCGACTCTGTTCCAGCAAGGCAACGCCGTCAGCGGGGTGTATGTCATCGAGTCCGGCCAGGTCCGCGTTCTACTCCCCACCGGACAAAGTCGTCCGCAACTCCTGGAGGTTGCCGGCCCGGGAACCATCTTGGGGCTCAGCGAGAGCATGTCGGGGGACCGTTACCGGATCACGGCGGAGGCGGACGACCACACCACCGTGGCCTTTATCCCGAAGGACAGCTTTGTGGATTTCCTGCGCGACCACTGCGATTTCTGCATGCAGGTGGTGCGGCTGCTGAGCGAAGACCTGCACGGCCTCTACCACAAATTCCGCAGCATCAGCGCCCACCCGGGGCGTCCCCGGCACCGGACGCCGGATGAGCAACTCAACTAGTTGGGTAACTTGAAATTAACCGTAATCTGGGTCTCAATTTCCACGGGCTGGCCGTTCAGATAATAGGGCTTGTATCTCCATTGCCGGACGGCTTCGGTGGCGGCGTGCGCCAGCACGGGGTCCCCGCTGAGCACCTTGAGATTGCGGATGTTGCCTTCTTGATTAATGGTGGCTTGCAGCTGGACCGCTCCCTGAACGCGCATCGACAACGCATTCTGGGGATAGCGTGGTTGCACGCGCTTGATCAGCAGACCTTGCGAGACACCCTGAGAAATCTTCAGCGTTGAGACTGGCGCCTTGGGCAGGTCGGTTGGCCCGGCAGAAATCAGACCGCTCAGGCTCTTGTCATTGGGAGTTGCAACCGCCAGCGGGCTGGGAACCTGGGGCAGCGGGTCCTCACTTTGCGCCTGAGCCTTCTTGCCTGCGGAAGACGATTTCACGACGATGGGAGCCACGGGTTTTTTCGTTGCCGGCTCAGGTTCGGCGCTACTCTTGGGCAGCGGAGAGATGCTGATCGTGGCCGACGGTTTAGCCGTTGGGGCTGCGCTCGCTGATCCACTCGCCGACACCGCTGGCTCAGATGTGTTCGTGGACGGGGTGGCGGGAGAGACCGGCGTCGGCGCGGGAGAAGCAGAGGATACCGGCTTCTGCGGCGCACTGATGGAGTGCGATCCCGAGTTGCCCTGGCCCAGCTTGGTCCAACCGAAGTAGGCCAGCGCGGCCACCACCAGAACCACCGCCGCAGCAATCAGAACCTTCTTGCTGCCTCCGGAGCCGTCGGCGTCCTCTTTATCGAGAGCGGCAAAAGACGGGCTGCTGCCCACAGTAGCAGAGCCAAACGACGAAATGCCGACCTCTTGCTGGGCGGCTGGCTTCTTCTCGATCGGAGCCGGCGTTTCCTTGGCTGGAGCCGGCGCAGCCGCTGCTCCCGACGAAGGGCCGTGACTAGAACCGGAACTCGGAAGCGCTGCTGGCTGCACGGGCAGCACGGAGGGCACGGCCGGCTCCGCCGCGGGAAACTTCTGCTTGTCCGTTACTCTGGAATCGGCCTCAGAAGAAATTTTGGTTTGTGCATCTGGAAGTGGAGCCGCCACCGGAATGTCTTCCACCTCCGCTGACGCCGCCATCGCCGGCAGCGGAGACTCAAATTCGGGCGACTCGAACATGCTCCTGCCCGCTGGCTCCGCGCTCGGGCTCATCGGTTTGAACGAACTACTAGGTGGAGCAGCAGCTTTCGCTGCGGCGGTGGAGCTTGCCGCGTTAGCGCCCGAAGCGGCGGTATCAGAATTCTTGCGCAGAAGTCCGCGAGCGACGCGCAGAGTTCCCTTTGCCTGCTCGACATTGAGCGGCTTGGTGAGCACAAGATTAGCGCCGATGCGGTACGCCTTGGCCACGCCAGCCTGTCCCTCGACCAGGGCGAGCGCCAGGGAGTTCTGATTCGAGTTGGAGTTGCGGGCGCTCTTGAACAGCAGGGAAGCGTTCGGTTCGTTCTCGCAGTCCACGACGATGGCGTCAAAACGCTGTGACATCAACTTCTTGACCGCCGCGAAGGGCTCGTTGACCGGCTCGACGGTGAAGTCGAGTTCGCTGAAGACCTGCGTAACGACCCGGGCCAGTTTCTCGTCGAGGCAGAACAGTAACGCTTGGTAACCCATAATGACAAATCCTAGGTACAGTGATGAGTACCAGCAAGTTACGTGGGTAATGGAATGCCTGAATTTTGCCCTAGCAGGGGTTCAGGGCCGTTGAAATTCCACCAGTACAACAGTCTGAAAGGGCCGGGGCTTCCCGTCCCGAAGGTACGGCCGGTAGCGCCACTGCTTGACCGCGCGGATGGCGGCTGCCGCTAGCGTGGGATTCCCCTCGACCAGGCGCACGCCATCGACTTTCCCGCTTTCACTTACGATCGCCTTGAGGACAACAGTTCCCTCAACGTGTTCCTTGCGCGCTTCCGCCGGATACGTGGCTTGTACGTGATGAATCAGTCGTTTGTCTGCGCCCTGCGAAGAAAGAATCACTGCGGTCTTTTCACCCGGTAGTTCGGCATCGGACGGAATCGCAGCAATGAAATTCTTCTTGGATTCCGTGGGCGAAGTTGGTTTTTCTGTATCCGAGGCTGGCGTTGTTTCGGTGGTCGTGGGAGCGGATGCTTGCGATGCTGGCGCTGCGGAGTCGGGTGAGCCCGTCGCCGGACTCGCGGCGCTGGCCTGTGCCGGATTGACCGGCGAGGCCGAAGATGGCGCGATTGGCGCGGGAGTTGTAACCGAAGTTGGCTTTGGCTCCGGGCGAGCCGGAGTGGCATTCTGATGCGGGCGGGGCGTTCCAACCAGATCAAGCACCCGCTCAATCAGAGGCCGGACCATTTCGCGGAATCCGGGTTGATACATCCAGGCAGCGTAGAAACCGCCACCCGCCAGCACGAGAAGCAGGAGCGCGACCAGCCCTCCGCTGACCTTCTTCTCCTTGGGCTGCTTGTAAGACGTAAACACCGGGGTGGGCAGATCAGACTCCAGATCCGCCAGCACAGGATCGTCCGAGGCCGCCACGGGCGCCGCTTTCAGCGGGGGTGCGGACTTGGAGGGTTCCGCAACGCTCGCAGACGCGTGCAGCTCTCGCGAGGGCGGGGGCTTAGGCTTGGATGCGGCGGGTGGAGCGGCCGTCTCGTCTACCGCGGAGTGCATTCTGGCAGCAGGCGGCTCTGCCGAGGCGGTAGGCGGAGCGATATCGATACTTCTGGGCAGCGAAGAAACAGCCGACGCGGCGGCAGCTTGAGTACGTGTCTCAGGAATCTGCGGTTCGATCACCGCGGGAGAAGCAGCTTCCAGCGGTGGAACAGGTCGTGGGGTCTCGTCCTTGCGCACGCGGTTGACCGCGGTGCGGATGGTAGTTCTCGCCTGGTCTTTGGCAACCGGCTTGGTAAGAATCAGTTCTGCGCCGAGGCGAAATGCGGTCGGCAGGCCGGCCCGCCCGTCCACGATGGCGATGGGAACAGGATTGGTGCCAGTTTGAGAGCGCCGGCAAACATCAAAGATCAGCTTGGCAGCCGGTAAGTTCTCACAGTCCACCAGGACCAGGTCAAAACTTTGAGAATTGAGCTTCTTGGCGGCAGACGGCCCGTCCAGAGGACGCTCGCAAGTCACCGACATTTCTTCCAGCACGCCAGTAATGGCGCTGACCGCCTGATCATCCGGCGACAGGAGCAGAGCATGGGGCATAGCCCTTAATGCTAGAAACCGCGCCCCTAAGCCGCAAGTTACGCAGGTAAGTGAGTTACCCCTTACCGGGACTTCCTCCCAGCGCTGATTCGGGCTCGGGATAGACAATCGAGCCCCGAAAGGCCGACTTGTCCGCGGGCGCAAAGTCAGGAAAGGGTAGCTGATGTTGCTCGCGCCAGCGCTGCACGTGCTGTTCGGCGGCTACCGCCTTCTCCTTATTGGGCCCCGGCTGGGAAGCAGTGTTCGCTGCTACCGCAAAGGCGCTGCCAGCATTCCCTACAATCTCCGTGATGCGCAGGAGCAGATCCTCGCGAATAGCGGTAAATTCCGTGAAGTCCTGGGTGAGGACATAGCTGAAAATTTCCAGGGACAGGCCGTTGGTGTCGAAACCCGCAAGACGAATGCGCGCACTGTCATTTTCTACCTTCGGATGTTCATACAACATGCGCCGCACTTCGGCCAGGAGATAGCGCAGTTGGTCTGGCGAGGTGTCATATCTCACGCTGAACGTGGGATTGAACCAGATTTTGTCGCGGCGGGTGAAGTTCTCGACGTTCATGGTCGCCACCGAGCCATTCGGGATGGAGAGCTCCGACCGGTCCAGGGTGCGGACTCGCGTGGAGCGCAGGCTGATGTCTTCGACCGTGCCCACCCGGTCTCCGAAGCGGCAGAAGTCGCCGACGCGAATCACTTCGTCGGCCAGCACCGAGACTCCGCCAAAGAGATTCTCAAGTGTCTTCTGGGCCGCGAACGCGATCGCGATGCCGCCGATGCCGAGGCCGGCCAGCACGGTGGTCAGGTTGAATCCGAATGCGCTCAGGACGGACAGGATGGCCGCAGCAACGATCACCACCTTCAGCAGGCGTTCCCCAAGGACCAGCAGGGAACTCGTGCCAATGCGGCCGGCGCTGATGGCGTGCGCGCGCAGGCGCTGCATGGTGACCCCGGTGGCGCGCAGCAGCAACCAGAAGAATCCGATCACCATCACGACTCCGGTGATTCGGAAGTAGTAAATCCGCTGCAGAAGGGGCAACCCGAGATAGGACGTCAGCACGCGGTGGGCCAGCGCTCCAAAAAACAGCAGAAGCGGAGCTGAGACACGGTTGTAGGAATGCAGGTTGGGACGGTTCGTGTACTTGAGCCAAAGACGACGCGGGATCGCGAGCAGGACCACCACTGCCCAGCCGAGGGCGGCAGAGACTGGGATTGCGATCAGGAGCGCCAGCCACTGCCAGACCGGCATTCCCAGAAAGAGGTTACCGACTAAGGATTGTGGAAGTTTCTTTTCGATCTGGTGCGCCTGCAGATTGTCGTACAGCTCGGGCACCTTACTGAGCGTTGCAGAGGAAAATAGCCAGATCTTGCCCGCGCTGGGATCAGTGACTCGGGTCAGGACGACGGGAACATCGGCTTCTACATTGATAAACGCGCCGATCGTCTGCGTGTCCAGGTCGCCGCTCTCCGGACTTCCTTCCGGGCGCGTGCTGATGCGGCGCATGGTCCCCGCAAAGGCGCGATCCAGCAGTACCTTGAGCTGGTTCGCGAGCTCTGGCCCCTGTGCCTGGCGACGCGCTGCGGTCATTTGCAGATAATCGGCCGCGGCTTTGTAATTGCCCGCTTGCGCGACCTGCAAAAACCCGAAGACGGTACCGGAGGGTGTGTCGCGTCCGAGGGGATCGGTGGGCGCAGCTGCCGGTTCAGTCGATTGCGATCCACCCTTGAGCAAGCTGGTGACAGACTGGGCGGTCAGGGCGTTGACGAAAATGGGAAGTAGGAGAACTGCAAGCGACAGCTTCTTCATCAAGGTAACTCCGGGGTGGATTGCTTCGTATGGCGCGCCACGACTCGGTAAAGTCGAAGATGAGCCGCCCTCTGCGATCCCCTGTGACCCGTGTGGTTCACGCTCTTGGTTCTTGACCACAGGGGTCACAGGGGAAATCTTCCCGAGCAATGACTTGCCCGGCTGGAGATCACGCACGCATGGCCCGAACCGGTCTAAAAGGACAGCCGGCGAGACGCCGGCGCTACGTTTTTTTCGGGCGATAGATATCGGTAGCCTGTCCGTAGAAAACTTCTGCCGACTCCATCATCGTTTCTGAGAGCGTCGGGTGCGGATGGATGGTCATGCCCACATCGGCGGCGAGCGCGCACATTTCGATGGCCAGCACGCCTTCCGCGATCAGTTCGCCCGCGCCCGGTCCCACGATGCCGACGCCCAGCACGCGCTCGGTTTTCGGATCAATGAGCAGCTTGGTGAGACCCTCCGGGCGATCGAGAGTGATCGCACGTCCAGAGGCACCCCACGGGAACTTGGCCACGCTGATGGCGCGTCCTTGTTCTTTAGCCTGCGTTTCGGTGAGACCGGCCCAGGCGATCTCGGGATCGGTGAACACGACCGCAGGAATGGCGTTCGGCTCGAACGCGACTTTGTGGCCGGCGATGGCTTCGACCGCAGTACGGCCTTCATGCATCGCCTTGTGGGCCAGCATCGGCTCTCCAGCAACGTCGCCGATGGCGTAAATCGCGGGATCGGCGGTTTGACGCTGCTCATTGATTTCGATGAAGCCCTTGGCGTTCACTTTGACTTTGGTTTTGTCGAGGCCGGGAATTTCAGAATTCGGGCGGCGTCCGACCGACATCAGAACGCGCTCAAAGACCTGTTCTTTCTCCTTCACGTCCGCGCCGTCGAAAGTGACGCGGATGCCGTTCTTCTCTTCTTTGAGGGACTTCACGGTGGTGTTGAGGATGATCGCGGCAAAGAGTTTTTCCAGTCGCTTGTGCAGCGGCAGAACAAGGTCGCGATCGGCGCCCGGCAGCAGTCCCGGCAGCATTTCGACGCAGGTCACCTTGGTTCCGAGCGTTGCGTACACCGAGCCGAGTTCCAGTCCAATGTATCCGCCACCGATGACGAGCAGCGTCTTCGGGATGTCCGGGAGGTCGAGCGCGCCGGTGGAGTCCATCATGCGCGGGCTATCGAGCTTGAGGCTCGGAATCACCGACGGCCGCGAGCCCGTGGCGATGATGATGCGGTCGAAGGTCAGGTTCTCTTCGCCGCCAGCCGCCGTCTTCGTGACTTTTACAGTGGTGGAGTTCACGAAAGCAGCTTTCCCCTGCACGAACTGAACCGAGCGCTGCTTCGACAGTTGTCCCAGGCCGCCGGTGAGGCGCTTGACCACGCTCTCTTTCCATCCGCGCAGTTTGTTGAGATCGACTTTGGGTTCGGCAAACTCGATTCCCCAATTTTTCGCCTGCTCGGCTTCTTCGAGCAACTTGGCGACATGCAGCAATGCCTTGGAAGGAATGCAGCCGCGATAAAGGCAGACGCCGCCGGGATTGACTTCCGGATCGATCATGGTGACCTTCATGCCCAGGTCGGCAGCGAGGAAAGCGGCGGCGTAGCCACCCGGTCCACCGCCGATTACGGCTACGCGAAGATTAGTGTTGTTCATGATGGCTTTCTTATCCTCAAATATTGCTTGTCATCCTGAGCGCAGCGAAGGACCTGTTTTCCGCAGCGGACAGCAGGTCCTTCGCTGCGCTCAGGATGACAATTCATGAAAGTGTTGATGCGAAAGAACGATGCTCACAGCAAGATGATCATTGCTATCCACTATCCCTGCACCGACAACAGGAAAGGCTGCTCGAAAGCCTCCGCGATCCAGCGCAGGAAACGTGCGGCGTCGGCGCCATCAATCAACCGGTGATCGTACGAGAGCGAGAGCGGCAGAATCAAGCGCGGCTCGAATTTGTTGTTGACCCATTCCGGCTCCATGCGCGAGCGCGAAAGGCCCAGAATCGCGACTTCGGGATGGTTCACAATCGGCGAAAATCCCGTTCCGCCGATTCCGCCCAGGTTGGTGATGGTAAACGTCCCACCGACCATTTCGTCCGGGGTCAGCTTTTTGTCGCGCGCTTTCTTGGAAAGCTGC
>Ga0326726_10002163_pt1 | contig 18107 bp, 15 predicted proteins | sample MHFenrmetagenome_2_FD_207603 | JGI IMG/M metagenome (GOLD analysis project Ga0326726, IMG submission 207603) | Lab enriched peat soil microbial communities from Michigan Hollow, Ithaca, NY, United States - MHF15MN | ecosystem: Environmental > Terrestrial > Soil > Wetlands > Peat | place: USA... | reverse complement strand
CAAATAACCCTTTCTGCGTAGCGTCCGATCTCAGGTTGTTATCCAATGTCTCCGCGAGATGTGAGACGACCTTGGCAAGGTGATCAATGCTCTCCAGCGACAACTTTTCCGGTATGTACGTCCGCCCAAGAACTTTCAGCAGCCCCGTGTTCGCATCCTGGAAAACGATCCCGACTCTAAGCAGTTCGTCCAACATCGCGCGCGCCGGCATGTCGCCGCTGTACTTGCGCACCAGTGTTTGAAAGCTCGGTTTGCCTGGGTCGTTTTCGAATTCAAGTTCCAGTGGTATCCCGTATGGCCCCGTGAATTCCGCGTCCATGTGCCAAGCGGCCAGGACCCGAATCACGCGATTGAATTTGCTTTCGTCTTCCGAATGATCCTTCCCTTCGTCTGCGATAACTCGCGCAACCTCCTTGCGACTGAGTCCCGTGACGATCGCGATGCGCGACTGCGACATGCGCCGATCTGAAACGGGGAAGTCCATTGCGGCGACCTCTACGTAGGCCGCCTTCGCCACTTCCGCGAACTCCAGAAAGTTCACGCCGTTCCTCAGCAGAATCCGCACCAGTGGCCGCAGGATTCGCCGAAACCCGGCGAGAAGGTCCCGTTTAACAGATCGTACCACTGTTGAACATAACCTAGTGAATCAAGGCGCATTTTAGGGGTGATTGCGCCATTTTTCCCAAGAATATGTCCCTTGGGGCCCTGGAGCGGCCAAATCGAGGGCTAGAAGTGCGGTGTCGGGCAGCCACAATATGTTGTATTGGCCTAATCAGGGCCGCGTCTGCCGGGTGGTCGGCCGAGTGGAGAGCGGTAGTTTGACGCCCGCGTGATGCCGCGGGGCGCGAAGAATTCTCGCTGTGCGCAGCGCGTGGGCCTAGGGTGAAAAGACCCGCGCCACGGACTGCTGGATGCTCTCTGCGGCGGCTTTCGGATCTGTTGCGTCACGAATCGGCCGTCCGACGACGATGTAGTCGGCGCCGCTTTCGAAAGCCTGTTCGACGCTCACGACGCGCTTCTGATCATCCGTCGGTCGATTCTCGACGGGCCGAATGCCGGGCGTGACCACCAGCAGTTTGTTGCCGAGATGCTCGCGCAGCAGCTGCGCCTCGAGTCCCGATGACACGACTCCGTCGCACCCGGCTTCCAGCGCGCGACGCGCGCGCGACAACACCAAGCGCTCGACATCGCACTGAAATCCGAGATCGTCGAGATCGCCGCGGTCGAGACTCGTGAGTACGGTGACCGCGAGTATCTTGACGTCGCCTTTCGCCGCTGCCGCGGCTTCCATGATCGACTGATTGCCGTGCACCGTCGTGAATGTGACTCCGCGATTGCGCAGTCGCTTGACCGCGGCCGCAACCGTAGCGGGCACATCGAAGAACTTGAGATCGACAAAGACCTTCTTGCCGCAGCCGACCATCCATTCGAGCAGCTCGAAGTAGTCGCCCGCCATGAAGAGCTCGAGCCCGAGCTTGTAGAATTGCACGGAATCACCAAGCGTGCCCGCGAGCCTGCGCGCGCTTTCCGCATCCGCGACATCCATGGCAAAGATGAGCCGCTCGCGCACTGGAATGTTCTTCGCGGGCTTCACGTGCGCTCTCCCGGTTCGAATACCCGGCGATGCTCGAGGATCGCATACCGATCGGTCATTCCTGCCACGTAGTCGGCAACGGCGCGCGCACGACCGGCCTTGCCACGCTCGGCCTCGAGGCGCGCGGCAACGTTTCGATGCTCCGCGGGCATCAAGCTGGTATCGGTGAAGAAGGCTTCGAAGAGCGCGGTCAGCACGTTGCTTGCCTTCGAGGTCATGCGCAGCACGCGATAGTGGCGATAGACGTGCTCGCGCAGGAAGCGCTTGAGCTCCAGATGCTCCACGCGTATGCGGTCCGACAGGCCGATGAGTGGCTCGGATTGCCTGCGCACGGCTTCGATATCGGCCGGTGCGGCCCGTTGGATACGCTCGCGCGAGCTGGCTACGACATCCGAAACGACCTCGTTGATCATCCGCCGCACCATCTCATTCACGAGCCGTCGGCCCGTGACCGCGGGATACAGCCGCGCTACATCGTCGCGGTGGCGCTTTACCATCGTGGTAGCCGCGATCTCCTCCAGGCTGATCAGCCCGGCACGCAGTCCATCGTCGACGTCGTGATTGTTGTAGGCGATTTCATCCGCAATGTTTGCGATCTGCGCTTCCAGGCCTGGTTGTTCGCGCTTCAGGAAGCGCTCGCCAATGTCCCCGAGTTCGCGCGCGTGGCTCACGGAGCAGTGCTTGAGTATCCCCTCCCGGCACTCGAACGTGAGGTTGAGCCCCGGAAATTCCGCGTAACGCTCCTCCAGCTCATCCACCACACGCAGCGACTGCAGGTTGTGCTCGAAACCGCCGTGCTCACGCATACAGGCATTGAGCGCGTCCTGCCCGGCGTGTCCAAACGGAGTGTGGCCGAGGTCGTGCGCGAGACTGATCGCTTCGGTCAGCGGTTCGTTGAGCTCGAGCGCATTGGCGATCGTGCGTGCGATTTGCGCGACCTCGATCGAGTGCGTGAGCCGAGTTCGGTACAGGTCGCCCTCGTGATTCACGAACACCTGGGTCTTGTAGACAAGGCGTCGGAATGCGGTCGAATGGATGATGCGATCGCGATCGCGCTGAAATTCGCTGCGCAGCTCCGGCGCGGGCTCCGGGTGACGCCGACCGCGGGAACGCTCGTCCTGCGCGGCGTAGGGCGCGAGCGATGCGCGGGACGAGCTCACGCGGCACCGAAATAATGGCTAAGCACAGCATGCAACGTGTCCGCCGGGTAGTCACTCGCGACCACAGCTGCGCCGAGCGGCTTCAAGAGCACGAGCCGAATCCTGTCATTGCGCACCTTTTTGTCCATGCTCATGTACTCCAGCGCACGCTTGACGCCGATGCGCGGGGCGGCCCGGGCAAGGCCAGCTCGCTTGAGGAGCGCCTGCACGCGATTGAATTCCGCTGCAGACATCCATCCGAGGCGTCGCGACATGTCGCTCGCCATCAGCAGGCCTGAACCGACCGCTTCGCCGTGTAGCCAGCCGGCGTACGCCGTTGCGGTCTCAATGGTGTGGCCGAAGGTGTGGCCGAGATTCAGATGCGCGCGCACTCCGCTCTCACGCTCATCGAGCCCGACGATTCCAGCCTTGATCTCGCAGGAGCGCCGAATCGCGTAGGCGAGCGCCCCGGGGTCGCGGGTGATCAGTTGCTCGATGTTCGACTCGAGCCAGCCGAAGAACTCGAGATCGCCGAGCATGCCGTGCTTGATAACTTCGGCGAACCCGGCCCGCAGCTCGCGTTCCGGCAGCGTTCGCAGGGTTGCGGTATCGGCGATTACGCAGGCCGGCTGATGGAACGCGCCGATGAGATTCTTGCCGGCTGGATGATTGACCCCGGTCTTGCCGCCGACGGACGAATCGACCTGCGCCAGGAGCGTGGTCGGCATCTGCACGAACGCGATGCCACGCTGATAGCAGGCGGCCGCAAAGCCAGCTATATCGCCTATTACGCCGCCGCCGAGCGCGATTACTGTGCCATCCCGATTCACCCGCTCGGCGGCCAGCGCATCGAGGATTCGCTCGACCGTGGCCAGGGTCTTGAACTCCTCGCCATCCGGCAGGATCACATCGAATACTCGTTTGCCCGTCAAAGCGGCGCGCACGGGCTGCAGGTAGAGCGGCGCGACAGTGGTATTGGTAATGATGGCGAAGACGTCGCCCGCGGCATGGCGAGTCAGCAGGTCCGTGCGCGACAGCAGCCCGTCTCCGATGAATATCGGGTAGCTGCGTGTTCCGAGGTCGATCTTCAGTTCCTGCACCAGGTGGTTCGCCGGCCGGGGAAATGGCCGTACGCCGAACCGCGCGCAGTATAAAGACCTTCGTGGATGATTGCCCGGGATCGCACCCTGGCCGGCGTGCCGCCGATCAGCCGGCCTTCGACCGCTCGCCGAGGAGCCGCAACACCTCATCGGCGAGCAGCTGCACGCGGCGGCCATCGGTGCACACGGCAATGTCGGCGATCTCGCGATAGAGCGGCTCGCGCACCCGCAGCAGGTCCTCGAGCCTGGCACGTGGGTCTTCGGTCTCGAGCAACGGCCGATGTTTGCCGTGACGGGTACGCTCGAGCTGCTGGGTCACGGTGGTCTCGAGATAGACCACGCAGCCACGCTCGATGAGGTTGCGCCGGTTGTCGGCATCGAGCACGGCACCACCGCCCGTCGCCAGGACAATGTCCGCGCGCTGTGTCAGATCGGCAATGACTTCGCGTTCACGCTGGCGGAAGCCCGCTTCGCCTTCCTTCTCGAAAATGAAGGCGATATCGACGCCCGTGCGACGCTCGACCTCAGCGTCGCTGTCGACGAATGAAAGGTCGAGCGCCTTCGCCAGTGCCTTGCCGACGGTCGTCTTGCCGGAGCCCATGGGGCCGATGAGGAAAATGTTGGTCTTCGAGATCATGAAAAAAAGCGGCCGCTCGGAAGCGGCCGCTCATCTGAACCTCTGCATTTAGCTACGTCGGTGATGCAAGGGCGGCAGTCCGATAACGACCGCTCCCCATCAGTACAGATTCGCTCCCTCCCGCAGAATCTTCGGCGTCACGAAGATCAACAGCTCTTTCTTATTGTTCACCCTGCGGCTCGACTTGAACAGGATATTGAGTCCCGGGATGTCGCCGAGCCACGGCACTTTCGTCTCGCTCTCCCGCTTTTCCGTTTCCAGGATGCCGCCGAGCACCACGGTCTGCCCGTCGTTCACAAGCACTTGCGTGATGATCTTGCGGGTATCAATACTCGGCACGCGACCACCGGTCGCACTAGCGACCTCTTCTCCGACGCTGTCCTTGTTGATCTGAAGATCAAGAATGACACGACTATCCGGTGTAATGAGCGGCGTCACCTTGAGGCTGAGTACGGCCTTCTTGAACTGCGTGGTCGTCGCGCCGCTCGAGGACGATTCCTGGTACGGGATCTCGACGCCCTGCTCGATGCTCGCTTCCTTCTGGTTGGCCGTGATGACGCGCGGCGAGGAAACGATTTCTCCTCGGCCTTCGGCCTGCGCCGCGGATAGCTCGAGATCCACGATGTAGTTCGAGTCGAGCAGCGCCAGGGCGATGCGGCCGGCCGGATTCGCGACCGGCAGATTGACGTTGTAGCGGTTCGTAAAATTATCGTCGCCGGTCGGCACCTTCACGGGGAGCGGTGTGCCGTTCGCCGGATCCTGCAGGTTGGTAAGTGCCGAATCGACGATGGTGTTCGATGCCTGGCCGCTTCCCGATATGGCGAGCAGCCCGTCGGAGCCTTTCTGATCGACGTAGGTGAATCCGGCGCGCACGCCAAGGTCCCGCGAGAAATCGTCATTGACGATCACGATGCGGGCTTCGATGAGTACCTGCTTCACCGGAATGTCGAGCGTCGCGACGAGCCGGCGGATGTCCGTGAGGCGGTCAGCCGTGTCCTGCACGAGAAGCGTATTGGTGCGCGAGTCGATGCCAATGCTGCCGCGCGAAGACAGCAGGGACTGGCTGCCGGTGCCCTTGCCGATGAGGTTCGCGAGTTCTTCGGCCTTCGCGTAGTTCACCTGCAGGTATTCGGTGCGTAGCGGAGCAAGCTCCTGGATATCCTTGCGCGCCGAGAGCTCGGCCTTCTCGCGCGCGGCGATTTCCTCCGCGGGCGCCACGATGATCACGTTGTCCTGGCGGCGCATGTCGAGACCCTTGGTCTTCAACACGATGTCGAGTGCCTGGTCCCAGGGGACGTTCTGCAGGCGCAGCGTGACGTTGCCCTGCACCGTATCGCTTACGACGATGTTCTGGCCGCTCGTGTCAGCGAGCAGCTGCAGCACGGCGCGTGTTTCGATGTCCTGGAAATTGAGCGTGAGCCGCTCGCCGGTGTACGCCTTCTTTTCCTCCACCGCACCGGTCACCTTGACGACCGGCTTGATCTCGACCGTGTACTGATTGTCGGTCTGATACGCCATCTGCTCGAACTCACCCCCGGCGGAGATGACCAGACGCGCGCCATCCGCAGCACGCAGAGCATCCACGGTCGACACGGGTGTCGCGAAGTCCGTGACGTCGAAGCGCTTCATCAGTGTCTTCGGCAACTGGGCTCCCGAGAAATCGACCACGATCTGCGAACCTTCCTGACGCAGATTGACAGGCGTGCGCGCGTCGCTTAGCCCGATCACGACGCGGCCGGACCCGCCAGGGCCCCGTCGAAAATCGATCGTGGAGATCGAGCGAGAACCGCCGCTCGAGGAGCTGCGCGCGGTGGGCGGCGCGCTCGAGGCCGATGCCGTCGCGATCGGCGCCTGGCCGCCGAGCGTCACAAGGATAGTGTTGCCGTCAACGCGCGTGGTATAGGGCACGAGCGCGTCGAGATTCAGGACAAGGCGCGTACGGCCATTCGCCTCGGCCGCGAGTATGGTGGCGAGTCCGGCCGAATTCACATCGATGCGTCGCGACTCGAGGGCAAGCCCCGTATCGGGCAGGTCGAGCGAGATGCGGGCCGGCTTGTCGATAGTAAAACTGAGCGGCTCGGGTGCCGGACCGGAAAGGAGCAGCCGCAGCTGCAGCTGCTGCCCGGGCAGCGTCTGCACTTCGATTTTCTGCAGCTTGTTCGTGGGCTCCTGCGCAAGCGCCGGTTTCGATCCGATCAGGAGCACCGCGGCCAGGGCGCCGAGCAGTGCGGCAGCCCACACGCGAGGCGAAACGCGCGCGGCTGTGCCTGAGGCCTGCGTGGGACGCGAAATGTATGACATTCTCGATACTCCCTAATGAACCAAGCGCGACAGTTAGTCGGTGAGGCCGAGCGCGGCAGGGCGCTCGATGTAGCCGCCGACCCCATCGGGAACAATCTCAGTCAGATTTATTTTCGAGCTCGTGACCGAAAGGATGCGGCCATCGTTCTGGCCGATGTAATTGCCGGGCAGCACGCGATGCACGAGACCGTCCTGCGTCTGCACCAGGCCGTAGTTGTGGCCGCCTAGATCCAGCGTGCCGACCATCTTCAGGGTGTCGAGCGAGAACTGCTCGAGGAACTCACGATTACGGCGCTGATCGGGGCGCAGCCCGGCATTCGCCGACGCCGCCGGTGCGCCGGGCACGAAAGGTGAGCGTATCGACGACGCGTCATAGGCAAACGTCTCGTATGGCTTGATTTCCGGCAATGCTTCGACGTGGCCGCCGGGGAGCTTCTTTACTTCCTCGATCTGCTTCTGCAGCTCGTCCATGTCCCCCGAACATGCGGAGAGCGCACCGACGGCGAGACCCGCGAGCACCAGGGCACGCGCTAGAGTAGACGTTGATCGAACGATGGTCATTGCCACAACCTGTCACCGACCAAGGGTAATGGGGGGAGGCGTCGTCTTCTTCCTGCCGGCGCCGACTCGCGGGGCGGCGGTGGCCGCGCTCTCGTCTTCTTCGAGATACCGATAGGTCTTAGCCGTCACGTCGAGCACCAGATCTTCGTAGGAATCCTTCTCGACCGGTTTGATCTCGATGTCGTGCAGGGTGACGATGCGCGGCAGGGCGGCGATGCCGCTCACGAAGTTGCCGAGCTCGTGGAAACTGCCGGTGAGCCGGATCTTGATCGGCAGCTCCGCGTAGAACTCGCGCTTGATCTCGGGAGACGGCTGAAAAAGCTTTTCCTGCAGGCCCGCCGCGAGTCCGGTCTGTGAAATGTCGACCAGCAGGCTCGGCACTTCTGTCTTGCCCGGGAGCTGCCTCAACATTGCGCCGAAGGACTTCTCCATTTCCTTGAGTTGCGCCTTGTAGGCCTCGAAGTTCGCAGCCTTGCGCTGGCGCGCCTTGAACTGATCCCAGAGTTCGTCTTGCTTGTGCCGGGCCTGATCGAGATCGGGCCACTGGCCATTCACGACGAACACGTAACCGAGGACGCAGACCATGGCGATCAGCCACGTGCCGACCGCGCTTGCGCGCACGACCAGCGGCCAGCGGCCGATATCCTGCCAGTCAACGTTCTTGAACTGCTCGAGGAACTTCATGGCTGTTCCCCCTCCTGGCCGGGCAGCTGCACGCCAACCTGGTTGGCGAACAGCGTGAAGTCGCTACCGAGCGTGTTGCCCTTCTGTGTCTCAACCACCTCGAGCTCCGGATTATCGAGCCACTCCGACGCATCGAGGTTGCGCATGAACGCCGAGACGCGCGTGCTCGACTGCGCGACTCCCTTGATCTCGAGTCGCTTGTCGGTCTGCTTGATCGAAGTGAGATAGAGCCCGTCCGGCACGGTGCGCGCGAGCTGATCGAACAGGTGTACGACTTCCGGCCGGCTGCGCTGCAGCTTCTCGACAATGTCCATGCGCGCGCGCATGCGTGCCTTCTGCGCTTCCAGATCCAGGATCTCGGTGATCTGTTGATCGAGCTTTTCGATCTCGCTCTTCAAGAGCTCGTTCTTCCTGTTCTGGTTGCTGATCACCTGTGCATAAAAGAGGTTGACCAGCAGCACGATGACGGCGGCGCCAAGCGTTGCGCCGACGATCGACAGCAGGAAATTCCTTTGACGGAGTTTCCGTTCCTCGGCACGCCAGGGAAGTAGGTTGATTCTTGGCATGTCAGTCGAAGCTCCGCAGGGCGAGGCCGCAGGCCGTGAGCAGCGCCGTCGCGTCTTTCTTGACCGCCTGCGCCTTGGCCTTGGATGACATCTTCATCTGGCCGAGCGGATCGCCCTTTTCGGCGGTGATACCCACGCGGCTCGAGATCACGTCGGCAACGCCAGAAATGTTGGCGCAGCCGCCGCAGATCAGTATCTGGTCGGGCTGTTCGCGCCCGCTGCCCGAAGCGAGGTAGAACTGCAGCGAGCGGCTCACCTGCTGGGTCATGTCGTCGATGAACGGATCGAGGACTTCCGGCTGATAGTTGCTCGGCAGTCCGCCTTCCTTCTTGGCGCGGCCGGCCTCTTCCATGCTGAGTCCGTAAGTGCGCATGATTTCTTCGGTCAGCTGCTGGCCACCGAAGGCGAAATCGCGCGTGTAGATCACTTTGAGATTGCGCAACACGCTGAATGTCGTGCTGCTCGCGCCAAAATCGACGACTGCGATCGTGCGATCGATGCCGCCGTCCGGCATCTGATGCGTCATCAGTTTGCACGCGTTTTCGAGTGCGAACGCTTCGACATCGACGATGCGCGTGACAAGACCGGCAGCCTGCACGGCTGCCTGGCGCTGCTCGACGTTTTCGGTGCGCGTCGCGACGAGCAGCACGTCGAGCATCTCTGGGTCTTTTTCCGAAGGTCCGATGACCTGGAAGTCGTAACTCACTTCCTCCATCGGAAACGGAATGTACTGGTCAGCCTGCAGCTCCACCTGACCTTCGAGCTCACTGTCGTTCAGGGTGCGCGGCATTTGGATCACCTTGGTGATCGCAGCATCGCCGCTGATTGCGATCGCCGCCTCCTTGGCTCCTGCACCCGAGCGTTTGACGGCGCGACGAATTGCCTCGCCGACGGCCTCGGCGTCGACGATGGCCTTCTCATTGATCGCGTTGTGCGGTGTCGGCTCAGCTGCGTAGGACTCCACGCGAAACTGCCCGCCACTCTCGCTCAGCTCGATCAACTTGACCGACGATGTCGTTATGTCAAGACCGAGCAACCGACGTGAGCTTTTCCCGAATAGCACTTTGTTTTCCTATTCAGAACAATGAGTTAAACCCTAGAACGACATCGTCAGTTAGGTATTGCTCGCAACTATATAGCAATAAACTGTTAAGTTAAACGTGACCGCACTCACAGGACCGCTAGGCCCCGTGCAGGCCAATCGGGATTTGTCGATCAGCCCGCAAACATGGCTAGTCAGTGTCAGCCTGACGCCCAACCAGAGCCGCAAGGAGCCAAGCGTAGCAGTGCTTCTAGATCAGCCCGGAACGAATAGCGCGTGCGCTGTACCAAAAAGATGGTTTAACGTTCCGGCCGGCAACCCCGCTGTCCTAGGCTTCATCCTTAGTAGACCGGTGGCTTTGCGTCCTCACCCTTCGGTGAGTTTGCCCGTCGACCGGCCAAACTATGCATAGGCCCCTGTTTTATGGCAAGAAGTTAGAGCTCTTATTGTGAACCATCGCTATTTTCGCTGGGCTTTCGACCTCACCGCTGTGGGTCTCCTGACGGCGACCCTGGTTGCATTGTCGTTTCTTTGCGTCTTTTCCTATCTGGAGGCGAGCCTCCCCAGTATCGGCTTGATCGATCAGGGCAAGCTGCCGGTGCCGCTGCGCATCTATACGCGCGATGGACGTCTGGTGGGCCAGTACGGCGACGAGCGGCGTCTGCTGGTCGAATACGACCAGATTCCGGAGGAGGTTCGCGATGCGTTTCTTGCGGCCGAGGACGATCGCTTCTTTCGTCATCATGGAATCGACTTCCCGGGACTCGCGCGTGCGCTGATCGTCAACATTCTGTCCGGGCGCCCCGACCAGGGGGCTGGCACGATCACGATGCAGACAGCGCGCGTGTTCCTGCTTTCGAGCGAGAAGAAACTGCGTCGCAAGTTCCTCGAGATCTTCCTCGCCTATCGCATCGAACACGATTTCACAAAACAGGAAATCCTCACGCTCTACCTCAACAAGATCTTTCTTGGACAGCGCGCATACGGCGTGGCCGCCGCAGCCGAAGTCTACTTCGGCAAGAAGCTCGACGAGCTAAATCTCGCGGAGGCCGCGACGATTGCGGGGCTCCCGCAGGCGCCGTCGGACGACAATCCAGTCACGAATCCGGAAAAGGCGAAGAGCCGGCGCGGATACGTGCTGCGCCGGCTGCGTGAACTTCACAAGATAACTCCGCAGGAAGAGCAGGCCGCGCGGCAGGTGCCAATGCAATCGCAGCTGCACGGTCCGGCCTCGGAAGTAGAGGCGCCATATCTTGGCGAGATGGTTCGCAATGAGATGGTGCAGAAATACGGCGAGCGCGTTTACTCGGAGGGTTTTCGCGTCATCACGACGCTCGACTCGTCGATGCAGGCGGGCGCCAATCTCGCACTACGCGTCGGCCTGATCGAGTACGACCGTCGCCACGGCTATCGCGGCGCAATCGGCCACCAGGTCGAATTGCCGGCAACGCCGCAGGCCATGGACGAGGTGCTCGACGGCTATCCGACGATCGGCGGACTGCTGCCGGCACTGGTCACTTCCGTGCACGAGCAGTCGGTGGACGTCAATGTGAAAGGCGGCCGCTCCGTGACCATTCCATGGTCTGGCCTGTCCTGGGCGCGCCCCGCGGCAGCGGATGGAACCGTGGGTCCGGAGGTCAAGAAGGCCGGCGACGCTGTGCACGTGGGCGATGTCATATACGTCCTTGTGACCGGCAGGCTCATCGAACTCGCTCAGGTCCCGGATGCGCAGTCGGCTCTCGTCGCGGTTGATCCGCGTGATGGCGCGGTCGCCGCGCTTACCGGCGGGTTTGATTTCTTCAACAGCAAGTTCAACCGCGCCGTACAGGCGCGCCGCCAGCCGGGTTCCGCATTCAAGCCATTCCTCTATTCGGCCGCGCTGGAAAACGGATTCACGCCCGCGAGCGTGATACTCGACGCGCCTGTCGTGATGGAAGACACGTCGATGGAGAACACGTGGCGGCCGCAGAACGTCACCGGCAAGTTCTATGGACCGACCCGGCTGCGCGAGGCCCTCGTGCGTTCGCGCAATCTCGTTTCCGTGCGCCTGATGCGCGCAATGGGAACGAAATTCACGATGGACTACGTCAGCCGCTTTGGCTTTGAGAGGAGCGCGCTGCCCGAGAATCTCACGCTCGCGCTCGGCAGCCTTCAGGTCTCGCCGCTGCAGCTTGCTTCTGGATTTTCGGTGTTTGCGAATGGCGGCTACCGGATCAAGCCCTATTTCATCCAGAGCATCGAGGACGGTGAGGGTAAAGTGCTGTTCTCGGCTTCGCCAATCGTCGCTTGCGCTGAGTGCGCGGATTCGAAACCGGACTACACGGTGCCGTACGGCAACCAGGCTCCGGGGGGCAGGCTCACAACGGTGCCGGCGGCGAATCAGGCGCCGCTTGTCATTCGTCCGGAGAATTCCTGGCTGCTCACCGACATGATGAGCGACGTGGTCCGCCGTGGCACCGCACGGCGTGCGCTTGTCCTGGGACGTGATGACATTGCCGGCAAGACGGGCACAACCAACGATCACCATGACGCGTGGTTCAGCGGATTTGCGCCGAATCTGGTCGCAACGGTATGGGTCGGCTTCGACGACGAGCGCTCGCTCGGTGCCGGCGAGGAAGGTGGCCGCACCGCTGTTCCCACGTGGACCTACTTCATGCTGCAGGCCCTCAAGGGAGTGCCCGAGCAACACCGCACGATTCCAAATGGGCTGGTGTCGGTACGCATTTCGCCCCTCACCGGGGAGCTGGCGAGCAGCGACGATCCGAGTGCGATCTTCGAAACATTCATCGAAGGGCACTTGCCACAGCCGGCCGAACCGGGTCAGGATAATTCCAATCCGCGTACGTCCGAAAAGGACAACAAGGACGACGAGCCCATCTTCTGAAGGCTTTCGAATGGCACGACGCAGTTCAAGCCGCGCCGATCAGTTCCGCCTCGCGCTCGCCCAGGAAGCGGCGCGCATCATGGCGGAGCATGGAATCGAGGACTACCTGTTCGCGAAGCGCAAGGCGGCCGAGCGGCTAGGCGCCGTCGACGCGGCAGTGCTTCCCAAGAACACGGAAATCGAGCAAGCCCTGGTCGAGTACCAGCGCCTGTTCGACGCGGACGACCATCCGCGCTCGCTCGAGCGCCAGCGGCGCGCTGCTCTTGCGACGATGACCCTGCTGATCGATTTTGAGCCGCGGCTCGTCGGACCGGTGCTGAGCGGCACGGCCACGCCCCACAACGACATAAGTCTGCACTTGTTCGCGGACCGGCCGGAGTCGGTTGCCATCAAGCTGCTCGAGCACGGCATCCCGCACGATGTAATCGAGCGGCGTCTGCGCATGGATGCGGAACGGATCGTAAGTTACCCGGGTGTGCGCTTCCTCGCGGGCGAGCATGCGATAGAGGCTATGGTCTTTCCGCGCGACGGCATTCGCCAGTCGCCATACAGCCCGGTCGACGGCAGGCCGATGCGTCGCGCCGATCGCGACGAACTCGAGGCGCTGGTCGAGGAATCCTGATCAGGCGCGTCTTGCGATTTCCACGTAGTCGCGCCGTACCGGCCCGAGGTACAGCTGGCGCGGCCGGCCGATGCGCATTGTGGGATCCGAGATCATCTCGAGCCAGTGCGCGACCCAGCCCACGGTGCGCGCGATCGCGAACATCACGGTGAACATCGAGCGGGGGATACCAAGCGCGCTGTAGATGATGCCCGAGTAGAAATCCACGTTCGGGTAGAGTTTGCGCGAGACGAAATATTCGTCCTTGAGCGCGATTTCCTCCAGGCGCACCGCGAGCTCGAACAGCGGATTTTGGACACGTCCCATCTTCGCGAGCACCTTGTGGCACATTGCACGGATGATCTTGGCGCGCGGGTCGAAGTTCTTGTAGACGCGATGTCCAAAGCCCATGAGCCGCACGTTGCTCGTCTTGTCCTTCACCATCGCGAGAAACTTCGGGATATTGTCCGGCGCGCCGATCTCCTCGAGCATCGCAAGAACTGCCTCGTTCGCGCCGCCGTGAGCCGGTCCCCAGAGCGCAGATATTCCTGCCGAAATCGCGGCGTACGGGTTCGCGCCGGTACTGCCAGCGAGACGTACCGTCGAGGTGCTGGCGTTCTGCTCGTGGTCGGCGTGCAGAATGAACAGCAGGTCGAGCGCCTCGGCCGATAGCGGGTCGATGCTGTACGGCTCGCAGGGAACGGCGAAGAACATGTTGAGCATGTTCGTGCAGTAGTCGAGATCGTTGCGCGGATAAATGAAGGGCTGGCCGAGCGAATGCTTGTAGGCCGCGGCGGCAATCGTCGGGATCTTGGCAACGATGCGATGCGCGAAGATTTCGCGGTGACGCGGATTATTGATGTCCATCGAGTCGTGGTAGAACGCCGACATCGACGCGACCACGGCCGACACCATCGCCATCGGATGGGCATTGTAGTGAAAGCCGTTGAAGAAGCGCAGCAGCGCCTCGTTGATCATCGTGTGATGCACGATGTTCCTGGTGAACTCGGCGAGCTGGCTCGCCGTCGGCAATTCGCCGTTGAGCAGCAGGTAGGCGACTTCGATGAACGAGCTGTGCTCGGCGAGCTGTTCAACGGCATAACCGCGATACAGCAGCACGCCCTTGTCACCATCGATGAACGTGATGCGGCTCTCGCAGCTCGCGGTTGCCATGAATCCTGGGTCGAACGTGAAGACCCCGTGATCCTTGGTCATTGCGGCGATGTTGAGTACGTCCGGGCCCAGAGACCCCTTCAGCACGGGCAGTTCGGACGTCTTACCGGTGGCGGGATTAGTCAGTTTGAAATTCTTGTCGGCCATCTGCTGCTTCCGTCGGGAACCGCGATGCGCTGCGGGCAAAGAAGAAAGCGAAACCGCGGGCAGACTTACATGGTCTGCGCCCGGAATCAAGACGGTGAAATACGCATGGCCCCGTGCGCGAGTTTGCATGCGTCAGTGCGCGGCATGCGCGCGGTGACGGCTACTGAACGGTCTTGAAAAACTGGCCTTCTTTCGGCTCGCCCTTTGGATAGAGTGCGTTAAGGAGACGCAGCGTTTCCTGCGGGTAGTCCTCTTTTCTCTGCAGCGGCACGCTCTTCGCGACTTCTCCCATGCGCGTCTGCGCCGTGGCCCTCAGGAGCTTCAGCCGATACGGCTCGCCGAGCGGATACTCCGATGCGCGCATGCGCCGAAAGGACTCGGCAACGGATACGAAGACTCGATCGGCCGCCGGCACCAGATTGCTGCTCGAACGGCTGGCGCCCGCGAACAAGTACACGGACTTGTCCTTGTATATGGCGACCCACCGCACGGGCCCACTGCCCTCGTCGAATGGCGACCCGTGCCGATCGACTACCGTATAGGCGTCGAAGCCGTCGATCTTGAGCTCCTCCCCCGATGTGAGGCTGCTGCTTTGCAGGTTCTTGATCAGAAACTCACGCGGCGAAAGCTTGTCAGGCCGAGCGTCACCCATCATCTGCATCATGGAATCGCCGTTCGGCGAACGCGCGAGCAGTCGCGTGGGCTCGTTCTCCACGATCCAGCCGCTCGGGAACGCCAGGCTGATACCGAGCTCCGCGTGATAGAAGCGGTTCTCACGCATGATGCCCTGGCGCTTGCTGCTGCCAAAGGGAAGCCCGTCGATACGGTGCAGGTATTCGTCGCGATTCTCGATGCCCTGGCCCTCGGCCGGCGCAAAATTGGCGGCTACCTTGATGGACTGGATCATGCGCGCGTCCGGTGCCGGATGATCGGAGAACACGCCATGATAAAGGTGCGGATCGCGATGCTCGGCCTTGGCGCGATCCCGCTCGAATCGTTCCTGCGCCTGAAAGATGCGAAAGACGTCCGCCGCCGCCTCCGGTCGATAGCCAGTCTTCGCCGCGTACTCAATACCGAGGCGATCCGCCTCCGATTCCTGCTCGCGGCTGTAGCCCGTGAGCCAGGCGGTCCCGCCCAGATTGGCCAGCTGCGCGGCCGCTTGACTACGGCTCATGATGGCCGCCGCGGTGACGGCGATGTTCGCAAGCAGCGATTGCACCTTCCGCTTGGCCATGTGCCGCGCGGTCACGTGGCCGATTTCGTGCCCCACAACCGCCGCAAGCTCGGCTTCGGAGTTGAGGTAGGCCATCAGGCCGCGATGCACATAGATGTAGCCGCCTTCGGTCGCGAAGGCATTGAAGTCGTCGGTATCGAGGACAGTGAAGTGAAACTCTGCGCCCGCCATGGGGCTATGGCTGAGCAGATTCTGACCAATCGCATTCACGTAATCCTGCAGCGACTGGTCTTCGTATATTCCGTAGACCTTGATGATTTCCTCGTACGCCTTGCGACCGGTCTCCCGCTCGCTGGAAGTCGGACGGGCCGTCGCGTCCTCGGCACCCTGCGACGGCGGCGCAAAACCGAGGACTGTGATTGCCAGAGAAATGGCCGCCAGAGACGCGGTCACCGGCGCTTTACGTGCGAACATTGCAGGAGCTCTCCGGCTCGTGGATCGAAGGGTCATAGCTACGATCCCCTGCAGCTACAAGGAGTTCCCGGCGGGCGGGACTCGAATCGACGGTGGACTCAGCTCGCGCCCATGCCGTAGCGCTTGCGGAATTTGTCCACGCGTCCGCCCGTGTCGACGATCTTCTGCTTGCCCGTGTAGAAGGGATGGCAGTTCGAGCAGACTTCGATCTGCAGATCGTGGCCCAAGGTCGAGCGCGTATGAAACTTGTTCCCGCAGCTGCAGACCACTTCGATCTCTTTGTATTCGGGATGTATTCCGGTCTTCATGGTGTTTGCTCGAAGTGGGTTGTTCAGGCGGAAAAAAAAGGGGGCGCGAAGTGTAGCGGGCGACCCTCGGAGCGACAAGGGCTGCGGATCTGGCTACATCCGCTCCATGCGGGGCGCCGCTATTCAACGCCCCGCAGGGTGATCCCAGTGTGAGGAGCCTCGGTTAAGTAGCCGATCAATAGGGAGTTTTTTCCTTATCCACAATTCCTGTGGATAACTCTGTGAACGAGACGAGCCGTGTCTGCGCCATTACAGCCTGTTTCTTCATTTCTGTTGCTTTGTTCAAAAAATAGTCACATTAATTATACATTTAGAATCAATTAGTTGTAACAGCTATGTCAGCTAGTGCAGCCACAATCAGTCGCATCTCACCGTTACAGGTTCCATTGTCCGCTCCTGTGCATAAGAATCGCGGGGCGCCCCCACTGCTTCTGGCAGGAATGGCTCCAGCAAGTCATTGAGAAATCGGTATCCCAGATCGGTGCAGCGCCAGGCACCGCTGGCCGAGCATTGCAGCAACCCTCGCGCCTGAGCGCTTTCCAATCGCTCACCGAGGCTCTGGAGCGGCAATCCCGTACGCGACTCGTATCCACCGCGCGTGAATCCGGACTTCAACCTGAGAGCATTCAGCAGGAACTCGAAAGGCAGCTGATCGGGTGCAACCGCAGCCTCCACCGGCTCGAGGTCCTGTTCGATTGCAGCCATGTATTCGCGCGGGCCTCGCGCCCTCTCGGTCCTTACGATGCACTGGGAGTCCTGGAATGTGAGTTTGCCGTGGGCACCTGCGCCGACACCGATGTAGTCGCCAAACTCCCAGTAATTGAGATTATGCCGGGACTCATGCGCCGGCCGTGCGTATGCGGACACCTCGTACTGCACGAAGCCACGCCGCGCGAGCAGGGACTGGCACTCGACCTGCATTTCCCAGGCCTCGTCGTCGGGCGGCAGCCGAGGCCGTGCGTGAAAGAACGCGGTGCCCGGCTCGAGTGTCAGCTGATAGTGGGACAGGTGGGTGGGCTCAAGTGCCAGCGCGGCTTCGAGGTCGTCGAGTGCCTGCGCCCGGGTCTGTTCCGGCAATCCGTACATCAGGTCGAGATTGAAGTTGTCGATGCCGGCGGCCGCGAGCTCGCCAACCGCCTCGCGCGTCTCATCAGCGGAGTGAATGCGGCCGAGGCGGCTGAGATGTTGAGAGTTGAAGCTCTGCGCTCCGAGTGACACCCGGGTGATGCCGGCGGCCCGGTAGCCGGAGAATCTCCCGCGCTCGATCGTGCCCGGATTCGCTTCCAGCGTGATTTCGGCATTCGGCGCCAGCACCGCAAGCTTGCGTACGCCTGCGATGAGCATCGCCAGGGCATCCGGTGAAAAGAGGCTCGGTGTGCCGCCCCCGAGGAATATAGTTTGAATCACGCGGCTGCGAACACGAACCGTCTCCCGCGCAAGGTCGCGCAGGAGGAGCTCCACGTAGCGCCCTTCGGGGACCGGTCCCCTGGTCGCGTGCGAATTGAAGTCGCAGTACGGGCACTTGCGCACACACCAGGGGAAGTGCACGTATAGGGCGAGAGGCGGAGTCTGAAGCATCGACATCAGCCGATACCCAGCGCCTCGAGCAAGGCGCGTATGGCTTGTCCGCGATGGCTGATCGCGTTCTTGCGCGCCGGCTCGAGCTCGGCAGCAGTCAATCCGAGCGCAGGTACTACGAAGAGCGGATCGTAGCCGAACCCC
>Ga0326726_10002162_pt1 | contig 18111 bp, 22 predicted proteins | sample MHFenrmetagenome_2_FD_207603 | JGI IMG/M metagenome (GOLD analysis project Ga0326726, IMG submission 207603) | Lab enriched peat soil microbial communities from Michigan Hollow, Ithaca, NY, United States - MHF15MN | ecosystem: Environmental > Terrestrial > Soil > Wetlands > Peat | place: USA... | reverse complement strand
CGCCTGGTCCTGCGGCTCACCCAGGCGCGGGGTCATCTAGCTAATTGACTTGATGCAATACAGGCCAGCGCAATGACATTGGCGCATCTCATTCTCGTCATCATCGGCTTCATCACCGGCTTGAGTATCGCGACTGGCGTCGTAATTCTTGCGCTCGCTGGTAGCCGCGACATGACCTCTTGGGCAATCGCAAGGCGATTTCCAAGCGTGGAGCTGCTTGCCTGGCTCGCAGTCATTACCTGTGGAGTCGTGTTCGCGTACTTGGCGTACTTACTGGCATAGGCCGCAGACCACTCGCGCGACGATGAGCTTGTCCCATTCCGACAGTCCCAGTGTTCAACGGTCATCGGGGTAGCGCTCGGCTCTGCTCGCGATCGCCGGTGACTTTCGACAACAGAATTAGAGCATGGTGCGTTTCTGCATATGCGGGATCGAAGGCGGTCGTCTCCGGACGCGGGAGTTCCGGCGATCGTGGCGACGGAAGGGAGCAAGGCGGTGCCGACTGGCCCCTGGCTCCGCCTCGCGGCGGAGGCCTCTGCACGAGGGCTGCTCCTCGGTTGACCCGGCTCTCCCCTGTTTCATGGTTAATTCTCGCCAAAGCGATGCCTGAGGCGAACCCCTTGCCATGAGTGGGGAAGGAATGATCCCCTCCAGGGGGAGGAACGAATGGCGCAAACACTGCCCCTCGGCGAGGCGATCGCTGCGACCGTGCGCGACGGCGACATCGTGGCTATGGAAGGCTTCACGCACCTCATCCCCTTCGCGGCCGGCCATGAGGTGATCCGCCGGGGTCGGCGCGGGCTCACTCTCATCCGCATGACGCCGGATCTGATCTACGACCAGCTCATCGGCATGGGCTGCGCCGATCGCCTCGTCTTCTCCTGGGGCGGCAATCCCGGCGTCGGATCGCTGCACCGCCTGCGCGACGCCGTCGAGAACGGCTGGCCCCATCCGCTGGCGATCGAGGAGCACAGCCACGCCGCCATGGCCTGCGCCTACGAGGCGGGCGCCGCCGGCCTGCCCTTCGCGGTGCTGCGCGGCTACCGCGGCGCCCAGCTCCCGGAGGTCAACCCGAACATCCGCTCCATTACTTGTCCCTTCACGGGCGAGGTGCTGGCGGCGGTCCCTTCGATCCGCGCCGACGTCGCCATCATCCACGCCCAGAAGGCCGACGCCGAAGGCAACGTGCTGATCGAGGGTATCGTCGGCGTGCAGAAGGAGGCGGTGCTCGGCGCAAAGCGCTCGGTGGTGACCGTCGAAGAGGTGGTCGAGAGCTTCGGCCCGCTCAGTCCCAACGCCGTGATCCTGCCGCGCTGGGTCGTGACCGCCCTCGCCGTCGTGCCCGGCGGCGCCCACCCCTCCTACGCCCACGGCTACTACAAGCGCGACAACGTCTTCTACCAGGCCTGGGACGCCATCGCCCGCGACCGTGATTCCTTCAAGGCCTGGATGCAGGCCAACGTGCTGGCACGCGGGCCGGACGCATTCCGCGCCCACGCCGGAAAGGCGGCCTGACCCATGAGCGCGACCTACACCGCCAGCGAGATGATGACCGTCGCGGCCGCCCGGGCGCTCCGGAACGACGACGTCTGCTTCGTCGGCATCGGCCTGCCGAGCGCTGCCTGCAATCTCGCGCGCCTCACCCACGCGCCCGGCATCACCCTCATCTACGAGTCCGGCACCATCGCGACCAAGCCGAACGTCCTGCCACTCTCCATCGGCGACGGCGAGCTGTGCGAGACCGCGCTCACCACCGTGTCGGTGCCGGAGATGTTTCGCTATTGGCTGCAGGGCGGCCGCATCACCGTCGGCTTCCTGAGCGCCGCCCAGATCGACCGCTTCGCCAACCTCAACACCACCGTCATCGGCCCCTACGACAAGCCGAAGACGCGCCACCCCGGCGGCGGCGGGGCACCGGAGATCGCCACCGCCTGCGGCAAGATCTTCATCGTCATGAGCCAGTCGCGCCGCAGCTTCGTCGAACGCCTGGATTTCATCACCTCGCTCGGCCACGGCGAGGGCGGCGACCATCGCCGGCGCCTGGGCGTCACGACCAAGGGCCCAACTCGGCTGGTCACCGACCTCGCCATCTTCGAGCCCGACCCTGACAGCCGCGAGATGACCGTCACCAGCCTGCATCCCGGCGTCACCCACCAGGCCGTCCGCGACGCCACCGGCTGGCCCATCCGCTTCGCCTCCGGGGTCGCCGAGACGGCTCCCCCCGCCGCCGACGAGCTGGCGGTCCTCCGCGACCTCCATCGCCGCACCGCCTCTGCCCATGGAAAAGCAGCATGAATCGCGTCTCTCGGCATACTCTCCCGGTCGCGAACAGTCCGAATCCGGCACAGCTCATATCATTGCAAAACAAAGCCGATTTTTTAATGCATGGGGTTGTTTTGCAGAGTCACACGTTCCAGGCCCGCCGCTGATGCTTCGCCGTCGCCGCGATGTTTCACGTGAAACATTTTTGCGTAATTCGCGACAGCGCCTAAATTCGTGTGATGGCTGATTCACCCGAATATCGCCGCGAGGAACCCGGCGCCCAGCCGCCGGCGCTGCACCTCGCCTACGCGAGCACGGTCAAGCGGGCGCCCCAGCAGCAGCCGATCCGCCTGCCGCACACCCTCTCCGAGATCACGGGCCCAACGTGGGACCGCGGCATCCTGCGCCCGTCCGACGACGACCTCACCCGCCAGCACAAGGGCGCACCGCTCGGCGAGCGCATCATCGTGTCGGGCCGCGTCATCGACGAGGACGGCCGACCCGTCCCGGGCACCCTGATCGAGATCTGGCAAGCCAACGCCTGCGGCCGCTACATCCATCCGAAGGACCGGCATGACGCGCCGCTCGATCCCAACTTCACGGGTGCGGGCCGCGTGGTGACCGACGACGAGGGCCGCTATCGCTTCGTCACCATCAAGCCGGGGGCCTATCCCTGGCGCAACCATCCCAATGCCTGGCGCCCCGCCCACATCCACCTCTCCCTGTTCGGCCCCGCCTTCGTCACCCGCCTGGTGACCCAGATGTACTTCCCTGGCGATCCCCTCATCCCGCTCGATCCTATCCTCGGCGGCGTGCCCGATCCCGCCGCCCGCCAGCGCTTGGTGTCGTCCTTCGATCTCGAGACTACCAGGCCCGAATGGGCGCTCGGCTACCGCTTCGACATCGTGCTGCGCGGCCGCGCGCAGACGCCGCCGCTCGGCTGAACGATGACCGGCCAGACACCGTCGCAGACCGTCGGCCCCTTCTTCCACGACTCGCTCTCCTGGCCAGGCGCCGAAACCCTGGTCGGACCGGACACTAAGGGCGAGCGGATCGAGATCGTCGGCCGCGTCCTCGACGGTGACGGCGCGCCGGTGCCCGATGCCCTTATCGAGATCTGGCAGGCCAATGCGGCGGGCCGCTACGCCCATCCCGAGGACGGCCAGATCAAGCCGATCGATCCGGCCTTCCGCGGCTTCGGCCGCTGCGCCAGCGACGTCGAGGGCCGCTTCCGCTTCGCCACCATCCGTCCGGGACGCGTGCCCGGCCGCGGCAACGCGCTGCAGGCGCCGCACATCAACCTCGGCCTGTTCGCCCGCGGCCTGCTGCGCCGGCTGGTGACGCGCATCTATTTCGAGGACGCGGCCGAGAACACCGAAGACCCGGTGCTTGCCCTCGTGCAGGATCCGGCGCGGCGTGCCACACTGCTGGCCAGGCGTGTCGCCGGTGATGGTGCCGTCTATCGCTTCGACATCGTCCTGCAGGGCAACGGGGAGACCGTGTTCTTCGAATGCTGATCGCGATGACAGCGCCGCCATGGCCGAGTCCCCCATACTGACGTTGCTCGGCCCGCTCTTCGCCAGCGAGGCGATGGCGGCAGCGTTCTCCGATGTTGCACGCCTTCAGGGCATGCTCGATTTCGAAGCCGCCCTCGCCCGCGCCGAGGCGTCTGTTGGTCTGTTCCCCGCCGCGACCGCAGAGTCCATCGCCCGCGCCTGCCGTGCTGACCTCTTCGATATCCCCGCGCTTGCTCGCGACACGGCCGAGGCCGGCAATCCCGCGATCCCCATGGTCAAGCAATTGACGGCCCTCGTCGGCAGACATGATGCGGCGGCCGCGCGCTTCGTCCATTGGGGCGCCACCAGCCAGGACGCCATCGACACCGGCCTGGTCCTGCAGATCCGCGGCGGCCTCGCCGCGGTCGAGCCTGACCTGCAACGCCTGACCGCCGCCCTCGCCGCACTGGCGGAGACGCACGCCAAGACCGTGATGATCGGACGCACCCTGCTGCAGCAGGCCGTGCCCGTGACCTTCGGCCTCAAGGCGGCCGGCTGGCTCGCGGCCGTCGAGCGGATGCGCGCGCGCCTCGCCGAAGCAGGCAGCGCGGCGCAGGTCCTGCAGTTCGGCGGAGCCGCCGGTACGTTGGCGGCGCTCGGCAAGCGCGGTCTCGATGTGGCAGCGGCGTTGGCGAAAGAACTCGATCTTGTGTTCCCAGAACTGCCCTGGCACGGCCATCGCGACCGCCTGGTCGATCTGGCCGCCGCCTTCGGCCTGCTCGTGGGCACGCTCGGAAAGGTGGCCCGCGACCTCTCGCTTCTGATGCAGACGGAAGTGGCGGAGGCGTTCGAGCCAGCAGGCCAGGGCCGCGGCGGCTCCTCGACCATGCCGAACAAGCGCAACCCGATCGCCTGTGCCGTCGCCCTCGCCGCGGCGACGCGCGTGCCGCCTCTGGTGGCCACGCTACTGGCGGCCATGCCGCAAGAGCATGAGCGCGGCCTCGGCGGCTGGCACGCCGAATGGGAGACGCTGCCGGAGATCTTCCTGCTCGCCTCCGGCGCGCTCCACCGGATGGCCGATGCGATCGCCGGCCTCACCATCGATGCCGCCCGCATGCGCGAGAACGTCGAGGCCACGCACGGCCTCGTCATGGCCGAGGCGGTGGCGATGGCACTGGCCGACCGGATCGGCAAGCGCGAGGCCCATGATCTCGTTGAGTCCGCGTGTCGCCGCGCGCTGGCGGAAGGCGCTCACCTGCGCGACGTCCTCGCCCGCGAACCCGCCGTGACGGCGCAGCTGACGCCCGAGGCGCTCGATCGGCTGTTCGCACCGGAGTCCTATCTCGGCATGGCCGAGCGCTTCGTGCAGCGCGTGCTGGCAGCGCGCAAGCCGCGGTCATGATCGGGCAACCGTTCCCGTCTTTCCGTCCGCAGGAGGCACCGAATGGATGATGCCGATCGCTACGACCTCGGCCTGCGCACGCGACGCAGCGTGCTCGGCGACGGCTATGTCGACCGCGCGCTCGCGCGCCGCACCGACTTCAACAGCGAATTCCAGGACCTGATCACCCGCTATGCCTGGGGCGAGATCTGGACCCGCCCGGGGCTCGACCAGCGCACCCGGCGCCTGCTGGTGCTGGCGATGACGGTCGCCCTCGGCCGCCAGGAGGAATTCAAGCTGCATCTCCGCGCCGCGATCGAACACGGCGTCGCCAAGGACGAGATCAAGGAGGTCCTGCTGCAGGCCGCGATCTATTGCGGCGTACCCGCGGCCAACACCGCCTTCCATCTCGCCGAAGAGGTCTTCGCGGCGTCACCTGGCTCAAAGGACACATAGGAGCGGTCATGGAGCGTTGCCTCATCACGGGGGCGGCCGGCGGCATCGGCACGCGGCTGCGACGGCTGCTGAAAGGCGTTTATCCGGTCCTGCGCCTCAGCGACCGCGTGCGCCCGGCCGATCTCGCACCCGACGAGGAATTCGTCGCCGCCGATCTCACCGATCCCGCCGCGTTGGAGCGGGCAGTCGCCGGCATGCAGGGGATCATCCATCTCGGCGGCGTCTCGGTCGAGCGTCCCTGGGACGAGATCATGCCCGCGAATATCGTCGGCACCTACAATCTGTTCGAAGCGGCACGAAAGGCCGGTGCGGAGCGCGTCGTCTTCGCATCCAGCAATCATGTGGTCGGCTTCTACCCGCGCCACCGTCGTCTCGGAACCGCCGCCATCCCACGGCCCGATTCGCGCTACGGCGTGACAAAGGCGTTCGGCGAGACGCTCGGCGCGCTTTATGCCGACAAGTACGGCCTGCGCGTGCTGGCGATTCGCATCGGCAACGTGAACGACAGGCCAATCGATGAGCGGCGCCTGTCGATCTGGATCAAGCCCGAGGACCTGGTGCAGCTCATCCGCATCGGCCTCGAGCATCCCGATCTGCATTACGAGGTCGTCTACGGCGCCTCCGCCAATGTCCGGGGTTGGTGGGACAACGAGACGGCCTATCGCCTGGGCTATCGGCCGACCGGCGAATCCGAGCGCTGGAGCGCCGAGGCGCTCGCGGCCCAGGCCAAGTTGCCGCCGGACCCGGTCGGCGACCGGCTGCAAGGCGGGAGCTTCTGCAGCATCGAATACGCCGGGGATCCCGATCGCCACAGTATTTGACCCAAAATCAACGGGCGCGGCTGCCCGACGTTGCGAGCGAGTCGCATGGTCGCCTGGCCCGACGATTTCATTTGCGAAGCAGGCTTTCCGGGCGCTATCGACGATGGTTGATTCTCGGGCCGGGAGTCTTCCGGACCCGGCAGACCCCGGCAAGGCCTGAGACGGGATTTAGCGGAGAATTGTCATGTCCTACGACGCCAAGCACGGCACCAACGTCAAGCTGCGCTCGCAGCTATGGTTCGACAACCCCGACGATCCCGACATGACCGCGCTCTATATCGAGCGCTACATGAACTGGGGGATCACGCGCGAGGAGCTGCAGTCGGGCAAGCCGATCATCGGCATCGCGCAATCGGGCTCCGACCTCTCCCCCTGCAACCGCCAGCACCTGGTGCTGGCCGAACGCATCCGCGAGGGCATCCGCGAGGCCGGCGGCATCGCCATGGAATTTCCGGTCCATCCGATCCAGGAGACGGGCAAGCGGCCGACCGCCATGCTGGATCGCAACCTTGCCTATCTGGGCCTGGTCGAGACGCTGTTCGGCTACCCGATCGACGGCGTGGTGCTGACGACCGGCTGCGACAAGACCACGCCGTCCCAGCTTATGGCGGCCGCCACGGTGAACATCCCGGCCATCGCGCTGTCGGTCGGCCCGATGCTCAACGGCTGGTACAAGGGCCGGCGCACCGGCTCCGGCACGATCAAGTGGGAAGCAAAGAAGCTCAAGTCGGCCGGCAAGATCGATTGGAAGGAATACGTCGAGCTCGTCGCCTCCTCCGCCCCCTCGCCGGGCTTCTGCAACACCATGGGCACGGCCACGACGATGAATTCGCTGGCCGAGGCGCTCGGCATGATGCTGCCGGGTTCGGCCGCCATTCCGGCCGTCCACAAGGAGCGCGGCCAGATGGCCTATCTGACGGGCAAGCGCATCGTCGAGATGGTGCGCGAGGACCTGAAGCCGTCGGACATCATGACCCGCGCCGCCTTCGAGAACGCCATCGTCGTCTGCTCGGCGATCGGCGGCTCCACCAACGCACCGATCCATCTCAACGCCGTCGCCCGCCATGTCGGCGTCAAGCTCGAGCCCGACGACTGGGAGCACATCGGCCACGCCATTCCGCTGCTGGTGGATATGCAGCCCGCCGGCCGCTTCCTCGGCGAGGACTATCATCGGGCCGGCGGCGTGCCGGCGGTGGTGGCGGAGTTGATCGGCGCCGGCAAGCTGCCACATCCGCAGGCGATCACCGCCAACGGCAAGACCATGGGCGACAACTGCACGGGCAAATTCACCGGCGACCGCGAAGTGATCCGGGCCTACGACCAGCCGATGCTCAAAGACGCCGGCTTCCTCAACCTCAAGGGCAACCTGTTCGATTCCGCGATCATGAAGACCAGCGTGATCTCCGAGTCGTTCCGCCAGCGCTTCCTGTCCAATCCGAAGGATCCGGATGCCTTCGAAGGCAAAGCAGTCGTCTTCGACGGCCGCGAGGATTATCACGCCCGACTCAACGATCCGACTCTCGGCATCGACGAGAATACGCTGATGTTCATCCGCGGCGTCGGGCCGATCGGTTATCCCGGTGCCGCCGAGGTGGTGAATATGCAGCCGCCGGATGCGCTCTTGAAGAAAGGCATCACCGAGCTGCCTTGCATCGGCGACGGCCGGCAATCCGGTACCTCCGGGTCGCCATCGATCCTGAACGCCTCTCCGGAGGCGGCGGTGGGCGGCGGCTTGGCGTTGCTGAAGACCGGCGACCGCGTGCGCATCGATCTCCGCAAGCGCACGGCAAACATCCTGATCTCCGAACAGGAGTTGAAGAGCCGGCGAGCAGCGCTCGAAGCCACGCTTGCGAACGGCGGACTCGGCTATGTGCCGAAGAGCCAGACTCCGTGGCAGGAGATCCAGCGCTCGATGGTGGATCAGATGGCGGCCGGCATGGTGCTGAAGCCCGCGGTTAAGTACCAGGACGTCGCGCACAAACAGCGCCCGCTGGACAACCACTGACGCGGTTGCCGTTACGCCCAACCCGGTCCGTTAACTATCTTCGTCAATGTGCTTGCGCGCATCCTAGACGCCGAGGGCCAGGCCGACGCCGCCGAGCAGAGCGACGAGCAACAGGTGCCACCAGAGCTTCACGTCTTGCATTGCCGTCACTCCCTTGCCGGGAACGCGGAAGAGGGACGCTTATGTGCGTCGTTCGATGTCTTGAAAACACATCGCCGTCACCTCGGTTCCACGCCGACGAGCACCTGCTCGGCTAGCCGCCGGCGAGCAGAGTCGCCGTCCGCGCCGGCGCTCCGCGCAGGCACTGTTGCTGCGATGTCGAGGACGTGCTGGCTTGAGCAGGTCGAGGGGCATCGCCGCGATAGAAAACGTGACTATCGATCCGCTTCCCTCGTCCGAGCGCCTTTGACCACGACGGCCTGACCGCTATCGAGTGATACCACAAGGCGCCGGCGGTCGGATCGCGCGTGCACCCGTAGTAGATTTCTTCGGCGAGCCAGAGACTCTCCCGCAGCGCCGCCTGGTCTTTCGGGCGGTCGCTGCGGCCGTCGCACCACCAGGAGAACTGACAGCGATTATATTGCTGTCCGCCTTGCCGGACGACGGCACAGACATCGGCCGGGAACAGAACGCTGCGCGTGCGATTCATGACGACGTGGCCGACCGCGAGTTTGCCGCGCTCCGACTCGCCACGGGCCTCGTGATAGATCGTCAGGGCGAGACAGTCGATCTCCTGATCGTCGCTGGCAGCGGCCGGTGCAGCAAGTGACGTCATTGGACCGGCCAGCAGCGCAATGATGGCTGCGCCGGCGAACAACAGACCTGCGATGTGTCGAGAAGTCATCAAGGATCTCCCGTTTCCGTATCGGCGCGCGCCGACGAGCGGAACCTTCCCCCGATGAAAACCGACCCACTCAGGTGAAGAGGGCGACGATCGTGGTGACCAGGAAGAACACGAGAAAAAGGAAGAAGAGGATCTTCGCGATACCGGTCGCCGTCGATGCGACGTCGCCGAATCCCAGAAAGCCCGCAATGATGGCCACGATCAGGAACAAGAGCGCCCAAATGAGCAAGCCGATTCCTCCTTCCCCACGGGCTGGGATCTAGTGATGTCGATGTTCCGGATTGAAGCCGACCGGCTTTCTCCTCTCCTATGGCCGGATCGACCGCGTGCCGCGTTCGACGCTCCGGCTTGCGCCGGTCTGGTCCTGCACGCGCGCACGGCCGGCCGTTCACGATAACCCGGGAACCGCGCCGGGGTTCCCGGCGACGGGAGGTCACGCCGCGGAGCTTTCTCCGGGCGCTGCCGTCGCGGGCGCGCCGTCTACGCCCGTGTCCGCTCCCTCGGGCACGCTTTCATCGAGACCCGCGGCCGGTCCGTGGGGTGGGGGATTGAGCGGAAAGCTCAGGGTCGTTGCCGTACCCGGCGGGCCAGAAGTCGCCAATGTGCCGCCGAGTTGCTTGGCAAGAGCCTGCGTCAGAACGAGGCCGAGGCCGGATCGCTCCTCGCCGCTATTTTCAGGCTGTGGCAGCGACGTCCCGACGCCATCGTCGGCAACGGTCAACAGGATGGTATCGTCTTCCGCCGTCAGTTTGACGGCGAGCGTGCCGACCCGGCCGTTGGGAAAGGCGTGCTTGAAGGAATTGGTGGCGAGCTCCGTCACCAACAGGGCCAGGGGAATCGCGCGTTCGATCTGCAGGCTCACGGGCGCGATGTCGAGATCGACGCGGACACGCCAATAGGGCGCGCCCGAGCCGTCCTGCAACAGCCGGCAGAGTTCGCCCAGGAAGGTCTTGAGGTCCACGGTCTTGAGATTGTCGCTCTCGTAGAGATGACGGTGAACGAGGCCGAGTGTCTGGATGCGCATCTTCAACTGCTGCAGCGCCAGCCGCGCGCTCTCCAGGCGAATGCCCTTGGTCTGCAGGTTCAGCAGGCTGATGACCGTCTGCAGGTTGTTCTTGACGCGATGGTGGATCTCCCGCAGCAGCGTGTCCTTCTCGTCGATGGCCGCCTGAAGATCGCGGCGCTGCGCTTCCAGTCGCGCCGCCATCTCGCCGAGGGTATCGCCGACCCGCCGAATCTCGACCGGCGCGCCCGTCAGGTCGGCCCGCACCGAGAGATCGCCCTTGCTCATTTCCTTCGCCGTGTCGGTGAGCCGCTTGGTCCAGCGCGTGACGATGACGCGCGTTCCCAGCCAGGCCGCCAGAACGCCGGCCGCCCACATCGCGAGGATTCCGGTCAGCTGAATGGAAAGGTCGTGGCGGAGCCAGCCGCTCGCCTCGGACCTGGGAAGGCCGACCAGGATGAACAGGGCCCCCGCCCGCATCGGCGTCACCGCGTAGAACCGGTCGACGCCATCGCGCCCCTTGGCGTCGACGGCGACGAGCTTTTCTCCATCGATCAGTTCAGCGATCGGCCGATCGGGCATGCCGCGCTCGTTGTTCTCCGGCGGATATTCGAGGCCCGTCAGTATGGCGCCGTAGCGGTCGAGCAGGTCGATCACGCCGCCCGTGGGCAGTCCCTGAAAGCGCTCGAAGGGCCGCAGTTTTGCCAGATTGATGCTGAGGGCGAGAACGCCTTCCACATCGGCGCCCGGATTGGGCAGCGGACGCGCCAGCACGATCGCCGACACCTGCGGCCCGTGCGCCTTGACGAGGCCGCTGAGGAACGTCGTCCTAGTGAGCAAGACCTTGGAGAGCCAGTCGCGATCGGCCGTCGTCGCGCCGGCATAGGCGGCGTCGCTGCTGCAGCGTACCGAACCGTCCCTGCCGAAGAGTATCAGCGACGCGTAGATCGGATTCGGCTCGATGGCCGTGCGCAGCAGCTTGTCGCAGTCCGACCTGTCGGCGCTCGTAGAATGAATGGAACCGAGCAGCGGGTCGGCCGCCACGTTCTCCAGCAGACTCTGGGACTGATCGATCAGGGTGCGTTCGTATGTCGACGCCAGCACGGCGAAGTGCTCCGCGTTCTCGCGCACGCGCGCCACCACTTCGTTGTGCGCATCGAACGAGGCGGCGATGCTGACGAGCGTCGGCGGCAACACGAGGATACCGAACAAGAGCATCAGCCGATTGCGCAGCGGATCGAGCCACCGCGCCGCCACCGACCGCAGGCGCGCAGCCGGCGACGCTCCTACTGCCGGAAGCATCCAGGCATCCGCCGGCTGCCGGATGGATCAGGTCGCTCGCGCCTCCGCGGCAGCCGGCGGCGCCAGCGACAGGGCCTGGAAGATCGTCGCCTTCAGCGTATCCGGCTCGAACGGCTTCGTGACCAGATAGGTCGGCTCCGGCCGTTCGCCGGTCAACAGGCGCTCGGGATAGGCCGTCACGAAAATCACGGGAACGTCGATCGATTTCAGGATTTCGTTCACGGCCGCGAGGCCGGAACCGCCCTCGCCGAGATGAATATCGGCCAGCACCAGACCGGGCCGCTTGGCACGCGCCATGGCAATGGCCTCGGTTTGGCTGGCGGCGATACCCGCGACCGTGTGACCGAGGTCGCGCACGATGCCGGCGATATCGAGCGCGATGATCGGCTCGTCCTCGATGACCAGGACCGTGGTCGCAAGCTGACGGTTCACCGCGCCCCACGCGCGGGCCAGCAGATCGCTGGCCTCCGCGACCGGGAGCTTGAGGATCTCGGCGGCATGCTTGATCGAGAATCCCTCGAGCGATGTCAGCAGCAGCATCTGCCGCTCGCGGGGCGCGAGGGCCTCAAGTTTGGCTTCAACCGATCGCTGGGGACCCGGATCAAGATCGACGATCGATGTCACGGAGTCGCCGCCGACAATGGGAGTCCAGATCTCGTGGAAGAGGCTGTAAAGCTGCAATCGGATGTCGCCGTCGAGGGAAATCCGATGCCGCTCTTTCAGCAGCACTTCGAGGCAGACACGAATGTAGCGATCGCCGCGCTCCTGGGATCCCGTCAGGGCCCGGGCATACCGACGCAAGTAAGGCAATCGCTTGCCGATTTCGAGAGAGAGATCGCCCATTCTGTTTCCCCCGTCATTTGGAACAAATCATGAATCGGTATTCAGGAATTATTGTCCTGATAGGGGAACACGCTCGATGGCTGCGGGTTCCAACCCGTGGGACAGATTTGATCAGTCGGAACTCATCAGCAAGGTGTCGTCAAAATCGCCGGCATCCCTAGGTCGAAGGATGCATGGCAGCGGGACCGTGGGTCGACCTATCATGGGTGTCGCTTGGCGTGCAGACAAGTGCGGGGCTGGAGATGACGGGCGGACAGAAACCGGATTCGGGCGGAACCGATCCCAAGACCCTGGGTTCAGATGAGAAGACTGCGGTTCAACCCGATAACGCAGAACGCCTGCAAAAGAGTGACATGACCGACAATATGGACAAGCTGCAAGAACAGGGCCCTGCGACGGTCGAACCTTGGATCGCGAGGCAACTCAACCAGCTCTATTCGGAGGTCATCAGCGAACCGCTGCCGAAGGAGTTCCTGGAGCTGATCGACAAGCTCCGCGAGAAGACCCCGACGAAATGAACAGTTGGCAGGGACCCGTTCCTGCTGAGCGCGCGAACCGAGACCGAGGAAGCGAATGGGCGAGACGACTGTCAAGGAAGCATCGCCGGAGTTCCGTTCCGCCCTGGTCGATTGCATTCCCCATCTGCGCGCCTTCGCCAGGTCGCTGACGCGCAACCGCGATCGGGCGGATGATCTCGTGCATGACGCGGCGGTGCGCGCCCTGGCAGCCGCCGATCAATTCACCCCGGGCACCAATTTCAAGGCCTGGATCTTCACGATCCTGCGCAACCTCTACTACAACGAGGGCCGCAAGGACCATTCGCGCAATGTGCCGTTCGACGAGGCGACGGTCACGGAGCACGCGATTCCCGCCACCCAGGAAGCGGCGCTCGAGTTCTGCGACTTTCGGCGCGCCTTCTGGCAGCTCGGCGAGGACCATCGCGAAGTCCTGATGCTCGTCGGCGCCAGCGGCCTCAGCTATGAGGAGGCCGCGGAGATCTGCGGCTGTGCGATCGGCACGATCAAGAGCCGCGTTTCCCGCGCCCGCCAGGAGCTGACCAAGCTGCTGTCGGAAGACACGCTCATGGTCAGCCGCAGCGCATCCCCGCCCATGGCGCAGGTCGAGCCGACGGAACTGCTACAATCCGGACCGATTTCCCAGCCCGAACGACTCCGATAGGAGCGGGGGCTCCGCTCCGGCGATCGCGTATGGTGCTATCGTGCAGACGCCGCCGTCCTTTGGATCACCGACACGGCGCCTGACCATCGACAAGAAAAGGAGGCGCGCATGCAGCTGATGACTGTCAAGAGGCAGACTTCAAAGTCGGCGCTTCCGATGGATGAAGTTGAGCGCGTCGTCGCGACCGATCGCATCGATGGGAGCGCAGTGTACAGCCGCACCGGCAATGCGCTCGGCACCGTCGAGCGCCTCATGATCGACAAGGTCAGCGGCAAGATCGCCTATGCCGTCATTGCAATCGCCGCGGTCGGGGGCGAAAGCTCCCGCCGTCAGGCCCTGCCCTGGAGCGTGCTGACATATGACTCTCTGATGGGCGGGTATTTCGTCAATCTCGACCGCAAGATCCTGGAGAACGGACCGACCCTCGGGCCCGACGAGATGGTGAATTGGAACAGCGAGACCTGGAACCGCCAGTTGCACGAATACTACAGCGTCCCGCACTTCTGGATCTGACGCGCAATAGAGGTTCTTCCTCGCGCGCCTGACCAAATCAGCTTTTTGCGATCTTCGTCGGCCGGTGGGCCCGTCGCCGCAAGCATAGTTCCGCACCGCCGGGGCAGCGCCGCCATGACCGTTCGCGGACAAAAAAGCGGCGGCCCGAAGGCCGCCGAAGGACAGGAGCTCAGCCGCCGGCCTCGGGGGTTGGGCAGGGGAATGGCCGGCAGCTCGCAACTACAACCCGGACCGCGGCGCACGGTTCCCGCGACCCACTCGAATGTTTCGGTCAGGCGCCACCCTGTTTGGTCGGCGCCCCACCGCTGTCGCCGCCGTCCGCACCGAACCTTGCCAGCGCGCGCCTGCATTCCTGCAGCAGCTCGGCGGTAGTCCCGGAAGCGCTCTCGCCGGCCATGTTCTCCTCCGTTGCAACCTGCAGCTCGCGCAGGTCGAGCTCCCACTCCTGAAGCAGTCTGATCTTCTGCTCTCGCGACAGCAGGTCGCTATCGAGGATATCGCGGGGGCGGTCGAATTCGCGCGATACATCGCCCAGAACTTTGGTGAAACGGCTCGGTTGCATGGCTCGATCCTCGCGGTTGCCAGGGCGAAACCCGATCGCGGACGACAGGTTCCTTGCTCCGGTCCAGTGAAGTGCCTCAGTGACCGAGAAATTCGCCGATCGGCTTCAGTGGTCGGATGTGGTCGCAGAAGATCTTGAAGACCGCGAGCATCGGCACCGCCAGCAGCATCCCCGGAATCATCCAGAGCCAGCCCCAGAATATGAGCGCCACAAACACGGCGACAGGATTCAGGGTCAGTCGTCGCGCCACGATTGCGGGCGTGATGAACTGGCCTTCCATGAAAGCCACGCAGGCATAAACCGCCGGCGGAATTCGGGCTGCCTCGAGATCTCCGAAACTCATCAAAGCGACCAGGCCGATGACGCTGAATCCGACGACGTGGCCCAGGAACGGGATGAAATTCAGGATTGCCGCCATCGTCCCCCACAGCGCCGGACTCGGCATGCCCAATGCATAGAGCGCGCCAGCCACGACGACGCCGAGAGCTATATTGATGACGGTGATCGTGAACAGATAGTGAGAGATGTCCGACTGCACCTGCTGAGCGATCTCGACCGCTTGTTTCTTGTCGCCGAAGCGCGGCAGGACGGTAACCAGCTTGCGCAGGAAGAAATCGCCGGAGGACAGCAGGAAGTATAGCAGGACGAGCGTCGCACTCAGCTCGACCGCGAGATTGGTCGTCTCCGAGAGGATGGTGGCACCCAGGCCCGAGGGGGACACGACGACGGTTTCGGATCGACGAGGCCCAATATCCGACAGCTTCGAGATGGTCTCTTCGGCCTTCTGCATCTGCGCTACGGGCTCTTTGAGCGCCTTCAGGTGCATCTCGAGGTTTGACACGCTTTCCGGCAGCTTGCCGACCCACTCCGCTGCCGGTGATGACAGGGCGAAGATGCCGTAGCCAACAGCGGCGACCACGCCGGTCAGCACGAGCGCGGCACCGGCCCATTCGGGAAGGCGCAGAGATGAAAGCGCGCTCACCACCGGCGACAGCACCAGCTTGAGCAGCAACGCCACCATCAGCGGGATGATGACGGCGCGTCCGAAATAGAGAGTGTAGATCGCGAGCACGACACAGATGACGAGAAGCAGGAACGTCGTAAGGTCGAATCGAGACACGGCCTCGCTCGCCTCGCCGCCATCGGGCGGTGCGGGTGTGGTTGCCGGACTGGAGTCTGGCACCGCTCGATCGATCGCTTCTTGCGGCGTTTGCGACACTGACCCCATCACCGGTGAGTGTTCGGAATGCATATTCTTTGATCACCCGAAACGACTTGCCGCGCATCGACACCACGGCTCTTAGTAAACGCAAGAATCAGCGGCATGGTTCCGTGTTCGAGAAGTATATCGAGCACGGCGGAACAATCGAGACGCGCCCGGATTGTATCGGCGCTCGCACGGCGCAACGGCGCGAACACCAGCTTCGAGGAGTCGATGATGAGATACATGTTGCTGTGGATCTTGGGCGTGCCGATTCCGGTCCTGATCCTGATCTGGCTGCTGTGGGGGCACTGAGCCCCCGCATTCGTTGTGCAAACGAGGAGATTGCGATGCTTGGATGGGCCCTCACATTTCTGCTAGTGGCTATCATTGCCGCCATATTCGGCTTCGGCGTCATCGTCACGACCGCGGCGGGAATTGCACAGATCCTGTTTGTCATCTTCATCGTGCTGTTTCTCGCCTCGCTGATTTACCACCCGGTCAGCGGACGCCGCCCGCCGCCCTTGCCATAGGCACGGAAAGCGCACGCGGAACCGCGTCCAATCGCATGGGTTTATTGCCAGGGGCGTCATCGAGAGATGGCGCTTCCTTTTTTAGGAAGTGAGAGGAAAGGCCAATGAAACGATTTCTATCTGCATCCGCCGCAACGGCATTGATGTTGGGTGTTGCGCTGGCGCCTAGTGGCGCCAGCGCGCAGGACAATACGACGGCGACCGGCACGGCGGTGGCATCGCCGACTGCTGTCGACGCGGCCAAACTCATCGGCCGCAAGATCGTCAATACGAGTGGCGACACCGTCGGCGATGTCGACAGCGTCGTGATCGACCAGAGCGGCAAGGTCCGATACGTCATTGTCGGCGTCGGCGGCTTTCTCGGCATCGGCAAGAAGGACGTGGCGCTGGCCTGGGACGAACTGACGATCGCGGAGAACGGCGAGAAGGTTGTCACCACCGCCACGAAGGATCAGCTGGCCGCGCTGCCCGAGCACAAATTCCCGGCCGCCGTGAACCCCGGCACCGTCTACTCGTACGACGAAGCCCTCAAATCGAACCCCACGCTGGGCTCACCCGAACAGATGGCTCCCGCCGCCGGCACGGTCGGCATCAAGGCGAGCAAGCTCGTCGGCGCCACCGTCAAGAACGCCAAGGGCGAAAGCATCGGCGAGATCCACGAGATCGTCCTGGCCGGTGACGGCTCGACTCAAGGGCTGGTGATCGATGTCGGCGGTTTCCTCGGCATCAATGAGCGGCCGGTGCTCGTGAAATGGTCCGACGTGACGATCCAGTCCGATGCCAACGGCGCCGTCGTCGTCGCCACCAATATGGAGAAGACCCAGCTGGAGCAGCTGCCGGAATACAAGCTCCAGTAGCACGTTACAGCATTTCATTTTCAGCAAGCGAGAGAGGAGAACCGACATGAATTGGGATCAAATCGCCGGCAATTGGAAGCAGGCCAAGGGCAAGATCAAGGAGAAGTGGGGTAAGATGACGGACGATCAGATCGACGTCATCGACGGCAAGCGCGAACAGCTCATCGGCCGCCTGCAGGAGATCTACGGCTACAATCGCGAGAAGGCCGAACAGGAAGTGAAGGACTGGGAATCCGGCGTTCGCTGGTAACCGCGCGGACAGTTCCTGAAAGCAAAGGGCCCGGACGACGCCTCGTCCGGGCCTTTTCCGACTCAATTCAGCGGCGCGTCCGCCCGCCGCTCAAGAGCAACCCGGCAAGAAAAGCGGCGAGGACGAGAGAGCCGGGATGGCGTGCCGCCGCGGCCCCGAGCTCCCGTCCCACACCGATCATGGTCGTTGCCAGGGCGGAGGGATCGTGAGACGGCCGATCTGCCGAAGCAGCGGCAGCGCGCCGGGACGCAGACAGGATGAAGCCCGCCCCTGCCGCCAGGAGGACGACGCCGATGACCAGGCCAGCGCGAACGGCGCCCAGAAGATCCGCAAGCTCCATGAATCCGGCGGCCAGTAAGAAGCCGGCGCCGGCGATCGCGAAGACGACGCCGACAGCCACGAGCACGAACCGGCGGCGCGCGCGCCGCAGCGACAATCTCATGGTATCGGCCCCGCGCGAAACCGCGGCCGACCACAGCAACCCGCGAAGGATCTGCCCCATGTCGCCCCTACACGAGCTTCGGCTACCGTGAGTCCGTGCGCATCAGCGGCGCAGAAATGCTCCGAGGATGAAGCCGAGCCCGAGGGCGACGAGGATACTGG
>Ga0326726_10002161_pt1 | contig 18111 bp, 12 predicted proteins | sample MHFenrmetagenome_2_FD_207603 | JGI IMG/M metagenome (GOLD analysis project Ga0326726, IMG submission 207603) | Lab enriched peat soil microbial communities from Michigan Hollow, Ithaca, NY, United States - MHF15MN | ecosystem: Environmental > Terrestrial > Soil > Wetlands > Peat | place: USA... | reverse complement strand
GCGGCTGGGTTACACGAACGTGACGACCGCCGTCGACGGCCATGAGGCGTTGAGACACCTCGGGGAATGTGCGTTCGACCTGGTCCTGCTCGACGTCATGATGCCGGAGATGAACGGGTACGAGGTGCTGGAGCGCATCCGGGCTGACGAGCGGCTGCGCCACATCCCGGTCATCATGATCTCCGCCCTAGACCAGCTGGAGAGCGTGGTGCGCTGCATCGAGCTCGGAGCCGAAGACTACCTGCCCAAGCCATTCAACCCGGTGCTCCTGCGCGCCCGCATCGGCGCCTGTCTGGAGAAGAAGCGCCTCCGCGATCAGGAGGTCCGCTACCTTCAGGACGTCGCCCAGGTCACCGCCGCGGCGGCGGCCGTGGAGGCCGATCAGTTCTCTGCCGAAACGCTGGGGGACGTCCCCGGGCGGTCCGATTCGCTGGGACAGCTCGCGCGAGTATTTCTGCGGATGGCCGGCGAGGTGGCCGCGCGCGAGGCCCAGCTCAAGAAGGAGATCCAGGTCCTGCAGATCGAGATCGATCACGCTCAGAAGGTCCGTCAAGTTTCGGAGATCACGGACACCGAGTATTTCCAGGAGTTACGCAGAAAGGCCAAGGCGCTCCGGCACGGGCCGGCGACGTAACCCACGGCCCTCGACGCCGAGCTTAGCGAACGGCGTCGGCCTCGAACGTGATCTGCACCTGGCAGTCGTCCCCGCTCACCGGAAGGATCGCCTGACCGCTAGCGAGCTTGAGGTCGAATCGCCTCGTCTCGTCCGCCGAGTGGACCTCCACGAGCGCAGGCACGCCTTCCGAGGCGCCGTCGGCTGTTATCCGATGTGCCCATACCTTGAGTTCGCGTGCGGCGCTCGGGGGCAACCGCAGCGTGGCATACCGCAACATGGACAGCGTGGGAAGGGCAACCGTCGCCGCCTTGTATTCATCCTCGCCCTTCGCATGCCCGAGCCGGATGTCGGCGATCAACGGGCGCCCCCCGCTGGTGATGGCCAGGAGGCTCTGTCCCTCGCCGCGCGTGTCCTCCCTCAACTCGATCACCGACCGCCACCCGAAGACGCGGCGGCGGAGCATGGCGACGGTGACGCCGATCACAGCCAGGGCGAAGATCAGCGCGCTTCCGCGCGACCAGGGGTCGCGGTAGATGAAGAGCCCGTGCGCGAGGAGGTTCGCGAGGAACAGGAGGTAAATGGCGACCGTGAAGCCCGAATGGCCGAGGAGGCGGTACACCACGGCGGGGACGTAGTCGCCCTTCCGCCGGCTGGCGAAGAGCAGCAGAACGGGGAAGATCCCGGCTGTGAGCGAGTTGGCGATCACGCCGCCGAACCCGAGTACGCCGGCGAAGGACGCCGCGCGAGTGATGAGGAGCCACTCGCCGATCAAGAAGACGAGGACCACGGGGCTCGCCGAGATGAGAAAGCGGCCTCCCTCGCTGGCGACGACGCTCCGCGCCAGCAGCCCCATCCGGCCCGAACGCCCCCGCTCACTCCCGCGCGTGGACGGAGACTCCTGCGCCGGCCAGATCTCATCAGGCACCTGGCGCGGGCGCCTGGCGGCAAGGTGGATGCGGTATCGGCGGCCCGCGTCCGTGCCGGTGGGCTCTACGACGTCACGCGCGACGAGGTCGTCGAGCATCGTGCGCGCCGCCTCCGCTTCTCCGCCGCGGTACGCCACCACCTGCTCGAAGCTCACTTCTCCCTGCCTCGTCATCCAGTTCACGAGACCACGCTGCGAGTCATGGAGGCTCGCCGCATCCATGAGATGCAATCCCGCTCCTTCGCGCTGACCCTCGAGCGCCGCGCTCATCGTGGTGGTCACTCGAAACGAGGCTGCCTCCGCCTGCGCCTCCAGCACCTCCAGGACGAGGCTCACACCTGGCGCTCGCCGACCCGCGAAGCGCGCGAAAATGGGCGAGGCGTCCCAGGTTTCGGGCACGATGACGTCGGTGCGCTCGACCACACCATCCCACGACGCGTCCACGCGCAGGTGCGCGCGGCCCTCGGCGAGACCCAGATAGGTGATGCCCAGGTGGGGCCCGCCGGCGGTGGTTCCGCGCGGCTGGAGCACGAGGCACCCGTCGCGACGTGCCAACCTCACCACGGAGCGGAGCCGGGTCGGGACGCGTTCCCGGACGAGGTTGAAGAGCACGGTCGAGGTGCGCAGGCAGGACATGCCGAGCAGCAGGATGACCAGGAAGGATCCGAGCACCTGGATCGTCGGCCCAATCCGCTTGGCCAGTGGGGTGAGAGCGGTGCCCGCCTCGCCCGCCAGCGTCTCCGCATCGACCGCTCCGTTGACCACCAGCACCCAGAGGACGAAGATCGCGGTCAGCACCGCCGTGCCCATCACGGTGCCCCGGATCAGAGAACGGGCGCTGGGATCGCGGGGGAGCACGATCTTCGCGCACTGGATCATGTAGACATGGCCGATGTAGAGCATGACGACGATGCCGAAGACAAGCTTCAGCAGCCCCGGGTCGAACGGCTCACCGCTGAGGAACGGCACGCGCATGTAGAGCAGGTTGGCGGGCTCGACCCACCGTACCGCCAGCGCGGCGATGAGCAGGAGCAAGAGAAGGTTCAGGCTGATGAGAGACAGCATCGTCGTGATGGTGACGTTCGCGGACTTGCGCGACAGGTAATAAACCTCAACGACGACCAGCACGACCATCCACGCCTCGGCCCGGATCCCCGAGAAGGTCGCCAGCGTGAAGCTGATGCCGATCGAGCCTGCCAGCATGACCAGGAACGCACGGAGAGCCGTCGTCACGGAAAAGAGCACCGACGCCTCCATCCCCAGATAGTCGATCACCAGCCGTCCGACGAACGCCCTCCCGTAGCGGAAGTCGCCGCTGCGGGCGCACGCTTCCGCCATGCACACCATGGTCAGGATGTTGACGAGTCCGATACCGCCGACGAGGACCGCGCCGGGCACCGCTCCCATCCGGGCCACGCCGGTCGGCAGCGCGAGAAAGGCCTGGGAGAAGCTGAAGGCGATCGTCAACCCGAAGGTCAGCCAGAACGGTGAGAGCCGGTCCACCCGGGCCGACAGCGCGGCCCAGACCCAGCGCAGCCAATCCCCAAGCCCGACCTGAGCGGCGTACAGCGTCTCCAGGTCCGCGCCGTGCTGACGCCGGTACGCTCGCTTGACCGCATCGTCGTCCAGTCCGAGGGCGGCACGGATCTCGGGCACGGCCTGCCGGGTGAACGTGTATTTCCGGCCGAGCAGATGGGCGAGGCCCGCGCGGACAGCGGGATTGGCCGGTACCAGCGCTGCCCACTGTGCCGCATAGCGTTCGAGATCCTGAATGGTCGGGGTGACGGGGGGCTCGCGCCCCATGCTGTACGCTTCGAGGAAGGCGAGGTCACGCTCCCGGGACACGTCCTCGGGCGCGAGGAAATCAGCGGCCCGCCGGGACTGGTCGGCCAGGTGGGCCGCCCGGACCTCGATGAGGAAAAGCAGGGCGCCCGCGCGGCGCGCGGGAAGACCACCGAGCGCCTCGTCGCGCGTGAACAGGTCGTCGCGCGCCATCGCGCCGTCAGGCGACCAGCGCCGTCGCGACCCTTCGCAGTGCTGCCGTGATCGGGTGATGCGGGTACTGGAGCACGAAGAGGCCGCTGCTCGCCAGCGTCATCATCTCATCGGCGTGTGGGAGCACGGCCGCGACCTCGCAGCTGTACGTCTGTTCCACCCGGATCCTCACATCGGCCACGTCGAAGAGCCCGGGAACCTTGTTGACGATGAGGAGTAACCGCGGGACGTCCAACTTGCGCGCCACCTCGACCGTCACGCTCGTCCCTTGATAATCCTGCTGATCCGGCCGGAGGATGATCACCAGCGCATCGGAGATCGCGATCGACAGCAGGGTCTCCTCATTCAGGCCCGGATGCGTGTCGATCATGAGGAAATCCAGGTTGAGGCTCTCGATGAGCTCGCGGAGCCCATCCCGGAGCACACCCACGTCGTACCCTTCCCGGAGCACTCTGGCGATGTCTCCGGCCTTCATGCTCGAGGGGATGAGAAACACCTTTCCCGAGACGTCTTGCCCGAGCCGTGGTGTGACGTCGTGCGCCGTCTCCTTGATGTGACAATTGCCCCACAGGTAGTCGTTCAGCGAGTGATGGACGTCTCCTTCGGTGAGCCCGAACAGGATATGGATCCCCGGCGACTGGATGTCGGTGTCGACCACGCCGACCCGGCGACCATTCGCTGCCAGCAGCGCGGCGAGGTTCGCCGTGGTGTTCGACTTGCCGGTGCCTCCCCGGTACGAGTGGACAGAAACGATCTGCGGCATGATGGCCTCCAAGGGGTATCACGCACGACGGGGATTGTCCAGCAACCTGTCCCTCTTCGTCCGTACCCGCGCCGCGGTGGATTGTGAATTTTTTGGAACTTTTCTTCGACACGGGATGCGAAAAATCATAATATCCAAGTGTGCGAGGCATGGCACGGCGTTATCCTGATACATCCTTCGGGCTTCACACTCCTCCTCAGCCCTCTCAAGTGGGTTTGTCTTTAGTTCCCCGTCACGTCGTGACGGAATGACGTGCGGGCGCGTCGCGCCCGGGAGGATTCCCACCCTGGGGATGGAGCCCAGATGAGGCGACTTGTGATCACGCTGGCTGCGCTCTCGATTGCAGGCATTTCACTCGCTCTGTGGGTTTGGTGGGAGCGTGGACTCGATCCCGTGGAGCGAGGCAAGCATCTGGTTCGAGTGATCGGCTGTCATGACTGCCACACGCCGACTATCAAGGGCCCAGGGGGGCTGCCCATACCCGATACGTCGCGCCTCCTTTCCGGCCACCCGGAGGGTGCACCCTATCCGACGTGGACGCCCTCAGATCTGCGCGAGCGCAATATCGGGGCAGCCGCCGGCCCCCTGCGAACGGTATGGGCTGGCCCCTGGGGGGTAGCTTTCACGGCGAACCTTACCCCGGACACGGAAACCGGCATCGGGAATTGGACCGAGGAAATGTTTATCCAGGCGATACGGACTGGAAAGCATCAAGGCCAAGACACCGGTCGGGCTATCCTGCCGCCAATGCCGTTGGCAAATCTGAACCATCCGGCCTACGGCATTAGGGATGACGATCTTAAGGACATCTGGGCGTACCTGCGAAGTCTTCCACCGGTCAGGAACCGGGTCCCCCCACCGATAGCGCCCCGTCCTGGAACATAGCCAACTTTGGCGCTTCGGACGTTTCTTCCCACGTCCTGGCCCGACTCTGCTAGAATCCGCGTCCGAAGCGCGTCTCCCCGCTCTCCGCGCCACCGACGGCGCGGAGAGCGGGGAGACGCGCTACGCATCTAAGAAGCGTTGCGAACCGAGGAGACGACACTATGCGTGTGACCGGATCGCTCGCCCTTGCGGTGCTGCTCGCGATTTCGTTTGCTTACGCCGCGTCGGAATACGGCTCGAAAGCCGAAGCGGTGTCGATGGTCAAGCGGGTCCAGGAAACCTTCAAGAAGGAAGGGGCCCAGGCCACCTTCAAAGCGGTCTCGGACAAATCGACCCCAGCCTTTCATGACCGCGACCTCTATCCGTTCATCTACGACCTGTCCGGCGTCTGCGTCGCGCACGGGGCCCGCCCCGCCTTGATCGGCAAGAAGCTCATCGACCTCAAGGACCAGGACGGCACGTACCTGATTCGCGAAATGGTCAAGATCGCGGAGACCACCGGCAGCGGATGGGTCGACTACAAATGGCCCAATCCGCTCACCAACAAGATCGAAGACAAATCGAGCTATATCGAGAGGATGGGCGACTATTTCGTCGGCGTCGGAATCTACAAGCAGTAAACTCGTGACTCCTCCGACGGGCTTGGCGGGCCTTCGGTCTGCGGCCGGCCTCTTTCAGAACCTCTCGATCCAGATCAAAGCGTCCGCCGCGTCGATTGTGCTGCTGGTCTGCCTGCTGGCGCTCGGGGCCAACGCCTATTTGACCTCGAACCGGTCCACCTCGGGGTTGCGGACCCTCTCGCACGACCTGGTCACGAAGCAGCACGCGTTCTCGGAAGTGAGCGGCGCCGTGGTCTCCACTCACATGAAGATCTTTCGCTACGTATCGTGGGCAAGCAACGGCGTCAGCAAGACACTGCTGGATCCGCTCTATGCCGAGATCGCCGGCGACCTCGATACACTGTCGGAGCGCATCGCTGCACTCGCAAAGCGGCCGGATCTGTCTGACGGGGAACGCGCCACTCTAAACGCTCTGCTGGTGAAATGGAACGACTGCAAGAGCAAGGCGAAAGATACCATCGAGGTCGGCCAGACGGACCCGGCCATGGCGACGATGATGATCGGCCAGACGGACGACAGCTTCAAGGCGGTGGATGCCGACTTCGAGAAGATGTCCGCGGCCACCACCGCCGCGGCCAACGCCTTGAGCAGCGCATTGTATGCGGGAGCCGCTCGCAACCAGGAGATCATCACCTACGTCACGCTCGTCGGGTTGATCGTGAGCATCCTGATCGCGTTCATCGTCGGCCGCTCCATCGTCGCGCCGATCAAGTCCATCACCGCCGTCATGCAGCGTCTGTCGGCCGGCGAAACGAACGTCGAAATCGGCCACCGTGACCGCCGCGATGAAATTGGCTCGATGGTGGAGGCGATCGACGTGTTTCGCGCGAACATCATCGAGAAGCATGCGATGGAGCAGGCGCTGACGGAAGCGATCGAGGCTATCTCGGAAGGATTCTCCCTCTACGACGGCGACGATCGACTGGTCATCTGCAACACGCGTTACAAGGGCATGTTCTCCTACGGCGACGACACGATTGCGCCGGGGATCACCTTCACCCAGATCGCCAGGTCGACGGTCGAAAGCGGGCTGATCGATGATGCCAAGAGCGACGGCGCGGCATGGCTGGAGCGGCGTATCGCGCTCCACCGAAATCCGTCGGAACCACACCTCCAGCATCGGTCCGACGGCCGATGGATTCGCGTCAGCGAACGCCTGACCGGCAACGGCGGCGTGGTCGCGACCTACACCGACATCACCGAGCTCAAGCTGCGCGAGGCGGAGCTTGCCGATCTGGTGCAGCAACTCGAAGTCGCGCGCGACGCCGCCAATGAGGCGAGCCGGACAAAATCCAGCTTCCTCGCCAACATGTCGCATGAGCTGCGCACGCCGCTCAATGCCATCATGGGAGTGACCGAGATACTGCAGGAAGACGCGCGTGAGCTCAAACGCGAGGACCAGATCGAGCCCCTCGACCGCATCCAGCGGGCGGCGCGCCATCTCCTGGCGCTGATCAACGACATCCTCGATCTATCCAAGATCGAAGCCGGCAAGATGGAGCTCGTCCTAGAGAGTTTTCTGATCACGGCGATGATCGAAGATGTCATGCGTACTGTCGAGCCGATCGCGAGCAAGAACGGGAACAGGATCGTGGTGAACTGCCCGGCCGCGACCGGCTCGATATATGCGGACCAGATGCGCGTGCGCCAGGCCTTGATGAACCTGGTCAGCAATGCCAGCAAATTCACCTCCAACGGAACGGTGACCGTGTCTGCCTCACGACGGCAGACTGGCGAGGGCGAGCGCATCGAGCTCGTGGTGGCGGACACGGGGATTGGCATGACGCGGGAGCAGGTCGCCAAGCTGTTCCAGGAGTTCTCCCAGGCTGATTCGTCGACCACGCGGAAGTATGGCGGAACCGGGCTCGGGCTCGCGATCAGCCGGCGCTTCTGCCAGATGATGGGGGGTGATATCTCGGTCGAGAGCGAGCTCGGCCACGGCTCGAGGTTCATCATCGCGCTGCCCGCTCGGGTCGGCGACGCCGACGAGCCGGCGCGGACGGCAGAACCGGTGCGGCACCGGCCGGCGGCTCCGTCCTCGCTCGAGGCGCCCTCGCGCGAGGCGCCGCTCGTGCTGGTGGTGGATGACGACCAGACGGTGCGCGAGGTCATCGGACGCTATCTTGAGCGCGACGGATTTGCTTTCGCTGAGGCGGAGGGCGGGCGCGAGGCGCTGCGGCTGGCGCGCGAATTGAGGCCGGCGGCGATCACTCTGGACATCACCATGCCCGATCTTGATGGCTGGACGGTGTTGGCTGCCATCAAGGGCGATCCGACGCTGTGCGATATCCCCGTCGTACTGGTGACGATCGTCGACGAGAAGAACCGCGGCTTTTCCCTCGGGGCGAGCGAATACCTGGTCAAGCCGGTCGACCGCGACAAGCTGGTAAGCGTATTGCAACGGCTGAGCACTCCGCCGGGCGACCTGATCCTGGTGGTCGACGACGACGAGAGCAGCCGTAGCAGTCTGCGGACGGCACTGGAGCAGGCTGGGTGGCGGGCGGAGGAAGCGGACAACGGCCGGGTTGCGCTCGCCCGCCTCAATGAGACGCGGCCCAGCGCCATCCTGCTCGATCTGATGATGCCGGAGATGGATGGATTCCAATTTCTCGACGAGATCCGCCATCACGACAAGTGGCGCAATATTCCCGTCGTGGTGATCACCGCACGCGACATCACGGCGGAGGATCGCGCCCGTCTGAACGGGCGGGTCGAGAGTATCGTGCAAAAGGCCGGGCAAGGCGACATGTGGCGTCAGGTCCGCTCCGAGCTCGAAAACTGCATGGGTCGGAAGGCGCGCGAGCGGACGACGCCGGCATGATGAGAGGTTCGTATGCCGGAGGCAAAGGCAAGATCTAGACTAGCGCTTCGGAACCCTTTTGAAGGTCGCGAAGATCGATGACTTCCTCGGATCGTATGCGGCGGCTGAGGCCGAGGCGGGCGCCGTCAAATCGGCTGAGGCTCAGGCGCTCACGAAGGGGGAGGTTTCGCTCGCGCTTGCGGGAACCGGTTCCGGCTGGAGCCTTGGCGCCTCCGGAGCAAGATTACGAGGAAGAAGAAGTAGGTTCCGCAGGGCTGGACCTCATTCCGCATAACTGCCGATCGTCGCGCGTGTACGCAGGGTGGCGACGGACCGCACGCGAACGCTCAGGCCTCCTCCCTCCTTGACGGTGATGGCGGTCCGGGACGGCCTGCGACGTCCTTGGCGCAAGGTTTTCTGGGGTTTCTCGCACGCTTCCGCGACTGAGCGGAGGACCCCAGGAAATCGCCGAATGACCCCGAATCACCCCATCGAATGGAAATGACTCCTGCCCATGATGTGGTTCGGGAGCAGGTCCGTGAGCGGGATCAGCTGGCAGTTGTCGAGCCGCGCGCCGACGAAGCTCGCGTAGTTATCGCGGCGCTGCTCGCCGTCGGTGACGACGTCCACGCCGGCGCGGAGCTGGGCCGCCACGGCGAGGCGTGTCGCGTCCTCGGCCGTGGCGGTGAAGTCATCCTCCGAGAGCCTGCCCTCGATGCGGTCGTGGATGGCCGTGAGCATCCAGCGGGGACGCGGCGAGCTCCCAATGCCCATGACGGACAGCGGGCCCTTGCACACGAGAAAGCTCCGTTGCCGGTCGTCCCGCGTCGTCGAGACGAGCTCATTGCCCGTCATCCGACACCAGGCTGGAAAGTCCTCCTCGACAGAAATCTCTGTAGAGCGAAACTCCAGCAGCTGGCCCGGCTCGAGCGGATCAATGTGCTGGCGGATCAGCAGGAGCAATCCATTGCCGCAGTCGAGGTCGCCCCCATCGAAGCTCGCATCGGCCTCGTAGGGATGGCGCTCGGCGTACGCCATCAGTAACTGACGCAGGGGCTGCCGTCGGAGAGGAACTCTACCAGCTTGGCCCCACCCACGATGCTCGCCTCCGTCACGAGGTTGTTCTCGTCGAGCTTGCGCTTCTTGAAGCACGGCGAGCACACGTACATGGTCCCGCCGGCCTTGGCGAAGTTCTCCATCAGCTCCCGCAACGGCGCGAAGCCTTCCTCGTGCATGTCATTGGCATAGCCCTTCTGGGCGAGGCGAACGCCCTCGACGCTCAAGAAGACCAATGCTTCCTTGCCCGAGCCCGCCGCGGCGTTCGCGACGACGAAGCCGACCGCGGCCTTGTCCGTATTGTCCTTCGCGTGCGTGATGCTGACGCAGAACTTGTTGGCCATGACCTAGTCCTCGGAATCGTCACGCCGAGCGCTTTGGCTGTCTTCAGATTCACGATCAAGTAGAAGCGTGTCGGTTGCTCGACAGGCAGGTCGGCGACCTTTGCGCCCTTCAGGAGTCTATCCGTTTGCTCAGCCGCGCGGCGCGACATGTCCGTGAGATTCGAGCCGTAGGACATGAGGCCGCCGGCATCCGGAAACGCCCCGAACGGCTCGATCGCCGGCAGTCGATGTCTGAGCGCGAACTCCGCGATGCGGCGGCGATGCGGACCGATCAACACATCGGGATGCCCGACGAGGGCGTCGGCATGCTCGCGACGCGCCGATTCGAGCGCCGCGTCGAGGTCGCCGGCGGTCCGAACCGGCACGCGGATGGACTAAAGATGGGCAATCGGTGACAGGCCGGGTCACACTGAGGGGGCCGCCCCACGAGAGTCTCCCTTCGAGGAAGGGAATAGATTTGCAGAGTTAAGGCCCTTGCGGGTTGTGGCATCGATCGTGCTGTCAATCCTCATTGCGGACGCAGGTGGCTGTCTGGAGACGTATCTCAAAAGGGAGAGAGGCTCTGCTCATGGCCGAGGTGCCAGTCGCGCGCACCCAGCGACCAATAAGGAGGACGGCATGGGGCAGCAGCGAGAAGTGAATATCCTGCTGGTGGAGGATAACCCGGATCACGCCGAGCTCACGCTCAAGGCCCTGAAAGACGGGAACCTGCTCAACGCGAGCTTCTGGGTGAAGGACGGGGAGGAAGCGTTGGACTTCCTCTACCACCGAGGGCGCTATGCTCATCCGACGACGGCTCCCCGCCCCGAGCTCATCCTCCTCGATATCCAGCTCCCGAAGGTGGACGGCCACGAAGTGCTGCGCCGGATCAAAACCGACGAGGCGCTTCGAGCGATCCCCGTGGTCATGCTGACGACCTCGGAGCGAGAGGACGAGATCTTCCAGAGCTACAAGACGGGCGCCAACAGCTTCGTATCCAAGCCGGTGCGGTTCGCCGACTTCATGGAGCGGGTCAGGAACGTGAAGCTGTACTGGGTCCTCACGAGTCTCCTGCCCGGCCCCAACTGTTGACGCCGAGCGCCGCGGTGACACCGGACGAGCGGATCGCCGTGCTCTTGGTCGAGGACGATGCCGACCAGGCCGAGGTGGTCGCCCGGACCCTGCGTCGCCAGGACTCGCCCTTCACGGTCACCCGCGTAGGGGACGGGCCGGCGTGTCTCGAGGCCCTGACGCGGCAGTCCTACACCATCGTCCTGCTGGACTACAGCCTGCCGCGCCTGAGCGGGTTGGAGGTGCTTGCGGAGATCCGGCGGCGGGGCGAATCGGTGCCGGTGGTGATGGTGACGGGCCAGGGGGACGAGCGGGTGGCCGTGGAGGCCGTGCGCGCGGGCGCCGCGGACTATGTCCTCAAGAGCACCGGGTACCTGACGACGCTGCCGACGGTCATCCGGAAGGTTCTCAAGCAGCACGAGCTAGCGCTCGAGAACGAGCGGCTGTACGCCCAGGCGCAGCGCGCGCTGGCCGAGCTACAGGCGGCGCAGGAGAAGCTGGTGGAGGGGGCGACGCTGCGGGCGCTGGGCGAGATGGCCTCGGGCGCGGCCCACCACCTCAACAACCTCCTGGCGGTAGTCTTCGGGCGGGCCCAGCTAATCTTGCAGAGGGCGGACGTGGGACCGTGTCGGCCGCAGGTCGAGGTAATCGCGCGGGCGGCGGGCGACGCGGCGGAGGTGGTGCGGCGGGTCCAGCGGTTTGCGCGGGTGGGCGCGTCCGAGGAACGCCAGGAGATGGACCTCAACGCGCTGGCTCGCGAAGTGATCGAGATGACGCAAGCGCGATGGCGGGATGAGGCACAGGCACGGGGCGTGCGGATCGAGGTCGCCCTGCGGCAGGGTGCCGTCGCGCCGGTTTCCGGTAACGGGTCGGCGCTGCGGGAGGTGGTGATCAACCTTGTCCTCAATGCCGTGGACGCGCTTCCCGCGGGAGGGCGGATCGAGATCCGGACCTTTCTGGAGGGGGAACGGGCCTGCCTGGCGGTGGCCGACAGCGGGATGGGGATGCCGGACGAGGTCCGGGGCAACGCCCTGAAACCCTTCTTCACCACCAAGGGGCCCAAGGGCACCGGCCTCGGATTGAGCGTGAGCTACGGCATTGTCAAGAACCACGGCGGCGAACTCGACCTGCAGTCGGCGCCGGGGTGGGGCACGGTGGCCACAGTCCGTCTCCCAGTCGTGGCGGCCTGCCTCGCGGACGAAGGAGTCGGTCCTGCGTCAGGCGGGGAGCACGCCCCGGTGACAGCGCAGCACATTCTGATCGTCGACGACGACGAGGAGGTGCGCTCGATGCTGCTCGACCTGGTGGCCGGTCAAGGCCACAACGTCCTCCAGGCGGCGAGCGGTCGCGAGGCCCTCGCGCTCCTCGAGAGAGGCGCGAAGATCGATCTGGTCCTCACCGACCTCGGGATGCCGGGTATGACGGGGTGGGAGCTGGCGCGCATCATCCGATCGCGCTGGCCCCAACTAGCCGTGGGGCTGGTGACCGGCTGGGGCAACCAAGTGGATGCACCGCTTGCCGACCGGGAACTGATCGTCGGGACGATCGCGAAGCCGGTCAGCCTGGATGCGCTGGAGGCGCTCATCGTACGAGCGCGCGGGCGCCTGGAAGCCGACGATCGCAAGCCCGGGGAGCTGGCGGGCGCACCGGCGACCGAAAGGCTGCCGGTCAGCTCCGGCAGGCCGCGGTGAGAGGACCATGGGCATGGACGGCAAGCCTGCGGGCCCATTCGCGATCGAGGACCGTCCCCTTGGGGCCGCCGACCGCCAGGCGATGGAGCTGGCCGCCCTGCAGGAGACGGCGCAGGCCGTGACTGCGACGCTGCACCTGCCGGCCGTGCTGGAGGCCATCGCCGACCAAGCCCTCACGCTCATCGGGGCCCAGCGCTGTGCGGTGTTCGAGCTCGATCCCCTCGATGAGCGCCTGAAGGCGCGGGCCGCCCGCGGCATGCCGCCGAGCCAAGCGCTCTGGCCAATCAGACTGGGCCAGGGGGCGGCCGGGAGCGCCGCCGTCCGACGGCAGGTCATCTTCAGCCCCGACGTCGAGTCGCAGCCGCTTCCGATGTACGACGAGCCGTGGCCAGAGGCCGGGGCGACGCTGCGCGAGGTCGTCCGGCAGAAAGGATATCGCGCGATTCTGGGCGTACCGCTGGCCAGCCGCGAGACGGTGCTGGGGGCGGTCTGCCTCTACTGGGACCAGCCCCACACCTACGATGAGCGCGAGGTGCGACTCCTGACGAGCCTGGCCCAGTATGCCGCCATCGCCATCGAGAATGCCCGGCTGTATGCGGACATCGCAGAGCAGCGACGCGAGGCCCAGTTCCTTTCCGACATCACTCGGGACCTGGCCTCTTCGCTGGACCCGGCATTGGTCCTCCGTAAGATCATCGAGTACGCGAAGGACTGCTGCGGCAGTGACATGGCCTTCATCGCCCCCTATGACCGAGCCCAGCAGGTCGCCACCATTGTGGCGTCCGTCGGGACCCGCACCGACGTCTACATCGGCGTAGGCATCCGGCCCGGCAAGGGGATCGGGGGGAAGGTACTGGAGACCAAGCAACCGTTCATCACCAGCGACTACCTCAACGATCCCCGCCTCAGCCATGACTACAACCCGCTGGCCGAGCAGGAGGGCTTCGTCGGCAACATGGCGGTCCCCCTCCTGCGCGAAGGCGAGATCCTCGGGGTGCTCTGGGTGGTGAACCGAAGCCCGCGCCCGTTCACGGCCGGGCATCAGGCCGTCTTGACCAAACTCGCCGACCACGCGGCCATCGCCATCGATCACTCGCGTCTCTACCGCAAGGCGTCCGACCAGGCCGAGCGCATGCGCGTCGTCGCCGAGCTGGGCCGCGTGCTCGTGTCCACGCTCGACGAATCCCGGGTGATGGAGATCGTCGTGACGCAAGCGCACGAGACGCTCGGGATGCTCGACATCGGCATCTGGCTACAGGACGCCGAAGGTGGCTTGCTTCGCCTCGTCGCGGGGCGCGGGCAGTTCTCGGGGCCGCTGACCCACCGAGCCAAGCCGATGGATCCCGACGAGGGGGTCGTCGGCCGGGCGCTCGCCGAGCGCCTGCCGGTGTGGACGAGCGACGTCTTGCAGGACTCCCGCATACGCCTGCAACCGGAGTCACGCCGGTGGATCGAGGAGATCGGCGGCCGGGCGATCCTCGCCGTGCCCCTGATCCGGGAGCACGTCCTGGGCGCTCTCGTCGCGTATCGACCGAAGGGCGCGCGGTTCGCGGACCACGAGGTCGAGTACCTCTCGGTCTTCGCCAGCCAGGTGGCGGGGGCGCTGGAGAACGCCCGGCTATACGATGAGAGCCAGCGTGCGCGGGCCGATCTGCAGGGCAAGAACGCCGAGCTCGACACCTTCGTCTACAGCGTCTCCCACGATCTCAAGGCCCCCCTGGTCACCATCCAGGGGATGGCGGGGCTGTTGCTAGAGGAGTACCGGTCGCAGCTTCCCGAGGAGGCGGCGCGCTATCTGGGGCGGATCCAGGCGAACGCCCAGCAGATGGAACAGCTTATCCTCGACCTCCTAGCCCTGTCGCGCATCGGCCGGGAGGCCCGGGCGGCCACGGCCGTGAGTCTCGCCGAGGTGGTGGACGATGTGGTCGCGGACCTAGCGGGCCCGATCCGTGAGCGAGCGATCCAGTTGGCCCGCGGTGAACTGCCGACCATCTGGGGGGTTCGGACGCAGGTGGAGCAGGTCATGGGAAACCTCGTGGGCAACGCCGTCAAGTATCTCGGCGACACGTCCCAGGGGCGGGTGGAGGTGGGGGCGCTGGACCGGGGGTCGTTCGTGGAGTGCACTGTCCGGGACAACGGGATCGGGATCGATCCCGCGTATCATGAGCGGATCTTCGAGGTGTTTCAGCGGCTGAAGGACGTGGATGTGGAGGGGACCGGGGTGGGGCTCGCGATCGTCAAGAGGATCGTTCAGGCGAGCGGGGGCCAGATTTGGGTGGAGTCGGCCAAGGGACAGGGGGCGACCTTCCACTTCACTTGGCCCAAGGGGCCCGCGAGCGAGCCTCAAAGCTGAGTGGAGAATCCTCAGCCGGTAGCTGGCCTCTAGGTTCAGGTCCGAAACCCACTGGGTCGGGCACCGGCCCGGCGAAAACCCAGTTGGATTCCCACATCTCCACAAGATTCCCACATCGATTCCTTGACTCATTCCCACGCGTGAGGTGAAGTGGGAGGCCTCTCAGGTACCGGCTCCGGCGAGATGGGCAATTAGACGACGTCCAACGGGAAGGTGAGGCGCGTCGATTTCGGTGATTGCGGGCCCCCGATTTGAAACCAGCAACTGATCGCTCGAGCAGCTGTAGGCTGCATGTTTTAGTCGCGTCGCCGTTCAGGAATGGTTGCTGCAGCGAACTATGCGAGACTGCTGGCGAAAACGTGACCGCGACCAAACACGGGTTCGTATCCCGTTGGGGCCACCACGGTGGTTTTGTTGATGTTTTGAAGGCCTCGTGTTTGAGTCCTGTCGCCGACGGGACTCAGACACGTAGCCGCCGTTCTCCGGTTGTCCTCCCGAACAGCGCAGCACGTCGCGGTATGTCTTACAGGGCACAGACGCCGTGACGCAGTGAGGACACGGCACGCTTGCGCCATTTGCCCCATTGACATGCTTCCAAGCGAGGGCGCAACGTTGACTAAGTGTTCAGACGGTCCGGTACTCGCGGGGAGGCAGTGATGCTCCAAAGTCTGGTCTGCTCCCCAATTGACCTAGACACGATGGGGCTGTCCTGCACGCGCAGGAAGATGTTCCTGAACTTCCAGCTCTGCCGTTGAGACGCAATATCTGACGATCGAAAGGAGCGCGGAATGACGAGATTCGCAACAATGAGCCTCTTGATTTTCTCGATCGCCCTTATGGTTTCGGCGCCCGCCCTGGCCGCCGAATCGAAAGAGGACAAGGAAAAGGCAAAGCAGGCCAAGTTGGAGAAGGAACGCCAGGAGGTCCGCAAGGCGGCGCAGGAGATTCTTGGCCGGCTCTACAAGGCGGAGCCCAGCGCCAAGGCCGCCGTCGAGAAGGCCGCGGGCTACGCGACCTTCAGCAACTTCGGCATGAAGATCCTCGTAGCGGGCACCGGCAAGGGAAAGGGCCTTGCCGTCGACAATCAGACCAAGAAGCAGACGTTCATGAAGATGTTCGAGGTCCAGGCCGGCCTCGGCTTCGGCGTCAAGAAGTTCAGCCTGATCTGGGTCTTCGAGACGCCGGAGACTTTCGCGACGTTCGTCAACTCGGGCTGGGAGATGGGAGGCCAGACCAGCGCGGCCGCCAAGGCAGGTGAAAAGGGCGCTTCCATCCAGGGCGCAGTGGCCGTTTCGCCCGGCGTCTGGCTTTACCAGCTCACTGACGCCGGCTTGGCTCTGGAGCTCACGGTCAAGGGGACGAAGTATTCCAAGGACGACGATCTGAACTGATCGGGCTTGCCGGAGCCCGGAATCCATCGCTCGAGCGGTGGTTCCGCGCCTGCATGTTTTAGTCGCGTCACCGTTGAGGATGACGTGCCACCGAGAATTAGGCGAAACTGCTGGCGAAAGCGTGACCGCGATCAAACACGGGTTCGAATCCCGTTGGGGCCACCACGGTGATTCTGTGGTGATATTCGCCCCGAAGTTTCATTCCCCTGGGGGGAGGGAACTGAACCCTTCTTTCACTCCCCCTCGTCGTCGAGAGTTTCCAACGCCTGCCGAACGTCCTGTTGCGTAAGTCTGGTGTAGCCCGTGGTCGTCTGCACGTCGACGTGGCGGAGCTGTTCCTGCACGACACGCAGGTTCTTCGGAACTCGAGCGTCCTGTTTGCTGACGGGTGGTTGCGGGCCCCCGTAACCACCTGTACGCAAACAGCCTCCTGAGCGCTCAGGAGACTGTCGCTTTTTGTACGGCCTCGGATCTCGGCGCGCGGGTTCAGCCGAGAGCTCCCCGTACGTGAAGCCGCAGTGCTAGCATAGCCTCTACCCATGGCAGTCCCCGCAGACGAACGCAAACCCGTCACCGTCCTGTTCGCCGATCTCGTCGGGTCGACCGAGCTTGCCACCCGGCACGACCCCGAGCAGCTACGCGCCATGCTGGCGGCCTTCTTCGACGAGATGCGGGAGCAGATCCAAGCCTTTGGCGGCACGGTCGAGAAATACGCGGGCGATGCAATCATGGCTGTCTTCGGCGTGCCGCGGGTAAACGAGGACGACGCCGAGCGGGCAGTGCGAGCCGCGCTGGCGATGCGGCAGAGTCTGGTGCATCTCAATCCCCTCTTCGAAGGCGAGTACGGAGTGCGGCTCGACCTGCGGGTCGGCGTGGCCACAGGCGAGGCCGTAGCGGCGGCGGGCGCCGCCGATCAGTTCATGGTGACCGGCGAGGTGGCGAACCTCGCGGCGCGCCTGCAGTCCGCGGCGGAGGGAGTAGGGGTGGTGGTGAGCGAGGAGACTTACCGGATCCTCGATCCGCTCCTCGACGCCGAGCCCATGCGGGGACTCGAACTCAAGGGCTTCCCCCGACCCGTCACAGCCTATCGCGTGACGGGGATGCGCACGTCAGGCGGCCGGCCCCGCGGGATCCCCGGCTTCCCCTCGCCCATGGTCGGGCGCGAGGTGGAGATTCGCGCCCTGCGCAATTCGATCGACGATCTGCGCCAGGGGCGCGGGCAAGTCGTGTCGATCGTGGGCGAGCCGGGCATCGGCAAGTCCAGGCTCAAGATCGAGATCCGCGAGGCCTTGCCCGAGGGCATGCGCTGGCTCGAAGGGCGTTGCCAGTCGTTCACGCAGAGCACGAGCTACGCGCCGCTGATCGAGGTACTCCGCACAGCGCTCGGGGTCGGCGCCGCCGATCCCCAGCCGATCGCCAGGACAAAGCTGCGCGCCGCGCTCCGCGGCCTGGCCGGTGCACAGACCGAACAGCACCAGACGGCGCTGGCCCACCTGCTTGGCGTCGACCTCGGCGCGGTCGGTGCCCGCGCTCTCGACCCCCGCGCGCTGCAGGCCGGCATCATCGTCGCGATGCGCGCGGTGCTCGAGGGGCTCACCCAGCGCGGCCCGGTGGTCCTCGCC
>Ga0326726_10002160_pt1 | contig 18120 bp, 19 predicted proteins | sample MHFenrmetagenome_2_FD_207603 | JGI IMG/M metagenome (GOLD analysis project Ga0326726, IMG submission 207603) | Lab enriched peat soil microbial communities from Michigan Hollow, Ithaca, NY, United States - MHF15MN | ecosystem: Environmental > Terrestrial > Soil > Wetlands > Peat | place: USA... | reverse complement strand
ATGTTGCTGAGCGTGAAGGCCAACAAGATTATCGCGTATGGTCATTGGAGCCGCCAACACCAATAAACATCAGGATTTACAGGTGTGATAAGGAATTCATCCTTGACCCGTTGAAGGAGATGGCATCTGATAGGACGACGTATGGATTGGTTGTGATGGATAGGAGAGATGCATTGGTTGCAGTATTGAAAGGGAAGACAATAATCCCATTAGTCAAGGAAGATTCTATGGTCCCTGGAAAGATGAAAGCTGGAGGACAGTCATCTGTGAGATTTGCACAGAACAGGGAGTTGGCCGCAAAGGCATTCTATAAGAAGATTGGGGACATAATGAAGGACCAATTCCTGAACATGGGAGATGAGCTTAAGGGAATAATCGTCGGAGGGCCAGGTCCTACAAAGTATGAATTCGTTGATGGACAATTCATCACTAATGAGGTCAAGAAGAAGATTATTGGAATCAAAGATCTATCATATACTGAAGAATTCGGATTGCAGGAGCTTGTCGAAAAATCTGATGATATACTGGCTGAAGAGGAGATAAATGAGGAGAAGAAGATAATGCAGAAATTCTTCGATACATTAGGCAAACAGCCTGGCAAGGCAAGCTATGGCAAGGATGAGGTCATGCAGAACATAAAGTTCGGAGCGGTCGATATATTGCTTCTTAGCGAGGCACTTGAAGATGAAGTCATTGACGAATTTACGGCCGAAGCAGAGAAAATGAGTTCTAACGTATACCTGATTTCTGTGGAGACGCGTGAAGGCGTACAACTGAAAGAGATAGGGAAGATTGCAGCAATATTAAGATACGAGATGAACAAAGAATAATTCACATAAAAATAAATATAAAAAATCAGTGCTGCGTATATCCACCTCGTGGCAATCTGTCCTTGAATCTTAGGAATGCTTCCACTACACCTATCGGATGGTCTGCCAATGGAACAGTATATTCGACAAATCCATCTTTCGCTTTAGTCCCTTGAAGGTTTCCCGTCTTGAGTATCCTTTCAAGATTCTCCCTGCTGTTCTCTACCTTCAACATCAAATCGTATTCTTTATTAATCCTGTTCAAATTAACAGCATCGGATGGTACGGTCAGTCCCATATAGAATCCCATCGTAAGGTCCGTATTTGAGCCTCTGGCCAATGTGATGGCTCTCATTCTAGACGTATCTATTGGGCGTGGAATGCTCATTCCAGCAGAACCGGTCACGTATTCTGTCTCTTCCCTCGCTTCCTTTATTGCTGTCTCAAAGATTCCACCTGGGAATTCCATGTTCCTTTTGCCTTTCAACGGATCATGGAATCCTGCCCCGATAACTGCTCCTCCTGACTGGTCGGAAATGTAAGGATTTCTCACTCCGAACAGAAGATATCCGTCAATTGTCTCCTGCAGATCATTTATCGTCATAGGTGTCGGATATTCTGTCAATTTAAGGTCTGGTTTCTTCCTGATGGTCTCATGCTGAGAATAGAATATGCCTGTACTTATCCACACTAAAAGGTTTCCATCCTTCCATTCGACGCCTTCAAATCTTGTCTTTCCTGCATCGAAAGCGTTTGGTTTTGTCTCTAACGTCTTATTCCAATTATCTGAAACCTCTTTCTTCAACTGTTTATCCATCGTGAACGTAGAATCCATGAACTCCAATTGCACTTCATCCCATCTAAGAGGATGAGTTATAACATCCCTAAAATCATATAATCTTGCTCCATAGCTAGATCTTGTCGCATCATCTAATGTCAATATCTTATCCATTCTAAAACCCCCAAACACAATTTTGTTCGAATATAAAATGCTGATATTGTTGTAGATTTGAATGTTTATAAAGTTTATGATTCTACACCACTTTATAGTAGTTAAGAGAATAAAAATATTTCTAGCAAAGACAAACGTAAACATTTATATATAATAAATTTTTAAATAAACATATGAAAGAGAGGTCGAGCATAACCATTCTTGTTGTAAGTCTGGTAATTCTAGGAGTTCTATGTGTATGCATGGACTCACTAGTTACTAAATTCACTTTTTCCACATCAGAGCTACAAATTAGTGGAAATACTATAATCGAAAAGTTAACATATAAGCCTTTTTTTAAAGAGTACCACACGCTGTATAGAAATTTCTTGACACCAATAGAGACGCATGGAGAGGATGAATATATCACAATAACTACTGTCAGATGTGGCGATGGATTGGCTTATTACAATGATTTCAATAATCAATTTAACTCATTATCATCTAAAACACGCTTAGCATATACTGAGAAAAATGAGTACGGTTGTAGTTTTGGAAACGTTTTAGGTTTCAAAAAAGGGAATAACTATACTGTTGCAGCAGAATATATTCTAAACGCAAAAAATTTATTCAAGTATCAAGGCAAAACATACATTAAATTCATTGCATACAGTAAAGACGCACATCCCGTGCTGATAAGGAACAAAAATCTAATATTGAATAGTGATGTATACTCTAAAAAAATTTATCTAATATCCGAAGATGTAATAATATACGTACCTTATAATCCTGAAGATATATCAAAATACTCTACCAAATCCTTAAATAAACTTGAATTTGACAACACTAAGATTTTCTTCAATTTGATATTTGCAATTATTCCTGCCATGATTTGTTGGCTTATCTGGCTAAAGTATGGTCGCGAGAATACGGAAGGTGATTATCCTGAAGAACTAAGCCAATATCCAAAAGAGCGCAAAGCGTGGGAAGTAGCGGCATACTTTCATCCTCCATTCGGGCAAGCAGGAGGGACCCTTCTTCCTGCAACAATTATCGATTTTTATAATCGCAAAATTATTGATATAAAAGAGACTAACAAGCACAGTCAGATAAAGATATTGCAGGAGGAGCCAAATATTGATGATGTAGAGAATGTTGTACTGAATTTTTTAAAAGAAGCGAGAAAGCAATCATCAGGCACCGACGGATACTTCAGTCTAGAAGAAATCAACAAAGATATGTCAAAAGCCAAAATAATGCATGACGAATATGAAAAGATCGAGAGAATAATAAGTTCTAAAAGCAATGAATATGTATCCAATAAAGGAGTACTAGCAATAATCGTCTTCATGATGATTATGACAATGATATGCATAAAAATAACGAACAATGGATATATGGTTGTAACGTACTTCGTATCACTATTAGTAGTTATAATCGTTATGCTTAAAACATCTCTGTTTGCAAGATTTAAGAAAGATTATTATCTAGAATATCAGCAATGGCAGGGATTCAAAAATTATCTATCACATCTGGATTCGATACCTCGAACATCGTATAAGGGTGTAGTGATGTGGGAGAAATACTTAATATATGCATCTGCTTTGGGCATAGGAAAGAAAGTTCTCGATACTTTGAAAAAATGGAAAGTTATTAATGAAAAACAATACAATTCATTTAATTCAATCAGCACTAGCGCCATTCTCTCTTCTGCTAGTACAAGAAGCAGCGGGGGAGGAGGCTTTGGTGGCGGCGGAGGCATGGGTGGTGGAGGCGGCGGAGGAAGATAAGCAAAGTATAACCATAACTCTTATTAGTTACCACTTAACAATAAATATATAAATAATCTTTGATTTCTTCTAGCATGGATGATGGAAACGATATCTATATTCCTAACGCATACTTTGCTTTCAAGTCAAAAATGCATAAGCACGAACTAGTGGAATCCATAGATTCTATAGTGATGAGAATTCTGCATATACCAGATAGGGGAGCCATAACGCCCTGGAAGATCAACATATATCATATCAATGAGTTTGCTCCATACTCTAAACAAGAAGAAATCGGAGTGATTGAAATGTTGAAAGATAACTATGGAAGAGATACAACAAAACCCAAAGAAACTACATGCCTATCTACAAATGACGTTACCATCAACAGAAATTATGCGTTGAAACTCTTAAATAATCCGAATGTTCGGGCTGTCGTGGAAAAAGCAAGAGAAAAAAAGCTCAACTATATATTCCATGGGGTATACAATGATGATTCGCTCTTACGTGTAAATCGTACAGATGATTCAAAGGTACTAAATGCATTACAAAAGATTGTATCAGAAATTGTCAATATAAAGAACAGGGATGAAATCATAAACTTGAAAGATTTTTTCTATGCATATACAGACAAAGGAGAGATAAAGTTCTTTTCATAAACCTTCCACAAAATACTTAAACTTAAAATTTTTCTATGAATCATGGATAACCTCTCAGATAAGATTGCATTGAAAGCGATTATGAACATAGAATTTCTATCAGGCAAGGATTTGGTACAGAATAGACGTGTATCATTGAATTATTCCGGACATTTCACGAACTATAATGCAAATGTAAAGTATACTAAATCGCACGTGGAATTTAGTCTTTCAAGGATGTGGAGGAATGTGGATGAAGACATCCAGACTGGACTGATTGAGAGTTTAGTCATCAGGATGTACAAGATTAAAGGCATAAGCACCAGCAACATGAAACTTTATGAGGCATTCATGAAAGGGTTGTCAAAATATGCTCGTGCAGATACACATGATCCAGAACTTGAAGAAAGCTTTAATCGTGTCAACGATAAATTCTTCAATGGGATGATGGAGAAGCCTAATCTAATTTTTGCAAGTGAGAGCTTCAGGAAGCTTGGAAGCTACGAATATAGTACAAACACCGTATATATAAGCACAATATTCAAAGGATTATCCACCGATGAGCAAAAATTCTTGGATTACATAGTATATCATGAATTACTGCATAAGAAACATACATTCAATGTCAAGAACGGAAGGCATCAGGCACATACTACTATATTCAAGAAAGATGAAAAGAAGTTCGATGCAGAAAACAATATCGATATGGAGAAGGAACTGAATGCATGGCTCAGAAAGAAGAGATATTCAATAAAAAGGATGTTTAAGATGTGGTAATTATTTGACTTTCCCTTCTAAATTTGAAGCATAAGATTTTTGATCAAATATAATATCCCTATTCTTATTTATACAATCAACTAAAAGTCTTGCATCAGCCTCTCGGCCTTCTTTTGTCGTCGCTTTCTTAAAATCCGATTCATTAGTGAGATACCTGAATTCTACTAAAATTGTTACTTCAGCAGGTTTATTATGTAATATTCTAAAATCAGAACCCCAAACTCTTGCGGTCACTCCATTATCTTTAAAGTACTGTCCAAATTTTTTTGCGACATCCATTGAAGAAACAGAATATATCTTACACTCATCTGGACGATTATAATTCGCCACAGTATCTGTCATTTGCTTGTTATCTTTTAAACCAGAAAAATAAAATTCTGTACCATGGATATAATTGAATTCATTATATGGACCGTTATGTTCTTTTTCAGAATACGTACCATAATGTACTATGATGGCTAGTTTTGCACCGACACTCTTCATATAATTTGATCTGGCGTCAGTCTCATCACGATTAGTCACGTGACCACTTTTGTTTACATCTATATTAGCAATGTTCATCCTAGAATTGGTTTTTCGGGTCATATATGTAGGATATCCTTCTTGTCTCAATAGGCTATCTATCTTTTTTGCCATGATAAGATTCAAGTCTTCTTCAATCACACCATTCACACGAGAACCAGTATATTTGCTATCATGTCCAGGATCTATGGCAATAATCATAGAACTCATATCCGAATTAATAGCAGGAATATTAACGACAGGCAAAGTATCTCGCTTAGCTGCAATAACAGTATCTATAGTATGAGTGTTATTTCCCAAGGTATTTGGAGTATAAGGAATATCTTTATTTGATGTAAGGAATCCTCCTATAAGCAATGCTGCAAAAGGCAATGCGTTAAACACTCTTTTTATTTTCATAATTGAATAAACCACAAACCATTAATAAAGTTTACTATTTTCACCATTAAACAGGAGTGATTCTATCATTAAAATTTTTGGTTTGCCTAGCACGAAACCTTTTTAAATACTCCAAAACTCCTATCAACATAATTATTCAGGTGAAATTATGGGTGAAACTGTACCGAAGAGTGTGGGCACATTACAGAAAGGGAATTATGTCATAATCGATGGTGTAGCATCAATAGTTTCTGACACTCAGACATCACGACCAGGAAAACACGGCCACGCAAAAGTGAGATTGGTCGCTGTAGGCATGATCGACGGTAAGAAGAGGGAAGTCGTAATGCCTGGACACGATAACATTGATGTCCCAATAATCGAGAAGAAGACTGCACAAGTGTTAAGCATTAATAATGGTAATGCAAATGTCATGGATGCAGAGACATTCGAGACATTCGACCTGAAGATCCCTGAAGAATTGAACGGCCAAGTATTCGAGGGCAGCAACATATTATATTGGGTAATACTCAATGATAAGGTAATGAAACAGGTGAAACCTGATTAAAATTATGAGGTATCAACATGGTCAAGTTTCCAGAGGCACAAGCAAGACTTTACAAGAACGTATTCGTATGCAGGAGATGCAAGACCAAGATAAGGTCTGACAACATGAAAGTCATCGCTAAAGAAGTCACATGCAGGAAATGTAATAGCAGGGCATTGAGGCCTGTCAGGAAGAAGTAAATTCTAAGGAATAGATTTATATATCTCTTATATACCTTTACTCTCATGACATTCATCCAAAGTTTAGGAGCGTTCTTATCATCCTGGAAGTTCGTACTGTTGTTCTATATAATCTTAGCAATAGTGGTCTATAGGTATAGGAAGAAGTTTCAGGTAGAGAGCGGGTTCATATTATTGTATAGGACAGATTTCGGGATAAAATTCATTGAAAGGATTGCACAGAAAAATAGAGAATTCTTGAAGATTGTCGGATATACAGCAATAGGCATAGGGTTCGTCGGGATGATAGCCATATGTATAATGCTAGTCAAAGGATTATATAATCTTATATTTGTCCCAAGCGCTCCAGCGACATTATCATTGGTCATTCCAGGAGTACAGATTCCGGGAAGCCCAATATTCATACCGTTCTGGTACGGGATAATCTCATTGTTCATAGTCGTAGTTGTCCATGAGTTCGGTCACGGCGTAATCGCTAAAGCGCACGGATTGAAGATAAAGAATACAGGATTTGGGTTCATGGGACCATTACCGTTGGCATTTGTCGAACCTGATGAAAAGGAAGTCGTAAAGAAGGACTCAATAGTACAGCAGTCAATATTCGCTGCTGGGCCATTCTTCAATGTAATACTTGTAGCTGTAGTCCTAGCATTGACTTTGCTCGTGATAAATCCATTAGTTACATTGATGGTCATACCAAACGGTGTGTCATTCGGTACGATACAGGCAGATTATCCTGCAGCACAATATGGGATACAGAAAAATACTGCATATAATTATGTGAATGGTGCACAAATAAGGGATGGAGAAGAATTTGTAAATGTGATGTCATGCTTGAAGCCAAATCAGAGTATAATCCTAGGGAATGATGAAAGAAATATCACAATAATATCGGCCACAAATCCTAAAGATAATTCTAAAGGGTATATTGGAGTCAGTGGAATAAAAACCGATTATCAACTGAAGAACCAAGCATGGTGGTCAAAAGGGGCATATTACTTCCTTTATGTATTGAGCAAATTATTGGAATGGGTTGCGACATTAAGCTTGGGGATTGGATTGGCAAATCTGTTGCCTTTAGGGCCTGTCGATGGCGGAAGGATGCTGCATAGAGCATCAATAGATATCAATGGGAAGGCCAAAGGTGTGAAGATCTGGGCCACAATCACGATAATAACTATCGCTACGATGATAATATTGATATTCGTGCCGATAATCAAGCATCTGCTGCTGAAGACATAAGAGATGAGTTATTTAATATACTTATCCTTCAATCCATTCTCGAAATCACTTCAGGAATTCTTTGGGACAAAGTCTCTGGAATACTCTAGAACATCATCTAATGAACTGATGTTTGTCGGCTGCGTATTCACACGACGCACTCCACGAACCCTGTCATTGAAGTTAAGGCTACCGTAGTCGCCATTGATATTCGAATCACTGCCGAGCCCATAAAACCACAGCTGATTAGCATAAGGTCTTCTATGAGATTGTATTAAATCAGTATCATCTGAGTTGAATGTTATAGATGAAATGCCTGCATCCTTCAAGAATAAGCCATAATCCTTAGCACTCTCCCCAAAAGCCCAAACCGTATATCCATCCTCACCGAACCTGTCGGTAGGAATGCTGTTAGTATAGCATAAAAACAAGCGATCATCCTTAGGCAAGCTTTCTATAAAATCATTAACATTAAAATCTTTTCCCAAAAAAAACTCTTGATTTTTACGATGTGCTTCTGTGGCTTTTTTTGGATTTTCTAAGACTAAGGAATCTCTAAGAAGAACCCTCTTAATTTCAGCATTAGGAACGTACAGTATTCCTTCCTTGACATAAGAACCGTTCTCAGACAAGGAATGATCCTTGCCTCTCTGCATCCTGGCAAAAGCTAATTGACTAGCAGAGATAATCTCTGCATTATATGATTTGAGTTCATCCAATGTCTCATCGAAAGGGCCTTCACTATACAAAACAGTGCCCAGGCCTTTAACATAAGTCTCTCTCCTAGTATGAGTCATCTTCACTTCCCTCCGATATTATATGCCATCTTCACATATCCTGTTGCACTACTTGTCCTTGCATTGTATCTTGCTTCTAGCGAACCTGAGAATTTCCCGAACTTTACTTCCTTGTATAATTCGACAGCGATATTGCTTATTGATTTTCCACAAACATATTCTGTATTCAATCCTACCCCTACTTGTACGAATGGTATCTTGTCAGTTGCTACCATTATCTCTGTTTCGTGAGTATTCTTTGCTGAATTTTTCTTGTATTCTAATTTCAACGCATAATCTCCTTTTGTACTCAACGGGCCAAGATGTATCGGTTGAAACATTGGCATTGACAGTATATCTGATGCCAGATCGAATGTTTCTACAGAGTAGAACTTTTTATTTACATCCCCGACTGCTGTCTGTGACTTTATCCAGACATCTCCAGTCTCACGATTATGTGTTCCAAATGTTAAGTGTCCAAAATGTTCCAGACCATATATTCCTGCCATCGCAAAGCCAGTATGTATCTTATTACCAACTACACCATACACATTATGATCATGATATGCTGCATATCCATAGTATCTTGACTCTTCTGGACTCACTTTATAGAACGCTCCACATAATGATGTCTTTGGATGCTTGAATGATGCTATCGCATAAACTTGCGTATATTTAGTGCTCGGAAATCCTAATCCTAAATCTAGCATAGCTGAGATATCTTTATGTTTCTTTGATACCCATGCATCAACAAACCATGTATCTTTACCGTCAAAGTTTCCTACCTGAAATCCTTCTAGACCAACTGTTATATCATTCTTATTGTATAATTTGTTTAACGCGAATAATCCTACATTGACCGGCTTAGTGTCAAAGTTCAATTTTGGATTATAATCATACTTGAATGTCCATGCATCATTTCCTGTCTCTAGTCTCTGCATCAGAATTCCAGAATTGTCATTGCTGCCAACTAGTGATGTCTCTGTTGAAACTTTTGTCGGTACTAATACATTCTTTTGCTGTGCATTTGCATTATATCCGAATATTGATGCGCCTACAATCGCTGCACTGGCAATTATTTTTTGTAAAGTTTTCATTTTTTATCAACCTCTTTGTTGGGGTTATTGTTTTCACTTTGTAGTGATACTATTACTAGAAGGTGTGCTCAAGCAAAATATAAACTTTTGGTTTAAACTATATATATTTCCAAAAAAGTATAAACTTTTAGAAACCTTTATATAATAGGCATGCTTACTAACAGCATGAAAAGGAAATTAGTCAAACAGGGAACTACTACATTAATGGTAAGTCTACCATCAAAATGGATTAAAGCAAACAATCTAGACAAGGGGTCAGAGATAGACATAACAGAGAAAGACAACGATCTGAGCATAAGCATACAGAAACAAATAAAAAAGAAAGAATTGACATTATCAATAAAAGGATACAGCCCTACAGCAATAAGAAGTCTGCTCACAAATGCATATAGACTACAGTATGATAAGATAACAATAGAATATACGAACGAGCAAGACATAGTGAAGATCGAACAGATATTAAAAAACACCTTGATAGGATTCGAGATAGTATCTAGGACAGAAAAATATTGCACAATAGAGAACATAACAGAGCCATCGATAGAGCACACAGACATAATATTCAACAGACTGCTGCACAACATAAAGGAATTGTTCGAATCAACGAAAAAACAGCTGCTCGGAAACGGCGAATTCACATACATAAACGAGTTGGAAGAAAACATCCAAAGATACGATAATTTCTGCAGACGATTGTCCATGACGAGCCAATATGCGACATTATTGGTAGCATTCTATAAAGAAATAGCACAGGCGCAGAGAGAGATATATTATATAGCGGAATATACGAGCAAGAAACGTACAAAAATATCGAATGAAACAATAAAACTGTTTGATGAAATGATTAAGATGTTCGAGAAACTCAGAGAAGCATATCAGAAAAACGACTTAAGTTTAATAGAAGAGATGCATTCTAAGGAAAAAGAATTGATTTATACAGAAGGATATTCTTTATTGAGGAAAAAGAAAGGTGACGAGAGCATAATCCTGTTCAGAATAATGACTGCAATCAGAATGTTATACTTATCGGTCAGTCCATTGATAGGGATAATATATATGCTCACTCAGGAGTAAGCTTATATGTATCATAATCGCTACCACTGATGACGTTTGGGCTGAAGTACATCTTAGGAACCTTATTCCAGTCTATAGAACCGTCTTTTGAGTTGCTTATCGTATGGAAAAGTATGGCCTTATCTATTATCTCTCTCTTCCTAAAAGGCAGGTATTTCCTATAACCCTCCTTAATCACACCCATAGAGTCTTGGGTTGCAAAATAATTAAGCGTCCCGCTACGCTCCTGTGCTGAAAATATCTCCGATTGATCACAGAAATATTTTGAGTAGACATCTGCAACACTCTTAGATTGACCTATGCATCCCTTCAGATACATCGTAGCCATTGCAGATTCTTCGTGAAAATCTAAATCATCAGGCCTGCGTTTTAATTCTGAAGACCTATCCATAGATGTCTTTATTATAAAATCGTATGGGACGCAAGTAGTGAATGATCTATCAAGCGCATACATTTTTGAAACATCATTTGTATCCAATGTAGAGACTGCATGGAGCAATCCTGACATCAAACGCCTATCCATCAAATGTGTACCATAACCAAATTCAATCATACTATTTATATAATTATATAATGGGTGATCTTTCTTGCTCGCTTCAAGAAAGGCTATATCTTTCTTAGCCTCATCTATAGTCTTCTTCAGGCTGCTCCATTTTGATTCCTTCTCGAAATTGCTCAGGCTATCACCAGACCAAGTCATATACGAAACATTCCTCAATGTCTCCTGTATTGATGGAGCTTCATTCTTTTCTGGATGAAGTATACCATAAGTCACTCCGAAAGTTATTATTCCGACACCAGCAGCAGTAACAGCAGCTGTCTTCAATGAATCATATATCCTGTTCAACCATTTCTCCATGCTTGGTTTCTGCAGTTTTTGCAAATCTACTAATACATCATCCATACTAGTATATGCTCTCTTAGTCGTAGTCATACACTTGTAGACAATATCCTTTAATCTAGAATCCAAGTCTTTCAATGACTTCTTTAACATCTTTTCATGCTCTTTCCCATCAATCGAATCCCTGACTTCCCCATTTATCTTGAGCTCTGCAAAGTATTCGGCATCACCGATAGTTATCTTCTTCCCGGTGTTTGATAATGCTAATTTTATATCTAGAGGTATCTTTCCTGTTATAGTCTCATACAATGTTGCTCCAAATCCATAGATATCATTTTGTGCTTTAGCACTATTCGGTGTATCAAATAGCACAGAATTTATCAATGATGGATGAGTGTGTGAGCTATCGCCCCTAGTAGGCAATAGTTTATCCTCTAAATCTCTATCTCCGGCATTCTGGAGATCATCTATCTTGACAAAATCATTATCATCAATCAATATATTGGACGATTTTACATCTCTATGATATTTTCCTTTTGAATGCAAATATTTTAGTCCTTCAGCCACTTGAGAGAATATCTTATATAGCCTATCATGATTAGTTATAGGTCCCCACTTTATCCTTTGCTTGAGACTTTTGGAATCAAAATAGTCCTCTACCAAAACATCGAGACCATCAATCTTATAATGGTTTAATATCTCGGATATATTTGGATGTGAAATCTTTCCAGAAACTCTCGCCTCATTTGAATGAATATTTCTTCTATTAGTATTAAGCAATAAATATAGTGATTTTGCCTGTATCTTCTTAGGTATCTTTACTACTCTTAATCTGTCAAGGTCTCCCTGTCTGAATCTTGCCAAGAATACGTCCCTGGTATTTCCATCTCCGTTTCCTATATCCTTCAATAATTCGTATCCTTCATGATATAAGAAATCTACAACCTGTTTTGATAATTCTACATTATCTATCTTTACTGTCGATTGTGGTTTCAACACTATCTCTTCTAGAGGTGCATTTATATATCGAGAAACATTAGCTCTCATTCTCTCACCTCTGTATCAAATGCGGGATTCCTGCCCTCTGAAAACTCTTTCTGTATCGCATATTCGAATGCGTGAGACCTATTCCTGAACCTTCCTGAACGTATCTTTTCCCTTACCTTCAGCAAGGTCTCTTCATCTACAGATATACAGACTTTATATTTCATATAAACCCTCAAAAATCAATAATTATACGTAGTATGAAGAAGTATAACTCATTTATAAAGCTTTCGTTTTGTAGTTACTTAGAAGTAGTATCAATATAAGTTTTGCCTTGACTTACTCTTATTATATATATAGAAAACTATTGCTGATAGGATTGCAAGAACCAGTGATAACATAAATCCCGTCTTGAATGAAAAATACGTTATGACTATCCCTGTCAGGAACGGTCCGATTGTTTGGCCGACATCCATTATCGAGCTCAACCCGCCAAGGCTCGCTCCGAGCTTATCCTTCTTTGTAACTTCAGCAACATAAGTGCTTGTGGCTATCGTAGAAAATGAAAGACCCAATCCGAATATTATCCCAAGGATTATCACTGATATTATCGATTGGAAGAAACCAATCACTCCCATCGCAATCCCTAAAAGCAATATCCCGCCCATGATCTGTTTCCTCTTATCTATCTTATCAGCTATCTTCCCGAATAATGGCTTGGACAATGCGATGGAGAGTATCTGGATCGAGAATATCAATCCTATCTGATATGCAGGAATATTGAATTTCATCAAGTATAACGGCAGATACGTCTCAAATGCACCATATGCGAAATATGTCGCCATTTCAACAATTGCTGTAGAAAATAATCTCTTGTTCATGAAGAAATATTTCAGGTCTAAGTAAAAAGCATTTTTAGTCAGGACATCGGCCTTCTTCTGTTCATCCTTGATGAACAGTATCAGGAGGAATACAGGAATAGATAATATGAATGCAGCAATATAAACAAGCCTATAAGATGCTATAGGGATTGCAGGATTAGCAAAATATGATATTATGAATCCTCCTAGCATCGGAGCCAGAGTCCTTCCGATCAACGTAGATGATGAGTATATTCCTAACTTTTCGCCTTTGGATTCCGAATATGTTGATACAATAACTGCTGATGCGACCGGACCAAGGATTGCTGTCGCACAACCATGGAAAAATCTGATTGGTATGAGCCAATAAGGAGAATTGACAATTAAATATAACAATGGCGAAATCAGGAAAATGAAACCTGATATTACTAGAAGCTTTTTTCTTCCTATTCTGTCAGACATGATACCTACCGGAAAGCTAAAAAGGATTCCTGCAAGAGGAGAGAAAGCCGATATGATGCCTATTATTATTTCTTTCCCGCCGAGCGCATTAATGTATAACGGAAGGACGGGAGATTTTGATATGGTAGTAGAGAATATCGCAAAAAATCCTATCAAAGAGAGATAATATATCAGCCTGGAACTTGTTTCATTCTTCATATTTTTTCTATATGACATAAGTTTAAAAAGTTTAAGACAAACTTTATTAACCTTCTTCTAATCCTAATACCATGATTAATACTACAGTCATCCTAATAGAGCCGGAGAATGCAGGGAATACTGGAGCTATATGCAGGGCCATGAAGAATTTCAACTTCGAAGAATTGATACTTGTAGGCCCGAAGTTCAAGACAGATTCTGAAGATTTGCGCAATAGGGCGAAATGGGCGAATGATTTGGTGGATAAGATAGAGATACTCCCAAAATATAATGAGAAAGTCATGAGAAAACTCAGGAAAGACTTCGATTATCTTATCGCCACAACTGCTAAACTTGGACGCGACTACAATATTCTCAGAAGTCCAATCACGCCTGAACAATTGGCGGAAAGGCTTTCAGAACTTGACAAAAAATCAAGGAAAAACATCAATATAGGCATAGTGATGGGCCGCGAAGGTTCTGGATTGACGAATGATGAACTGGAATTGATGGATTTTACCGTTACAATTCCTACGAGCAAGAATTATGGGACGATGAATGTGAGTCATGCGACTACAATAATCCTATATGAGGTATTCAAGAAGGTATCGGAAGAAAATATCGTATCACACATCACTCCGATAAGCGGGCCTGAGAAGAAACAATTGATGAAATTACTCGATGAATCACTGGATAAGATGCGATTTCTCAATGAGGACAAGAAGGATACTCAAAGGATCATCTGGAAGAAGATGATAAACAAGTCATTCCTGAGCAAGAGAGAAGCATATGCATTGATGGGATTCCTTAAGAAGATACGGAAATAGTCATTCATAAACATCGTCACGATGCTCGAACACCAAAAATGTTATAACATCTTTCTGACATGAATATATTATTCTATACGGCTTCACATAAATCGTCCTTTCACCTTTAAGATTATACCTTAGAGGTTTTCCTATCTCAGGGTTATTAACAATTTTTACTATCTGTAATTTTATATGTTCTTTCAGAGAATTGTCCTTAATTTTCCGCAATGCTTTTTCAAATAATTTAGAGTATTCTATTTCTACCATTTACGCAACTCTTTAAGGAATGCATCTTTAGACATGCGTTTCCCCTTGCCTGAATCTATCTCGTTCCATGCAATTTGGATTTTCTGTAAAGATTTCAAGTCTTCAGAAGTCAAAGAGACAGAAACCTTCTTTAGCACAATCAATTCATTATTTACTATATTAGCTGCGAATGTGTCTCCTTCCTTCAATCCAAGTGCTGTACGCATAGACTTAGGTATAACTAGTTGCCCTTTTGAACTTATCGTAGTAAAATCCGGAAAATTACTTGTTCCGTCCGAATATCCTTCGTTCATTTAAGTAAGAAATTCTTACAAATATATAAATCTTATGAATTAAAAAGATTTTTAAACTTCTACTATCGCCCTATTGTGATGAAATTAGAGGGTGAGCCTACAGCATTCATGCTGAGGAGATTTTGGAAGTTTTCTAAAGGCAACAGGCACAATGTTGTAATTTACGCCATAATGTTTGTCATAGCCAATAGTATATCGTTCCTGAGTCCTCTCGTAGTCGGATGGCTTCTTGATACCATACAGACAGAGGGCGTAACGGCAGCGAACATCCACAAGATATTATTGATATGCTCATTGTTCATAGTTTTACAAGCAGCATTCTGGGCTTTCCACGGCCCTGCTAGGGTAATCGAGAGAAAGAATGCATTTTACGTTAGGGCCCAATACAAGAAGTATCTCATAGACGGAACTTTGGATCTGCCTGCGGAATGGCATGCAAGCCATCATTCAGGTAATACTATAGATAAAATAGAGAAAGCCTCATCGGCAATGTACAGTTTCTCAAATGTCACTTATGAGATAATCGAGACTCTGATACGATTCTTAAGTTCATTCATCGTGCTCATGTACTTCAACCTGTCTTCAGGATTCATCATTGCATTCGTCGTGATAATAGCCATAACCGTAGTCATCCAGTATGACAAGAAACTTAGAGTGATGTACAAGGAGATATTCAAGGCAGAGAATGCCATATCACAGAAGGTCTATGACATAATCGGAAACATAACAACAGTCATCGTATTGCGTATAGAGAAATTTGCTTCGAGTCAGATATGGCAGAAGATAATGGCTCCATACCAATTGTATTGCAGAAATGTCAGGAAGAATGAGGCGAAATGGGCCATAGTTTCGCTCATGACGGCATTCATGACATCATTTGTGCTGATTGCATATTTCCTCAAGGCGATAAATTTGAAGGAGGCAGTTCTCGTAGGGACTGTATATATATTATATGGTTACGTCGAGAGGATAAACAGCCTGTTTTTCAGGTTCGCTTATAGATACAGCGATTTCGCCCAATGGAAATCCCAGATAGAGAACGCTGAAGAGCTCAGCGACGCATTCAGGATTAAGGAAGACAAGAAAGAAGTAACGATAAGGGATTGGAAGAAGCTTAACATCAAGAACCTGACTTTCGGATATAACTCGGAATCCGACAGGGAGGAAGAATTGCATCTGAAGAACCTATCATTGACAATCAAAAAAAAGGAGAAGATAGCATTAGTCGGTGAAAGCGGCAGCGGAAAGACCACGTTCCTTAAACTTCTCAGAGGATTATATACGCCAAAACATGTAGAGATACGCCTGGATGGTCAGCCGATAGAGAACTTTGATGTACTGGACAAAAACATAACATTGATACCTCAAGAGCCTGAACTATTCACATCCACAATCAGGGAAAACATCACCATGGGCTTAGACTATTCGGATGAAGCCGTGAAAAAATACACAGATATCGCCTGCTTCACTAAAGTCATCGAGCAATTGCCTCATAAGCTCGATTCATTCATACATGAGAAAGGTGTTAATCTGAGCGGTGGAGAAAAACAAAGGCTCGCACTTGCAAGAGGCCTTTTGGCATGTGAGGATAAACCGATAATATTGCTGGATGAGCCTACAAGCAGCGTAGATTCAAAGAATGAGATACAGATATATAAGAACATACGCAAGGAATTCAAGGATGCAACGATAATATCATCAGTGCATAGGCTGCATATGTTGGACCTGTTTGATACTATATACGTATTCAAGCGCGGAAAGATAGTCGCATCGGGAAATCTCAAGCAATTAAGGAAAAATTCTCCAGAATTCCGTCAGATGTGGAAAAAGTATCATGAGAAAAGGAAGAAAGATAGAGCTAATTAAACATATCTGCGATAAACATAAGAAATATTTATAAATGTCTTATTCCAGAATATAGTGTGTCATCCATTAATAAGCATCTAGGGAGCAATGAAAAGATAATTTTCGTATTAAAACCCTCCAGGCGCGCATTTCTCGGAGATTACGTCAGTATCATGGTCTTAGTGTTGGCTGCAATCGGAGCCAGGATCAGTGTGACTCTGACATTCCTGACCTATATGTTCATTACATTATCAGTCGCACTTCTTATAAAAATAGAAAGCGGAATTGGATCCAAAAGGTATTTCATAACGAATGAAAGGATCATAAGGATTGAAGGCACACTCAAAAAGAGATTCAATAGCTGCGTGTACAATAGAATCACTGAAATGAAGGTGAGTCAGTCATTCTTTGAAAAGTATAACAATACAGGAACACTCATCATAAACACTGGAGACAACAAATCTTCAAGAATAATCCTAGAGAAGATTTCAAACCCTTCAGAAGTAAAGAAAAAGATAGATGAGATATACTCAGCAGCAGCACGCGGATTGTATCAGCCTGCGATGCATCCGGCATACATCAATCCTAATCAGATGCAACAGCCCATTATCCAACCAAGCCAAATACACATACACATACATAATCAAACGAACACTATTCCTGACCAACAGCAACAGCATGCTCCTAATCAACTGCATTATAACATCCGCAGATGATTACTGCCTGACATTCACTCCTACTGACTTCTTAGAATCCTTATTCTTTCTATATGCCTGAATTATCTTTTTTCTAAATACGTCAAACTTTCCATCTTTGATGCTATTCCTAACTCTTCTCATCAAT
>Ga0326726_10002159_pt1 | contig 18126 bp, 13 predicted proteins | sample MHFenrmetagenome_2_FD_207603 | JGI IMG/M metagenome (GOLD analysis project Ga0326726, IMG submission 207603) | Lab enriched peat soil microbial communities from Michigan Hollow, Ithaca, NY, United States - MHF15MN | ecosystem: Environmental > Terrestrial > Soil > Wetlands > Peat | place: USA... | reverse complement strand
GAAAGGACCCGCCCTACTGGGCCCCGGCATCAGTGCCGCCCGCGAGAAGATCGACGCGCTGATCAAGAAGAGCGGCGCCGACGTCGCTGTCGTCTTTCGCACGCTCGACGGTAAGGACGAGCTGCTGGTCCAGCCGGACGTCGAGTATCACGCGGCGAGCACGATGAAAGTGCCCGTGCTCATCGAGCTGTTCCGCCAGGTGAAGGCCGGCACGATCAAGCTCGATGATCAAATGCCGGTCGTCAATCAGTTCCACAGCATCGTCGACGGCAGTCCGTTTCAACTGAGCGTGGGCGACGATTCGGACGCCGACGTCTACACGCGCGTCGGCGCCACGATGTCCGTCCGCGATCTCGCCGAGGCCATGATCACGGTCAGCAGCAATTTCGCGACCAACCTTCTCATCGAGCGGCTGGGCGCATCCAACATTCAGTTGACGACCGAAGCGCTCGGCGCGCAGGGCATGCACGTGCTGCGCGGCGTCGAGGACGACAAAGCGTTTCAGAAGGGTCTCAACAACACGACGACGGCCAGAGCCCTGGCGACGTTGATGGAGAAGATCGCCAGAGGCCAGGCGATCGGTCGCGCGCAAAGCGACGAAATGCTCGCGATCCTCAAGCGCCAGACGTTCAACGATCGCATTCCGGCGGGACTGCCACCGGGGATCCCGGTCGCGCACAAGACCGGGGAGATCACGAAGATCCAGCACGACGCCGCAGTCGTGTACGCCGAACGTCCGTTCACGCTCGTCGTCCTCGTTCGCGGCCTGCAGGATCCGAAGCAGGGCTCGGCGCTCGCCGCCGAGATTACGCGCGTTCTCTACGACGCCAGTCAGGCGGGTCCGAAAGGACCCGCCCTACAAACGGCCAGTAGGCCGGGTCCTTCCGGGCCCGGCGGACAAACCGCGAGCGGCGCCACCAATCCGACGGCGCAGCTCCTGAGCGAGTTGATTCGCATCGACAACAGCAATCCGCCCGGGCACGAGAACCAGACCGACGAGCTCCTGGCATCCAGGCTGCGGCCGCTCGGCTTCGAAATCGAGATCGTCCCGACACCGGAAGCGGGAAAGTCGCATCTGATTGCGCGCCTCAAGGGCGACGGCAGCAAGAAGCCCGTGCTCATCGCATCGCATGCAGACACCGTCGGCGTCGAGCGCGACAAGTGGTCCGTCGATCCGTTCGCCGGTCTCATCAGGGACGGCCACGTCTACGGGCGCGGTGCGATCGACTTCAAGGGCGGCATCGCCGTCTTCGCGCGCGCGGTCATGATGCTCGCCGAGAACAAGGTTCCGCTGGCGCGGGACGTGATCTTCCTCGTCGAGGCCGACGAGGAGGGGGCGCAGTACAACACGTCGTGGCTCGCGCGCACGCACTGGGCGAAGATGGACTGCGAGTTCTCGCTCAACGAGGGCGGCTGGATCATCAAGGACGATGCGGGCAAGGTGAAGTACGTCAGCATTTCGACGACCGACAAGGGCGGCACCAGCCTCGTGCTGACCGCGCGCGGCACGTCCACGCACTCGTCGATGCCGCGGCCGGACAACGCGATCTACGCGCTGACGAAGGCGATGGCGCGCCTCGCCGACTTCGATCCGAAGATCGAGCTGACCCCGTCGACGAAGCAGTTCTTCCTGACGCTGGCGAAGACGAGCACGCCGCCGATGTCGGAGCACTACCGGACCATCGCCACGAGCACCGATCCGGCCGCGCTCGCGCGCGCCGACAAGGAAATCAGCAAGGACCCGTTGTTGCACGCACTGATCCGCAACACGCTCGCGCCCGTCCTGATGAACGCCGGCTTCCGGTCCAACGTGATCCCCGGCGCGGCGGAAGCGACGATCAACGTGCGTACGATTCCCGGCACCGACATCAATCGCCTCGCGGAAGAGGTGCAGCATGTCGTCGCGGATCCCAACGTCGAGGTCAAGCTCGGGCCGGGCTTCGCCGCGAACCCGGCCTCGTCTGAAGACACCGACCTGTTTCGCGCGCTCGTGCGCGAGGCGCGCGCGACCTTCCCGGGCGCTGAGGTCACGCCGTACTTGTTTCAGGCCGGCACCGACGCCGGCGCGTGGCGCGCGAAGGGGATTCCCGTCTACGGCATCTATCCGTATCCGATTACCGCGGACGAACTGACGCGCATGCACGGCAACGACGAGCGCGTGAGCGTCGAGTCGCTGCGGCAGGGGACGGAGCTGATCTACAAGACGCTGGTGGACGTGGCCGGAAAGGGCAGGTGAGGCAGTCCCACGCGGCGTCGCTAAATCGCGCCCTTTCCAAACTGGGTCTCCTCTCTCGAACTCAAGCGACTGAAGCGATTCGCGCGGGACGCGTGCGCGTGGACGGGCGCGTGGTGCTCGACCCGCTGCAGCGGGTGGCCGTCGAACGCGCGCGCATCGCGATCGACGAGCAGCCGCAGCCTCGAGTCGCGTGGCGCACGATCCTCTTCCATAAACCGCGCGGCGTCGTGACGACCAGACGCGATCCTGACGGTCGCAAGACGATCTACGACGTGCTCGGCGACGCCGGACGCGGTCTCGTCGCCGTCGGCCGCCTCGACCTGGCCACGAGCGGTCTTCTGCTCTTGACGACGGATACCGCGCTCGCCCACTGGATCACAGATCCCAGCAGCGGCGTGCCGCGTGTCTACGTCGTGACCGTCCGCGGCCGGGTGACCGACGCGGACGTCGAGCGAGTGCGGCGCGGTGTCGAGAGCCGGGGCGAGCGCCTTCGCGCAGCGTCCGTGACGCCGCGCAAGGTCTCCGGTCGCGAGTCGCATCTGACTGTCGAGCTGCGCGAAGGAAAGAACCGCGAAGTGCGCCGTCTCTTCGAGGCGATCGGCCACGAGGTCACGCGCTTGAAGCGCGTCGCGCTGGGCGGCCTCGACCTTGGTCGTCTCCCGCCGGGCGGTTGCCGCGAGGTGTCGCGCGAAGAATTGCGTGCAGCTTTTCCCGCCGCACCGCTCTCCGAGGAATAGTCGGGCTACAGTATGATTTCGTGATGCCCCCCCACGCGTCCGCTGAAACGACAGCCGCGCCTCATCCCCGCGATCGCGCGGAGATTCCCGACCGCTACAAGTGGAACCTCTCGCACATTTTTTCTGACTGGTCGGCGTGGCAGGCCGCGTACGCGGAACTGGAGACGAAGATCGGCGAGTACGCCGCGCTGCAGGGAACGCTCGCGCGCGGCGCCGCTGGTCTGCTGAAGGCGATGCAGCTGTCCGACGACATCGGCCAGCTCACCTACAAGGTGTGGTACTTCGCGTCGCTCAAGCACGATGAAGATCAGCGCGACAACCAGAGCAATGCGAAGCGGCAGCAGGTTCAGATTCTGTTCGCCAAAGCGAGCCAGGCCAGCGCGTGGTTCAACCCCGAGCTGCTGAAGATTCCGCTCGCGACCGTGCAGCAGTGGATGGCGGCGAACGCCGAGCTGGCGGTCTATCGCTTCGCGCTCGAGGATCTGTACCGCCAGCAGGAGCACGTGCTCGACGACAAGGGCGAGCACCTGATGTCGCTGTCGAGCCGCTTCTCGTCGACGCCCAACGACGCCTACGCCGCGCTCTCGACCGCGGACCTCAAGCATCCCGCGCTGACGCTCCCATCCGGCGCCGAGGTGACGCTGACCTACGGGCAGTACCGCGCGATCCTGGCGACGAACCGCCAGCAGACCGACCGCGCCGAGGCCTTCGCCGCCTATCACCGGCTCTTCGAGACCAACGTCAACACCTACGCGTCGCTCTACAACAGCGTCCTGCAGCGGGACTGGTTTCATTCGCAGGCGCGCGGCTATGCGTCGACGCTCGACGCGGCGCTGCACGGCAACAACATCCCCACGGCGGTCGTCGAGAATCTGATCGAGACGACGAAAGCCGGAACCGAGCCGCTGCGCCGCTATCATCGGCTGCGGAAGCGCGTCCTCGGCCTCGACAGCTATCACAGCTACGACACGGCGATCCCGCTCGTGAACTTCGATCGCAAGTATCCCTACGAGCAGGTCGTCGACGGGCTGCCCGCGTCCGTGGCGCCGCTCGGACGCGACTACCAGGCGCGGCTGAGTGACGTGCTGGGAGGCCAGTGGATTGACGTCTTCGAGAATCCGGGCAAGCGCAGCGGGGCGTATTCTGCGCCGGTGTACGGCGTCCATCCGTACATGCTGCTGAATCACAACGACACGCTGGACGCCGCGTGCACGCTGGCGCACGAGATGGGCCACTCGATGCACACGCTCCTCTCGAACGCGGCCCAGCCGTTCGTGTACTCGGCGTACACGATCTTCGTGGCCGAAGTGCCGTCGACGCTGAGCGAGGCCCTGTTCCTCGATTACATGCTCACGTGCGCCACCGACGAACGCGAGCGCATCGTGCTCCTCCAGCACGCGATCGACGGCATCGTCGGCACGTTCTACACGCAGGTACTGTTCGCGGACTACGAGCTGCAGGCGCACCGGCTGGTCGAAGAGGGCCGTCCGGTGACCGCCGAGTCGCTCGGGGAGATCTATTTCGGGTTGCTCAAGGCGTACCACGGCGACGCGTTCGACTACGACGATCTGCAGCGCCTGACGTGGGCGCGCATCCCGCACTTCTACAGCACGCCCTACTATGTCTATCAGTACGCGACGTGCTTCGCGTCGAGCGCCCAGCTGATGAAAGTACTGACCACGGGGTCGGACGCCGCTCGCGCGACGGCGATCGATCGATATCTGACGCTGCTGAAGTCAGGCGGCAGCGATCACCCGATGCCGCTCCTGCAGCGCGCCGGCGTCGATCTCAGCAGGCCCGAGACCGTCCGCGCCGTCGTGGATCAGCTCGACGGGCTGGTGAGCAGACTTGAGAAAGCGATCGAAAGTCTGAAGTCTGAAGTCTGAAGTCTGACTCAAACCTTCTTTGGCACGCGCAGCAACGAGTGCAGCGTGCCGATACACGTGTCCATCACCACCGTCAGCCCGCCTTTTTCCGCGCGTGCCGCCGCGTCCTCGCTCGAGATCCCGCTCTGCAGCCAGAGCGCCTTCGCGCCGATCGCGACGGCGTCATCCGCGATCGGCGGCGTGTCCTCCGCCCGCCGGAAGACGTCCACGATGTCGACGTGCACAGGAATGTCGCGGAGCGACGGATACGCGCGCTCGCCGAGCACCTCGGTTTCGCGCGGGTTGACCGGAATCACGCGGTAGCCGACGCTCTGCAGCTGTCGCATGATGCCGTACGACGATTTCTCGGGATTCGACGACGCGCCGACGACCGCGATCGTCGTCGCCGCGGCGAGGAGTGTCTTCAGGTCCTGATCGGAAGGATTCGAATGTGCCATGGATTTTAGTGTACATCGGTGGCTGGTGGCTGGTGACTGGTCGACACGACTCACGACTACAATCGTTGTCTCGTGCTTCATCTCCTCGCCCTCTCGGGCGTCCTGCTGATTTCCTTCTCCGCCGTGTTCGTCCGGCTCGCGACGGTCTCTCCGGTCACCGTCACGTTCTTCCGCGCGGCGTACGCGATCCCGCCGCTCGCGATCCTGTGGGTCATTCAGCGCGCGGACGATCGGCGCGGGCGACGCGATCGCCTCGTCGCGTTCGCGAGCGGTCTCGTGCTGGCGGCCGATCTCAACGTCTGGCACGAATCGATCGGGCTGGTCGGCGCCGGTCTCGGCACCGTGATTCCAAATGTGCAGGTGGTGTTCGTCGCAATCGCGGCGTGGCTGTTCCATCGGGAGCGTCCGTCGCTCCGGCGTTTCGGCACGATCGTCCTGGTTGTGGCGGGGGTCGTCCTCGCCTCCGGCCTGGCGCGCGATGATGCGTACGGATCGAATCCGGCCGCGGGCGTCGCGTTGGGCGTCGTTGCCGGCTTCTGTTACGCGGCGTACATCCTGGTGTTCCGCGCGGCCACGCAGTCGCACGCGCCGCCGTCGGGCCCGCTGCTCGACGCCACGATCGGGATGCTGGTAGGCGCGCTCGTGTGCATTCCGCTCGACGCGCACTTCACGTGGACGCCGAGCGTCGCGGCCCACGCGTGGCTCGCGTTGCTGGCGATCGTGAGCCAGGTCGTCGGATGGCTGCTGATTGCGAGAGCGATGCCACGACTGCCGGCGATCGAAACGTCGATCCTGCTGCTGGGACAACCCGTTTTCGCCGTGATGTGGGGACGGATGCTGTTCGCGGAGCGGTTGTCGCCGCTGCAGTGGGCAGGTTGCGCGCTCGTGCTGGTCGGCGTAGGGACGCTGAGAACTGAAAAGTGAGAACGTAAAAGAGAAAACTCAATACAGAGAACCCAAGAGACTACTGACTCGCGACTCCCGACTCACGACTATGGACGGCGGCGATCTCAGCAGCCGCCCGTCGCCCGCTTTCGACGGCCCCGTTCATATATCCCTGCCATCTGATGCTCGTGTGCTCGCCGGCGAAGAACAGCCGTCCGAACGGCCGTGGGAGCCACGCGCGCAGCGCGGGATCGTACGACGGATCGAAGTACGCGTATCCGCCGCGTGCGAACGGGTCCTGCTCCCACACGATCTGCTTCGAGGCGATGAGATCGCCGCCGCGCGATCCGAGCCACTCGAGCGATTGCACCAGCGCGCCCGGACCATCTTTCGCGACGAGCGACTGCGTCGCGTCGCTGGCGCCGCCGCCCGCCAGCAGACTGAGAATGCCCGCGCGGCCGCGCTGGCCCTCGTTGCCGTCCCACACCGCGCCGAAGGGCAGCGGCGAGCCGAACGCGGACGGCCGTCCGGACGCGCGCCAGAAGCGGCGCGAGAACTGCAGCAGCGTGCGCGTCGCGCGGCCGTACTTGAGACGCGCAATGGCGTCGTGCTGCTGCGACGGCAATGACGGCTCGATCGGAATCCTCCGGAGCGTCGTCGCCGGCAGCGCGAAGAGGATGTAATCGCACGTCAACTGGGATTGCGCGCGGCCGTTCTTCAGGCTGACGCGGACGGCGCGGCCGCGGTGCGAGACCGCGACGACCTCGGTGTTCAGGTGCAGCCGATCGCCGAGCGGCGCGGCCAGCGCCGCCGTGATTCGGTCGTTGCCGCCTTCGGCGCGATACAGCGAGCCCCAGGCGTCGGTGGCCGCGAATTGATCGACAAGCGCCAGCAGCGACAGCTCGTCGGGATCCGCCAGAAAGAATCCGCGCAGGCCCGTCGCCGTCGCGCGCAATTCGGCGTCGGCCTTCACTTCATCGAGCCACGACGCGGCCGATCGCCGCGCGATGGCCGTCACGATCGGTGAATCCCACCGCTGTTCCGCCAACCGGTACGGGTGGATGAATTCCTCCAGCGCATCGGCCAGCCGCGTCCACCCGCGCAAGGCGGTGCGCTGCACGATACGCGGCCGGCCCGCCGCGTCGAGGCGCACGTACCCGAAGCCGCCGCGCAGCATCCGTGTGAGCGTCACGCCGAGTTCGCCGGCCAGCGCGCGAATCTCCTGCTGCGCCTCGTCGATCATGTCGCCGCCGCCCTCGGCGAATTGACCCTGCGCGAAGCCGTCGCGGATGGTCCAGACGCGACCGCCGACGCGATCGCGCGCGTCCACGACGGTGACGGCCGCGCCCACTGCGGCGAGATCGCGCGCGGCCGCGAGACCGGCGAGACCGGCGCCCGCGACGAGGACGGATGTTCCGGAAAGGGACGACATGAAGCCCTCACACTGTAGCGGGAAACGCGGCGGCGTGGGTTAAACTTCGCGCATGATTGCTCTTGTCGCGCTGCTGGCCATGGCGTACACGCATCCCGAACAACTCGTCGACACCGACTGGGTCGCCGCCCACGCGGCGGACGCCAACGTCCGGATTGTGGACATGCGGCAGAGCGGCTTTGGCGCCGGCCACGTGCCGGGCGCCGTCTCCCTGTCGCCGGTCGCCATTCGCGACGGCCAGGCGCCGCCGACGTTTCTCCCGCCGCCCGCCGCCTTCGAGGCGATGATGGCGAAGCTCGGCATCTCGAATACGACGCGAGTCGTGGTCTACGACGAGCGCGGCGGCATTTATGCGGCACGCCTCTGGTGGATCCTCAATTACTTCGGGCACTCGAACGTGGCGCTGATGAACGGCGGCTGGATTAAGTGGACCGCCGAGCACCGGCCGACCACTCAGACGGCGTCGGACGCGATACCGGTGCCGGCGGGACAGTTCACGGCCAGGCCGCAGCCGAAGTGGATCGCGACCGCGAGCGACGTGGTCGCCGCGATCGGCAAGCCCGGCGTGAAAATTGTCGACGCGCGTACGCAGAACGAAATCGACGGCACGGATCTACGCGGCATCAAGCGCGGCGGCTTCATCAAGTCGTCCACGCCGGTGTACTGGGAGGACCTGCTCGATCCGCAGGCGAAGACCTTCAAGTCCGCCGAGGAGATCAGGAAGCTGTATGAGGATCGCGGCATTCTGCCGTCGCAGGAAGTGATCGCGTACTGCCAGGTCGGCATGCGCGCGTCGGTGGATCTGTTTGCGCTGCACCTCATCGGTTACGACAAGCTGCGCAACTACTACGGCGCGTGGGAAGAGTGGGGAAACAGAGACGACCTGCCCATAGAGAAGAAGTGAATTGGGTAGTTGAGTAATTGGGTGATTGAGTAACGCTCATGCTCTCGACATTGCTGTTGTCGCTCGCGCTGACAGGCGTGCCGGCTGACGCTGGGGCGGTTCAGACGCCGCAGGAGCCTGCCGCGACGGCGATCGCTCCTGTCGACGAGACGCAGCCGGTCGAGGTGCCGCCTCCGACCGAGAAGGCGCTCCAGTACCATGCGAGCGGCAATATCCTGTGGGCGTTCGATCAGGTATGGTCGTTCGCGATCCTGATCGTCCTGCTGGCGACCGGCTTCTCGGCGCGGCTGCGCGACTGGTCGCAGCGCATCGGCCGCACGTGGTTCTTCACGCTCGCCATCTACTTCATCCTGTTCACCATCATTACGAGCCTCGTGGATCTGCCGCGCGCGTACTACGAAGAGTTCGTTCGCGAACATGCGTACGGTTTGTCCAACCAGACGCTCACGAAATGGTGGACCGACACGCTGACGTCGCTTGGCGTCGCGTGCATCGTCGGACCGCTGGTGATCTGGGTGCCGTACTTGCTGCTGCGCAAGAGCCCGACGCGCTGGTGGCTGTACTCCGGCGTCGCGCTGATTCCGTTCATCATCGCGGGCAATCTCGTCGCGCCCATCTGGATCGCGCCACTCTTCAACACCTTCGAGCCGATGCACGACAAGGCGCTCGAGACGCGCATCCTCGCGCTCGCCGACCGCGCCGGCATCGAGGGCAGCCGCGTCTTCCAGGTCAACAAGAGCGTCGATACGAAAACGATCAACGCCTACGTCGCCGGACTGTTCGGCACGAAGCGCATCGTGCTGTGGGACACGATCATCGCGCGGATGAACGAGCGCGAGCTGCTGTTCGTCATGGGCCACGAGATGGGGCACTACGCGCTCGGGCACATGTGGCAGCTGGTCGCGCTGTCGTCGTTCACGATCATGCTGTCGTTCTACGTGGCCTATAAGACCGCAGGCGCCGTGCTCGCGCGGTATCGCGCGCGCTTCGGCTTCAGCGCATTGAGCGACATCGCATCACTGCCGCTCCTGTTCGCGCTGACGGGCGTCTTCTCGTTCGTGACCACGCCGTTCGAGAATGCGTTCACGCGACACGTCGAGCACGAGGCCGATCGATTCGGATTGGAGATCACGCAATCCAACCACAGTGCGGCGACGGCGTTCGTCAAGCTGCAGACCGATGTGCTCGGCGTGCCGCGGCCGGGCGTGCTGTACAAGATCTGGCGCGAGAACCACCCGCCGCTCGGCGAGCGCATCGATTTCGCCAACGACTATCACCCCTGGCGAAGCGGCCAGCCGCTCGTCTATGGAGACCGCTTCAAGCGATGACGCACGCCGGGTGAATCTGATCCTCTTCGATCCCGCAGAGGTTGACGCGTCGGGCGTCGTCCGTCTGTCTGGCGCTCGTGCGACACACTTGGTGAACGTGCTCGATGTCTCGCCGGGCCAGATCGTGCGCGTCGGCATGCTCGATGGTCCGCTCGGCACGGGCACGGTTCAATCCATCGTCGACGGGACGGTAGCCCTGCGCTGCGTGTTCAACACGGATGTGCCGCCGGCCCCGGCAGTGGATCTTCTGCTGGCGCTGCCTCGACCGAAGGTGATGCGCCGTCTCTGGGCACAGCTCGCCGCGCTCGGCGTCGCGCAGATCATCCTGACCAACGCGGAGCGAGTCGAGCGCAACTACTTCGACACGCATGTCGTGACGCCCGAGTGCTATCGGCCGTTGCTGATCGAAGGCCTGCAACAGGCGCGAGACACCCGCGTGCCGGTCGTGTCCATTCAGAAGCAGTTCAAGGTGCTCCTCGAAGATCGCCTGGACGGTCTGTTCCCCAACGGGCTCCGGCTCCTGGCCGATCCGTCGGCGGAGAAATCGATCGGTACGATGGCCGCCGATCTGAAGGGTCGACGGGTCCTGCTCGCGATCGGACCTGAGGGCGGATGGAATGATTTCGAGCGGCGCCTGCTGGAGGCGCATGGCTTTCAATCCGTCGGCATGGGGCCGCGGACGCTTCGCACGGACACGGCCTGCGTTGCGCTGCTCGCCCTCGTGCACGAAGCGATTGGATCCCCCGACTGAAGCGTCGCGCTACGTTCCTGCGAAGCGCTTGAAGAAACTCGAGTCGCTCCACTTCGGCCGGTCCGTGCGGTTGGCGATGCGGACGGCGAGCGTGCGCACGACGTCCACGTACTTCTCGGCCGCCGACAGATCGATCGGCTGCTTCAGATCGTCCGACGGGGCGTGGTACCGCTCGGCGGTCCACTTCGCCGCCGTCGCCGCTTCGGGCGTATTCGCCTCGTAGCCGACCTTCATCGCCAGCGCCGGAATCCCGACCTTGACGAAGCTGTACTGATCGCTGCGGACGAACCGGTTGCGCTGCGGCTCAGGATCCGCCTGCACGGTCAGGCCCAGCGCCTTCGCGGTCGCGCGGATGTCCTGGCCGAGATCGGACTCGTCGAGCCCCAGCACCATGAGCGTCCTCAGCGGGAAGAGGGGCAGGAATATGTCCGTGTTGACGTTGGCGATGATGCTCGATCGGGGCACGGTCGGGTGGGCGGCGAAGTAGCGCGAGCCGAGCTCGCCCTTTTCTTCACCGGTCACGGCGACGAACAGAATCGATCGCGCGGGCTTCACGCCGGACTCGTGGAGCGACGCCGCCACTTCGAGGATCGCCGCGATGCCAGACGCGTTGTCCATCGCGCCGTTATAGATCGTGTCGCCGTTCACCGCGCCACCAATTCCGAGATGATCGAGGTGCGCCGACACGACGACGTACTCGTTGCGGCGCGCAGGGTCGGCGCCGCGCAAAATGCCGGCGACGTTCTGCGAGACCACGTCCGCGCGTTCGACGGCCGTCGTCGCCTTCAGCCGCGCCGGCAGCGCGAACGACGGGACCGGCTTGCCGGCGTCGACGAGGTCGAGCACTTCCTGAAACCTGTGGCCGGACCCCGCGAGCAGCGTGTCCGCGTGCGCCGGGTTCCACGTCACCGACAGCTGCTGTCCTGGCGCCTCGTCGAGCGCGGGGTCCGCGAGCGACATCGCCGGCGCGAGCCGCGCCAGCGTGGAGCGCGCCCACGGGATGTCCATGCTCTTCGGGTTGGCGATGCTGATCGTGCCGATCGCGCCCGCGGCCTTGTACATCTTCCAGCGCTCGGCGGCCGATCCGAAGTGCGCCTGCAGTGGGCCCGGAAGCGATCGCGGCGTCGACGAGACATAGACGACGATCGCACCCTTGAGCGACAGGCCCGCGAAGTCGTCAATCTTGCGCTCCGGGATGTTGAGTCCATAGCCGACAAAGACGAGCGGCGCGTCCACAGACGAAGCGGGATCGACGCGCATGCTGATGTTCGCGTCCTCGCCGAGCGCCAGCGCTTCGGTCTTGCCGTTCTTCAGGAGCGCGAGACTCGACTTCGCTTCGATGATCGTCCGTGTCTTGAAGGACACGGGCTGAATGTAACCGCCGCGTGCACCGGCCGGCTCGAGACCGTCTTTCTGGAACTGCGCGGCCACGTAATCGGCGGCGCGCTTGTGGCCAGGACTGCCGGTGTTGCGGCCTTCCATGCCGTCATTGGCCAGCGCTTCGACGTGCGACCACCAGCGCCTCGCGTCGGCGCGCACGCCGATCGTTCCCGCCAGTATCACGACCACGGCCATCAGCAGCATTCGGCGCATCATGCCTGCCCTCCGTCGGGAGCTAGAATACGCCATGCGCAATCGATTCATCCTTTTGTCCGTGTTCCTGCTCGTGACGTCGACGCCGGCGTTGGCGCAACCGGGTCTGCAGAGCAGCGATCTGCTCAAGCTGCGATCGGTGACGGGCGTGCAGGTGTCGCCAGATGGCACGCGCGTCGCCTACACGGTCGACAACAACGATGGCGACCGCCGGCCGTACTCGCAGGTCTGGGTGATGACGATCGCGGACGGCAAGACCATCCGCTTCGGCGGCGACAAGGAATCGTCCGCCAGCCCCGAATGGTCGCCCGACTCGCAGTGGATTGCGTATCGCGGCGGTGTGGGCGAACAGTCCGGCCTCGTCATCGCGAAACCTGACGGGACGGGGAAGCGGTTTCTGGCCGAGATGTCCGGTACGAACGCGCCGCTGCCGGGCTCAGGCAAGACCATCGCGTGGTCGCCGGACAGCAGACGCATTGCGTTCGTCTCGTCCGTGCCTGGTCCGGAGACCGCAGACGCCACTGGCGATCCGATGGTGATCACGCGCTACCTCTACAAGCCGGACGCCGCCGAAGGCTTCACGCATTTCAACGACAACCGCCGTCTGCACATGTTCATCGTCGACCTCGCGTCAGGCCGCGTCGATCCGCTCACGGGCGGCAGCCACTACGAGCACTCGATCGACTGGTCGCCGAACGGCGAAGAGATTGTGTTCCTCACGAACCTCGCGGCGGACGATGACGAGTTCTTCAACTACGACATCTTTGCGCTGAAGGTGAGCGACAAATCGATCCGCAGAATCACGGCGACGGAGAACGCCGAGTACCGTCCGCGCTGGTCGCCCGACGGTCGCTCGATCGCGTTCGAGGCGACCAAGCGCGGTCTCACCGACCGCGAGACGACGATGGAGGACACGCACGTCTGGGTCGTCAATGCGGACGGCACGAACCGTCGCGAGCTGGGGACGGCGCTCGACAATCGTCAGGGTCCGCCCGAATGGACGCCGGACGGCCGTGCCGTGCTCGTCACCGCGCAGGAGCGCGGCACGGTGCATCTGTATCGCATGGCGATTGGGGGCGGGAAGCCCGAGATGCTGGTCGGCGAGCGCGGATCCGTGGGCGCGCATTCGATGGCGAAAACCGTGCTCGCGTACACGCTCTCGACGCCCTCGGATCAGGCCGAGCTCTACGTCGCCGGACGGAAGATGACCGACTTGAACGCGTCGGTCCTCGGCGGCAAGCGGATTGCCGAGGTCGAGTCGTTCACGTTCGTCTCGAACGACAACAAGTTCGAGGTCGAGGCGTTCCTCACGAAACCGCTCGATCTCCAGGCGTCACCCGCGAACGTGGCGTCCGGCGTCAGCCGGACCTATCCGCTCATCGTGAACATTCACGGCGGACCGCACGGCCAGCAAGGACCGTCGTTCAATTTCAAGAACCAGGTGTACGCCGCGCGCGGCTGGGCGACGCTGATGGTCAACTATCGCGGCTCGACGGGGTACAGCCAGGCCTTCGCGGACGCCGTCTTCGCCGATCAGAACGGAAACGAAGGCCAGGACGTGCTCTACGGCGTCAACGCGGCGCTGCGCCGGTATCCATGGATCGATCGCGATCGGCTCGGCGTCGAAGGGACGAGCTACGGCGGCCAGCTCTCCACGTGGCTCATCACGCAGACGAACATCTTCAAGGCCGCGATTCCGACGGCGGCGATCACGAACATCATCAGCTACAACTACATGACGTACTACAACCAGTACGAAGCGATGGAGTGGGGCGTCTATCCGCATCAGGGTACGCTGATGGACACGCTGCTGCAGCGGTCGGCGCTGCGTCATGTGGCCAACGCGCACACGCCCACGATGCTGATGCACGGCGAGAACGACAACGACGTGCCGATCGCTGAGGCGGAGCAGTTCTATATCGCGTTAAAGGACGTCGGGACGGAGGCAGTGATGGTCCGCTATCCGCGCGAGGGGCACGGCATCCGCGAATCGAAGCACATCGTCGACAGCATCGATCGCAGCATCAAGTGGTACGAGCAGCACTTCACATCTGTTCGATGACGTAGCCCTTCGCCTTGAGCATCGCGACGAGGCCGTCCGGACCCACGAGGTGCGCGGCGCCGACGACGACCAGCGCGTGGCCGCGCCGGGCGAAGAGCGCTTCGATCTTCGGCATCCAGGTCTTGTTGCGGCCGACGAGCAGGCGCTGATAGAGCACGGGATCTTCCTTCAGCCCCTTGAGCACCACGCGCTCGACCGATGACACGTCGCCCGTCTTCCACGCATCCATCATCTTCGCCATCTCGGCCTGCTCGGTGTCGATGTCCTTGATCGTCTGCGCCAGCATGTGGTCCTGCTGATCCATCGTCATCGTGTCGAAGATGGACAGTTGGTCGTCGGCCGTCTCGAGCCCCTGGATGCCCTTGCTGTCGTTCTTCGCCTCGTCGTAGAAGTGTTTGTCGAGACCCAGCTCGGGATCGAGGCCGGCTTTCTGCCACTCCATCGCTTCGATCATCAACGCCACCATCCACGGTTTCAACAGCTTGAGCGGCTCCATCGCACCGGAACCTTCGAGCCGCTTGCTGACGAGCGCGTACGTCGCGGGCGTGAGCACCTTCTCGAGCGATTGCGACGAGGGCAGCATGCCGCGCATCAACAGCTGCATCTGCGACGACGGGTCCATCATCTGACCGAGGTCCACTTCTTCGACCAGCAGGTCGGAATCCTTGTAGGCCGATTCGAGCGACGCGTTGAGCGGATACATCGCGCTCGACAGCATGTGGATCGAGCCGACGAAGTAGACGACCCCGCCTTTGCCGGTGGCCTTCCAGCCAAACACGCGTCCGGCTGCGTGCAGCGGCGTGAGAAGAGCCAGCGCAGCGGCGATGACGCCGGCGACGAGGAACCTGCGCCGCCCGATGGCGGCTGGTGGCTCGTGTCTGGCGGCTGCGAGATTCGCGTTCATACGTCCACCATCTTACCGGGGTTCATCCGGTTGTCCGGGTCAAGAGTGCGCTTGATTGCACGCATCACCTCGAGTGCAGGTCCGTGCTCGGCGGCGAGGTACTTCATCTTTCCGACGCCGACGCCGTGCTCGCCGCTGCACGTGCCGCCCAGCGCCAGCGCGTGCCGCACCATGCGATCGTTCAACCGGCCGGCCTCTTCCAGTTCGGCCGGCTTGGCCGGGTCCAGCACATATATAAGGTGGAAGTTGCCGTCACCGGCGTGACCGACGAGGCAGATCGGAAACGCCGCGCCCGTGTTGTCCTTCCGCGTTTCGAGGACGCATTCCGCCAATTTCGAAATCGGCACGCAGACGTCGGTCGTCCAGCCGCGCGAGCCCGGCCGGAGCGCCAGTGCGGCGTAGAGCGCTTCGTGGCGCGCCTGCCAGAGCTTCTCGCGATCCTCGAGCCGCGTCGCCCACTGGAACTGGTGCCCCCCGCGTTCCACAGCGATGCCCTCGACGGTTTTCGCCTGCTCGGCGACGTGATCCTGGCTGTCGCTGTGGAACTCGAAGAACAGCGTCGGCGCAACCGGATAGTCCGTTTTCGAGTACCGGTTGACGGCATCGAGCTGCGTCTCATCGAGCAGCTCGATGCGCGCGACGGGAACACCGAGCTGAATCGTCGCGATGACCGTGTTGACCGCGCCCTCGATCGAGTCGAACGAGCAGATGGCGGCCGAGACGGCCTCCGGCAGCGGATGCAGCCGCAGCGTCACTTCGGTGATCACGCCGAGTGTGCCTTCCGAGCCGACGAACAGCCGCGTGAGGTCGTAGCCCGTCGACGACTTGCGCGCGCGTGTGCCGGTCTTGATCACGGAGCCGTCTGCGAGGACGACGGTCAGGCCGAGCACGTTCTCCCGCATCGTGCCGTAGCGCACGGCGGTCGTGCCCGACGCGCGCGTCGCGGTCATCCCGCCGATGGTCGCGTCCGCGCCGGGATCGACGGGGAACGTCAGGCCAGTGTTGGTGAGCGCCTTGTTCAGCTGCTTGCGCGTCACGCCGGCTTCGACCGTGACGTCCAGGTCGTCGACGCTGACGCGAACGACCCTGTTCATCTCGCGCAGGTCGATCGAAATGCCGCCGCGGATCGCGTTGACGTGGCCTTCGAGCGACGTGCCCGCGCCGAACGGGACGACAGGCACCGCGAACGCCGCGCTGACCTTCAGGATGCCGGCGACTTCTTCCGTCGTGTGCGGGAAGCACACGACGTCAGGCGGCGCGGGCGTGTGATACGACTCGCCGTGGCTGTGGTGCTCGCGAACGGCCGCGCTGTCGTTCGCGCGACCGCCGAGCAGCTGCCTGAGCTCGGCGATGGCAGCGTCCAGACCGCGCGCGCTGGCGGGTGTCGACATCGACGCTCAGTATAGGCGAGCCGCCGCCGTCAGCGCGGCGTCGACTGGAAATCCGCGAACGAGCGCTGGATGCGACGCAGGAACGCGGTCTCGAAGTCGGCGCCCTCACCGAGATCGCGCAGCAGGTTGGCGACGGCGACGCCGCCGGCTTCGTCCAGGAGACGGCGCGCGGCGAGTGCGCTCGTCGCGTACGCGAGCTGCGCGCCGGCGCCGCTGAAGCGGCTGAATCCGGTCTGGAGCGCTCGAAGCGGCACGGGCGCGCCGGCTTTGGCCACGCTGGCGTGCGCCCAGTCGAGGTCGTCGCCTTCCAGCGCGGTCGCGATGCCCTCGTTGAGCCAGGTCGGCACGCCGCGCCTGGCCAGCGTGCGGATCAGGGCGTGCGTGAACTCGTGCGCGAGCACGCGATCCAGTTCCGTGGGATTGTCGAGCGCGCCGCGCATCGGCACGCGTATCGTGCCGTCGTAGGCGCCTGCGGCCCAGGCCGGCGAGCGCGTGATGTCCGTGAACTGCTCGGACGTGTACAGGACGACCTGAATGGGGTCGTTCGGATAGCTGCCGATCAGCTGGCCGATACGCCAGTACGCCCGGTCCAGCGACTCGAGCGCCCGCGATGCGACCTCTTCTTCGCGCGGTCCTTCGAACGACACGGTGAAATGGGAGCCGACCGCCTGCTGCATGCGATCGTGCAGCCCGGCCTCGCGCGTCCAGCGCTCGAGTGTCGCCCGCGCGTTGCGATCGTCTGGATGCTCGGCGACGACCGTTTCGTAGGTGCGGATCGCGCCCGCCGGATCGCCCATGCGGTACTGCATCTGGCCCAGAAGGGCACGCGCCTGCGACAGCTTCGGATCGAGCGCGAGGGCCCGCTCGAACTCGTCGCGGGCGTCGGCGTCGCGCCGTTCGAGCGCCGCCGCCATGCCGGCGCCCAGACGCAGCCGCGCATTTTTCGGATCGGCGGCAAGCGCGTCTCGGAACGCCTCCGCCGCCGTATGCGCCTGTCCGGCGTTGAGCGCGTCCCACGCGTTGCGCTCGAGGAGAGCCGTCCGTGGATCAATCTGTCCGGAGGCGAGGGTCGAAAGGAAGAAAGGAAGGACGGTAGAAAGGCAGAGCATCGTCCACGCGCGGGACGCGCTCCCTTCTTCCTTCCTACCGTTCTTCCTTCCTTCCATCCTTCCTTCCATCCTTACGTCAAGCTTTCTTTATCGCCAGGACCGCGTTCAGCCCGCCGAACGCGAACGAATTCGAGATGGCCGCGCGAATCTTCAGCGGCCGCGCCGTGTTCGGCACGTAGTCGAGATCGCATTCCGGATCGGGCTCGGTGTAGTTGGCCGTGGGCGGCGCGACGGCGTGCTGAACGGCCATGATCGTCGCGATGCACTCGAGCGCCGCCGACGCGCCCATCGCGTGACCGTGCACCGCCTTGGTCGAACTGATCGCGAGCCGGGCCGCCTCGGCCCCGAACGCCTGCTTCAGCACCGTCGTCTCCGTCGCGTCGTTGAGCCTCGTCGCCGTACCGTGCGCGCTGACGTAATCGACGTCCGCCGGCGTCAGCCCTGCCTGCGCGAGGGCGAGCGCGATCGCGC